>Ga0255028_100193_pt1 | contig 13732 bp, 17 predicted proteins | sample DRGLUT_MetaT_FD_178168 | JGI IMG/M metagenome (GOLD analysis project Ga0255028, IMG submission 178168) | Metatranscriptome of freshwater microbial communities from Pennsylvania, United States - DR:GLUT (Metagenome Metatranscriptome) | ecosystem: Environmental > Aquatic > Freshwater > Creek...
GGGCCCGCGTGAGTGGGTCATGGCCAAGGCGCAGTTCGCCGTCATCTTCGGCGAGCGCTTCACCCGGGCCATGGCGGCCTGATGTTCAATCCGCCGCCCGCACACGGAATTCCTGACAGTCCCCTTCCCTCAGACTCAGGACTTGAAAATTAGGCCAGTGATCATCAGGGCTACCGCTTTTGCGAGAGCGATCACGCCAGCAAATCGTGCATCAAGTAGCGCGATTTTCCAAGCGCTTCCATAGATTTAATCAGCTAAACAGTGGCGCGCTCGTCCGCGTTCATGCATCAGCGCGTAACTAATCTTCCACTTCGGCTCCGCACGTCCGCAACGGTGGAAAGCCGGTGATCTGACACCGAGCGGCTGATCGGTCGCTCGACCCTTTCTGAAACGTTGGAGATCGCCAAGCTCCAGCAGCGCCTCGCGCTCCGGAGGCTCGCGCGTGCGCGCTGCTGTCCGCCATCTCGCCCGCCCACGCCTTCGAGGGGCGGGTATTTTGGTACGGCTCGGAGCACGGTCAAGCGCGGAGGTGCACCGCCTCCAGGCGCTCCCGAGCTCCTCAGGGGCGGTCTGGCGACAGCTTAACGCAACACGCCGCCGTGCACGGCTGACCCTCCCGCTCCTTGCACACCAAGGCAGGGGAGCGGGATGAAATTACCGGCCGGATCGCAAGTTTGAGTTCCGCGCGATTTTTTGGTCGCGCTCTCAGCCCCGGTGGTGGAGAACAGCCTAATGGAGGTCGTCGACGTTCTCCGGATCCTCCGGAGTGATGTCTTCGGGTTCAGGAGCGCCGACGCCGGAGTCAGGCGCTGCGACGGCAGGATGCGTAGGTGGACGGCGGACTTTGCGGTGCGCTGGCCCGCACTCAGAACAGATAATGTCGCTGAGCTTCCGCAGGCGCTCATCCCGCCTTTTGTCCGCGCTGCTCTTCTTCGCGCTATCGGCTTGGAACCGGCGCATCAGTTCGTCTCGGGCTTTCTCGGTAGCCTCGATCTTGGCCTTCAGATCGTCGTCACCGGAAGCCGCCGGGTCGGCACTCCACGACGGCCGGACCCCGATGCCGGGCGCCAGCAGTGTGCTCAGCAGAGCGAGCGCGAGGATGATGCCCCACCGGGATCTTTGAATTGGCATGGGTCGCCTCTGCCAACCTCCAATGAAAGAGCCGAGGCCGCTTCTACTGCCGCTCCTGCCACACACCAAGGTATGGGCGGTGATCTGACGCCGGGCGGCTAATCGGCTGCCCGGCCCTCATCCGAACCCACGGCGGCACCTTGCCAGCCAGCGGCCTCAACGTCGAACTTACGACCTACTGACCCATACTCGAGGCCCGGTGCGACGAGATCGCCACGGCTACCACGAAAACATTTATCCTGCGCCGGGTTTGGTCGCCACCTCCACCCGGCTTACGTGTTCTTGAAACCGACGGATTGCGAACTTCCGGCGCGACAGAGCTCGACGTTCGTACCGGTCCAGACCCTCAAGCTGCCGGAGGAGTTCCTCCGGAATCTCGGCAGGTGCGCGCTCGTGTGCGTCTGGTCCGCCGGCCGGGGCTAAAAAAAGGCCCTTCCGCAGGAGCGCGGTTTTGAACGCCAGAACCCTTTGAAGCTGAACCTGCGCCTCGGCAACGGCCCGCGCAGCTTCCAAAATGGCTGCATCGCGGCGATGCTCGCCCGCGATCACTCCAGCGAGACGCTCGATTTCCGTCTCTGCCTGAGGATTAAGGTCCTCCGCCGAGAGACCGTGCTTACGGGCATTTTGTCCCGAGCGCGCCTTGCCCACGGGGGTGCGCGGGCCGGTACTGGCCTGAGCGTTGCGGCGATTGGCACGGGTGGCGTGCTCGGATGTCATCGCAGCCTCAAACGTCGCAACAGCTGCTCACCGGGTCTCTGTGTGCTCGACATCGAGGACGTCTGTGGTTGCGGACCGCACCTGCTGGGCAAAGCTCGCGCGCTTGCGCTCGATCTCGCGGAGGAGTGCGTCGCGCCGCTGATCTGCCGCTAACGAGAGCCGGTCGATGCGCTCGATCGCCGGCAGGTTCAATAGGAAACCATGCGCCGTAACATCCGCCGCTGTGAGACCGCGCTCGTGAAGAATAGTGTCGACTCTGCCCTTCTCACTTTTATTGCCAGTTACCCAGCCTGCCGCGAGCGCATCGGTGGAAACCGCTAATGACAGGTCCAAACCAGAGGCGTCACTATTGCGAAAACTTGGCAAGATCAAATCCTCGACAGCTTTTAGCCGAGCTTGGACCAGGATTTGCACCCGATAGCGGCGCAGCCATTTGGCCTGCCAGATGAGATCCACGACATCCTTGACCCAGATCGCCTCGATCACGTCAGCGGGTTTGACCTGCTGGACGATGCTGCGCAGGAGCGCATCGTACTGCTCCTCATTCTCGTCCGGGAGAAGTGGACGGTCGTCAAACAGGAAATCGAGATGAGCCGGGATCGCCGGAAGGATCTCTCCTGAAGCGGCAGCATCCTTGCGGGCGCCGTCAACCTTTCCCGGCTTCGCCATCGTCGCTCGACTCCCCTTGTGATTCGTCGTTCCTGTCCTGTTCTCTTTAGCGGAAGGGGGGTGGAAGGGGCAAAGCCGATCCGCCGGCTCGATTGGGGAATCCACTGAGAATGGCTTCGGCTCAAGCCTCGGCGCCCTCCCCTGCCCCGCTTCCAACTCATCATTGGCGAGCGCACGAGCACGGGTTTCGCGAAAGACGACGGTGCCGTTGACCTTTCGCTTGAGAGCGCCCGCCCGCGATCCCGTTAGCGGACGAGCGGCGGCAACAGCAGCGCCCAGATGACGGATCTTCCGCCGTTTGGCCTCGGCGGCGTGCGCGTGATCATCCCGCGTCTTTTCCCGACCGCACGCTTCGTGCGCCGGTCCCATGTTCTCCAGGTCGTCGGCGCCGCCGAGTTCGAGTGCCCGGATGTGTTCGACAATCCAGCGCTCGCGCACCCCGTCGATGTGCTGACCGCACACCACACAGATGCCGCCCGTCCGCTCCCAGGCTTGGAGGCGCCGCCGCCCCGATAAAGATTGCCGGCGGGTCGTGTCCACGTCCTCAAGAGCGACGTAGGGCATCGGGGCGATCATTCCGAGAAGTTGGGCGATCAGCAAGGGCCTTCAGCGCCCGATGGGTCAGGTGCTCCCAGTCGCACAGGAGCTGCTCATAGCGCTCGATCAGCGCCCTGAGCTCCGCGTCCTCCTCGCGGGCTACGAGCTTCACCTTGAGGCTCAACGACGCCACTGTGGGGTATGCGGGATCAGCCGCGCGCCTGCGCGGGCACTTCTGGGGCATGGTGTGCCTCCTGGCTCAGCTCGGATGAGAAGATCGTTCGGGGCGGTACGCCCTTGCCGCTGCGGGCCGTTGTGTCAGCTAAGGCCGGGATCGTGCTGGCAACGCTATCTCACGCGCCCAGGGCGCCTGGGCTGGGCCGTAGGCGCGCCAAAGGGATCGGCGCTGGTGAGACCCCAATACCTTGAAACGCCCTCTCCTCGCCTTTCGTCCCTCTCACCGCCGTAGATTTCCAGGACGTGCTGGCTCCTGCGCTCGCTCAGAGCGACCCTGCTCACGTAACGTCACCGACATGCGCACAGCCTTGGCAGCCTGCCACGTTCCGATCAGAGCCGCAGAGATGCAGAGGGTCCAAGCTTCGCCGGTGATGGCACGGCGAGCCTTCGCGGCCGCTGTAGCCATGCTTATGATAGCCCGGCGATCATAGGCGCCAGCGTTGACCAAAGGAAAACTGCGGATCATGGCGCTCGCGCGCTGAGCAGCGAACTTAGCGAACGCTCGCTGCCGGCAGCGGGCTTTCCGCTCCTCGGGCAGCAGCTGGATGCGATCTGCATGGATATCGCGTAAGGCAGCGGACCAGGAGAGGGATCGCCGGATCATCGAACAGCCCTAATGGAGTAACATTGCACTATTAGTGCAACTTACGGCGACTCTTGTCAACTCATAAAGTGGAATGTAACGCTAAGATGGTCATTTCTCGTGCGCAGTGCCGCGCTGCGCGAGCCCTGCTGGAGTGGACGCAAGATCGCCTAGCCGAGACGGCCTCCGTTTCGAAAAAAACAGTGGTCGATTTCGAAGCGGGTAAGCGGACGCCATACGACCGTACCGTCGCCGATATAGCGCGCGCTTTCGAAGCCGCGGGCATCCAGTTCATCCCCGAAAACGGAGGAGGAGTTGGCGTTCGCTTCCGTGAAAGGCAGGACTCTGGCCAGAACACCTCAGAGCCGCGCTGATCCGGCGCTGCGCACTCAGCGGCTCCATGCGCCTCACTGAAGCCGCCGGCCTGAGAGAGATCTAGCAAGGCAGGAAGAGGCGGATCCTGCTTCGGCCTACTCGGGCTCTATCAGTCATAGTGCTGAGCAGGTTGCCGAGGACGAGCCGTTCACGAGCGCGGCCTACCGCTATTCCGGCCCTCATGCCGGTAGCCCGGCCGACGCTCTGCCGCGCCGGTAATGGATCGTCGAAACCGAGGCGCAATGCCCTAGTTTCCGGCTCACGGCACGATGAGGTTTCTCAACTCGACTAGATCAACTTCCTGACCTGTAGGTAGCGCGGCGCCGGCCTTCTCTTAACCCTTGCACAGCATCATCTGCTCGGATCTGACCTCTATTCCCCCTGAGGCTGGATCTGGGAAAGCCCGTCCGGCCCTGCGCCGCGGCGGGCTTCTCGTTCCGGCCGTCCCGCTAGGACCTTCTCAGGGAGCGCGTACCTTGGCGGGATGGGCCTTCCTGCCGACTCTGCCAGCCCGGTTGGCCGGCGCGGGCTTTCTCACGCGCTAGCTCTGAGGTCAGTTCCAGACCTTCGGCCGATCACCGGTGAAGGACGCGATGCCGACGGCCTCAACCATCGCGAGGAAAGCGGCATGCGCGTCCGCGTCCGTAGCAAAGAGGTCACGCCACCGGGTGCAGCCGGAGAATTGGACCACCTCCATATGCCACCGGTCCTGCGTGCCTGCGAGCCGGAAGATTTCGACCTCGACCGTCTCGCCCTCGCGTGCAAAGGGGCCTGACAACGGGGAGTGTTCGAACTCGAAATCGTCGTCGTCCATCCCCGCTGCCTCAAGCCTCCGTGCGGCGAGCATCCTACTGCGTAGGTCTAGTTGGCTACTATGTGCCGCGTCTATGCCCTCAAGGGTCTCGGCGGCAGCCGGTTCTTACGAGAGGCCGAAGTTGCTAAACGAAGCCGCTCTTCAATCCTCCGGCGTGGCACAGGTCCCCATGAGGGCCTTCCGCTAAGGCTGACGACATCTGCGGAAAAGGCGGCGCTGTGGCCATTCGTGGACTTCAGCTGGGCGAGCGCCGTGATAGACCGCTGGAGCACCGATCGCACGACGGAAAAACAATGACGGTCCGCGACAGCCTCAACATCGCTCCATCCCCGGACCGCAGATCCGCGAGACTTACATTCTCAGGAGACGATGGGGTCGTGGAACTCGACCTGTCCGCCTCAGAATTGGACGCGATGATACAAGGCTTGGCAGCTGCCCGCGCTACCCTGTCGCCGCCGGTTCCGACATCGCACGTCAACGTGCCGGTACATCCACCGGTCCAGATTCAAGGTGTTGTTCCCGCGCATCGAATCGCGGGCAAGCGCCTTATCATGATGCGCCATCCTGGCCTGGGATGGCTGTCCTTCGAGCTGGCAGGAAACGCCGGCACCGATCTGGCGGCCGGGATTTTGTCCGCGACCCATTCAGATCGAGACGTCACGCAAAGGCGCTGATGTTCCCGAACGCTCGTCGGAGTGGCTCGGCCAAACCACCCTCGACCCGCCGATGATCCCGCCCAACCAGCCCTGGACCATAGATCAGGCTCGCGCCGACTTGCTCTTGCCGCGGCGAATTGACGAATCGGTCGCGCATTTACGAAGCTTGGATCGCGACACCCTCGGGGTAGCCGTCGGTGAACCAAGCGCGCTGCATCGCATGCTCTACCATGACCTGACTCCACACGAGCATCCGGAATTTGCCGGCAACTACCGCGGAAGCGCATTCCCGGCGCTCCGACGGTGTTTGGTCGCCAGCGCCTTCAGCGCCACCGAAGGAACACGCCTGTTGATGCCGCCTGACCGGGTCGCGCAGTACATGGCCGCCTATGCGCGGCTCATCACGCGTGGGCTGACTGCCAACCGAGGGCCCTCCCCACAGACGGTCGAGTGGCTGGCAAGCGTCACGATCGTGTTTGGTAAAGTACACCCCTTCCTGGACGGCAACGGGCACATCCAGCGCCTGACATTCCAGATATTAGCCGAACGGACCGGCTACCGCATCTCTTCCCAGTGGCGCGTTCACCCGAAGCCATACGGCGAGGCGATCGATCGCGTGAAGGCTTCTGGGGACGAGAGCGCTGGCATCGGTGCTCGCGGTCTACCTCGAAGCAAGCTAAGCCGATGCCCTTCGGCCGCGAGGCACGTTTACCATAGTCCAAGAACCATTACCTCGACCGAGGTTGCTCGCTAAAATCAGTCCCCGCAGGGTTGCGGACGATTAATAGAGCGTTAATATGTCGTTCGTGATCATTTCTGGGCCTGCTGCTATGCCTTACGCGATTGTGGCCGAACGCCAGGGTCTCAGCATTTATAACCGTGCGGAGCGGGCCGTCGAAGCCCTGGAGTTGGCCATCGCTCGACGGCGCGCCGGCGCAGAAGCCGTATATGTCCGTGATCGGGCGTGGGAGCTCGTGCCTGCCAGCGTTCTCGAGCGGGCCGCCCAAAGCGAGGAACAGCGCGGCGCGTACGCGGCACCGTCGCCAGATGCGACGATTACGGTCAAGGTCGGTGCAGCGCCCGACGCGGCGCCGGGTTCGACCCCGCAGGGGGAAGGAAGAGGTCGTGTCCGGATATTCAAAGCGGCCGGACCTCAGCGGTCGCGCGGCTGACAATTTCGCGCGCCGTATCGAACACGCCGTATGAGGCCGGTGGAGCACAGCTGTTTCGGCCCCATGGCAGCCTCCGCCGTCGAAGGCCGAGCAGGCCCCTTTCGGGTATCATCGTCGGGCCGACGCCGTAGCGCCTGGCATCCGCTCCCCACTGTCTTAACGTAGCTGTATTGCGCGACGGGTCGCCTCCGTCGTGCGGCGCTATCGCGGAGAGCCTGACCCATAGCCCTGCCCTCGCAGCATGGTGGTCAACCTACCACGGGATCGAACAGCGCGGGCGGTGTTGCTCTGGGCGTGGTACCGTGCCCGCAACCATCGGAACGTCCCAAGCAAACTGCTCGTGACGCTGGCCTGCCATCAGCACGGCCGTGATCGGCTTAGCCCCCGCCCTCGGCGCGTCCTGCAGCTTGGTCGAGAACCCGCGTCCTGGCTGTGCCTGGGTGCGGGGCCGCTGCCCTCAATCGTTGCCCCAACCCGCGATGACGCCGGACCGGCTTGCCCCGGCGACGTGCTGGTGCGCGCGCGCGACCGTCGCGTCTACGAGGGGCAAGTCCCCATCGAGCGCGCCGTGGGCATCCGCCTGTGCCTGCCGCCGCTGCGGTGCCCGGTCGAACACACCTGCCTTGCGACAGCGTTAGTGCCGGCTTGACACCGTGCCCACAGCACGCCGGGAGATCCACTCAGGGCGCGCCAGTCCCCAGAATCCAGGGAATGCCGTTGAGGATGTGGCGGTAAGCCTCCGCAGGCCGGCCTGTGCGCGGCGTCAGCAGAGGCAGCAACGGGACGATCTGCTGCCCCTGCGCATCGGTCAGTTCAGGGCGTCGCATCGGGCCCGCATGGGTCTGACAACCTAGACTGTGAACCCTTTGCAGAGACGCCCGTGCGGGCCAAAACCGCTGCGTCCGCTCCAGAGAACGGCTGCATGAGACATGGTCATCAGTTTAAACTTGCCGCGACGATCACACAGCCGCCGCCAGCGCTGGGCAAGAGGATCTCGCGCCTTCCGTCGGCAGTTGAGATGACCGGCAGGTCGAGCAATTCTGCAACTGTCTTTCCGTTTCTGGCTAAGTCAGCCTGAATCGTGCTGCAAGACAGCGCTGTCGGATAGATTTGAACGAAGGAACCGCCGCAGTGGCTGGCGCCGTCCGGAGCAGCCGTGAGGATCGCCGCTCCGTTCGGCGCGTTTTTATTGTCGTATTTCAATGCCAAAATGGATTGAAACAAGCCGCTGTCCGGCTCCCGCGTATTCCAGATCGATAGCGCGGAGTGACGGGTGTCGATGACGCGTCTAGACTGCGCGACGACGTTGCCAAGGCAGGTTTTGATACCCGCCTTGCGGGCGTGGAGGACGGGCTCAAACTCGCTGCCGACCGTGGGATCGGCAGAAGCTGGTGCCGCCGATGCTCCGTCCGCTCGCGTCAGATCGAGCTGTCGCGCCGTCGCGGGGTGATCCTCTGTGCGGACCGCGCGAGACGCGTTCGGCTCTTGAGAAGATCGCAGGGGTACGAAGACAGCGATGACGCCGGTCGCGATGCTTCCCGCTATGAAGCACCCAGCGAGCGCTACGGACTGCTTAGCGGCTCCCGCTCCGGTTCGCTTGCGACGCAGGCTCCACATCGCTCAGCGTCCTTCGCCCACACTCTTGACCGGTTCCATGAGAGTTCTCCGCGAGCACCGGGCCGCGAAGATTGATCCGCTCGCTGCATGATGCTCTCGGATCATCTTAGAACTCGATCCCTGCGCCACCCGACACGATATGATCCATACCCCCGCCATTGGAGTAGCTGACGAAAATCATGGCCGGCATGTTCGTGTCGAGGCGGTGGGCCATACTAAACCCGGCGCCATACTGGCCCTTATACGTGGAGGCCTTGGCCGTCAGGGTCGTTTTACCTGCGGCTGACGGCATCAGTGTCGGTGCCGTGGCCGCCGCGGCCGCGATTCCGCGACGCGCCTCGCGCTGCGCTGTGAGGATCTGAGCATTTAAGCCGAACACGCTCTTGAAGAGCTGTGAGCCGTTCACCGCATCCGTGGAGGAGATGTTGACCGCCCCATCGGCAACGTTGGTGACTTGACGGTAAGGCGTGGCGCTGCCCGGACCACCGCCGACCGACACGACCGAACTCGCATCTGCATTGTTGGTCATGGTGGTTCGGTTGACCACGAACCCAGTCCAGCCGCCATTGGCGGCGCCAGCGACCGAGTTGGCGCCGAGCGCAACCGAGCCCGGTGCCACGGCGCGGCTGTTGGCCCCGAGCGCCAGGCCCTCCATGGCGGTAACGGTTGCACCGCCGCCAACCGCCACGCCGAGCGGGGCAGAGACCCTGGTGCCGGCGCCGACGGCGACGGCATAGTCGGCCGTCACCGTCGCATTGTACCCGACGGCGGTGTCGAACCCGTAGCCTGAGGCCCGAGATCCAACGACCGTCGCGCCCGGACCACCGGCGAGGGCCCCGGCACCGTAGGCGCTCGCAGCCTCACCAGCGGCCACTGCACCCTGACCGCCTGCGGTGGCGGCAATCGACAGAGCCTGAGCGCCCTGACCGAGGGCGGTGGCATCATCCGCGAGCGCTGCTGCGCTCTGACCGAGAACGGTGCTGTTTCGGCCAACAGCGTAGGAGGCCTGACCGTAGGCACTGCTGTAATCTCCGCCGGCATAGGCGAGTTGCCCGCCGGCGGTCGCGGAGATGCTGGTCGCGCGGGCCTGCGCACCCGTGGCCGTGGTATTGAGTGCGACCGCTTCGGATTGTGCCCCGAGTGCGCTCGAATAGTCGCCGACCGCGCGCGCCGCTTGGCCGTCGGCGGTGCTCAGAGTTCCAGAGGCCAGGGCGGCACTCCCCGTGGCCGTGGAGTTGCGACCGATCGCGCGCGATCCCTGTCCGGTCGCCGTGCCGTTAATCCCGCTCGCGATCGCGTTCTGACCTGTGGCGGTCGAATTGGGGCCGGATGCGAGGGCATTCTGGCCGATCGCGCTCGCGTTCTGCCCCAAAGCGGCCGCGCCCTGCCCGACAGCACTCGTGTTGACGGCGACTGCGACCGCGCCTTGCCCGAAGGCGGAGGCATTTTCGCCAATCGCAGCGGCTGCTTGTCCGAGTGCGCTGGAGTTGAGGCCGATAGCTGCGGCTCCCTGGCCGAGGGCGCTGCCGTTGGCACCGGAGGCCACGGCCACTTGGCCCAGCGCGGTCGTGTTCACGCCCGTGGCGCTACTGAGTTGACCGAGCGCGCTGCTGTTCTCACCGATGGCCGACGCGGCCTGGCCGAAGGCGCTGCTGTTGAGACTGGACGCGAGTGCAACCTGGCCGACGGCGCTGGCATTGGTCCCGGATGCGATCGAGAGTTGTCCGATCGCGTTGCTGTTGGCCCCTGTGGCGGACGCCGCCTGCCCGACGGCGCTGGCGTTGGTCCCGGAGGCGACCGAGAGCTGGCCGAGGGCGCTGCTGTTGTTGCCGGAGGCGACGGCCACTTGGCCCAGCGCGGTCGTCCGCAAGCCTGAGGCGCTGCTGAGCTGGCCGAGGGCGCTGCTGTTCACGCCGGTAGCCGACGCCGCTTGGCCGAAGGCGCCGCTGTTGAGGCCTGTCGCGGACGCGGCTTGCCCGACAGCGCTGGCGTTGGTCCCGGAAGCGACCGAGAGCTGACCGAGGGCGATGGCGTTGATGCCGGAGGCCAGGGCCACTTGTCCCAGCGCTGTCGTGTTCGCGCCCGAGGCGCTGCTGAGCTGACCGAGCGCGCTGCTGTTTTGGCCAGAGGCGACGGTGCCTTGACCTATCGCGCTGGCGTTGAAGCCCGTGGCGGACGCGCCCTGGCCGACGGCGCTGGTGTTCACCCCGAGCGCGGCTGCAGCTTGGCCCACAGCCATAGCATTTGGACCAGAGGCATTCGCCACCTGCCCGAAGGCCCCGCTGTTGGCCCCCGTCGCGGACGCGGCTTGCCCGACGGCGCTGGCGTTGATGCCGGAGGCAAGGGCCACCTGGCCCAGCGCCGTCGTGTTCGTGCCCGAGGCGCTGCTGAGCTGACCGAGCGCGCTGCTGTTCACGCCGCTGGCCGACGCCGCCTGCCCGAAGGCGCCGCTGTTGAGGCCGGTCGCGGATGCCGCCTGCCCGACGGCGCTGGCATTGGTCCCAGAGGCGACCGAGAGCTGACCGAGGGCACTGGTGTTAATGCCAGACGCCACGGCCACCTGACCCAGCGCCGTCGTGTTCACGCCCGAGGCGCTGCTGAGCTGACCGAGCGCGCTGCTGTTCACGCCGCTGGCCGACGCCGCCTGCCCGAAGGCGGAAGCGTTGGCCCCAGACGCCACCGAGAGTTGCCCCAGAGCACTGCTGTTGAGTCCAGTTGCGGAAGCTGCCTGCCCGACGGCGGTCGCATTGGCCCCGGAGGCGATCGAGAGTTGCCCGAGTGCGCTGCTGTTCGCTCCCGTCGCGGACGCCGCCTGTCCAACGGCGAGCGCGTTGGCACCGGATGCGAGAGCGTTTTGTCCGATGGCGCTGGCATTCGTTCCTGAGGCCCGGGACGATGCGCCAAGTGCCGTCGTATTCGCGCCGGTGGCCGCGGCATTAGCACCGAAGCCACTCGAGCCTACCGCAGTCGCGGCCGCCGCCGCGCCCACCGCAGTCGAAGTTCCGGTCGTTGCATTGGCACCGTTGCCGATGGCGATCGCGTTCACGTCGCCGGTCGTCGCTTTAACGCCGTCCCCAGCACCCGCCAGGATGCCGCCGCCGAGCGAAATCCCGGGATCGGTTCCACCGATGGTGACGTTAGCAATTTTGGCCGCATTGACGACTTCAAGGCTCGTCGTGCGGGTCGTGCCGAGAACGCCTAGATCGGCGACGACACCGAGGTTGTCGCGGAAGATCGAGTTCCCTGTAACGTCGGCGCCGCCTGCTTGCACCGTGACAGTGCCGGTGAATGCCTGATCACAAGAAGGCAGGCCCACCTGCGTAGATTGGATGTCGAGGGCGTCGAGCGCGCTCTTAAGGGCGACGCCCTGTGCGGCGACGCCGCCGGCGTTAACCCCGACACTGACGCCCGCGGCGATGATTTCCGGTGAGGCCGCAGTGCTGCCGCCGACCGGAGGAACCAATGCTCCTCCCGCCGCGCCAAGGGCTGCCGCCTCGACGAGCAGCGCGGCTCCCGAGGTCGCCAAGCCAGCAATTTGCGCGTTGACCCCCGTCCGCGCAGTACTGATCGAATAGTTGTCCAGCTGTTGCGAACAGGTTGCCTGCGCGGTATTTGCGGTCTGGTTTTGACTCGGCGTAACCGGTGTTGGTTGAGATAGAACGACTGGTGCTACTTGCGCGGCGAATGAATAGCTGCCCTGATATGCGAGCAACACGGCAGATGAGATGCCGAGTAATAGCGTTTTTGCTAATCGATGACCGGCGAAATGCGCCTGTATGTCATTCATCGCATGGACACCCAATCTGTCGATGGGCTGCCTTGTAGGTAATTTAGGGTTAATGAATCTTTAAATCAGACAAAGGGAGAAAAAGAATTGAATTTGATGCGACGTGCCGGAGGCAGCCGTGGCTGGCAAGAGTTCTCTCGACATGGAGCCTGTAACGGCCTTTCTCGAAAATGCGTGGGACTTGAGGACTGGGAATGTCACGGACATAGATGCCCAGTATCGTCATCACCCGCTCCGCTACGGCGTGGTCCTTCGCACGCTCGGCGATCTCGCGGTCCAGAAGCGCGATCAGCGCTTGCAGGTCGTCGGCGATGACGGCCAGGACCAGCCGCGCCTCGGCCGGCCGGTCAGAGGTGGGACCGCGGACGATCGCGAGGTGCTTACCAGGGTGCCGGCATCCTGGACGACCGCCGCATCACAAGGTGGCCGCCGTGACGGATCTGGGGTGATCGCACGCCGCCTGACCACGATGGGCGTCGCCATCGTCTTTGTCGGTTCGGTGCGAGCCTTGGAAGCGGCTGGCGTCGAGTACGCCGTGGGGGATTGCCTCGTGGCCGCAGCCGTGGCCACTCTGCTCACAACAGCCTGGACATCATCATGACTGCCGAGCCAAAGTTCATCTCCAAGAACCGCGTCAGCGTGCGGTCGCAGTAGAGGGATCAGGCATGACGGACGAGCCTCCCTCCCCTGAACAACTGTCCGAGGTCTTACGCCTCTGCACCTTGCTTTCTGACCGTGCGCTCGACGCTAGGATCATGGGGCGTGAAATGTCTGCGGATCAGATGATCGCATTGGCGAAGGCCGCACGCCTTCTGCAGGAGCATGGCGTGGAATGGCCGCCTCTTCTGACGCAGGTGCTGCATGAACTCTCGGACACGGCTGAACAGCCGGTGTCAGACACGCAACTTGGGGCCGAGCTGTCGGAAGGCATCGACGCGCAAGGTCTGACCCGTTTCTTCGCAGCGCTTCGGAGAGAGAAGAGCCAACAATGACGCCGGGAACGGCAGCAGGGCCCGGATCCGGTCTCGGGATGGAAGGCGCCGTGACGCTCTTCAACAGCGATCAGCGGCCAGCGCCTCGATCGGGGGCTGGTCTGCCGAGAGACCCGGCTGTTTCGGCTGCCGTGTAAAGTCGTGTACGAGCTGTACAGCCCGACGGACCGACCTTGTCGTACGGGCGCTACCGTGTCTCTGGGCGAGTTGGGTCACTGCGGACCAGCCTGAGAGATCAAGCACTTAAGGCTTCCCGCGCACGCCGAGAAGCCGTGATAGGCCCCCTAGCGGCCAACGCCGCCGAACGCGCCCCAGGGCGCCGCGGATCTCGGTGGCCAACCGCGCCGCGACGATCTCGCGGGCCGCATCGTCGTAGTGGACGATGTCGTAGAAGGTCCCCGCCTCCCGATCGCGAAAAATCCCGCTGAGGTCCAGCGCCGTGAAC
>Ga0255028_100194_pt1 | contig 13690 bp, 15 predicted proteins | sample DRGLUT_MetaT_FD_178168 | JGI IMG/M metagenome (GOLD analysis project Ga0255028, IMG submission 178168) | Metatranscriptome of freshwater microbial communities from Pennsylvania, United States - DR:GLUT (Metagenome Metatranscriptome) | ecosystem: Environmental > Aquatic > Freshwater > Creek...
GTCCGCCAAATTTGTCTTAAACATCCGGCCGAACTTGACGCGTTTCGGCGGAACGGCCTAAGGCCCCCGCATGATTGAGGCAGGAGTTGCATCGCACACGACAACGGATGGAGGCGTGGTAGCCGTCGTTACAGTTCGGATGAGTTCCCGCCGCTTGCCCGGCAAAGCAATGCGTCCGCTCCTAGGTCGCCCGGTCCTCGGGCACGTAGTAGACCGGCTCCGGCGCGCACGAGACCTTGACGGCCTGTGGATCGCGACATCGGGCCAAAGCGAGGACGACACCGTAGCGAACTGGGCCTTGGCCGAAGGGCTGGACCTGCACCGCGGGGCCCTCGACGATTTAGCTGGCCGCATTCTTGGAGCCGGCCGGGCTGCGCGGGCGGAGGCCGTCGTGCGCATCAGTGGCGACAGCCCGCTGATCGACCCCGACCTCATCGATCGCGCGATCCGAATATACCGGACCGGGAGTGCCGAGCTCGTCACAAATGTATTTCCGCGGTCGTACCCGAAGGGGCAGTCTGTCGAGGTGATCGCTCTCGCTGCGCTGGCCCGCGCGCATGCGGCCATGACTGATGCCTCCGAGCGCGAGCACGTGACACCGTGGTTCTACGCCCAGCCGTCACGCGCACGCATCGCCTCCTTCGAAGCCCCCCATCGGTATCCCTACTTGCAGCTTTCTGTCGACACGCCCGAAGATCTCTTCCGCGTCGAAGTCCTGCTGCGGCGTCTCGGTGGCGATCCGGCCGCGCATCGGCTCGATGCGATCTTGACGGCAATCGCCGCGATTGATGCTGAGCGGGCGTGATGGGCTCCCTCGGCATAGGTGTGATCGGATTGGGGGTCGGCGAACAACTCGCAAGGGCCTTCGACCGGCATCAGGACTGCCGACTCGTGGCCCTCTGCGACGTGGATGCGGACCGCTTGGCCGAGGTCGGTGCCCGTTTTCCCACCGCACGTCGCTACCTGGATGCCGAGGCCCTGTTCGCGGACATGGAAATCGGCGCGGTGGCAGTCGCGAGCTACGACGACGCGCACGCCCGCGACATTCTGCGGGCGCTCAAATCTGGGCGTCATGTGTTCAGCGAGAAGCCCCTCTGCACGCTGGCAGCCGACGCGGCTGCGATTACGGCCGCCCTGGCGGCCGCACCGCACCTGCGCCTCTCGACCAACACCGTATTGCGGGCCTCCCCGCGCTTCGCGGCCCTGTACGCCCAAATCCGTGCAGGGCTCCTCGGCCGGCCGTATTTCGTCGAGGCCGACTACAACTATGGACGCCTTCACAAGCTCACTGAGGGCTGGCGTGGCCGCGTGCCCGACTACTCAGTGATGCTCGGGGGCGGCATCCACATGATCGACCTCGTAATGTGGCTGGTTGGGTCGGACGTCGTCGAGGTTACCGCCTACGGAAACAGGATCGCGAGCGCGGCGGCGGGAAGCACCTTTCCCGGCTACGACCTGTCGGTAGCGCTGTTGCGCTTCTCCGACGGCGCGGTCGGCAAGGTCGCCGCCAATTTCGGCTGCGTCACGCCACACTTTCACCGGCTTGTCGTCTACGGTACTGAGGCAACCTGGGAAAACGGGCTGCCAATCGCGCACCTCACCACCTCGCGCGATCCGAACACGGAGCCCGCCGAGATCGCGGATGCCTATCCTGGGATGGGCAAGGGCGACCTTGTGCCGAGCTTCGTTGACGCGGTCCTCGGCCGCGGGCCGGCCCTCGTCAGCGAGCGCGAGGCGCTGGCGGCGCTGGCGGTGTGCTTCGCGGTTAAACGCGCGCTCGAATCGGGGCGGCCAGAGGCCGTTCACTACTTCTGACGGATCTTTGGAGGCATGGGCGTGACGCGTGAGCGAGAGTTTCCCTTCGGCATGCCGATCATCGGCGATCCCGAGCGCGAGGCGGTCGCCCGGGTCCTGATGGGCACGCAACTTGTCCACGGCCCCGTCGCTAAACAGTTTGAAGCGGACTTCGCACGCTTTGTCGGTGGCGGCTACTGCACCAGCACCGGCTCCTGCACCGCGGCGCTCCATCTCGCCTACTTTTATCGGGGCATCGGTCCCGGAGACGAGGTGATCGTACCTGCCCAGACCCACGTCGCCACTGCCCACGCGGTCGAGTTCACGGGAGCGACCACGGTGTTCGCGGACGCCGACTCCCGGACCGGAAACATCGACCTTGATGAGGTCGAGGCTCGGATCACCCCGCGCACGAGAGCACTCGGCATCGTGCACTACCTCGGCCTGCCTGTGGACATGGACCGCGTGAACGCCATCGCCGCGCGACACGGCCTGTTTGTCGTCGAAGATTGCGCCCTTGCGATCGGCACCCGCTACAAGGGTGTGCATGCCGGCCTCCTCGGAGACGTCGGCTGCTTCTCCTTTTATCCGGTCAAACATATGACGACTGGTGAGGGCGGTGTGATGACCGCGCGCGACGAGGCTATTATCCGCAAGGTCGACCGGCAGAAGGCGTTCGGGGTGGATCGCACGGTCGCCGAGCGCAAGGTTCCTGGGATCTACGACGTGACGATGCTCGGATACAATTACCGTATGGGAGAGATCTCGGCAGCGATTGGGATCGAGCAATTAAAGCGGGTGGATGGCTTTCTGAGGGCGCGGGCCGCAAACGCCGCAGCCTTGCGCGCCGGGCTCTTGGATATCGACGAAGTCGAATTGCTCGACGGCGGCGGCGGCGACTTCGAGCACAGCAATTACTGCGTCGCGGTCATCTTAGGCGATCGCGTGGCACCTAATAGGCAGTCGATCATCGCCGACCTCAACTCCGCCGGCATCGGCACGAGCGTCTACTACCCGCAGGCCGTGCCGCACATGACCTACTACCGCGACAAGTACGGGACGTCGCCCGGCGCGTTCCCGAAAGCCTCGCGCATTAGCAATCAGTCGATCGCGCTCACCGTTGGCCCCCATGTCAACGAGGCGGACATGCTTTATACGGCCGACCAACTGAAGCGTTCGATCGGAAAGTACCTGTGATGAATATCGATCTGACCGGCAAGAAGGTCGCGCTGATCGGCGGCGCCGGCTTCATCGGCCACAACCTCGCGCTCAAGCTGAAGGAGCTGGGCGCGGAGCCGCACGTCATCGACAGCCTGCAGGTCAACAACCTCGGCGCCTTCACCCGGCAGTCGAACGAGGACGCCAACGGCCGGCTCTACGTAGGCTTCGTGAATGAGCGCCTCGCCCGCTTGCGCGAGGCAGACATCCCGCTGCACATCGTCGATGCCCGCGACTACCAGACGCTATCGCCCCACTTGCAGGCGATCCGGCCCGACGTAGTTGTTCAGCTCGCGGCGATCGCGCACGCCAACCGCGCTAATAAAGATCCCTATAACACGTTCGATCATTCCATGCGGACGCTAGAGAACGCGCTCGACAGCGTGCGGGATTTTAAGCCTCATTTCATCTTCTTCTCCTCCTCAATGGTCTACGGGAACTTCGAGGGAGAGGCGGTGACCGAGGGTCGCCATTGCGAGCCGATGGGCATCTACGGGGCTCTAAAGTACGGCGGCGAGAAGCTCGTCGTCGCCTACAACCAAGTTTTCGACCTGCCCTACACCATCGTCCGGCCATCGGCCCTCTACGGGGAGCGTTGCGTCAGTCGCCGTGTCGGTCAGGCGTTTATCGAGAACGCGATCCGCGGCCAGGATCTGACCATCAATGGCGACGGCAGTGACGCGCTGGACTTCACCTACATCCAAGACCTGATCCAGGGCATCGTGCTTTGCATCGCCAAGGATGCGGCGAAAAACCAAACCTTCAACATCACCTATGGCGACGGCCGCACCCTCAACCGCCTCGCCGAGATCGTAGCGAGCGAGTTCCCGGGGATTCGAGTTGCTTACAACCCCCGCGACAGCCTGATGCCGGAGCGTGGCACGCTCGACATCTCTAAGGCCCGCAACCTCCTCGGTTATGCGCCCGCTTTCCCGATCGAGGAGGGCTTCATCGCCTACATCCGCTGGTACAAGGACCTCTACGCCAAGCATCCGAATCTCTTCGTCGGTCAGCAGGCCGTACCGGGGATCCGGGCTGCGCGATGAGTCCGGCCGGCACGCGATCCGGCTTCTCGGCGCGGCCGGACGCGTGGCTGACCGGCCTCCTCGGCCGGCCGGCGCTAAGCATCGTGGTCGCGAATGCGTACGCTTGCGACTGGCAGCACCGCCTGAAGGTCGAGCCGCTGTTCGCGACCGCCAAGCTGTCCGTGAGGGACATCGCGTCGGTCGGCGCCCTGCAGGACCTCGGCTTTCGCGTCGTCGATGCGGCGCTGTCCTTCACGGCTACCGAACTCGTTGCGGCCAAAGCCGATCCGCGGGTGCGTTTCGCAATCGCGGCTGATAGGGATACCGTGGTCCGCATTGCCGCGGATCGGCTGACCTACAGCCGCTTCCATCTGGATCCGAATTTTCCGCGCCCGCTCGCCCGGCAGCTCAAGGGGGCGTGGGCCGGCAACTTTTTCGAGGGACGCCGCGGCGACGGGATGGTGGTGGCGGAGCGTGACGGGCGGGTCGTCGGATTCCTGCTGCTGCTCTGGGCGGCGGGCCGACTGGTCGTCGACCTGATCGCCGTCGCGGCCGATGCGGCGCGGCAGGGTCTCGCCCGGGCGTTGATCGGCTTCGCGGCGCGCAACGGGACTGGTGACGGACGCCGCGCGGACGGCTACAGCGTCGGAACGCAGGCGGCGAACGTCGAGGCGGTGCGGCTCTACGAATCCCTGGGCTTTCGCCTCGCGCAGGCGAGCTTCGTACTCCATCATCACGGCCAAGGCGGCCATTATCCCGAGGAGATCCAGCTTTGAGGATCGGGCCGGTCGATCTCGACCGCGACGTGCTGGTGGTCGCCGAGATTGGCAACAACCACGAGGGCGATCTCGGGCTCGCCGAGGCGCTTGTCGCGATGGCGGCCGAGGCCGGCGCCCAGGCGGTGAAGTTCCAGACCATCGTGCCGGAGCGGCTCGTCGGCCCGGACCAGACCGCGCGGCTGGCTCAGCTCGCGCGCTTCGCCTTCTCGCCGGACCAGCATGCGCGGTTGGCCGAGGTCGCCGCCGCGGCCGGCGTGATGTTCCTGTCAACTCCGTTCGATCTCGGCAGCGTCGCGATGCTGGATCCGTTAGTGCCGGCTTTCAAGATCGCGTCGGGCGACAACGACTTCGTGCCCCTGCTGGAGTGGGTTGCGGCGACGGCCAAGCCGGTCCTGCTCTCGACGGGCATGCGCGACCTCGACGGCGCGCGCGCGGCGGCCGAAACGGTGCGGGCGGTCTGGCGCAGACGCGGGACCAACCCCGGCCTCGTGCTGCTTCACTGCGTCTCCGCCTACCCGACGCCGCCGGAGGACGCGAACCTGCGCGCGCTCGGGGCGCTGGCCGGTCTCGGGGCCACGGTGGGCTATTCCGACCACACCCTCGGCATCGGCGCCGCGCCACTCGCCGTGGCGCTGGGCGCGCGGGTAATCGAAAAGCACTTCACCATCCGCCACGACCACTCGGCCTTCCGCGACCACCAGCTTTCGGCCGATCCGGGCGAGCTGACCGCCCTCGTGGCGCGGGTGCGCGAGGCCAACGCGATGCTCGGCGACGGGCACAAGCGCATCGCCCCCGCCGAGGAGGCGACCGCCGCTGCGGCCCGCCGCTCGATCGCCGCAGTGCGCGACCTGCCGGCCGGGCACCGCATCGCCTTCGCGGACCTGGCGTGGTTGCGCCCGGCCGGCGGGCTTTCGCCGGGTCGCGAGGGCGAGCTGGTCGGCCGGACCCTGACGGCGGGCATCGCCGCCGGCATGCGGATCCTGCCCGAGATGGTCGCCTAAAGCATGTGCGGGATCGCCGGATATTACGGATCGGCCGAGATGCCGCCCGAGCGGATCGCGGCGACGCTCAAAGCGATGCATCGCCGGGGGCCGGACGCGCAGGGGCACTGGCACCGCAGGACGCGAGCCGGCCGCCACGTCCACCTGCTCTCGGCGCGCCTCGCGATCATCGACCTCGACCCCCGCGCCGACCAGCCCTTCGCCCACGGCGACGGGATGCTCAGCTACAACGGCGAGATCTACAACTACCGCGAATTGCGCGACGGTCTCGAGCGAGCCGGCGTGCCGCTCCAGACCCGCTCGGACACCGAGGTCCTCGCCCACCTCCTCGCCACGGAGGGCGCCGCCGCGCTCACGCGCTGCGAGGGCATGTGGGGCTTCGCGTGGTTCGACACCGTGGCCGAGACGCTGGCCCTGTCGCGCGACCGCTTCGGCGAAAAGCCGCTCTACCTCTGCCGCACGCAGGACGGGCTGTACTTCGGCTCGGAGGTGAAGTTCGTCTTCGCCCTGATGGGGCGGCGGCTGCCGGTGGATACCGGGCATCTCAAGCGCTACCTCGTCAACGGCTACAAGGCGCTGCACAAAGGCGAGGCCACGTTCTTCCACGGCCTGGAAAGCCTTCGGCCGGGGCATTGGCTCGCCATCGACACCCACGGCGGGACCGACCTGCGGCCGTTCTGGCAGCCGACCTTCCCCGCGCCCGACGACGGGATGACCTACGCGCAGGCCGTGGCCGGCGCCCGCGAGCGCCTGATCCGCTCGGTGGAGCTGCGCCTGCGGGCGGACATGCCGGTGGCGTTCTCTCTCTCCGGCGGCATCGATTCGCCCGCCATGACCGGCATCGCCAAGCGCGAACTCGGCTACGACGTGCACGGCTTCACCATCATGAACACCGACGCGCGCTACGAGGAGCGCGACATGGTGGAGCTGGTGGTGCGCGAGCTGGGCGTGCGGCACACGCCCATCCCGGTCGAGACCGCGGACTTCCTGCCGAACCTGCGCACGCTAATCCGCTACCACGACGCGCCAGTGTTCACGATCACCTTCTACGCCCAGTGGAAGGTGATGCAGGCGGTGCGCGAGGCCGGATTCAAGGTGGCGGTGAGCGGCACCGGCGCCGACGAGCTGTTCAGCGGCTACTACGATCACCACAACGCCTACCTGGCGGCGATGGCCGGCACCGATCGGCACGCGAGCGCGCGGACCGAGTGGGAGGCTCAGGTGGCGCCGATCGTGCGCAACCCGTTCCTGCAGGACCCGGATTACCTGATCCGCCAGCCCTTCGGCCGCGACCACGTCTACCTCGACGCGGAGCGCTTCGCCGGCATGCTGGTCCATCCCTGGGGTGAGCCCTTCACGGAGACGTTCTACACGCAGCCGCTGCTGCGCAACCGGATGGCCAACGAGCTGTTCCACGAGAGCGTGCCGGTCATCTTGCACGAGGACGACCTCAACGCGATGTACTTCTCGGTCGAGAACCGTTCGCCGTTCCTCGACACGAAGCTGTTCGACTTCGCCCAGACGATCCCGACTTGTCACCTGATCCGCGACGGGCGCGCCAAGGCGGTGCTGCGCGACGCCGTGCGCGGGCTAGTGCCGGATCCGGTGCTCGACAACCCGCGCAAGGTCGGCTTCAACGCGCCGCTGCTCGACTATCTCGACACGGGCTCCCAGGCGGTGCGCGACGAACTGCTCTCGGACGCGGCGATCTTCGACATCGTGCGCCGCGACGCGATGGCGAACATGCTCGGCCGCACCGAACTGCCCAACAGCCAGAGCAAGTTCCTGTTCAACTTCATCAACGCGCGCATCTTCCTCGAGGAGTTCGGCGCGTGAGATGGTGCGCGTGCTGCATCCTGCCGGACACGCGGCCGAACCTCGCCCTTGACGCGGACGGCGTGTGCAACGCCTGCCGCAATCACGCGACCAAGCCGGTGATCGACTGGGCCGGGCGCGGAGCCGCGCTGCGCGCCGTGGCCGAATCGGCCCGGGGACGGGCGGGCGGGTACGACTGCGTCATCCCCGTCTCGGGCGGCAAGGACAGCACGTGGCAGACCGTCCGGTGCCTGGAACTCGGGCTCAAGCCCCTGGCGGTCACGTGGCGCACGCCCGGGCGCACCGCGGTGGGGCAGGCCAACCTCGATAACCTGATGCGGCTCGGTGTCGATCACATTGACTATTCCATCGATTCGCGGGTCGAGGCCGCGCTAATGCGCAAGGGCTTCGCGCGCTACGGCTCCACCGCGATCGGCATGCATCTGGCGCTGTTTTCCATACCGCTGACGATCGCGGTGCGCTTCCGCATCCCGCTGGTGATCTGGGGCGAGAACTCGGCCTTCGAGTACGGCAACGCCGACGAGGCCCATCTCGGCTTCAGCCTCGATGCCGCGTGGCTGCAGCGCTACGGCGTCACCCACGGTACCCGCGCATCGGACTGGGTGGATGCCGAGCTGAGCCCGAAGGATCTCGCCGCCTACACCTGCCCCACCGACGCCGACCTCGCCGCGGCCGGGGTTCGGGCGATCTTCCTCGGCTATTACCTGCCCTGGGACCCGCAGGAGACGTTCCGAGTCGCCCGCGAGCACGGATTCGTCGAGGGCGAGCGCGCGCGGACGGGCTACTACGCCTACGCCGACATCGACGACGACTTCATCTCGCTGCACCACTGGATGAAGTGGTACAAGTTCGGATTCACGCGCCTGTTCGACAACCTGTCCCTGGAGATCCGCAACGGTCGCGTCACCCGCGAGCGGGCGATCGCCATCGTGCGCGAGGCCGGCGACCAGACCCCGCATCGCGACATCGCGAGCTACTGCACCTATGCCGGCCTCAGCCCGGAGGCGTTCCACGCCGCCGCCGAGGGGTTCCGCAACACCGACGTGTGGCGGCGCGGGTCGGACGGCGTGTGGCGCATCCCGGACTATCTGATTGAGGACTGGCGCTGGGCATGAGGTTCGACTCCAAGGATCCGCCTCGCCGCTTCACTGTCGGGAACGCCGAGACGTTCGAGATGCACGATTGCGGCACGCTCGCGCTCGCGCCCGACGAGCAGGTCACGCTCACGACCGAGACGGGGGCCGAGTACGACGTCGCCCGCAAAGATTGGGGCTTTTACGCCACCCCGTCCCTCAACGGACGGCTCACGGGCTTCGGCCTGCGCGGCGCACTGATCCGTAACGTGCTGACGGGCCGCTACTTCGTGTTCTTGGTGGAGCGCGGGTGCGAGGAGGCTTTCGAGGCCTATCGCGCCGCCGAGAGCCTGGAGGTCGTGGCGTGGCTCGACAGCACGGCGAGCCTGGATAACGTGCGCGCCGCCTTGATCGGAGACAAGCCGTGAGCGGCCCACAGCCGACCCTGCGCTGCGACTGTGGTGGCCAGCATCTCGTCCCGGCCTTCGCTTATGACGCCCCCCCCGACGGAGAGACCCGGTTCGATCTCGGCGGGCAGACCTATGCCCGCGCTTACGACCGCTGCACGGAATGCGGCCACTGGTTCGGCCGGCACGAGATCGACCTTTCCGATCTCTACGGTCAGGCCTATGTCGACTCGACCTACAAGGGCCCCAACGGCATGCGCACGCGGCTGGCGCAGATTCTCGCCCTGCCGCCCGAGCGCTCGGACAATGCCGGGCGCGTTATGCGTGTCTGTAGCTTTGCGGCTGAGCGCGTCGCCGGCTCTGTGCTCCGCATCCTCGACGTCGGCGCCGGCATCGGCGTGTTCCCAGCCGCGATGAAGGCGGCGGGCTGGGATGTGGTGGCCGTCGAGCCGGACTCGCGCACCGCGGCCCACCTGCGGGAGAGTGCGGGCGTCGCGGCTCACGCCTTGCCGATCGAGGCCCTCGATCCGGCGGTGGTCGGCCACTTCGACGCGATCACCTTCAACAAGGTGCTGGAGCACGTCGAGGATCCGGTCGGCATGCTGGCGGCGGCGCGACCCCTCCTCGCTCCGGGCGGCTTCGTCTATGTCGAGGTGCCCGATGCCGACGGCGCTTCGCCGGAAGGCCCCGGCCGGGAGGAGTTCTTCATCGAGCACCACCACGTCTTCACCGCGGACTCCCTGCGCGGCGTCGCCGCGCGCTCGGGATTCGCCGGCCTGGAAGTCGGCCGCATCCGCGAGCCGAGCACGAAGTACACCGTGTTCGGTTTCCTCGCCCCCCGCTGACCGGCCCCCGGAGGTCGAGTTGCTCCCCCACCTGCGATCGTCTACCCAATCGCCTGTGCCGCCACGCTTCAGCTCCTCCGCCTCCTGCCGCGTCAGGGATGTCCGACCATGAAGCTACGCGCTATCGGCACCGCAGTCCCCGCTGCGCGTGTTGACAACGCCACGATCGCGGCGTGGTCCGGTCTTGCCACCGATTTCGTGCGCGCGAAGCTCGGCGTTGTCAGTCGCGCCTTCCTCGAACCGGACGAGACGGGAACCCGGCTCGCCGAGGCCGCCTGCCGTGATCTCGCGGCCCGGTATCCAGATTTCGACCTGTCGAAGATCGGGCTCCTCGTGCTCGTGACGCAGAATCCGGATCAGCGCCTTCCCCACGGCGCCGCTCTGCTGCAGGCCGCCCTCGGCCTGGCCAAGACGACAGCGAGCTTTGACATCGGCCTCGGTTGCTCTGGCTATGTTTACGGTCTCGCGACCGTGCGGGCGCTGATGATGGCCGAGGGCATCTCGGACGCGCTGCTGGTCACCTGCGATCCGTATTCCCGTATCATGCGGCGCGAGAGCCGGGACGTGATCGGCATCTTCGGAGACGGTGCGGCGGCGACGTGGCTCTCGGCGGAGGCCGGCGCGCGGGTCGGCCGAGGCGATTATGGCACGGACGGAACAGGTGCGCGCCACCTGTGTGCGGCGGCCGACGCGGCGCGGGCGGCGCGCACGAACCTGCATGCAGCAGACTCGGCGATGCCGGCCGAGGGTAGCCTGCACATGAATGGGCGCGCCGTCTTCAACTTCGTCCAGACGACGGTCCCGGGCTCGATCCGACGCTGCCTGGAGCGCAACGGCCTCGCGATTGACGACGTCGATCTCTTCGTGTTCCACCAAGCCAGCCGATTCATGCTGGAGACCCTGGCCGACCAGATGAACATTCCCCGCGACAAAGTCCCGATCATGCTGGAAGAGACCGGCAACACCGTCTCGTCGTCGATCCCGATGGTGCTGCGCGGGCTCGGCGCGCTGGCGGGCAAGCGCGTGCTGGTCTCGGGCTTCGGTGTCGGCCTATCCTGGGCCACCAACCTCCTCGATTTCCGCGAGGCCGCATGACCCGCGACGAGGCGATGGTGCTGATCGGTCGAGCGCTCAGCAAGGTGACCGGCAAGGATCGCTCTTTCGGTCCGGAGACCGACTTGATCGAGGAAGAGATCCTGGACTCCCTCGACGGCATGGTGTTCGCGATGGAGATCGAGAAGGCGAGCACCTTGAAGTTTCCCGAGGATGTCGACTTGGTCGAAGAAGGCTACTTCAAGGTCGATAAGCTGCTCGCCCTCCTGGCGGACTAGACGATGAAGATCCTGAGCCGCCGCGAGCTGCTCGACGGCCTCTCCGCCCTCGGCATTGGTGCAGGGGATGTCGTCCACGTGCAGAGCGACTTGCGCCGGATCGGCCCGGTCGACGCGCCAATGACGGTGGAGGGCCTCGGCAGCTTCTACCTCGACGCGTTCCGAGATCTCCTCGGCCACCGCGGCACGCTGACGACCTGCACCGCCTTCGAGGACCATGGACGTTACGGCACGCCCTACGTGCGCGAGGAGTCGCCGTCCCGCGTCGGGATGTTCAGCGAGTACGTCCGGACGCGGCCCGGGGCGGTGCGCTCCATGCACCCGATCATGTCGGTGACCGCGATCGGTGACCGCGCCGAGGAGCTATGCGGGGGAACGCACTACGACGGCTTCGGCTGGACCTCACCCTGGGGCCGCCTGCACAGGGCCAACGCCAAGATCCTGACTCTGGGGATGGGGCGCGACGGCGGCGGCACCACCTTCTTCCATTACGTGGAAAAGCTCTACGGCGTCCCCTACCAGTACACCAAGATCTATACGGCGCCTGTCGTCGCGGACGGAGCGCCGGTGCCCGGACCGTTCACCCTGTCGGTGCGCTACCTAGATTATGGGATCGAGAACACGCCGGTCCGCGTCAAGCAGCGGATGGTCGATCTCGGAGAGGCCGCCGAAGTCAGGTTTGGTCGCGCTCCGACGTGGTGCGCCGAGGCGCAGACCGTTGTCGCTCGCATGTGCGCGATGTTCGACGAGGACCGCTGGATGATGCTGGAGCGCGTACCGAGCTTCCGGCCCGGCGAGATCCCGATGGACGGCCAGACCGGCGACCTGCGCGAGCAGGTGGACAAGGCCATCGAGCCGGGGCAGGCATGATCCTCACGCTCCCCTTCCTGGCGCAGCGCGACTACCTGCACGGGACGACCCTGTTCGACGCTCTCGCGGCGCGGTTCGACGCACGGGGCCCCCTGAGCCTGAAGATCGGACAGGTGATCTGCACCGACCGCGTCCGCGTCGAGGCGGCCCGGCCCGGCAGCCCGGCCCCGGCCGCGACCTTCACGATCGCCGACCCAGACGGCGTCCGGGAGACGCTGAACGTCTATCCCGTCGATGCGTCCGACCGGATTGAGCGGCAGGCCTACGACGAGGACGCCGTGACGCGCCGGGCGCGCTTCGAGCCCGGCGCGGCGCGGGTGACCCTGGACGAGCCCTCGCCTGTCTCTCTGATCGCGACCCTGATCCCGCTCAACAAGCTGCTCCTGTCCCGCATGCCGGCGACAGCGGGGATCGGGCAGTGGCTGTTCGCACGGATCGATCTGACGGATCGCCCCTCGACGTTTCCCCCAATTTCCCTGCAGTTCGGCGGGAGCCTGTCCGGCGGTCGCATCGCGTGCAGCCGCATCCAGGCAGGCGCGCTGGAACTCGGAAATCTCTATTTCTCTCAAACGAAGAGAGGTTCGTGATGAACCTGCCGGAATCAGCGCCCCGTGGCTATGTCACGAGTGTGTATCTCGATTATCAAGCGAGATATGCCTCCGACCTCAAGGAGAGTGACAAGGTTTTCATAAGCCTTGTTCGCCGGATCGTCGAACGGTCGAAAGAGACGAAAATTCGACTCCTCGATATCGGATGCTCGGCCGGGAACCTGCTCCATCATCTTCGACGCGAGTTCCCGCAGCTCGAATTGACGGGCGCCGACCTGTTCCCCGAGATCGCCGATCGCTGCCGTGCCGATCCCCGCTTGGCCGGCATCGCGTTCGATACGATGGATCTGCGTGCGCTTCCGTCCGACAAGACCTTCGATATCGTGATCGTGAGTGCCGTCCTCTTTCGCTTCACGGCGGAGGAATTTGCCGTCTGTTGCTCCGGCATTCATCGGATGCTGTCGCCCGGCGGTACGTTGATCGCTTTTGATTGGTATCAGGGCTTTCAACAGGATCTTGCGATCTTCGAAACCTCCAAGATGCATCCCGAGGGCCTTTCGCTGCACGTCCGGTCCTTCGAGGCGACCGATGCCATGCTCGTGCGGGCAGGATTTGCGACGGTGGATTTCCACCCGTTCGACCTTCCGATCGACCTACCGTTTCCCGGCTACGACGGGGACATCGTGAGCTACACCCGCAAGGAAGAGCAGACCGGCGCGCGCATGACGTTCCGTGGCGCCCTCTACCAGCCGTGGTGCCACCTCCTCGCCCGCAGGGCGTGAGGTTTAACAGAGATGGCCATACACAAGCTGACGCCGACTCATCCGTCCTACTCGGATGGGGTGGACACGGATGCCCCCTCACAAGGGCAGGGCGTGATTGCCCTGGATATTCAGTCCAAATACCAATTCGTGGATCGCGAGGGCCAAACGTTTCACGAATATGCGATCCCGAGCGAGGCCA
>Ga0255028_100195_pt1 | contig 13657 bp, 12 predicted proteins | sample DRGLUT_MetaT_FD_178168 | JGI IMG/M metagenome (GOLD analysis project Ga0255028, IMG submission 178168) | Metatranscriptome of freshwater microbial communities from Pennsylvania, United States - DR:GLUT (Metagenome Metatranscriptome) | ecosystem: Environmental > Aquatic > Freshwater > Creek...
CTTGATCGTTCAATCCGGTTTTGGCTTTCTCGTGAGTTCTGGGCGCGGCTCGCTCCGGAGCGCCGCCCGCACCATCTCGGCCAGGGTGTCAGCGTCGACCTCGATCGACACACGCTCGGCGCGGCCGAAGCCTATGAGGCCGGTGACGGACACCGAGTCGTCTTTGGTCCGCTCGATGCTCGCGACCCGGACATGACGCATCTCGCCTCGCTCGCCGACCCGGATCTTCACGCCGTCGACCAGCCCGAAGGATCGGCAGCTTGAAAGCTTAGGGGTTTGATAGCTCGCAATTTCGCGATCGAGATCACTTGCTATGCCGCGCCACGAAATCGCGGATCGCCTCCTCGCAGATCTCCTGAATGGTTCGCTCCTGCTCGGCCGCGATGACCTTGAGCCGCTTGCGCGTGGTGGGGTCGATCCGCGTGAGGATCTGCACCCGAGTGTCGGCCTTGGCCTTCACAGACCTAGCGGACGCCGCCGGGGGCTCGGCAGCTGCGGGTGCTGCCTCGCTGGCGGTGGTCGGCTCGCTATCGATGTTAGCAGCGACGACCGGCGGATCCTTCCGGGCAAACCGGCCGGCGAGGCTATCCAGGGTAGGGCGGGCCACCTTGCTCATCGTGCCTTCTTCTCCCCGGCGGCCAGCGCCGCCTCGACTTCCTGCCAGAGTGCGGCGACCTCGGCCGCGGCCTTCCCGTCCGGTTCGTGCTCGTTGACCGTCGAGCCGGTCAGGATTGCGTGAGACATGGCGACCCGGTTTGCGAGCGCGGTTGCCGCCACGGTTGCCCCCATGGCGACGAGTGCCGCCCTCGCCTCGGCCACGATCGCAGGCTCCGTCGAGCCGGTCCGAGCTGGCGCATGATTGATGACGGCGAGCGGCGCCTTGCCGACGCGCTGAGCCAAGTCGAGGGTCGATGCGACCGCCGCCAGGTCAAGCGGCCCCGGTCGGGTCGGGACGAGCACGAGGTCAGCCGCCCGCATGGCCGCGAGGATAGAGTCCTCTGCGTGAGGCGGCGTGTCGATGATGATCCGGCCGAACCCCTCGCGCCGCGCGGCCGCGACGAGCTCCGGCAGCTCTCGTGCGTCGGCCTCGATCAGCTTCGGCTCGTCTGGTCCGCGCAACTGGTGCCACCACGCTAGGGACCGCTGCGGATCCGTGTCGATCAGTAGGGCAGGGTGGTCCGCCTGCGCAGCCAGCACGCTCAGGTGCATCGACAGCGTCGTCTTGCCGACGCCACCCTTCCGGGCTGTGACCGCGATCACCTGCAAATCCACCCCCATCTGATGTAATCAAGCTTGGCAGCAATCGAGCCTGCGAGCGATCCTGTCAACATGACCACAAGCCAGCCTGCTGGCGAGCTGCGGCGCCATCTCAATCCCGAGACCACGAGATTTCAGGCCCACACGATCCGAAGCCTGCGAGCTTACGTGATTGATTGCTATTAAGATTGCAATTTAACAAGCTGGCGAGCTATCGAAATGCGGCTTATGCCCACTGCGCCGGCCCCGGCGAGGTCGCGAGGCGCGCGAGACCGGGATGCAAGCCCGACGGCTCGGGTGATCGTTCACATAGGGGCCGGCAGCGCCCCAGGGTGGCCGCCTTGTAAGCATCTGCTCAGCTGCATGCCGCTGTCACTGCCGGGCCACAACCCCCATCGTTCTAATTTGTGCGGCTTGTTCGGCTTCAACCAGCACCGTATCGGTGAATTAGAAAAGCCAAACAAAACAGCAGTTTATAATCGCTTCAAACTACACGGCAGCCCCGTTGCAACCCTTTGCGACGAACGCGGGCGGCTACTTGAACCGAGCCCAGGGCACGCGTGATATGAACTTCTCTTCTCTTCGTCCCGGTGCTGTACGGACCTTCGTCCTCACGGGCGTCTCGTTGGTGACGATGCAGGTCGCACAGGCTCAACAAGCGACGCAGCCGCGCCGTGGCGGCTCCAACCCTCCGGCTGAGAGCAGCGTGCAGCTTCAAGAGCTCAGCGTCGAGAGCCAGGGCGGCGGAGGACCGGTCTCTGCTGCCCGGGCCACCGCGGCCTCGCGCGCCCTTGAGAGTCCGACCGGCCCGATCGACGGCTACGTGGCTCGGCGCTCGGCCACCGCCACCAAGACCAACACCCCGCTGATCGAGACGCCGCAATCGATCACCGTCGTAGGGCGCCAGCAGATCGACACCCAGAACGCCCAGACCCTAACGCAGGCGACCCAGTACGTCGCCGGCACCTACGCGGGCACTTTCGGTGCCGACACGCGCATCGATTACTTCCAGCTGCGCGGCTTCGTGGTCAGCGATTACGGCCTCTACCTCAACGGTCTGCAGCTCCTGAACTACGGTTTCGCCTACAGCCGGGTGGACACGTTCGGGCTTGAGCGCGTCGAGGTGCTGCGCGGCCCCTCGGCCGTCCTATTCGGCGCCGGCAATCCCGGAGGTCTGATCAATCAGATCAGCAAGCGCCCGACTGAGGACCCATTCGGCTACATTGAGGTTGGCGGCGGGTCATTCGATCAGCGCTACGCCGCCTTCGATGTCGGTGGCCCGGCCGACGCTGAAGGCCATTGGTTCACCCGCTTAACTGGTTATGCCCGCAACGGCGGCACGCAGGTTCAGGGTGCGCCGGACGATAGCTACTACATTGCGCCGGCCTTCACCTATAAGCCCGACGGGTCGACCAAGCTCACGATCCTATCGAGCTTCCAGCACGACAACACCGCGGTGACCTCGAACTTCCTGCCGTATTATGGCACTGTTCGGCCGCAAGCTGAGGGCCTGCGTATCCCGCGCTCGCTCAACGTCGGTGACGCCGGCTTTAACACCTTCCAGCGCGATCAAGCCTTCATCGGCTACGAGTTCGAGCACGTCTTCGACGACACCTGGGCGGTCCGCCAGAATGCCCGCTACGGGATCACCGAGAGCTTCCAGAACTCCTATATCGGCCAGCTCGGCTACGCCGACGCCCAGCAGACGCAGCTCGCCCGCTACCTGTTCCGGGACCACGCCAAGGTCGCGCAGCTCGACGTCGACACCCAGGCCGAGGCCAAGTTCTCCGACGGTTTCTTCCGGCATGACTTCCTGATGGGCGTGGAGTACCGGAACTTCCAGGTCCACGACAACCAAGCCTCCGGCTTCCCCGGCCCGAACTTAAACATTCTCGCGCCGACCTACGGCCCGCAGACGATCTCGGCGACGCCGTACCTGGTTAACGCCGACTCATTCCAGCAGGTTGGACTGTACTTCCAGGACCAGATCAAGCTCACGCCGGAGCTAACCCTGGTCGTCGGTGGCCGTCAGGACTTCGTCGAGAACACGGTCTACGATCGTCTGACGCCGTCCAACACCAATGGCCGCAACGATAGCGCCTTCACCTACCGGGTGGCGGCAATTTACAACTTCGACTTCGGCTTGGCACCCTACGTGATGTACTCGACCTCGTTTCAGCCCGAGATCGGCACTGACATCAACGGTCGGGCCTTCAAGCCCGATACCGGCGAGCAGATCGAGGGCGGCGTCAAGTTCGAGCCGCCGGGCCAAGGCTACTTCCTGACCCTGGCCGGGTTCGACATCCATCGCAACAACGTGCTCACCCCCAACCCGGTAAACACGCTGTTCAACACCCAGGTCGGCGAGGTGCGCTCCACCGGCTTCGAGGCGCAGCTAGTAGCCAACCTGTTCGACGGCCTCAATCTCATCGCCTCGTTCACCGATTTTGGGTTCACTACGGTGAAGGATGCGGACCCGACGCGGATCGGCAAGACGCCCGTCAACATTCCTGAGAACCTCGCCTCGCTGTTTGCTGACTACACCATCCCAGTCGGCGACTGGCGCGGCTTCGGCTTCGGCGGCGGCGTGCGTTATGTCGGGCGCTCGTTCGCGGACGTGGCCAACACCCTGAAGGTATCAGAGTACCTGCTGTTCGACGCGCAGGTGCACTACGACTACCAGAACTGGCGCTTCCAGGTAAACGCGACGAACCTTGCCGACCGACGCTTCGTCTCGTCGTGTCAGTCGGAGACTTCGTGCTTCTACGGCGACGGTCGGCGCGTATTGGCAAAGGTCAGCTACAAATGGTGACGAAAGCCTGACGGTCTGAGCCTGAGGCGGATCATAAATCTGTCGCTCCGCGAGCGCGGTTAATCGCTCGCGGGGCGAGTGGCTATTTGGCGGTGAGGACGCCAGTTGCGGTCGATCCTGAGTCCGCGACGCCGTGGTCGAGCTCGTGCCATCGCGATGGGGTCGAGAGCACGAGCCTCCTCAGCCCAACCGGCATTGACCAACGCCTTCAGCATGGCCGACCAGAATGGGCGATGACGCCAGTGGCTGAAACGTTGGTAGATGCCGCCTGGTGGGCCGTAAACCTTTGGGCAATCTGGCCACCGGCAACCGCTCAACGAGACATGGATGATGCCCGACAGCGCATGTCGGTCGTCGAGGCGCTCACGAACACCGTCCGGCAGGTGAGGAGCGATGACCGCCCACTGAGCGTCATTGAGCCAAAACAAGCCGTCCTGATCACGCATATGGTCCAGGCCACCCGAGGCACCGGCGTAAATTAGAACAGCTCCAATCAATCGACAATGTCTATCACTCAGATGTGCGCGAGGCCGGACGAGCCGTGATGATATGGCCGCCCGGCCAATGCAATGGACGCCTCCGGTCTGCTGCGGTAGCTCTCCGGCATGACCAAAGAGATACCCAGTGTCGGCGACTTGCGCCGCAAGTCCGAGGTGACGGACGATGAGATCGAGGCCGCCACCGTGGCCTACCTAAAGGACAAGAACGCCGAGCCGTTCGCCTTCAAGTCGGGCCATCGGGTCGACGTGGCCAAGGCAATCGAGATGCATCCGCAGGCCAAGAAGGTGCTGGCGGATGAGGCCACCACGCTTAGCCTACGGCGCACGATGGTCATGACCGCCGTCATCATGGGCTTCCCGGTTCAGGGATGAGCGAGCCGTCCGGCATACCCGACAAGGCAACCTGCGAGGAACACTAAGCGTGATCGGCCGCTGCCTTTGTGCGCTCGGTGTCGCGATCGTGTTCGTCAGCTCGGCGCGGGCATTGGAAGCGGCGGGCAACGAGTACGCCGTGGGGGATTGCCTCGTGGCGGCGGTGGTCGCCACCCTCCTGTCCTCGGCATGGTCGTCATCGTGAATAACGGGAGGCTGGAAGGCGGGCCCGGATCTCTCGCGCTGGTTGCCGTGTGCTGCGCTTGGTGTTCTCGATCCTGACCAGTTGGATTGAGTTCGTGGCCTTCATGCTCTGGGCCACGTAACGCACAGATAGCCGTTTTGGGAAAACGGGTTGGCGGCTGAGGAACTTAACGTCGCAGGCGCTCGGATCTTCCCCGCAACTCACTGCACCAGTTTGACAGCCACGCCTTCGGCGAAGCACTTGTCAGGCTTCCATCGGCGCCAGCGCTTGAGCGAGTCGCCAATCAGGAGAGCAACCGCCGCGAGATAGACCCCGAAAAGCCAACGGCCCCACCCCGGCAAGGGTGAGGCCGTCGAAAACCTGGGCTCTGTGAGGAGCGAGTACCTTCCCCTCACAAGCCACGAGACCCCCTGGGGTGTCAAGACGGAACTTGTTTCCGTCAACGGGAAAGGCTTGCCTGGACCCTAGCCGCGGCCCTTCGGGGACCGTGAAAGATGTATGCTGCCCAAGAAGCCGCGCGAGCGGTCGAGGATGCTGTTTCGATCCCGTCGCTTGACGCGATCATGAAGTCGATCTGGGAAGCTCTCGGGGCGGACAAGCCGCTCGTCACCGAGAGTGAGGCCACACGCCTCTGCGAACGGATCGAGGAGAAGCGCAACGAGTTGCGCGAGAAGATGGGCAGTGCGCCCCGCACAGTTGGCCGGATACTCCAGACCATCTTCACCAAAATCCGGCGCCACCAGTTCTCTCCTGACCGCGCTGCGTCGATCGAGCGGCGACGGCGCGTGGCTTATTCAGGGCCCCTTCCCCCACACCTCGGGGCACGGTTCACCATCGGGCAGCTCGCGGTCCTGCGGGTCGTAGGTGATGCGCTAGTGGCGAAGGGCTTCTGCGACCTTCCAGTTGACGCCATCGCGGCGAAGGCGGGTGTGTGCCGCCGGGTTGCGCAGATGGCTATGCGTCTTGCCGAGAGCGATGGCCTGATCCTCGTGACCGAGCGGCGCCGGAGGGGGCTGCCAAACCTCACCAATGTCATCCGGCTCGCGGGAGGGCTCGGCCGAGACTGGGAGGCATGGCTCAAGCGTGGCCGTAGAGATGCGACGCCCCCCACCGTTCGATCCAAAAGCGAAGCGAAGGCAGTCGCATTCGGGGGGGTAGGATGCACGGAAATGCCACCCACGAATAATCTTTATAATTCTAACAACTTAGTGTCTAGCGGAACCGTTGTTGTGCTGCCGAGAGGCAGCGGGCGACCCGGCTCCGAGCGATCACGCTGGAATCCTGGCGAGCGGTAAGACCGGCAAAGCCATGCAGGCAGTGCATTCAGTCGTTCGTTGAGCCGGACGGCTGGCCAGCGATTGCCCCAAACGGCAATTCATGGCCGAATCCCGTTTCGAGAAACACGATCGATTCGCCGTTAACTGAATCGAAACCTCCGTTAACGGCGGGGGGCTCTCAAGTCGTGGTTGATCGTAAGGGGTGATAAGTCATCAAATCAGAGCCGAAACGACGCAGGCCCGAGCGTACTTTTTTCTTGCAGCGGTGCGAATCGATAGACCTACAAGAGGGAATAGCGGTTAAAGCCGTGTTCTTAGGGCCACACCAAAATTGACTGGACAGTCAGACCCCGACAAGCCTCTTCCGCCAGACTGGCGAATCCGGAATCACTATCATCGCTGACCAAATTCGGCGGTAGTGATGGACCGGACATGCTAAAGCACAGCCTAAACTCCATCGAGGTGCTGGCCTTAGAGCGAGGTATGCTCGAAATCAGGCCGCCGTTCGATACGCAGGACACGCAGAAGCAGAGGAACAGCATCGCGTTAGCTTGCGACATCCTTGAAGGTCTCTTCGCCGAGCACGACCACACTCCGGAATCCGCGGTACGGATCCGGGAGGACGCCATCGCTGAGCTGCGCGAGATGGCCTACTTCGCGAAGATCATCGCCGCCGTTGAGGGGATCATCAGGTATCGAACGCCACGCTCGTCGCCCCGCGCTGCGATCGACACCCCGCTCCTCCTGCACATCGGAGCGGCGAGCGCGGCGTCGGTGAGCGAGACCTACCCGACCGATCCGTGGCGGCAGAAGATCGCCGCCGTCGTCACCTACACAGCCTGCCTCGCACATGGACCTTGGGGAGCGCCCCTGCCGTGGCGGGATCCGATCCTCCCAATGCGACGCCGGGTGACCCATGTCCCCGACCTGCGCGACAGCGGGCGGCCGTGATGTGCACCACCCTGCCGACCCTACCGCCGGAGGGCGGTCCCGCCTGGGGCGGCGGTCGGCGAGCGCCGTCGACCGGGCCGAGGCTGCGGGGACGCATCGAGGACGCGACCCTCAACGGGCTGGCGGATGTCGTTCCGAACGGCGAGTACGGCCTCCTTGAGCGCAGCAATGTTCTTCACGGCGTCGACCAACGCACGCCGGAGTGGTGCCAGGATCGCCTGAGCGAGGCGCTGACGGCGGCGGGTCGGAAATCGCGTTGGTTCCCCGCCTCGGACCTTGCATGCCTCCAGGCGGACCGCTCCGACGCGCAGAACATCCGCCGCAGCCTCGCGGGCGGCCCGAGCTCGATCAAGGAAATCGAGGGCTGTCGGCCGTACGACCCGCCGACTGAGGTTCGCGGCTGCAGCCGCCCAGATGGCGTCCGACCGGATGGCGCTGACGTCCGTCGGAGAGCGGCGTTGGGCGAGGGTGCGTCGCTCGGCAGCTTCCCCTATCAAAACCTCGACGTGGTCTCGGTGGCGGCTGACCGCAACATAGAACCCCGAGGCATCCACTGCGGCAGTTCCCTGAGGGAAGGCAGCGATCACGGAACCTGCTGTGGCACCCTGGGCGGACGCCAGCGTTGCGGCGTGGCCGCTCGACAGCATGATCGTCCCGTTTCTCCGGTCGCGCAGGTTATCCCAGGGCACGAAAGCTGGGGGCGACGTCCCGTTCCTCAGCAACAGCCCGGCATCGCGGACTTCCTCTACGCGGACCGTGGAACCGTTGACCCCAATGACGCCGCTTCGGCCGCGGACGTAGGTGCGGGCGTAGAGGCGGAGCACGTCGCCGACCGCGATGCGCAACGCGTACCGCTCGCCTGCGAGGTTGCCGGCTTCGATCTCCATGCGGTCGGGCCCGATTTCCCCAGCAGACTGAAGCTTGCGCCGGATCGCGTCGCCCACGGCCCGAGCATCGCTGTTGGTCGGGACCACGACCAGCGGAGCCACTCCGTCGCCGGCACGGCGCGCCCACCATGCCTCGGCCGTCGCATGGGCCACTGCGGCGGCTGGGCCCGGCACGAGGGATGCGCGCCCCTCCTCGCGCAGGCGTACCAGAACGTCAGCGGCTTCCCCCTCCCTGGCCAACCCAGCGAGGCGGCGCTCGCCCGCGCACCGCTGTCGAATGGTAGTTGCGATCGTCGGGATGGGCCCGGTGGCCCGCGCGATCAGGTCGAGAAACCCACCGGCCTCGATGGCCTGACCCTGCATTGGGTCCCCGAGGGTGATCATCGTGGCGCCCGTGGCCGCGCGTACGGCGAGAAGCTGAAGGGCGTCCGCGACGGATACCAGGCTAGCCTCATCCACGACGATGACGGCATCGCGATCCAAAGTCAGCTTGCCGGTACGAACTCGTGCGAGGAAGGGCTTGAGGGCGATGCAGTCGTTCGGAGCAATCCCGGCATCCGTAAGGGCCACGGCTTGGCGCCAAGCCGTCGCGGTCGCATAGACACGCCTTCCCTGTCTCTGCCATTCGCGCACAAGGCCGCCTACGAGAGCGCTCTTGCCCGACCCGGCAGATCCGACCGTAGCTCCGAAGCGCGCGCGACCGAGGGATTGGGCTGCCGCGAGCTGGGCACGCCCATGCTCCCCATCCACATCAAGACCCAGCGCCCGCATGCTGGCCTCAATGGCTGCAGGTGCGAGCGCGCCTTCGGTGTCGGCGAAGGCGGCGCGAACGAGGTCAACGACCTGCTCTTCGCGGCCCACGTGGGCGGCAGTGGTCAGTCGCGCCAGAACACCCCCGCGCGGCCCTCGCTCGGTCCGCTTGATGATCGCTGTGATGCTATCCCCATCCATCACGCCCCGTTCGATCAACAGCGCGCTCACCACTTCCACTTCGTCCGCCTCGGCGATGCCGGCAGCGACCAAGCCGGCCGCGGCGGCGACGCGCGCGCGGATTTCATCAACGATAGCCCGCCCCTGGAACTCGCGCGCCAGAACCTCCGCCCCCGCTCGGTAGGCCATCTCCATGCGCTCGGCGTGGGGGGCGAGTGCCCGGGGCTGGTCGAGGTCGATGATCGATCGTCCGATCCAGCCCGCCGCCTCGGCTTCGCTGCGCCACGCGTGCAAGTTTGCGATGTCATCCTTCTTGGCGGCCCGGCCGTCCCCCTGCGTCGCGGACTTGAGCAAGCCAATCCGAGCGGGATCGTCCAAGGCATCCCAACTAATGCCCTTCTCGGCCGCATAGGCCCTGGCGGCCAACTCGCCCTGGCGGCTGCGCTTGCTGAACGCCTCGCACACGGCCTCGGGAATAGCATCGACCTTGGCGGTTGCGGTTTTGGGATCGAGACTGACGCTGACGCCAAGGCGGCGCAGCTCGGTGGCGAGGGTGGCTGCGTAGAGCCTGCCCCAAACGTGAACGCGGCCCCTGAGCGTATCCGTATCGACCGATCCGACGTGGCTACCCTCGGTCAAGGAAACCGTGGGCACCAGGACATGGGTGTGTGCCTGCGGGTCACCCTGGGCGCGCACCGTCGCGAAGGCGGTGAACCGCTCGCCGGTGGATGTGTCCTGGGTGGGAATTTCCAGCGTTGGTCGCGCGGTCCAGTGATCGCACGTTGCCCACGCCAGCCGACCGCGCTCCCGACCACGCCGTCCGCTGTCCCCACGCCGAATGGCGCCGAGCACGAGTTCGATGTGGGCCATGGTGCGAGCGACGGCCACACGGTGGGCGTCCATCAGAACGGCCCGTTCCGCCTCGGTCTCGGCGAGGGCGACCGCAACGCTATAGGACTTCGGAGCAGAGAAGCACAGGTCGATGAAAGCGGTCCGCTCGCGGACCTCATTGAGGCCGTCGAGGATCCCCGACAGCTTGAGTGGCCCCCCATCAAGCCGCCGCCCGCTCGCGACCGCAGCCACCACGTCATCGGCCGTCGTCCCCTCCCCGCCACCGTAGAGCCGTGCGAAACGGAGCTGCAGCAGGTTGGCTCGGGCGGGTGGAAGGGCTTCGTCGCGGTCGGCGCGGCGCCCAGACAGGACGGCGGCGATCTCCGCCTCGGTCGGAGGGCGATCGGAGGCCAGCCCCAAGGTTTCGGCCAGTGGTCCGGCCGTCCGGTAGGCTCGGCGCCCGGGGATGGGCTCCCCGTTGGTCCGCCGGCCCGCCAAGAGATTGGTCAACTCGATCTCGGTCATAGGGCGGCGCGGATCAAGGCCGAACAGGTCGGCCACATCCGGGTCGATGTCGGCCCGCACCACGGGCAAGGTCTGGCTGAAGGTTTGGCCCGGCCCGACACCGGGAACCTTGGCATAGTAGGCAGCCGCGGCGGCGATGTCCGGCGTGAGCGTGGGCTGCATGACGTGCCGCGCCATGGCTTGTGCCCCGGCCACCGCGCCCTGGGCGCCGACGTGGAATGTCAACACGGGTCGGGCCCCTACCGCCTGCCCGCGCCGGTGATGGCTGAGGGGAGACCCGCCACGTCCATGCGCAATGCCGCCAGCTCCTCGCTCTGCCGCTCGACGGCGCCCGCCAGTTCCCGGATCGCGTCGGTGAGGCTGGGCTCGCTCCCGCTGTCGCCGGTCGCGGCTTCGAGGAGCGCTCGTAGGATCTCGGTCTGGATGTTCTGCGCCTCGGCGAGCGCGGATAGGCCCGTCGCCATCGCGGCCACCTCGCGCTTCAGCCCGGCGATCTCTGCCGCCACGTCCACGCGAACCTCAACCGTTCCGCCGATCCCGCATTTTCAAAATGCCTTGGTCTGGGAAGAAAAACCAGTGCTTAAAACGCGCGCCTCGCTGTCCGGCATCGCGCGCCGTGCGCGCGCCTGCCTGGCCCTAGGCCGGCGCCACCGCGGGAGGGCCTGAACATGGCCAGACCGAGGAAAGTGGCCCGGCAGTTCAAGGAGATCCGTGCGCAGGACCGGCGCCTCGCGACCTTCATGCGCCGGCACTACCGCGATCTCCTGGCCGAGTTCGCCGAGGGCATAGACTGGTCCATCGCCATGGCGGTGTTCAGGCGCAACAACTGCTGCGACGAACATGGTCAGCCCGTCTCGCTGGTGACCGCGAGCCGGACGTGGCGTCGCATCCGCCGAGAGATGGAGGCGAGGGAGGCCGCGCGCGCTGCCGCTGCGCCCCCCGCTCTCCGCTCTGGTGAGGTCGCCGTCGGCGTTCGCCCCATTCCCCAGATCCCGAACCGGCCCGGCCCTACCGCCGCCCCGGTTCCTGCGCTCGCTCCGACCTCGGTCGGCGCCAGCGCCTCGCCTGGCCTCGTCGCGCTCGCGACGCCGCCTGGCGCCCCCGCGGCTCAGGCCGCCGACGGCGCGACCGAGCAAATTTCGGCGGCGCTGGCCAAGCTCGGGGCCCGGCGGGTCCCGATGCCGAAGCGGAACTGAACCCCAGAGCACACCGGATTTGCCCGGTGTGCGGAGGCATCAAGATGAAGCGGATGAAGGAAGGGGCGGCCGTCGCGACGGTCGCGGCGGTGGACTTGCCGCCGGAGCCGACGGCGCAGGAGCGCGTCGAGGGCATCATGCGGCGTGCCCGGTTGCTGATGTTCATAGGGCGGGGCACGCGGGGCAAGAGCACGCTCGCGCGGTTCCTGATCGAGCGGGCCCGCGCCAGCGGGGCCTGTATTCTCGTGGTCGACGCCGACCGCGTCAACGCGAGCCTCGCGGCGGCTTTCCCCGACGCTATCGTCCCCGAGTCCGGGGACGATGCGGACGTGGAGGCAACGGTCGCGGGGCTCGTGGAGCGCATCGCATCGACGCACGAGAACGCTGGCCTCGACATGGGCGGCGGCGATACGAACCTGAGGCGGCTCGCGGCCGAGATGACCTTCAGCACCTGGTTGCCGAGCATCGGGATCGATCCGGTCGCCATCCACGTGATGGGGCCCTCCCCCGACGACTGCTCGGCGTTGGCGTTGGCCGAGGAGGGCGGGTTGTTGGCCTTCCCGAAGACCATCTTGGTCTTCAACGAGGGCATCGTCCCAAGTGGGCAGAGCCCCACGGCGGCGTTCTCTCGCGCAGTCCAGGAACAGCCGGTGGTGCGGCGCACCTTGGAGCGCGGCGCACGCTTGTGCGTGATGCCCCGCCTCGGCCCGCTCCCCGACATTGAGGAACGCGGCCTCACGTTCGCGGACGCCGCGGCCAACATGGCACCGACGGGCGTCGCCCCGCTGGGCGTGTGGCGGGCGCAGCAAGTCGCGGTTTGGCTCCGCAGGATGGCGGAGAACTTCTCGAACGTGGAGGGCTGGCTGCCATGACCAAGCGCATCACGGCTGAAGAGGTCGCGGACGCCCTCCGCCGAGCCCGTGAGGCGATCGAGGTCAAGCCCGGGGACCCGATGTACCCGCTCGTGGTCGCGATCGAGACCGCGGTTCTGCATTTCGGGTACGAGCGGTCCTGGCTGGACGACACGCTCGTCGGGCACACCGAGCAGATACGTCTCGCCATTGTAGGAGCCCAAGCGGCGGCCGACAATCGCGTGATCGGTAGCCGAGAAGGGATCCGCTTGGAGGTTGCCAAGCAGGAGACGACCCTCGCGGAGGCGCTGAAGGCCTCCACCGACCGCGCGGTGACGGTCAGCCTGCCCTGGCTTTCGCGGTGGGTGCTTCTCATCGGCGCCGGGGCGATGCTCGCTTCGGCGACGGCCGGTCGGTACTCGGGCGTGCGCGAGGCTCAGGCGGCCACCCTGCGGGACGGAAGCGGTCTTGTCGCCGCGGCAAGCCAGTCAGGTTCGGGGGGGGTCGCTGCCTGGAGCACGCTCGCTCAGCTCAACGGAGATCCGGCGGGGTCGGTGGCTGCTTGCCTCAAGGCAGGCGGAGGGCAGCGCACTTCCGACGGCCGCACTTGGTGCGCGGTCCCGTTCTACATCGGGGACATGGGCACAATTAAGCGCTGATCAACACAGCTCCCGTCAGCGTAACGACTGGAAGCCCCGGGGTCAGCCCTGGGGCTTTCTATTTAGCCCAGAGCTTCGCAAGTCTTGGTTCGTGATAGTCGGCAGGATATCAAATGCGGAGTAAACGATCACCAAATGCTCGACACGCCTCCCTAAATCCAGCAGGTGGGGTCGCCAAAACTGCGTTGTAATGTTGCTGCATCTCGTTTGGCGGGACGTTCCATTGTCCTCTATAAGGGACGGCTCGATTTGCGCCGCTAGATAGCTTTACGCGAAACGTACTTTCAAATGGGGGGCGAAGACTCATGGTCACAATCATTGGTGTCACCGTCGCGTCCGGAGCAAGTCGATAATCTCTCATCATTGTTGAGTTCCACATGGTCTTTGCAAAACTGGAGTTGGAC
>Ga0255028_100196_pt1 | contig 13611 bp, 20 predicted proteins | sample DRGLUT_MetaT_FD_178168 | JGI IMG/M metagenome (GOLD analysis project Ga0255028, IMG submission 178168) | Metatranscriptome of freshwater microbial communities from Pennsylvania, United States - DR:GLUT (Metagenome Metatranscriptome) | ecosystem: Environmental > Aquatic > Freshwater > Creek...
TACCGAAACCACTTCCATCGCTCGGGTTTGTCCGGCGAAGGAAATTAGGTGGAGGCGCGGGTGCCGCGTTACTTCTTCAACGTCCACGACGGCCGCAGCGAGATCGACACCGAAGGCACGGAGCTGACCAGCCATGACGCGGCGCAACTCACGGGCGTGCAACTCGCCGGAGAGATCCTGAAGGACGAGGCGCGCCGCCGGAAGCTCGGCGGCACTTGGCGTCTCGAGGTTCTCGAAGAAGCCGGTGTTCTCGTGTGCCGCATCGATGTGAGCATCAGCGCTCCGATCACGAGCGGTTGATCGACGTCCCCGAACCAGCCTGCTCCGCCCGCCGACGTTCGTCCTCATCCTGAGCCCCTTGCAGCTTCTTCGTGACGATCAGCATGTCGAGATAGGCAATGGCCTGCTCATGGGCCTGCATGGCGCGCGTATCGCCAAGGCAGTTTCCGAGCTGCCACCGATGCCAGAGGCGCATGGTGGACAGCGCCTGCAGGTAGCCCTGTTGCTCGTCGGTCATGATGAGGAGCCGCTCCCGATCGCATCGGTCCGCGCGCGGGCGATCACCTTGGCCGCTTCGACGCCCTCGGCCGGTGAATCCCGCCTTGTCTAGATCTGCCGCTCGCGTCCGGCCGCCACGTAGGTGTAGGCCGCGACGCGGTCACCGGAGTCCATCACCTTCACCGATTCCTCGAGCTGCACGATCCGGAGCGGCGGAGTGAGGCCGAACGGATTCATTGCACCCGCCCCGGTCCGTCCATCAGGCCGTGGCGCAGGGCAAGTGCCAGCAGATCGCCGAGCGTGATCCACTCGCCGCCGTCCACCTGCCAGCGCTCGAAATCCTCATCGGGCACGACGGTGTGGCCCAGCGCACGCAGCGCCTCGACCGCCTCAATCATAGGGTCGAACTCGACGAGCACGGCTACGCTGGACCGATAACCATTCGCTGCCGGGCCGCGTCGAGGCGTTCCTCGTCCGAACTTACCGGCATGTCGGCGTAGACCTGCTCGACAATCTGCCGCATCGCCGCCTCGTCCAGGCCGAGCCCACGCGCGAACCCGTCCAGCCGCCGCATCATGTGCTGGATCGCGGCGCGCTCGTGCGTGGATTCCGGATCGTCGCTCATCCTGTCACCCCACCAGTTCCCGCAGCAGCAAGAGAGCGCCACCTGCGGCGACCAGTGCGTACATAACGTATCGGAAGATGCGGTCTCTTGGCATGGCGCCGGCCTACAATCCCTGAACGAACACGAGCGCCAGTGTCGAGGCGAGCAGCAGGCCACCGAAGACGCCGAACATGAGGGCGGCGCGCCGACCGACGGCCTTGTCTCCCCACGTCGCGGAGACGAGATTACATGCTGAGTAACCGGCGATAGGTCCACTCAGCCAGATCGCGGCGAACAGGATCCAGGCGGTGATCGTCGAAGGCGTCCTCGCGCTACACGTCCATACCCTACCAGCCGTTTACGCCGCCGCGATCACCATCCAATTCCACGCTTCGGCGACGCGATCCTCATCCGGCCTATGCGGCATGTCGGCGATCACCCGCTCCGCGATCTTCCGCACCGCGACCTCGTCGAGACCCAAGCCCAACGCGTAGCCGCGCAGACGCTGCATCAGCCGAGTGACAGCGATCTCGTGGTCCGAGTCAGGACTGCTCATTCCTTCACCGGATGCGCCAACAGGATTGCGGTCCGGACCATCGTCCATTTGAACTTCGGCGTTCGGTTGGGATCGGCCACGGCCGCGAGGCCAGGCTGGTACGCATCGACCGCCGCAGTCAGGTCGATCTCATGGCCAGATGCGAAGCGGAACGGACCAGCCTTTGGGTTCGCCAAGTAGGCATAAGCCGCAGCATCGATTTCGTCGTTTTTGATCTCGCCGGCCTTGCGCAACTCGGAGACGGTCGGGTTGGTGGCCATGGCAAAGGCGTAACGCGGGCCAAGTGGAGAGTCGAGGCGGCCCCGAATGGTTTGACATTCGGGCACCTAAGCCATTGAAACTGACGGTGCGGTTTGCCGCGATTTCAGAGGGCAAGTACCTGAAAACGAAGACAGAATCAGGGCATCATAATCCTTGTGTCGGGGGTTCAAATCCCTCCCTCGCTACCAACAATCTCAATGACTTAGTCCCGAAGCCCTGGCCTCCACGCCGGGGCTTTCTCGTTCTCGGACGGCCCGCGCGAGGCTTGCATTTAAGCCGGCCCAAGCATGTACATCGGCACCCGGAAGCCGCCCTCGTGCTGACCTAAACGGTCGGGCCAGGGTCTCGGTAACCATCCGCCGAATCCATCCGCGATGGCGATTCGGCAAGATGCGATCTTGCCGATTCAACCGGCCGCCCAGGCTTAGAAGAGCACCATGAAACGCATACGCACCCCCCACCAGAGACCGCTACCCCCGGGGGCGTGACGCTGCGCGCAGCCCCTTGGACAGGAGGCTTCCTTCATGAAGAACCGGATTTTCACTCCCTCCGGCCCGGTGCTGTTCAACGCCGACGATCACCTCAACCATGGCGGCGGCATCAGGATGTGCCGTCGCCCGTTCGCCTCCGTCGAGGAGATGAACGCCTTCCTGATCGAGGCGTGGAACGCGACAGTCCGCCCTAAGGAAACGGTGTTCCGTCTCGGGGATTTCGCCATGGGGGCGAGCCCGGAGCAGTGCGCCGAATTTTTCGGGCGCTGCGGGGCCAAAAGCACTTGCTGATTGGGAACCACGACAAGGCGCGGGTGACCTCACGGGGTTGGGAATCCGCGTCCGAGCGGGCCACGGTCGACACCGGCGGCCACAGGCTGGTGCTGGACCACAAACCGGGTCAACTCCAGGCCAACGCTGCACCAACTTTGAACTCGGACCACCTCGTGGATGCGGGTCACTCGGCCAGCACTTGCTATCGCCTGCAGATCAAGGTCAGCGATGCCTCCATCCCCGGGCAGGACGTCGACATCGATGGCGGTGTGTCGGCAGGTGGCGCGGTTCAGGCCATGATCACCAGCCGCACCGACAAGGTGCCGATCGCCGGTAGCCTGACCGCGAAAGGGAGCGACAGCAGCACAGGGCGCCCGTGTGGTGGCATAATCGAGTGCAGCGGTAACTGGGGTGCCAAGCGAGCAGGCTGAGGCGCCCCACCAGATCCAATCACCGGGATGGCTGCCCTACGTCGCGGCGTCGTGTTTCGCAGCCGGCTCCAAATCTTCACAGGAGGGAATGTAGGCGCACCACCCGCATATGCCCCTGTCAGCCGCCTTTGAAGAATTCCACTGCGAACAGGTCGGGCAGACCTTCACCACGACGCGGGTGCCGTGCACGAACGCCAGGCCGCGGCCACCGAAGGTAGCCGGGCCTTGTGGAAAGTTTTTCAACATAGGTAACCCCTGCGGACTATCGCAGGTTGATGTCAATGGGCGAGCGTTCTCAGTCTAGTTTTGGACAAACCATTCCGCCGCCCGATCTGATCACGGGCTGACGGGAGCGGTCGCCGATCTCATCGGCATGCAGGCTTTCTCGGGGACAGTCGAAAGCATCGCCGACCACGACAGCTGTTCAGGATCGGTGTGGTGCTTCCTCTGTCGTCACATGAAACCCAACGAGATTATTCGCCCCAAAGGTGAGCGTCAGCGGTACATCCGCGGCATCACGACCATAAGAGATGAGGATCCGGCCGATCCGCGAGCTGTTGTTGCGGGGGTCGAAGGTGTGCCAGCGACCGCCAAGATACACTTCCATCCAGGCCGCGAAATCGCCGGGCGCATGCGGTAAAGGCAGGCCAATATCGCTGACATAGCCATTGCAGTAGCGGGTCGGGATGTTGAGGCAGCGGCAGAACGTGATCGCCAGATGCGCATAGTCACGGCAAACGCCATGCTGCTCTTCGAAGACATCGAAGGCTGTCCGGGTTGGACGGGCATGCTCATACCCGAAGGTGATCCGCTCGTGGACGTAGTCGCAGATCGCCTGCACCCGGCCCCAGCCGGGCGGGAAATGGCCAAACAGATCCCAGGCGATGGACGAGAGGCGATCGGTCTCGCAATAGCGGCTACCGAGGAGAAACAGCACAGTGTCGGAAGGCAGTTTCTCGACCGCGATCTCTTGGGCGTCCGCCTCCTGCAAATCACCTCTGCCGTGATCCCGTACGATCGTATCGGTTTTCAGCGTGAAGCGCCCTGCCGGAGCAACCATGCGGTTGCACCAATTTCCGAAGCTGTCGCGATAGCCGTCCAGCGGAACCGCCGGACTCGTGATCAGGTAATCGGGCCGTTCGAGATCGGAGAAGCGCGATGCGTGGACGTTGAGCGTTGCGATGACGGGGGTGGGCTGGAGGAACTCATAGGTCATCTCGCAGCCGACAAGAATGCGCATGGGCTCAGTCCTAAAGAGAGGCATCGAGATCGACGTTGGCCCCGCAAGCTTTGGGCCGCATCACGATGGAGTGCCGGCAGTGCGCAACGGCTGCATCAGGGCGTTCAGGTGCGTGATGGTGCCCGCCGGCTCGCCAGGGTTGCCCTGCACTCGCGCCGCGACACTCAGTGGCACGTTGGCGCGCTTAGCCAGTTCCACAGGTGACCAATGGATGGAGATCCGTGCTGCGAGACGCTGCCGGCCCGTGACCATCCTCATCCGCTCCGATGGCCAAGCGGTAGCAGCGTCGGCCTCTGTCTCATGCTCATGAACGCAACGGCGGTGCTACTTGCTCCCGGCGCTCGGTCCGACCACGCTCTGCAGCTGACTTTTCCCAACCGCCTCACGCGGTAAAAACCAGCAGGAGTGCGCCGAGGCTACCCAACGCGCCGGTGCTGATCCCGCCGACGAGGGCGATATCCCAACTGGCGACATGCTTTGTTATGGGGGCGAACCGGAGGGCGGTGAACGTCACGGCAACACCGGCCAAGGCGATGGCCAGCGCAACGATCATCAGGAGCGTCATGGGGTCAGTCCTCATCCGCCTGCGCCGGGACTGACCATCGCGCGGATTAGTGGAACGCGTGAGGCGGACGAAATATCCGCCCGCGACAAGATCACAAATCAGACGACATCATTTCCGACAGTTAGGCGGACCGCCGGTCGCGGTAGGACTCGACGAAGCTTGGGACGGGAATTCCATGACGTCCCCCCTTCGGCTTGGTCCGGCCTGAATGCGAGTTTTCCGGTTTTGTGAGATCCTGACGGGAGAAGCAAACCGTGAAGAAACAGCGCATTCCGCAACATTCGATGACATCTAAATGGTCCGGTCGGATAGATCACTTGACGCCGTGCTGCTGCCCCGCGACCGGCTGACCTGTGGGCACCGGAAGCGGTCCCGACGAACGACGTTCGATTAGCTCGATCGGCATCTCTGTCCGACGCGCGCGCGCTTCCCCGCGTAGGCGGGCTAGAAGATGCTCGGCCACCTCCCGTCCAAGCTCCGCGGTCGGAAGGTGGATCGTCGTCAGGGACGGCGCGATGTGGCTCGCGATCTCAAGATTGTCGATCCCGACGACCGACAGATCGCGGGGAACGTCCAAGCCGCGTTGTTCGGCCTCGAGAAGCACGCCGACGGCAAGGAGGTCATTGCCGCACACCACGGCCGTCGGCGGCTCAGCCAGCCCCAAGAGTTGCAGGAGGCCGGCCCGGCCGCCGGCGAGAGTGAAGGGCTGCTGCGATACCCTGGCGTTCGAGAGATCAAGCCCCTCCGCCGCGAGGGCCCGCCGCACGCCGTCGATGCGAAGGCGCGCACGGTCGTTGGCCTGGGTGAAGCCTGAGACCATGCCGAAGCGGCGGTGACCTTTGGCGAGCAGGTGCCGGGCCGCGAGATAGCCCGCCTCCGCGTTGTCGAAGCCGATCGAGTCGAGCCGGTCATCGAAGGACCACGTCAGCACCACCGGGATCGGGGCCTCGGTGACGAGAGCCCAGGTCTCGGGCAGGTGGTCCGCGCCAACCAGCATCAAAGCGTCGACCCCGCGACCGAGCATAGACCGGACGAGGGCCGCCTCCTCCGCAGCCGCATATTCGTGCGCCGCGATCAGGAGCTGATAGCCGTTACGGCCCAGGGTTGTCTGCAGCGCCTGGACCGCGCGGGCGAAGATCGAGTGATCGAGCGTCGGGATGATGGCGCCGATCGTGTGCGTCCGCCCGGATGCCAGGGCCTGGGCCGGGCCGCCGGGCAGGTAGCCGAGGGATTCCGCCGCCGCGCGTACCCGGCGGATCGTGTCCGGGTGGACGATCGCGGCGCCGGCCATCGCACGCGAGGCTGTCGCCGGCGAAACGCCCGCCCGCTGGGCAACCGCCTGCAATGTCGCGCGCTGCTGACGTTTCACGGCAAGTCACTCTGGACCGGATCCCGACCGGCGCAGTGATGAATGCGCATTCACGAAAACGCAACCGCCGCACCGGATCGCCGTCCGAAAAGGGCGCCGCGGGACGGGGGCAATGGTGAAAGAGGACCCACGGTTGACAAGGCCGCCGTGAGGCGCACAATGAAAGCGCATTCATTGAATGCTCATGCGGTGCGTCGCGACAAGACGGCCACCGCAGCGCGAGGAAACGCCGTGAAGTTCAGCCGCCGCATGTGCGTCGGCATGGCGACGCTCGTCGTCATCGCCGTCCTCTGGTACGTCGCGACCACCGGCCTCGGCCTGATCTCGGCCGGACGCTTTCCCGCGCCGGTCGACGTGGAGGCGGCTGCAGTCCAAGCCCTCGTTCGGGGCTACCCCGATACGACGCTTCTCGTCCATGTCCTGCATTCGCTCCGGCTCGTGGCCCTGGGCTTCGTCGTCTCGGTGGCGCTCGGCGTTCCACTTGGCATGCTGATGGGCTGGAACCGCACGGCCGAAGCCCTCATCAATCCTGTCTTCTTGCTGCTGCGCCCAATCCCACCGCTCGCGTGGATCCCGCTCGCCATCCTGTGGCTCGGCCTGGGCGACGAGGCCAAGGTGATGGTGATCGTCATCGCGGCGCTGCCTCCGGCGGTAATCAGCACCCAGGCCGGCGTGCGCGGCGTGCCGCCGCACATCGTCGAGGCGGCGCAGATGCTCGGTACGCCGCGCCTGCGCTTTGTCCTGGACGTTCTGGCGCCGGCGGCAGCGCCGATGATCTTCACGGGACTGCGCCTGGCGCTCCAGGCAAGCTGGACCACCCTGGTCGCGGCCGAGCTCGTCGGCTCGCTCGCCGGGCTCGGCTACGTCCTGAACGTCGCGCAGCAGGACCTCTACCCGGGCATGATCCTCGTCGGCATGGCCGCCGTCGGCGTGCTCGGTGCCGGCAGCACCGCGCTGCTGGGGATGGCCGAACGCCGGGCGATCGGCTGGGCGCAGCTGCGGGGGGCGGCATGATCGCGTCACGCCAGCCCCTGCCGCTGCACCGCAGCCTAGTCCTCGGCGCGATCGGCACCCTGACCTTCCTCGGCTTCTGGGCGTTCCTCGCCCGGTCCGGCCTCGTCTCGCCGCTGTTCCTTCCGGGACCGGTTGCCGTGGCGGAGCGCTTCGCGACCCTGACCGAGCGGCCGTTCGCGGGGGGCACGCTCCCCGCCCACGTCGCCTCCAGCCTCCAGCGGTTCCTGGTCGGCTACCTGCTCGCCGCCGCGGTCGGCGTGCCGCTCGGCTTGACGATGGGCTGGTCGCGCCTCCTCGACGACATCGTCACGCCGATCTTCGACGGGCTGCGCTTCATCGCGCCAATCGCCTGGGTGCCCTTCGCCGCCCTCTGGTTCGGCACCGGGATCGGTGGCCCGATCCTGATCATCTTCGCGGGCGCGTTTCCGCCCTGCCTGATCAACGCCTATCGCGGCGCCCGCTACATCGACGCGCGCCTGCTGGAAGCCGCCGAGATGCTCGGAACGCCGGGCTACCGGATGATCGCCGAGGTGCTCCTGCCGGCCGCCCTGCCCTCGATCGTCGCCGGCCTTCGCATCAGCGCGGGCCTGGGGTGGCAATCGCTGGTCGGCGCCGAGCTGATCGTGGCCTCGACGGGGGTCGGCTACATGATGGTGCAAGCCCAAGGGGCCGTCTCGACCGCGACCGTGATGGTCGGAATGGTCGCGATCGGCCTCGTCGGCGTGGTCATCGACGTCGCGTTGCGCGCGCTCGAGACCCGCCTCCGCCGGCATCACGGACAGGCTTGAGGGGATCCGATGAGCGCAATCCGGTTCGAGCGGGTCGAGAAGAGCTTCGGGAACCACGTCAAGGCGCTCGACGGCGTCGACCTCACGGTGGCCGACCGCGAGTTCGTAGCCATCGTCGGCGCCTCGGGTTGCGGCAAGACGACCTGCCTGCGCCTCGCGGCCGGGTTCGAGGCCCCGACCGGCGGCCGGATCACCGTCGGCGGACAGCCGGTCACCGAGCCGGGTCCCGACCGCGCCGTGGTGTTCCAGCAGTTCGCGCTGTTCCCGTGGAAGACCGTGATGCAAAACATCGGATTCGGGCTTCGCAACAAGGGCATGCCCGCTGCCGAGCGCCGGGAGCGCGTCGCCGCGGCGATCGACATGATCGGCCTCTCGAGCCACGCCGACGCATACCCGCACCAGCTCTCCGGCGGCATGCAGCAGCGCGTCGCCATCGCCCGCGCCTACGTCCTCGAGCCCGAGGTTCTCCTCATGGACGAGCCCTTCGGCGCCCTCGACGCGCAGACCCGCGTGGTGATGCAGGAGGAACTCGTCCGCCTCGCGCGCAAGAACCCGCGCACCGTCCTGTTCATCACCCACGGCGTCGAGGAGGCCGTCTACCTCGCCGACCGGGTCGCGGTCATGACCAAGCGCCCGGGGCGCATCAAGGAGATGATCGACGTCAAAGCGGTCCGCGAAGCGGAACGCTGGGAGGAGCACGCCCGCATCGAGGACGTGATGGACCTCGAATCGTTCGTCCATTTGCGGACGCACATCTGGAAATCGCTGCGTGACGAGAAGGCGGCCGGCCGGTGAGCCGGCGATCCGCGACCCGAGGGAGAGGCGACATGGCCGAGATTCGAGGCAAAGGGTGCCGGGGCGGCCGGCGGCGGGCATGGCTCCTGGCCGGCGTCCTGGCGCTGGCGCCGGTGATCGCGCCGCCCCCGCGGGTGAAGGCAGCAGAGCCCGAGCGGATCGGCGTGTCCTATCAGCCCTCGCTCTACTGGGCGCTGCCCTTCTACATCGCCACGCAGAAGGGTTGGTGGAAGGAGGTCGGCCTCGAGCCGACCTTCGCCGTCTTTCCAGCGGGTGCGCCCCAGGTCGCCGCCGCGCAGGCGGGATCCTGGGATGTCGGCGGGACCGGTTCCGTGCCGGCGATCCTCGGCGCAGCGCGCTTCGGCTTGCTGACGATCGGCCTCACCAACGACGAATCGAAGACCAACGCGCTGATGGTGCGCGCCGCACGGCACGATGCGATCCTCAAGGATCCCAAGCAGCTTGCCGGACAGAAGCTCCTCGTCACCACCAATTCCACCGCCGATTACGCCGCCCGCGCCTGCCTGCGGAAGTGGGGCCTCGGCCCGCGCGAGATGCGCTTCGTCAACCTCGGACAGGCGCAGATCATCTCGGCGATGATCGCCGACGCGGGCGAGGTGGTCGGCGTCTGGGCGCCGAACACCTACACGCTGGAGGAGAAGGCCAGCGCGCAGGTTCTGTGCAGCGGGGCCGACGCCGACGCCATGGTGCCCGGCGCCCTGATCACCCGCGCCGACTTCGCCAAGGCGCATCCGGACGCGGTCGCCAAGTTCCTCGCGGTCTATCTCCGGGGCTGGGGCTGGGCCAAGGCGAATCCCAAGGACGCGCACGACATGGCCAAGCGCTTCTACGCCGAGGGCGGCGTCGAGGCGTCCGACCACGCCATCGACCAGGAATTCGCGCTGCGCCCGACCTACGGCCTCGACGCGCAGCTCGAGGCGATGGCGCGCGCGGACGGCCCCTCGCAGGTCGACGGCTGGTTCTCGCGGATCGGGACGTTCATGGCCGAGGTCGGCACCATCCCACAGGCGCCCGATGCCAAGGGATACATCGACGACGCTTTCATGAAGCGCGTCGCAGCCGATCCGAAGCTCCGGGCCTTCGCCACAGAGTTCGACGCGGCCGCAGCCCCGCACTGAGCGCAAGCGGTCGCCGGGCGCGCAGCGCTGCCGCCAGAGGGGCCAGCCCGCGCCGTGGCGGACCCCGGCTCCGCCCTCCCGAAGGGCACCGTCCGAATTCGTTCGAGACATCCGTAAAGAGGCAGGGATCATGACGATCGACTACGCGAAGCGGGCGACCAAGACGCCCGAGACCGAGACCGACGCGGCGCGGCAGGTCGTGACGGAGATGCTCGCCGCCATCGAGGCGCGGGGCGAGGAGGCGGTACGGGACTATGCCCGTTCCCTCGACCGCTGGACCGGCGAGATCGTCGTGACCCCCGAGGAGATCGCCCGGCGCACGAAGGACATCCCCGGGCGCGTCAAGGCGGACATCGCCTTCGCGGCGGGGCAGGTGCGGCGCTTCGCCGAGGCCCAGCGCGACAGCGTCCAGGACTTCTCGGTGGAGCTGGTACCAGGCCTCGTCACCGGCCAGAAGCTCGTCCCCTGCAACGTCGCGGGGTGCTACGTGCCCACCGGGCGCTACGCCCACATCGCCTCGGCCTACATGTCGGTGGCCACCGCCAAGGCGGCGGGCGTGCCGACCGTCGTGGCCTGCTCGACGCCCTTCCGCGGCGAGGGCATCCACCCCTACGTGCTCTACGCGATGCAGGTGGCCGGCGCCGACGTGATCATGACGCTGGGTGGCGTCCAGGCGATCGCCGCGATGGCCTTCGGCCTGTTCACCGGAAAGCCCGCCGACATCATCGTCGGGCCGGGCAACAAGTACGTGGCCGAGGCCAAGCGGATGCTGTTCGGCCGGGTCGGGATCGACGTCTTCGCGGGGCCGTCCGAGGTGGGGATCATCGCCGACGAGACCGCCGACCCGGCGCTCGTGGCCTCGGACCTCGTCGGCCAGGCCGAGCACGGGCACGAGAGCCCGGCTTGGCTGTTCACCACCTCGCGCACCCTCGCGGACGACGTAATCGCGCGCATGCCGGCGCTGATCGACGCCTTGCCGCCCACGGCGCGGGACGCGGCCGCCGCCGCGTGGCGCGACTACGGCGAAGTGGTGGTGTGCGGGAGCCGCGAGGAGATCGTCGCCGTCTCCGATCGCTACGCGAGCGAGCATCTGGAGGTCCACGCCGCCGACCTCGACTGGTGGCTCGCGCAGCTCAGCAATTACGGCTCGCTGTTCCTCGGCGAGGAGACCACGGTCGCCTTCGGCGACAAGACCTCCGGCCCGAACCACATCCTCCCGACCAAGTACGCCGCCCGGTATTCAGCCGGGCTGTCCGTGCACAAGTTCCTGCGGCCGCTGACGTGGCAGCGCATGGACCGGGAGGCCTGCAAGACCATCGCCCAGGCCACGGCGCGGATCTCGCGCCTGGAGGGCATGGAGGCCCATGCCCGGACGGCCGACCACCGGCTGGCGAAGTATTTCCCCGGCCATGGCCTCGATCTCGGCGAGGCGGTGACCGCATGACCTTCCGCCTGACGCGCCTGTTCGACCTGACCGGGCGGACGGCTCTGGTGACGGGAGGCAATTCCGGGCTCGGGCTGGCGCTGGCCCGCGCGCTGGGCCTCGCCGGGGCCGGGCTGATCCTGACCGCCCGCCGCGCGGCCGACCTCGCGGCGGCGGCCGAGGACCTGCGGGCGGAGGCGATCGCCAGCGAGGTCCAGCCCGCCGATCTCGCGGAGCCCGCCGCGGTCGCCGACCTCGTCGCGCGGCTCGACGGCCGGCCGGTCGATATCCTCGTCAACGCCGCGGGGATGAACCTGCGCCAGCCCTTCGCGGCCGTGACGGCAGAGGCCTTCGACCGGCACATGGCTCTGCATGTGCGGGCACCCTTCCTGCTGACCCAGGCCCTCGCGCCGGGGATGGCGGCCCGCGGATTCGGGCGCGTCATCAACGTCGCCTCCCTGCAATCCTACCGGGCCTTCCCGGACTCCGCGCCATACGGAGCCGCCAAGGGGGCGGTGGTGCAGCTCACCCGCGCCATCGCGGAAGCGTGGTCGGCCCGCGGCGTGACCTGCAACGCGATCGCGCCCGGCTTCTTCCCGACGCCGCTGACGCAGGCGGTGTTCGCCGATTCCGAGCGCGCGGCCCGCAATGCCACCCAGACGGCCTGCGGCCGCAACGGCGAGCTCACCGACCTCTACGGCGCGGCGGTCTTCCTCGCCTCCGAGGCCTCCGCCTACGTCACCGGACAGACCCTGCCGGTCGACGGGGGATTCACCGCCAAATGAACGCCCGCCTGTCCGAGGCCCCGCAATGAAAGCGCTGATCTACACCGGGCCGAACGCGCTCATCGTCGACGACGTGCCGGTTCCCGTGCCGGGGCCCGGCGAGGTGCTGGTGCGGGTCGAGGCGGTCGGCATCTGCGGTTCGGACATGCACGCCTATCACGGTCACGATGCCCGGCGCCCCGCCCCGCTGGTCCTCGGCCACGAGGCCGCCGGACGGGTCGCGGAGGGGCCGCAGGCCGGCGCGCGCGTGGCGGTGAATCCGCTGGTCACCTGCGGACACTGCCCGGCCTGCGAATCCGGGCGGACGCACCTGTGCCCGAGCCGGCAGATCCTCTCGATGCCTCCGCGCCCAGGGGCCTTCGCGGACTACGTCTGCGTCCCCGAGAAGAGCCTCGTGCCGATCCCGGACGCGCTGTCGACCACGCACGCAGCCCTCGCCGAGCCGCTCGCCGTCGCCTACCACGCCGTCAACCAGGGGGCGCGGCTTCTCGGACGGCCCCTGGCGGGGGCGCGTTGCGTGGTGCTGGGCGGCGGCGCGATCGGTTTCGGGTCGGGTCTGGTCCTGACCATGCAGGGTGCGGGCGAGGTCGTCATCATCGAGCCGAATCCCGAGCGGCGCGCCGAAGCCGCGCGCGGCCTCCCGACGGCCCGCTGCCGAGCGCCCGACGATGCCGAGGGTTCGGGTCCCGACAGCGCCGACCTGATACTCGATGCCGTCGGCAGCGACGCGACGCGGGCCAAGGCGAGCCAGCTCGCCCGGCCGGGGGCGGTCATCGTGCATATCGGGCTTCTCCCCGGCGAGCGGGGGCTGGACGTTCGCAAGATCACGCTTCAGGAAATCGTGGTCTCGGGCAGCTACTGCTACACGATGCAGGAGTTCCGCGACGTTGTTGAGGCCCTTGCGGATGGCCGGCTGGGCCCCCTCGATTGGGTCGAGGAGCGCCCCCTCGTCGCGGGCGCGGTTGCCTTCGCCGACATGGATGCAAGCCGCGTCGCTGCGCCGAAGCTTATCCTTCGTCCGGACACGCCGGCTTGATCATGGGCGTCGCACGAACGGAAGGTCGTGCCCGAAGTTGGCCCGACGACGGCAGCATCTATCGGCGGACGCGATCTTCGTGCGGTTATAGCCCGTCCTCGTGCAGGCGCGGCCTGAGCCCGGACAAGCGCTGCTCGGCGGCCGACGGGGCGGACCGCTGTTGCCAGATGTCTTATATATGATGCATTATCCTCTGGGGCCATCGTGACGTGTCTCGCGGACGGAAGTCCGGTCTGGCCTAGCTGGAGGAGCGCCGGGAAGAGCGCAGGCCGGCTGATACACAGACCAGAGCGCGGTTGGGTCGCGCGTCGATACGCGGTCGAAGCCGCGGCGGCAGGGAGGA
>Ga0255028_100197_pt1 | contig 13522 bp, 12 predicted proteins | sample DRGLUT_MetaT_FD_178168 | JGI IMG/M metagenome (GOLD analysis project Ga0255028, IMG submission 178168) | Metatranscriptome of freshwater microbial communities from Pennsylvania, United States - DR:GLUT (Metagenome Metatranscriptome) | ecosystem: Environmental > Aquatic > Freshwater > Creek...
TCGTGCATGCCTTCTCGCCCGCCCAGGCCGTGGTCGAGGAACCGCTCGCCCGCAATCCGGTGCTCGCCCAGCCCGGCCGACGCCCGCGCTTCTTCAACCTGTGGGCGGCGCGTGCCGCCGCTGAGGTCGAACCCGCATGAGCCTGTTCGGCGGCAAGAAGCGCACCGTCCGGCCGGACTATACCGGCCTGCAGGTCCAGACCGCATCGAGCGCGCTGCCGATCCCGATCGTCTACGGGACGAACCGCATCGCCCCCAACGTGATCTGGTCCGACGGATTCCAGACGCATGCGCAGCGCAGGAAGAACGCGGGCGGCAAGGGCGGCGGCGGGCGGCGCGACATGGCGCAGGCCGGCGGGCCGAACGGCGCGGGCGCGGAGGCCGCGCTCGACGCCGTCGCGCAGGCGCTCACCGAGGCCGCCTGAGTCCCTCTGCGTCCGAGAAGGCCGCACCGTCGCCGGTGCGGCCTTCTCGGGGAAGTCAGCTTACTTGCTGCCGCCGCCTGCGCCGCCCTGGGGCGCGACTCGCGACGGCTGGTTCGCATTTCCGGCGGCCGACGAGTTATTGGAGATCGTATCGGCCGGCTGGCCGGTCGGCGAGTACGTCACCGCCGCATTGCCACCGGTGCTGTCGCCCTGCTGGCTGACCACGCCCGGCGTACCCGGCGCGGGCGCGACAGGTCTGTCGACCACCTGGGCGGCAGCGGGTGCGAGCGTGGCGAGGGTGACGAGGCTCGCAAGAAGTACCCGAGTCATGACAATCCTTGTTGGTTGCAGACCCAGGCAACTTCGCTGGTGCGCAATAGATCCCGCGATGTTGCGACGCGGCTCAAGAGAATGCGCGCGGCTTCGGGCATAGGAAGCGCGCCGCAGCCTATTTGACCCGTGTCCAGGTTTGCCGCTTGCAGAACACGCTCATGACGCAGCCGGCCACCTCGAGCGAATTGGGTCCGGTCAGCTTCAACGATCCGGAATAGGTCTTCCCATCGTTGGGGTTGTAGAGCGAGCCCGAGAAGCCGCCGCCATCGGGCTGGCGCGCATCCAAGATCTGTACCCCGACCACGCTGCGGCTCTGCAGTGCCGGATTCGGGTTCTTCACGTCGAGGCCCTTGCCGGGCGCGCTGACGATCGTCCCGCAGAAGCCGCCCCCGCAGGGCGCGATGCGGACGCGGGAACTTCCGGTTTCCGTGAGCCAGAGCCCGGACGGATCGGCTGCCCAGGCCGGACCGCCCAAAGTGCCCGTCGCCACCAGAGCCCAAACCGTACGAAGCAGCCTCGAACGCATTCTGGTCCTCCCATCCGTTGTTCGGACAGGTCTTACCGCGAAGCTCGGGGCAGCGCACCGCCCAGATAGGTCTCGACGACCTCGCAGAAGGGCTGACCGGCGCCTGTCGATAGTACGGCGTCGACCTCGAACAGCGGATCGTCGAGACCGGGATTTGCGTGCGGGACAGGCGCGCGAACCTCGACGGTGTGACGCACCGGCGCAAGGGAGCGCACGACCCGGCCGAACGGCGTGCGGGTGCCATCGAGCGTGGCGTTCATCTCCGGCGTGAGGCGGGCGGGGACGTACCAATTGTCCGCTTCCGACAGCACCCGGTCCCCACAGGCGAGGCGGACGCGGCGGTAGCGCACCGGTTCGTCCGGACCGATCGCCAGCCGCGCACGCTGAGCCGCCGTCAGCGGCTTGTCGACCCCGGGCACGCGCTCCGCGACTAAGTGAGGGTCCCCCGCCAGCTTGTAATCGGCGCACCAGCCCTCGAGTGCGAACGTCGCGCTATGCGCCGCCAGAATGCGGCTTCGCAGCGCGGCGATCAGGGCCTGAGGATCGTCGGCTGGCGCCAGGGCGACGGCAGGTCCCGTCTGCGCCGTGCCGTCGAGCGCCCAGCCCGGCGAACGGGTCAACAGGCCTGCACCCAAAGCCGCCAGAACGAGGCGGATCGCCCATCGTCCAGCCGCCGGCGCGAGCGGGCGCCGGCCGTATCGTGGCCGCGGCGGGGCCATGCGGGGCAAGACGAGCGAGATCGGAGCGGCATGGCGGGCAAACTTTCCGGTGAGCCACAGCATCTCGAGGCTTGTCCTCCCAGAGGAACGCCAGATCGTTTTCACAGGCCGCCGGTCGAGGCCCGGCATGACCGCCGGACCCGATCGGATGCTGGCCGACCGGGCGACGGGATATAGACGATCGGTAGATCCGTCGAGGCACGCCGCTCCCAGTGCCACCGGATGTGCCCGCGGCAGGGATCCCGATCGCTTCATCTTCCGCGCGCGAAGGCCCGGCAGTCGCGCGGACTCAGACCGTAGGCCTGCCGAAACGCACGACTGAGGAGACCGCTGCTCCCGAAGCCGTAGGCATCGCCGATCTCGCCGATCGATCGCCGCTCGAGCGGATCCTCGAGCGCCGCGCGGATGGCGGCCAGGCGCTGGCGCGCGAGATAGCGCGCCACCCCGCCTTCCGGCTCGAACAGGCGATAGAGATGCGAGCGCGACAGGCCCAGTTCCCGCGCCACGCTGTCGATCCGGAGCGGCGTGGTGAGGTTGGCGCGCATCAGCCGCTTCGCGGCCCTGAGCCGGGCCGCATCGAGGGGAGCGGCGGCGCGTGCGGTCCCCTCCAGGCTTGGACGGGCGCAGGCCGCGATCATGTGGAGCGTGGCCTGAGCGATATGGGCGGCGTCGGTCGTGGCGATCGCCTCGCTGTGCGCGGCCAAGCTACGGATATGGTCGGCGAGGAGACGTCCCGCACCGCCGTGCAGGATCAGCCCGTGCAACGCGTCCTCGTCCGGGAGAACAGCGGCGATGGACGAACGCGGCAAGGCCAGGATCAGCGAATCCGTCTCCGGTACCCGGCTGCGGCGATAGGGCTGCGACAGGTCGTTGAGGCTGATCGCGCCGGCCGGCACGGCGACCACCCCCCTGTCCGTTTCGACGTGAAACGGGTGCCGGCTCAGGTGCAGCACGAAGCTGTCCTGGCCATCGCGCCGGATCTGGGCTCTGGAGCGCGCCGGCGCCTGGGGTGCCGCGTTCATGACGCGCAAAGCCATCGATCCGACCAGGATGGTCTCGATCCTCCCCGCGAAGCCGCGTGGATCGGCGTCGAGGTCGTGAGCGGAGAACAGGGCGCGCCAAGCCTCGAAACGGTCTCGCTCGGGCAGCGCGTCGGTCGTGAAGAGGGACCGGGGTACGAAGCTCACGGCAGTGCTTCTGATAGAGGTGCTGGATAACCTTAGCGTTACTCGCGTGTCAGGTCCGTTCCATTCTCGGCACAGGTGCCGGCCTTTTTTCGCGGGTTCGGCATGTCCCGCGACGGGCGGCTGGACGGACCCGTCGCGGCCCCGCGCGTGATCGGCATCCGCCCGCCGCACCGGACATCGGCTCCACGGCGCAGACCGGCCTCGAGCATCTGACAAACGCTCAGCGCCGCACCACCGGTGGCAGGTCGGTGCAGAGGCCGAGCCCCGCTTCCGCCGCGAGGCCGATCGTTTCGCCGAGGGTCGGATGCGGATGGATGGTTCGACCGATGTCGGTGGCGTCCGCCCCCATCTCGATCGCCAGGGCGACCTCGCCGATCATGTCGCCCGCGCTCGGTCCCACGATGGCGCCGCCGACGACGCGCTTCGTTTCCCCGTCGAACAGGAGCTTCGTGAGGCCGTAATCGGCTCCGTTGGCGATAGCCCGGCCGGAGGCTGCCCAGGGGAAGCGCGCGACCTCCAGGGAGCGGCCGGCCGCCTTGGCCGCCGTTTCGGTGAGACCGACCCAGGCGATTTCCGGGTCCGTATAGGCCACAGATGGGATGACTGCGGCGTCAAATCCGGCCTTGTGGCCCGCGGCCGCCTCGGCGGCGACGTGGCCCTGATGAACCGCCTTGTGGGCGAGCATCGGCTGGCCGACGCAATCGCCAATGGCCAGGATGTGCGGCACGTTCGTGCGCATCTGGGCGTCGACCGGCACGAAGCCGCCGTCCAGGACAACGCCGGCCGCGTCGAGCCCCAGGGTCGCGCCGTTCGGGCGGCGTCCGGCCGCCTGGAGGACCAAGTCGTAGGTCTGCGCCTCCGCCTCGCCCGCGAGCGTCACGGCGATGCCATCCGTGGTGGCGGCCGCTGCGGTGACCTCGGCCCCCGTGCAGATCCGGTCGAACCGGTGGGCGTTGCGCTTCGTCCAGACCGCCACGAGGTCGCGGTCGACGCCCTCGAGCAGGTTCGGCAGGCGCTCGACCACGTCGACCCGGGCGCCCAGGGCGCTGTAGACGGTCGCCATCTCCAGGCCGATGATGCCGCCGCCGATCACCAGCAGCCGGCGGGGCACGACCGGCAATTCCAGCGCGCCGGTCGAATTGACCACCCGCGGGTCGTCCGGCAGCATCGGCAGTGCCACGGGCGAGGAGCCTGCCGCCACGATGGCGCTGGCGAAGGTGACGTCGCGCGTGCCGCCGTCGTGCAGGGCCACCGAGACCGCGTTCGGTCCGGTGAAGCGCCCGATGCCGCGCACCACCTCCACCTTCCGTTGCCGCGCCATCTGGGCAAGCCCGTCGGTGAGGCGGCGGACGGTGCCGCCCTTGAAGGTCCGGAGCTTCTCGAGGTCGACCGTTGGGGTGCCGAAGTGAATCCCGTGCGCGGCGAGCCGGACGGCCTCCTCGGAGACCGCGGCCACGTGCAGCAGCGCCTTGGAAGGGATGCAGCCGACATTCAGGCAGACGCCGCCGAGGGTCGCGTCACGCTCCACCAGGATCACCCGCTGCCCGAGATCGGCAGCCCGGAAGGCGGCCGAATAGCCGCCGGGACCGCCACCGATCACCAGGACATCACAGCCCGCATCGGCGCTCGGGTTTCGCGGCGGCAAGGCGGGATCTGGCGCGACAGCCGCGCGCGGCGCCGCGACCGCGAGGCGCGCGACCAGGGTGCCGGCCGAGACCGTGTCGCCGAGGCCGACCAGCATCTCGATGAGGTGGCCATCCGCCGGGGATGGGATGTCCAGCGTCGCCTTGTCGGATTCGACGACGAGGAGCGTCTGATCCTTGGCGATCGGCTGCCCCGCAGCGACCGGAAGCTCGATCACGGGGACGTCGGCGTAGTCCCCGAGGTCGGGGACGCGGATGTCGAGGATCTCGGGCATGGCGACGGTCACAGGAGGGCGCGGCGCAGGTCGGACAGGACCGACGCCACGTGGCCGAGGAAGCGGGCGGCGGCGACGCCGTCCACCACGCGATGGTCCCAGGACAGGCTCAAGGGGAGGATCAGACGCGGCTGGAAGGTTTTGCCGTCCCAGACCGCCTCGGTCCGCGAGCGCGCCGCGCCCAGAATCGCGACCTCGGGGGCGTTGATGATCGGCGTGAAGCCGTCCCCGCCGATGCCGCCGAGCGACGATACGGAAAAGCAGCCGCCCTGCATGTCGGAACCCGCGAGCGTTCCGGCCCGGGCCTTCTCGGCCATCGCGGCCATCTCGGTGGCGATCTCGATCAGGCCCTTGCGGTCACAATCGCGCACCACCGGCACCATCAGGCCCTTCGGCGTGTCCACCGCGAAGCCGATATGGACGTAGTCTTTGAGGATCAGGTCGCTGCCCTCGAGCGACGTGTTGAACCGCGGGTATACGCGCAAGGCCGAGGCTGCCGCCTTGATCAGGAACGCCACCATCGTGACCCGAGCGGGGGGCGTCCGCGTCTCCTTGTTCAGGCCGACCCGGAACGATTCGATTTCCGTGACGTCGGCCCGGTCAAAGTTGGTGACGTGGGGAATCGTCAGCCAGTTGCGGCTGAGGTTGGCGCCCGACAGCGTCTGGATCCGCGACAGCGGCTCCCGCCGGACCGGGCCGTACTTGGAGAAATCCACTTCCGGCCAGGGCGGAAGCCCGGCGCCGATACCCGATGTGGGGCCGGGCTGCGGGGCGGGTGCGCCGAGGGCCGCCTTGACGAAGGCGTGCACGTCCTCGCGCAGGATCCGCCCCTTGGGTCCCGTGGCCGGCACGCCGTCGAGGCGCACGCCGAGTTCGCGGGCGAGCTGGCGGACCGACGGGCTGGCATGCACGTCGCCGCTGGTTGCGGCGATCGGATCGGCCTGTTTCGGCTCCTGTGAGGCGCGACCGGCTCCCTCTCCCGCGCGGGCGAGGGGACTCGCGTTCTCCCCGGACGCCAAAGGCGCTGCGGCCGCGGCAGGCGGTTCTGCTGCCGTTTCGGCCCCACTGGCCGCCGCAGGCTCCACCGTCAGGATCGGCGTGCCCTCGGAGACCTTCGAGCCCACCGACACCAGCAACTCGCGCACGATGCCGGCGACCGGGGAGGGCACCTCCATCGTGGCCTTGTCGGATTCGATGCTGAGGATCAGATCGTCTACGGCGAGGCGGTCGCCGGGCTTCACCAGAAGCTCGATGACCGGCACGTCCCGATAGTCGCCGATATCCGGGAGGGCGATCTGCAGCGCGGCGCTCATGCGGGCGGATTTCCGTGATTGGGCAAGCGGATGGCGGAGCGGGTTCGCGTAGCGGAGATTCGCGGCCGGGCTTCTTGGAGGCCTGCCTCGAAGCGTCTCCGCCCCGGCATCCCGTGCGTGACTGTCGGGCAAGTCATCCCGTCATGCCGGGGCTCGCCGCTGGCGAGAGCCCGGAGTCCGGAACCGCGCGGGATTCTCGACGATCCGGCACCGTGCCGTCCCCACCCGGCAAGCGCGGCGGCTCTGGATTGCGGGCCCCGCTGCGCGGCCCCGGAATGACGGTGCGCCGTATCTGAATGATGCCGGTGCCGGCCCATGACCGAGGACTAGACCGTCCACGGCGCGGGTGCGCCCGCTTCGATCCCGTAGCGGCGGATCGCGTCCGCGACCGTAGCGCGCGGTACCGTGCCGGCCTCGGCTAGGGCGTGCAGGGCCGCGATGACCACGTGCTGCCGGTCGACCTCGAAGAACCGGCGGAGCGCGCTGCGGGTGTCGCTACGGCCGAAGCCGTCCGTGCCCAGGGTGACGAAGCGCGCATCGACATACGAGGCGATCAGCTGCGGGTAGGCCCGGACGTAGTCGCTCGCCGCGACGATGGGCGCCGTGCCCGGCAGCAGCGCCGCCACGTGGCTGATTGGCGCCTCGGCGTCCGGGTTGAGCATCGCCTGCCGCTCGGCCTCGCGGGCGTCGCGGGCCAGCTCGCTGAAACTCGTCACGCTGAACACCTCGGCCGCGATGCCGAAATCCTGCGCGAGCAGCGCCGCCGCCGCGATCACCTCCGGCAGGATCGCCCCGGAGCCGAGGAGCCGCACGGCGGCGCCCGTTCCCTGCGCCGCCTCAGGCCCCGACAGCCGGTACATGCCCTTCAGGATCCCGGCCTCGGCCCCGTGCGGCATGGAGGGCTGGGCGTAGTTCTCGTTCATCGCCGTGACGTAGTAGAAGGCGTCCTCGCCCTCTTCCATCATCGCCCGGGCGCCCCGGTCGACGATCACCGCCATCTCGTACGCGAAGGCCGGGTCGTAGGCCCGGCAGTTCGGGATCGCAGCCGCCTGCATGTGGCTCGACCCATCCTGGTGCTGAAGGCCCTCGCCGCCGAGCGTCGTGCGGCCCGCCGTCGCGCCGATCAGGAAGCCGCGGGCCCGCTGGTCGGCCGCCGCCCAGATCAGGTCGCCGACCCGCTGGAAGCCGAACATCGAGTAGTAGATGTAGAACGGCAGCATCGACAGGCCGTGGACGCTGTAGGACGTGGCCGCCGCCGTCCAGGACGAGATCGCCCCGGCTTCGGTGATGCCTTCCTCCAGGAGCTGCCCGTCCCGGGCCTCCCTGTAGTAGAGCATCGAGCCGGCATCCTCCGGCTCGTAGAGCTGCCCCTGCGGAGCGTAGATCCCGACCTGCCGGAACAGGTTGGCCATGCCGAAGGTGCGCGCCTCGTCGGCGACGATCGGCACGATGCGCGGCCCGAGATCCTTGTGTTTCAGCAGGTTCCCGAACAGGCGCACCACCGCGGTGGTGGTCGACATCTCCTTGCCGCCGGCTTCGAGCGCGAAGCCCGCATAGGTCGAGAGCGCCGGGACCGGAACGGTCGGTGCCGTGCGGCGGCGGGCCGGCAGGACGCCGCCGAGAATCTGCCGCCGCTCGCGGAGGTAGCGCATCTCGGCGCCGTCCGCGGCCGGCTTGTAGAAGGCCAGGCCCTCCACCTGCGCGTCCGACAGCGGCAGGGCGAAGCGGTCGCGGAACGCCCGCAGTGCGTCGACGTCGAGCTTCTTGGCCTGGTGGGCGGTCATGCGCGACTCGCCCGCGCCGCCCATGCCGTAGCCCTTCTTGGTCTTGGCCAGGATCACGGTCGGCCGACCCTTGGTGGCTTTGGCGGCCGCGAAGGCCGCGTACAGCTTGCGGAAATCGTGGCCGCCGCGCTTCAGCCCGTCCACGTCGGCGTCCGACATGTGGGCGACGAGCTCGCGCACCTCCGGATCCTCGCCGAAGAAATGCGCGAGGTTGTAGGCGCCGTCCTTGGCGCCGAGCGTCTGGTACTTGCCGTCGACCGTGTCGGCGAAGCGCCGCAGGAGGGCGTGGTTGGTGTCACGGGCGAAGATCCCGTCCCACTCCGAGCCCCACAGCACCTTGATGACGTTCCAGCCGGCGCCGCGGAACAGGCTCTCCAACTCCTGGATGATCTGGCCGTTGCCGCGCACCGGGCCGTCGAGCCGCTGCAGATTGCAGTTGATGACGAAGGTCAGGTTATCGAGGTTCTCGCGCGCCGCCAGCGCGAGGCCGCCGATCGACTCGGGCTCGTCCATCTCGCCATCGCCGAACACCCCCCAGACGTGGCGGCCGGACGTGTCGGCGAGGCCCCGGTCGGCGAGGTAGCGCATGAACCGCGCCTGGTAGACCGCGTGGATCGGCCCGATGCCCATGGAACCGGTGGGGACCTGCCAGAAGTCCGGCATCAGCCAGGGATGCGGGTAGGAGCACAGGCCGTCGCCGGCGATCTCCTGGCGGTAGTGCTTCAGCTGCTCTTCGGACAGCCGGCCCTCGAGGAAGGCCCGCGCGTAGACGCCCGGCGCCGAGTGCGGTTGGAAATAGACGAGGTCGCCGTCCGCGCCGCCCTTAAAGAAGTGGTTGAACCCGACCTCGAAAAGTTCCGCCGCCGAGGCGTAGCTCGCCACGTGGCCGCCGAGTTCGCCATAGGCCATGTTGGCCCGGACCACCATGGCGAGCGCGTTCCAGCGCATGATCGACGTCAGCCGCTCCTCGATGTCGAGGTCGCCGGGGTAGCGCGGCTGCTTCTCCAGCGCGATCGTGTTCCGGTAGGGCGAGTAGGGCAGGGCCTCGTCGAGGATGCCGATCTCCTTCGAGCGCCGCTCCAGGCGGTCGAGGATGAAGCGGGCGCGGGCCGCGCCCTCGGTGCGGAAGACCGACTCCAGCGCGGCGAGCCAGTCGTGGGTCTCGGCCGGGTCGTGATCGACCTCGGCGGACCGCGCGATCGTGGTTTTCGGCGGTATGGCGTTCATCGGCGCGGCCTCCCTGACCGGCCCGATCATACGAGCTTCGCCGCGGGCGGGAATGCCGAATATTTGCTCCGTCGACGGTCTGTCAGGATTGTTCGTTCGAAAAATGGACGCCAAGTGGCAAATCATGCCACCAGTCGAGGGCTGGCACCGGCACGCGACCGTCAGACGGCAGCCATCCGCGGCTGCGGCAATCGGAGATCGGACTCATGCCCACGCGACCAGCCCCCCTCGACGCCGCGAGCCTGCGCATCCTCGAATGCCTCCAGCAGGACAGCGAGATCAGCATCGCGGACCTCGCCGAGCGCGTGGGTCTCTCGACCTCGCCGTGCTGGCGCCGCGTCAACGATCTGAAAGAGGCGGGGGTCATCCGCGGCTGCGTGGCAGTGGTCGACCCGCTGAGCTTGGGACTCTCCGTGAACGTGTTCGTTCACGTGTCGCTGGAGAAGCAAACCCAGTCGGCGCTCCAAGCCTTCGACGAGGCGGTGCGGAGCCGCCCAGAGGTCATGGAGTGCTACCTGATGAGCGGCGAGGCCGACTACATGCTGCGGGTGGTGGTGGAGGATTTGGGCCAGTATCAGAAGCTCGTCCTCGATCACCTCACGCGCATCCCTGGCGTGGCCAACATCCGCTCCAGCTTCGCCCTGGGACAGGTGAAGTACACGACGGCTCTGCCGCTGGCGCATCTGACCCGCTGAGCCGGATCTGTGCAGCGCGTTGTCCGGATGCGGGCCTGATCGCCCGAGACAGTTTCCAGGTGACGGCCCGGCGGGGTGGGCTCGCCGACATCACGCGCCAAGCGAAGCGACCTGGGGCTTCACGATATCAGGCGTCGTCGCGCCGACCGGATTGCTAGAGGTCCGCTCACAAGGACGGTGCTGTGACGACCCGTCTTGTCGCGCGGAAGGCCGAGCTGGCCGCGTCGCGCTGAGGAAGGATGGTGGAGCCTAACGGGATCGAACCGATGACCTCTTCCATGCCATGGAAGCGCTCTCCCAGCTGAGCTAAGGCCCCAATTTTTTAACGGCGATTCGCGGCCCGGACGGGAACGCGTCACGCGAGAGTGGGATGGTGGAGCCTAACGGGATCGAACCGATGACCTCTTCCATGCCATGGAAGCGCTCTCCCAGCTGAGCTAAGGCCCCACTTTAACATCCACCGCGGTTTGGGTACCGCGAGGTCTCGCCGTCCGACGTGCGTCCGGCGAGGCCGGTTCTATAGGCGGCTCGCACCGCGGACTCAACCCCTTTTTTCACGCTCGTCAGGGGTGTCTCGCAGAGGAGGCGGTGACCGCCTCAGCTCTCTTCGTCGTTCTCGATATCGCCGTCGATCAGGTCGGAGACGTCGTCGTCGCCGGCGTCCTCTTCCTCAAGGAAGGTGTCGTCCTCGGTCGAGTCCCCGTCTTCGGCCGTCTCGTCATCGGGCGTTGGGTCCGCTTCATCCTCGGCGGCCTCGACCTCATCGAGCGAGACCAGCTCCGGACCCTTCTCGTCCGTCTCGTCCTCGTCCTCGACGGTGTTCGAGGCGCGGGCCAGCGCCGGAGGCGCCGCTCGGCTCGAGGTGGCGACCGCCTGATAGACCGCGCCGCATTTCGGGCAGATGGCGGGATCGCGGGCGAGGTCGTAGAACTTCGCGCCGCAGCTCATGCACTGGCGCTTCAGGCCAAGATCCGGTCGGGCCACGGGGGGACACCTCGTCGTCTACTACTGTCTCGGGGGAGGGGCCCCGTTAGTCGCGGGCGCGATCCCTGTCAATCGAGCCCGATCGCGCGGTTTCCGACAGCGCCGACCTCAAGGGGCGCGCAGGATGACGCCGGGCGGTGCGCGTGTTAACCGCGCGGCGATTTCAGCGTCCGATTGCAGCACCGCGGCCATGCCGCGCGACGCGCCGGATCCTGGCCCACTTCGAGAGCCCGAACGGACCTCCCCGTGTCGCACGATTCGCCTCCCCAGCCCCTCACCGCCGCCGCGGGGACAGCCCTGACAGGTCGCCTGCGGCCGCCGGGCGACAAATCGATCTCCCACCGGGCGATGATCCTCGGTCTCCTGAGTGAGGGCGAGACCCGGGTCGAGGGGCTCCTGGAGGGCGACGACGTTCTGCGCACGGCCGCTGCCGCGAAGGCGCTCGGCGCCGGCGTCGAGCGCCTCGGTGAGGGGCGCTGGCGGGTGCGGGGCGTCGGCATCGGCGGCCTGAGCGATCCAACCGAGGTGCTGGATTTCGGCAATGCCGGCACCGGTTCGCGGCTGATGATGGGCGTGGTCGGCGGCCAGCCGGTCACCGCGACCTTCGACGGCGACGCCTCTCTGCGCTCGCGCCCGATGCGCCGCATCCTGGATCCGCTCGCCCGCATGGGCACGCAGATCCTGGACGAGGCGCCGGGCGGGCGCGTACCGCTGACCTTGCGCGGTCCCCGGGAGGCGATTCCCATCACCTACGAGACCCCGGCGGCCTCCGCGCAGATCAAGTCCGCTGTGCTGCTCGCCGGCCTCAACGCGCCCGGCCTCACCACGGTGATCGAGGCCGCCGCGACCCGCGACCACACCGAGCGGATGCTGCGCCTGTTCGGCGCCGAGGTCCGCGTCGTGCCGCACGGGCCGGGCGGCCACGGCCGCAAGGTCACGCTGACCGGCCAGCCGACCCTGCGCGGCACCGCGGTGGTGGTGCCGGCCGATCCGTCCTCGGCGGCGTTTCCGCTGGTCGCGGCGCTGATCGTCCCCGGCTCCGACGTGGTGATCGAGGGCGTGATGATGAATCCGCTGCGCACCGGCCTCATCACCACGCTGCTGGAGATGGGCGCCCGGATCGAGCGCGTGGCTGAGCGCGAGGAGGGCGGCGAGACCGTGGCCGATCTGCGCGTGCGCGCGAGCCGGCTCAAGGGCGTCGACGTTCCGGCCGAACGCGCGCCCGCGATGATCGACGAGTACCCGGTGCTGGCGGTGGCGGCCGCCTTCGCCCAAGGCCGTACCCGGATGAACGGCCTGCACGAGCTGCGGGTCAAGGAATCGGACCGCCTCGCCGCCGTGGCGGCCGGGCTGGCAGCCAACGGAATCCGCCACGCCGTCGAGGGCGACGATCTCGTGGTCGAGGGCGACGGCACCGCGGCCCCGGGGGGCGGCACGGTGGCGACCCATCTCGATCACCGCATCGCCATGGCCTTCCTGGTCTTGGGTCTTGCCACCCGGGACCCGGTGACGGTGGATGACGGCGCGATGATCGCCACGAGCTTTCCGAGCTTCCTGCCCACCATGCAGGCCCTCGGCGGCCGGATCGGAGCGTGAACCGGATGGCGCTCATCATCGCGATCGACGGTCCGGCCGCCTCCGGCAAGGGAACGCTGGCGAGACGGCTGGCCGACCATTACGGCCTGCCGCATCTCGACACCGGACTCCTCTACCGCGCTGTCGCGCTGGCGCTGATCGATGCCGGCTTGTCCCTCGACGACCATGCTGCTGCCGCCCGGGCTGCCCAGGCCCTCGACGCCGAGAGGCTCGACGACCAGCGCCTGCGCGACCGGGCGATGGGCGAGGCGGCGTCGCGCGTCTCGGCGGTGCCGGAGGTCCGCGCCGGCCTGCTCGCCTGGCAGCGCCGCTTCGCCGCCGATCCCCAAGGCGCCGTCCTCGACGGGCGCGACATTGGCACGGTGGTATGCCCAGACGCTGCCGTGAAGCTGTTCATCACCGCCTCCTCGGAGGAGCGGGCCCGCCGCCGGCACCGTGAACTCGCCGGCCGTGGGGAGAGCGCGACCTTCGCGGCGATCCTGGCCGACATCGAGGCCCGGGACGCCCGCGACGCGTCCCGGAATGCAGCACCACTGCGCATGGCCGATGACGCGGTCCGGCTCGACACTACGGAACTCGACCCGGACGCGGCATTCGACGAGGCTCGCGGGATCGTGGAGCGTGCGCGCGGCGACGCGTCCTGAGCGTTGTCCACGGCCCTCGTGTTGACCCCCCGGTCCCGCTCACCTATTGCGGACGCGCCGTCCCCGACGGGTCGCTTCAGGCGGGCCCGGGACGCGAGCGCGTAGCTCAGCTGGTAGAGCAACGGACTTTTAATCTGTAGGTCCTGGGTTCGAGTCCCAGCGCGCTCACCAA
>Ga0255028_100198_pt1 | contig 13484 bp, 17 predicted proteins | sample DRGLUT_MetaT_FD_178168 | JGI IMG/M metagenome (GOLD analysis project Ga0255028, IMG submission 178168) | Metatranscriptome of freshwater microbial communities from Pennsylvania, United States - DR:GLUT (Metagenome Metatranscriptome) | ecosystem: Environmental > Aquatic > Freshwater > Creek...
CAACGCAGTCAGCTACGCGCGAGGCCGTTGCAGCCATCGACACGATCCAAGGAACGATCCGGACCCTGAACGACGTATCCGGTGCGATCGCCGCGGCGGTGGAAGAACAATCTGCGGTGACCCGAGAAATGTCGGGCAATATGCAGACTGCGTCCCGCGGCGTAGGAACGATCGCTGCCAGCATGGATGCTATCGCTCAAGCTAGTGGTCTCGTCGATGTAGCCACACGTCAGGCACGAGAGGCAGCACGCTCGGTGGCATGAACCCCTTTTCAGGCATGGAAGGCAGCGAGAATTATATCAGTCAAGATGACCATGTCGGCGGCTGAATGGGCACATCCTACAGTGTCATATCGGACTTGTGTTTACGCTCGTCCAGCCGCCATTTCTTCCGCCAGCACTGCCAGAAACTCGTCCTCGCTGGTGCTTGCATCCGGCGGGCTATGGGCGGCGATGAAGGCTTCGATGACGACGTGCCACTCGGCCAGCGTCATCCGGCGGATGTCTTCCGGCGTGAAGCCTGCGACCGCCCCGGCTGCGATGAAGACCGAGAGGTCGCCGGGCCGGCTTGACTCTCCCCCTCGGCCTCGGCTTTTCCCGCCGCGTCGCTGCTTCTGGGAACGCCGTTGACCGCCGCGGCGACGATCTGGCCGGCGAGCGGCAGGTAGTCCATCAGCGGATCGTCCTGGTAGCGCAGCACCAGGGCCGAGGCCGCGATCCCGCTCAAGCCGCCACCTTCGAGCCCCAGGCGGATCGTGTCCCACACGTCCCGGTGCGAGAATTGATGCGTGCCGAGCCGCATGAAGATCGCGCCGATGCCGGCGCCGCACAGCCGCTCCAACTCGGCCATCTCGCCGAGCCGGAGTTGGAACCGGCACGATCGCCCGGCGAAGTCCGCCGTCACCAGCGTGCGGCCTGTCTCCGCGCCGCCGCTCACTTGATCCCCCCCCAGGCCAGCGGGCCGTCACCGCGGAACTGGTTGGTGAAGCTGACGATGCCGTTATTCGTCTTGGTGATCTCGAAATTCTCGACGAAGATCTTGCCAGTCCAGTTTCCGGCGCCGACCCCGTCCCTCGGATCGACCCGGAACTGGTAAGGGATCGACACCTCGCTGGTCGCGTCGGCGCGGAATTCGTCGAGGTGGTCGGCCGCGATCTGCCCGGCGCAGCGCCCACCCCAGGACCGCGAAGTCACCACGCTCTTGCGATCCGGGATGCCGGTCGGGTCGTCGCAATCCGCGACCGTGGTGTCTTCGTACGTGTTGGTCAGCGTCAGGGTGATCGACGTGGCGAGGCAGACGAAGTGGTAGACGAGCGGCGAGCCCGAGCCGCGATAGGCGCGGAACCGGTTGCCGGGAAGAAGTGCGGGCTCGGCCATGGTCAGTGCTCCTCTCCCGGCGCGGGCCGGGCGATGCTGGTGCGGAGATCGAGGAAGACCGACTTCGCCTGAAGCGGGTCGATCACATCCCCCGCCTGCACGATCTCGATCGGCGCGCGCAGGCTGTAGGGAGCGGCGAGCGGCAGGTCGGGCCGCTCAAGGCCGTTGAGGGCGGCGATCATCGCGTCGACGACGCGCCAGCCCTGATCCCGGTCGAAAGCGGTGGAAACCGCGTAGAGGCGCGCCTGGATCGTCCAGGATTCGCCGCAACCGACCTGATAGTCGCTGCGCCGCATCGGCCCGAAATAGACGTACGGCACCTTCAGCGCGGGCGGGGGCACGGCCTCGGCGCGCGAGGACGGCACTTCATCGTGGATCCGCTTCGCCACCAGCGCCTTGCAACCTGCATCCGCTTTCAGGAGCATCCGGATCGCGTCGCGCAGGGCGAGTTCCGGCGTGGTCGGTGCCGTGGTCGTCACAACCCTTCCTCGCACGCCGCCGCGCCGAGGCTTGCGCCCAGATCGCGGCTCAGTTCCGACAGAACCTCACGCGCCGAGCCGTAGAAGAACGGCTGGCCCGGCACGTCGCGCTCGTGCGACGCGTGCACGCGCCGGCCACCCTTGCCGGTGGTGTCGGCGAAGAAATCCGCGTCCGCGTGCGTGCCGCCGGCATGGTGGCCGGCCTCGACAGCCAGGGCGTAATCGTAGCCGGCATGATCGGCCCGGGCCTCGACCACGTAGAAGCCGCCCTCGCGCCGGTAATCGATGCCGTTCAGCAGCCGACCCGAATCCTGCGGCACCCGGGAGCGCATCAGGTCGACCATGTCCTGCGCGGCCTGCAATGAGGACTGATCGCCCTTCAAGGCGATCTTGACCGCGTATTTTGCGAGCTGGCCGGAGATCCGGTCGATTCCGATTACGCCCGAGACGGTGTCGATCAGGCGCAGACCCGACATCACGCCCGGGGCGCGAGCGAACCCGCCCGCCGCAGAGGTCAAGCCGAGGGCGGATTGCCCTTGGTCGAAATAGCCGTACGCAGCACCAAGGCCCGACATCACGCGCCCCCGAAATCCGTTGAGATGGCGAGCTGGATCGTGCCGGTGCGCCGATCCGGCAGGCCGACGCCGGCGATGCCGAAGTCCCGGCCCTGCAGCGTGATGCGGTCGCCGTTGGTCACGGTGCGCGCCTGGGCGCTGTCCCGGATCGTCAGGGTGCCGGCCTCGACATTCTGCGCCCGGCCGCCCTGCGCCGCCTCCTTAACGCTCTCCGACCGGTAATTCGCCCAGAGGGTCATCACCGGCTCAAAGTCGCCGGCGCCGACCGGATCGCCGTCGGCGTCGTTGACGATGGCGCGGCGCATGACGATGGCGCGCCTGTCGAAGCGGCCGGAATCCATCAGCCCCAGATCCGGAAGGGCGCCAGCAGCGCCTCGACGCCGAGCGGCAGCTGCGCCGGCTGGGCGGCGCTGGTCGTGACCGCGTCGCGGCTGCCGTAGAGATGGCCGACCATCAACAGGATGGCGTGCCGGATCGGCGCCGGGACCGTGCTGTGTCCGGAGGCCGCCGGATAGCCGGCCCGGTAGCGCACCGTGACGGTCCGACCGTCCGAGGCCGTAACCTCGCCGACCACGCCGAGCACCGGCGGGCAGGGATAGGCCCGCTCGGCCGGGTCAAGGTCGGCCGGGAATGTGGTTTCCAGCACCTGTTCGCCCAGCGAGCGCCCGAGCCAGCCGTCCGGACCGGCGAGCCACGCGGTGGCGACCTCGACGATGGCGGTGATCAGCCCATCCTCGTCGGCGTGGTCGACCCGCAGATGCGCCTTCGCCTCGGCGAGGGTGACCACGGGCGCGGTCGGCGGCGTCACGACGGTCACGGCCATGGCCGGGTTCGGCGCCGGTCAGGCCGGATCGGAGGCGCCGGGCTGAGACGCGGCGGGCTGAGATGCGGCGGGGTCAGACGCGGCGAGCTGGGATGCGACCAATTCCGATGCATCCGATTCGGGCGCGGTCGATTTGGAAGCGACGCGGCGGCGCTGCCGATCAGTTCGCAGGGCCGCCTCCGAGACCTGAAAGTGCGGCTCCAGCGGCGCGGGCTCGACCGCGTCGAGGGCGCCCGGAGCCGGCTCGGCCAAGCGAAGCCGCTCCAGATCGCGGGCATGGCCCGCGTCGGTCTCGAACGTGTCGCCGACCTCGACCAGGCCGCCCTTGTCGTTCTGCACCCGCGGATTGTGAAACACGGTTTTGGACGTCATCGTCACGCGATCGGACATCGAACTCTCCCGGTTTTGCGCAGGGTTGGGACCGCGCGGATGTGGCCGCGCGACCGCGTCAAGACTTGGCCGGAGCCACGAAGGTGCCCTTGATCAGGGCCTGGGGCCGGCGCACCACCAGGGCCAGGCGCTCCTCGGCGAGGATGGTGACCATGTTCTTCACGAAGTTGTCCCGGTCCTCGGTGGAGATCAGGACGTTGGCGTCCTCCCGGTCGAAGATCTGCGCCGCGTAGGCGAGTGCACCGGTCAGGTAATTGTTCTGCGGCATCGCCAGGGACACCGCGACCGGCAGGCCCCACAGGGTCGGGCCGACCAGGCCGGCCGGGTTCGCCCAGATGTACCGGCCGTGGTCATCCTTGGTCAGCTCGATCGCCGCCCAATCGGTCGGGTTGAGCACGTGCCCGGTGGCCGGGTAGAGCGCCAGCGTCGCCTGCAGCATCGAGAGCCTGATCCGGTCGAGCCGGGTCTCCCCCGCCACGGTGACGCCCGACGGCGCCTGATAGCCGGTGGCCTGCGGCATCAGCCCGAGAAGGTTGGTGCCGGTGCCGTCGCCGAGCAGGAGCTGCTGTTCCTCGGCGAATTCCAGTCCGTAGCGCAGTTCGCCGTCGATCTCGCTCTGGAGCTGCGGCGCGTCGGCCAGGATCTGCTTGGACGCCGGGATCCAGTGCGCGATGGTCGCCACTTTGGTGTTGGTGATGTCCCACTGGATGTCGGATTGCGGCTTGGCCGCCGAGGGGTTCTCGGCCACGGTCGCGGCGTTGAGGCTGCGCACGGTCTGGCGGGCATACTCGATGATGCTCGAATTGGTCCGGCCCGGCTGCAGCAGGGCGCGGATCGTCATCGGGCGCTGCGGCAGGCTGGTGCCCGCCACGCGATCGGCCTGCACCAGGGCGGTGGTGGCTGAGGTGCCGGTGGTGCTCGCCGAGGTGATGGTCTTCACCTCGATCGCCAGCGAGCCCTTCCAGCTGTCGCCGCGGGCGCCGGCGGCCTTCACCTCCTCGCTCTCAGCGACGATCCGGCCGACCGACTTGTGCTCCTCGGCGCCCTCGCGGGCGCCGCGGCGGGCCATCTTCTGTTCCAGCTCGCTGACCCGGGCGGTGATGCCGCCCATCTCGGTCAGCGCCTTGTCGGCATTGGCCTTGGTCTCGTCCGTGACCTTGCCCAGGTTCTTGATCTCGGATTCGGCCTTCTCGGCGAAGGTCTTGACCTCGTCGGTGGCCTTCTTCAGCTCGGCCGCGAGCGTGCCGAGATCGGCGCTTCCGCCCTCGTTGGGCTTGTCGAGGGCGACGCGCGGCATGCCGGGGATGGCGCAGGACGCCAGGAACGAAGCCGGGATGCCGCCGGCCTGGATGCGATGACGGGTCATGGACCAGATCCTTCAGAGTTGGGGGAGCTTGAAACCGGACAGCAGCGCGTGGAGCGCGGCCGTGTCTTGGTGCTGCGCCGTGTCCTGGTGCTTCGCCTGGCCCTCATCCCGAGGGGCGGCCTTGAACCGGCGCTCGGCGAGCGCGCGGGCCTGCGCGTGCGAAAGCCCGCACTCTTCCCGGAGCAGGGCCTCGACATCGCGGATGGTCGGGGCGGCCTTCCAGGCCTCCAGATCCTCGGGCGCACGGGCGCCGGTCAGGGCCTCGAAGCCATCGCGCAGGTGGTTCATCAGCTGCGCGCGTTCCTTCAGCGAGGCGCCGCCGTAGCCGTATCCATCGCCGCTCATATGCTTGTCGTGCAGCCGCATCGCTGCGGCGATCGAGGCGGCGGCGGCTGCGGTGTCGGGATCGTCCAGCGCGGTCTTCACCGCGTCGATCAGCGCGAGGCCGTTCGACGGCGTGTCGACCAGACTCAACTCGCCGAGATGGATCGTCTTGAGGCTGCGCCGCGGCTCGCCGGCCTTGGTGCCGTAGATCGCGCCGCCGGGGGCGACCTTGTAGCCGATCGACAGGCCGGGGAAGGCGCCATCCTTGACCCGCTCGTACAGGTTGCGGCCGGCATCGGTGTTCATGCCGGAGATCTTGCCCTTGGCGCGCAGGCCCTTCGCGTCCTCGGCAAGGTCGGTCCAGATCCCGACGGCGCGCTGGCCGCCGAGCTGCGGCAGGCCGTGGTTGACGTGCATCGGCACGGTGCCGCCGGCGGCCTTGCGCTCGGCCAGCGTCGCCGTGAACGCCCCGGGCAGGATCCGGTCACCGTGCTGGTCGATGTTGCCGAAGACGGCGCCGTAGCCCTCGAACTCGCCCGCATCGGGAGAGCCCGCGAACTTCAATTCGAGGGGGGCAACGATGAAGTGCGAGAGCATGGTCGGCCTATGCGTCGTCTGGATCGTCCACGGCCGAGCCCGGCTCGACCGGCTTCTCGCGCGGCATCACCGCGACCGTCCCGAGATCGTCGATCGGCAGCAGGTTGGACTGGACGGTGAGCTTGCCCGCGCCGCCGCCACGGCGGTCGAGGTTTTCCTTCTCGCGGATCTCGTCGCGATCCATGATGCCATTCTGGGCGAGCGCCGCGTAGAGCTTGGCCCGGGCCAGGCTGTCGGCGCGCAGCAACCCCTCGACCGCGAACTCGGCGTAGACCGTCGCGCGCTCGGCCGGCTCGACCAGGCGCAGGCGGATCGCGGCCTCGATCCGCCGGAGCTGCGCCCGCAGGCCCAGCGCCAGCCAGGACAGGGCGATCTGCTCGACGCCCGTACCCCACATGGTCTGACCTTCCGAGGCGTGCCCGATCAGGATCGGCGGGATCCCGAACCAGCGGGAGATCTCCTCGACGTGCCAGCGCCGGCTCTCCAGCAACTGACTGTCGGCCGGCGACAGGCTGATCGCCGAGAACTTCATGCCGCCTTCCAGGACGAACACCCCGCCGGCATTGCTCGACCCGGCGAGCGGCGCGACGACGTTCTCGCGCAGATCCTTGCGCTGGTCCGCCTTCAGGATCTGGGCCGCCTCCAGCACGCCGCTCGGGCGCACGCCGTTGGCGAACAGCTTGTTGGAGACCTCGTCGGCCGCGAGCGCCGCCGAGATCGTCTGCCGGGCGAAGCGCAGTGGCGACAGCCCGCGCAGGCCACCACCCCCGAAGGCCCGCAGGTGGAACACCGCGCTCTCGTCGAGGGACCGAAACCCGAGCGGGTCGGAATAGTCGTAGCGCAGGCTGCCGAAGGCGTCCCGGCGCACCGCCATGCGCTCGGCCAGAAGGGGCTGCAGGGCGATCAGCCGGCCGTCCACGCGGATCTTCTCGGCGAAGGCGTCCCCGTGCAGGCACAGGGACAGGACGGCGCCCTCCCAGAACTCCACAGCGGTGTGCTCGCCGTCGGGCGAGACCTTCAGCAGGTAGGCCAGCGGATGATCCGGGGCCGCGGCCCGGCCGCCATCGGCCTCGTGGCGATAGATGTTGAGCGGCAGGGTCGCGATCGTCTCCGACAGGAGCTTCACGCACGCCCAGAACGCCGAGACCTGCAGGGCCGTGTCGGGCGTGACCGCCTTTCCAGCGGCCGTGTCGCCGTAGCCGAACAGCTGCCCCCAGATCCGCGCCGCCTTGGCGTCGGCGGCGGTGAGCGGCGCAGCCTTCGATTCCAGCCCGATCAGGCGCCGCAGCGCCGTGCCGACACCCACGCGATCAGGCCCAGACCGGAGCTTCGAGGAAGGCGTCGATGTCCATGTCGGGTTCCTGTCCGATCGCGAGGCCGAGCCCCATGATCCCGGCGACCACGCCGTCGATCCTGTCGGCCGAGCGTTCCTTGGTCGGCTTGATGTTGCCGGCGTCGTCGGTCTTGATCGCCACGTGGCCTACCATCCAGCGCAGCACCGGGTGGCCGCCGTGGTCGAGCAGCCCGGCCACCACCAGGCGCTCCCATTCCTTCGACGGCGCCGACATCGAGGCGTAGCCCTGGCCGAACATCACGACGTTGCAGCCGTCATCGGCCAGCCGGATCGCGGTGCCGGTGGCGTTCCACCGGTCGATCGCGAGGCCCTGGACATCGAAGATCTCGGCGTCGGCCTTCACCTGACCCTCGATCGCGCCGTAATCGACCACGTTGCCGTCGGTCTCCCGGATCGCGCCGGCCTGCGCCCACAGGTCGTAGGGGACGCGGTCGCGGCGAGCGCGCAGGGCGATCGATTCCGCCGGGCACCATAGCCGCACCAGCACCTTCCACCGCTCTTCGGCCTCGATCGGCGGGAACACCCAGACGAGGGCGGTGAGATCCGCGACCGACGACAGGTCCAGGCCGCCGAAGCATTTCCGGCCGCGCAGGGCGTCGGCGAAGCTCTTCCACGCCGCCGGGTCCGAGGCGCAGGCATCCCACCGGACCAGGGACAGCCAGCGGACGATCTGTTCCGTCCACTGGTTGAGGTGATACCGCTTGAAGTCGTTCTCCAGCCGGGGATTGTCTTTGGCCTTGGCGCATTCCGCCCGGAGGTATTCGAGCTTCGGCGAGACCCCGAGGTTCGGGTTGGCCCGGCGCCAGACCGATTCGTCGGTCCAATCGTCGTCGGGCTCGGCCGCGAAGATCACCACCAGGGCGGTCGCGTCGTCGAGGCTGCCGCCGGCGATCGACACGCATTCCTGCCAGAGGGTCCAGCCGTAGCCGGCGCCCTTGAAGCCGGCGGTGGATCCGTACAGCTCGATCGGCTGGTCACGCGCGGCGATCGACTGGTGCAGGGTGGTGTAGAGCGTCCCGTCCTTCCACTCGTGCATCTCGTCCCCGGCGATCACCGAGGCCGAGAGCCCGTGCTTGCCTTCGGCGTTGCCGGACAGCACCTCGAACCGCGCCCATAGCTCGGGCACGAACAGGGATTTCTTGAAGGCCTGCACGCGTTCGGCGAAGACCGGCGAGAGCCGGATCATCGTCTTCGCTTTCTCGAAAACGAGCTTGGCCTGGTTCTCGTTGCGGGCCATGGCGTAGGCCTGCCCGCCCATCTCCCGGTCGCAGACGAAGAACAGCACGCTGAGCGCCGCCAGGAACTCGGTCTTGCCGTTCTTGCGCCCGATCCAGAGGAACAGGCGGCGGAACAGCCGGAAGCCGTCTTCGGTCTTCCAGCCGATCAGCAGGCGCACGATCGCGGCCTGCCAGGGCGCGAGGTGGAACGGCTTGCCGGCCCAGCGCCCTTCGGTGTGCCGGAACCACGTCGGCCAGGCCGCGACGATCGCCTCGGCCAAGCCGGCATCGAACCACGCGCCTGGCACCGCCGCGGCCCGGTGCCAGTGCCGGGCGACGAAGGCCAGGACCGGATCGGCGTCGCAGGCCTCGACCCAATCGGGGGTCGGGGGCGGCGGGGCGGCGCGCTCAAGCGCGGGCGTCAATTCGGTCGCGTGCCCGGCGGAGGCGTCGCCCGGTCCGCCAGGAACCCGACAGGATCGGCGACCGCAGGCGCGGCCGGCGCGGTGCTCGGGCGATCGGCGGCGCCCTCCTGCCCGAACAGGCCGCCGATCGGCGCCGCCGCCTGGTCGCGCATGACGCGGTAGCGGTCGGCCGGCGTCAGGCCATAGGCCGCCTCCAGCTTGCCGATCGCCAGCTCGACGCGGTCGCGGTGCTGCGCCGACGGGTGCCGGCGGGGCATGTCGTCGCCGCTCACCGTCTTGACCACGCGGGTAATTCCCTCGCGGGCGATGGTCTGCGTCGCCTCGATCCACTCGGCCTGGTAGACGCACCAGCGCGCGAAGGCGTAGCGGTCCATCCGGTCGAGCAGGTTGCGCCGCTGCAGGTGCGGGGCCAGCTCGCGCCAGATCTTCAGCGCCATGTCCTGGCCGGGCGCGCCGCGGGCGCCCTTCAGGAAGGCTGGCGGGCTCAACGGATCGTTGGCCGCCAAACGCTCGGTGCGGGTCGCGATGCTCTTGGCGCGCGCGCGCTTGCCGGGGCTGCCCTTCAACGCCTGGAGCGTCGGACCGTCGGGCTTGCGTCCTCGCGTCATGGGCGTTCAGCCAGGCGACGCCTTGGCTCCTCTCGAAAAAAAATCTCGCGCAATATCGCGGAGAAAAAGGGGGGGTTAGACAGCCGTTCTTTGGCTGAAAGCTTTTTGACTTTTGGGCCGCCCCTCCCCCCCCCTATGAAGGTTCGGCTTCGTTCTTTTGCTTCGCCGAGCTGTGGCACGACTTGCAGAGGGACTGGAACGGGCCGGCCCAGAACAGATCCACGTCGCCGCGGTGCGGCTCGACATGGTCGCAGACCACGGCTGGCGTGACGCGGCCATCGGCGAGGCAGAGACGGCACAAAGGTTCGTCGCGGAGCTGCTGTGAGCGGATGCCCTGCCACCGGGCTGTCCCGTAGAGCCGCTTGGTCAGGCTCTCGGCGTAGCGGCGCGCTTCGTAGGCGTGCGCCCGCGCCTTGCGATCGGCGTTCGATCCCGGCCCCGTAGCGGGGCGGAACGTGCGGGGGCGGATGGCCATACCCCGGGCATGGCAAAGCCCCGCACGCGGGGCGCCGGGGCTCTCGGATTGAGCGACTGTAGCCCCTTAGGGCTCATAGCTAACGCACGAAGGGTGGTTGCAAACCCGCAACAACCGCCTCGTGCTAGGATTAAACGGCTACCACGCCTTCTCGATATGGGCAAGCGGCAGCGGAACAGGGAAGGCCCGGCCGAACAGGGTGAGCGACACCGAGATTCGCTCCTCGGGCAGCAGGCGCTCCACCACGCCCCGGAACGACCGGTACGGGCCATCGACCACGCGCACCGGCCGCCCCGACTCGAAGGCCAAAGCCGCCTTCGCCCGGGCCGCAGCGGCAGCCGCCGCCATCCGCGCCTCGGTGAAGTCGAAGACGCCGTCGCGCTGGTAGTCGCGCAGGCCGGCCACCACGGTGCCGGGCACGGTGACCGGCTTGCCGTCCATACGCACCAGCGCCTCCAGCCCCGGCGTCTCGCGCAACCCGTAGAGCGTCAGCCCCGGTCGCAGACCGACGAACAGGTAGCGCGGGAATAGCGGGCGCGTGATGTCCCGCCGCCGCCGGGTGACCGTCATCACCGGGTAGTAGCTGCGGAAGCTGCGCCGCCGGATCGTGCCCTCGACGGCGTCTTCACGCCGCGGGTTCGTATAGGCGACGAACCACGCCTCGGCCTCGGGATCGGCGACGTCCCCCTCGGTGGTGCTCGGCCCGGCATGAACGCCGGCATTGCTGGCCTCGATCCAGTCGGCGAGCTGCGCGGGCGGGAAATCGGAAGGCGACAGGCGCGGCATGGGTCAACCCGATCCGATGACGATGGCGGCGCGGGCAGCATAACCCCCAGGAACCCCGATTTCATCAGACACGCCAAAGATTACACAAAGAACATCGGCCCCTTCGCCTGCCCCAACTGCCCCATCTCTAGCATCTCAGAAGAAGAAGATGGGGCAGCCCCAAGTGGTTGATCCGATTGAGCTTGCCCCATCTGTCCCAACTGCCCCATCTGTTCGGCCGATTTGAGCCGGCGAGGGCGGGACCTCCGCCGTTTGTGCAGCCGGCCTCGCGCCCGCGCGCGCGTACGCACGGGGCAAAAAGCTGGGGCAGATAGGGCAGATGGGGCAAAGCATTGAACGGGCTGGGGTTTTCCTGCCCCATCTTCGGCCCGTGCCCCAACGAGATGGGGCACGGGTGCCTGTTAAGGCGAAAAGACCCGGCCTTTCTCAGGCCTCGCTCTCGAGCCAGCCAACGTCCTGGCCGACCGCGTCGGTGAAGGCGTCGCGGCACGTCATCAGGTCGGGCAGGATGTAGCACCAGCGCCGGCGGGCCGTGTCCTCGTGATAGCGCTTCTGCCGGCCTAGCTCCGGCACGAGCTTGCGCATCTTCATCCCGAACGCGACTTCTTCGGCCTTGCGCTTGATGCCGATCCGCTCGGACGCGTTCAGGTAATCGTCGAACAGCACCTCGCATGGGACTTCCGCGGTCCAATCGTGCTGCGCCTTGGTCGGGGAGCCCGCGTAGAGCCGCTGCACCCACCAGCTCTCCACCGAATCGAGCGAGCGCAGCTTCTGCTCCAGCAGCGCTTCCGTCATCGGGATGCGGCGCAGATTGACCTTCGACAGGTCGAAGTTCAGCAGATCGTAAAGCAGGGCCTCCCGCCCGCCATCGTCGAGTTCGGCGTCGAGTTCCCGGAAATAGACGTGGTTCTGTGCGCAGCGCGGATGGATATCGAGCACGCAAAACCGCCGCTCGTCCTTGCCGGCCGGGATCACCCAATCCTCGTTCGAGGTCATCAGCAGCCGGACGTAATTGTCGAGCCGGATCGGGTCGACGCCCTTGGACTCGATCATCTGCGTCTTGGCGGTGACCAGGCTCTTGAGCCGGCCCTCGGCGTTCTTGTCGCCGGCCCAGACCGCTTCCTCCGCCTGCAGCAACAGGCAGCTCGCCATATGGGCGTTGAAGTTGCCCGTGACGTATCGGGCATCGTCCACCAGGAAGTAGTGGGACGGAAACAGGCTGCCGACCGCCTCGCCAACCTTGGTCTTCCCGGTCCCCATCCGGCCGCGCATCACCAGGGCGGTGCCGACCCGCTCCCGCGGGCGCTGGACGATGTGCGCGAACCAGGCGAACACCCAGGTGAACAGCTCCGGATCGCCGCCGCAGCAATTGTTGAACAGGTGGTCGCGCAGCACCGCGTAGCCGTTCACCTTGGCTTTGGGCACGACCGCGAAGCCCCGCCACAGGTTGAGGTAGCCCTCGGCGCCGTCGACTAGGTCCGGATCCGGCTTGAACTCGATCCCGCGATATTGCCGCCGCTTCCGGTTCTGGAGCCAGGCGGTCGCCCAGGTGACGGCCCGGATCTTCCCGTCGGGGCCGAGATATTCGGTCCGTGTGTTCAGGAACCACGCCCGGAACGCGTCGAGGGTCAGCACGCGCACCCGATCCTCAATCGGGCCTGTGGTCTGCTCGTGCACGATCACGGCCTTGGAGCCCATCAGCACCAGGGCCCATTCCCGGTTCATGCTCGGCACGTCGAAGCCCCAGGCGCGCGGCTTGGGCGTGTCGGGGCCGCCCCCATCCTCGGTCTCGACCTCGGCCGGAAGATCCCCCTCCCCCGGGTCGGTCTCATCCTCTGCGCCGATCGGCTGCGCCTCGTCGATCAGCCGGGCGATGTGCTGGTGCGGATCTTCACTCATGCCGGCTCGATCAGGCTCAACAACGGGGCTTCGTTCGGCCTCGCGAACCGGGCGGCATCGTCCGGCCGGGTCAGGCGCGTCCGGCAGCCGGGCGGGATCCAGTACGGCGGCAGGGGCGGCCGGCCGCGGACCCAGACGAACCACGCATAGGCGGTCGCGGTCCCGGCCTCCGGATCCCAGCGCCCCTTCACGATCGGCACCCGCTCGACGAACGGCGCGAACAGCGTGGGCGGACAGTCGCGGAACAGGGCATGGTAGCGCTCGCCGCCCTCCACCCAGACGGTGCGCAGCAGCAGCGCGACCACCGGGGCCAGCATGAGGGCGCGCAGGGCGAAGTCGGCGGACGGCTTGAACGGCGGGTTGGTGACGATGAAGTGCGGCCAGATCCCGTCCCCGGGCGCGCCGAACAACGTCCCGGTGCCGAGGAAATCCGCGACCGGATAGCCGTGCCCGTAATCGAAGATGTCCGAGCCCCAGCCGCCCCCGCCGAAGAACTCGCGCAGGACCTCGACCATGTGGCCCTCGCCGCAGGCCGGATCACAGAACGCACAGCGCTCCATCAGGGGCTGCAACGCGAGATGCGCGAAGACGTGCACGCACAGCGCCCGGGTCGCCCAGGGCGGCGTCGGGAAGAAATCGAGGCTGTCCGACGGCTCGTGCCGCTGCGCCATGACGGCGCGCGATGCGGCGGGGATCATGGATGGCCCCGGCGCAGCACGCGCCCCGCGTGCCAGCTCGCGCGGTTCTCCGCCTTGAGCTGGGCCGCCACGACGCGCACGGGCGGTTCGCC
>Ga0255028_100199_pt1 | contig 13266 bp, 12 predicted proteins | sample DRGLUT_MetaT_FD_178168 | JGI IMG/M metagenome (GOLD analysis project Ga0255028, IMG submission 178168) | Metatranscriptome of freshwater microbial communities from Pennsylvania, United States - DR:GLUT (Metagenome Metatranscriptome) | ecosystem: Environmental > Aquatic > Freshwater > Creek...
GTCTCGGCCTCGGCCACCACGGCCCCGGACCAGGCGCACACCTATTCCGGCAAGAAGCCCTACGGCGAGGCGCGCCCGCTGGAGGTCGCCGAGATCCCGCGGCTGCTCGCCGATTACGAGCGCGCCACCGCCAACGCCCTGGCGGCCGGGTTCGACGGGGTGCAGATCCACGCCGCGAACGGCTACCTGATCGACGAGTTCCTGCGCGACGGCACCAACCACCGCACCGACCCGTATGGCGGCTCGATCGCCAACCGCGTGCGGCTGCTGCGCGAGGTGACCGACGCGGTCGCCGGAATCGCCGGGCCGGAGCGCACCGGCGTGCGCCTGTCGCCGAACGGCGAGATCCAGGGCTGCAACGATTCGGACCCGGAGGCGCTGTTCGTGGCCGCCGCCCAGGCGCTGGCCGACAGCGGCATCGCCTTCCTGGAGATGCGCGAGCCCGGCCCGGACGGCACCTTCGGCAAGGCCGACCATCCGCCGATCGCCCCGGCGATGCGCAAGGTGTTCCGCAACCCGATGATCCTCAACGCCGATTACGACGGCGTGAGCGGCCAGAAGGCGCTGGATGCCGGGCAGGCCGACGCCATCGCGTTCGGCCGGACCTTCATCGCCAACCCGGACCTGGTCGAGCGCATCGCCAAGGGCGCGCCGCTGGCCAAGGACGAGGCCGCGACCTGGTACAGCCAGGGACCGAAGGGCTACACCGACTATCCGACGCTGGGCCAAGCCCAGGCGGCCTGATCGGCGTCGACGGTGCCGGGGCCCGCGCGACGGGCTCCGGAACCGGGGTGATCGCAGTGGAGGATTTCCGAGGGGGCGTTCGGCTGCGCTCGCGATGACCGTAGAGGCGGCCCGTTCGCCAAAGCCACCCGTTCCCGCGGCCGTGAAAACCTTAATCGAAGGCGCTGCCTAGGCATCGGGCCCTCCCGGGCCTATGTGAGCGCGAGACCATGGATGTGCCGCCCCCCCATACACGCGCGGATGCCGGATCGACCGACGGGCCCTGGAGCACCGCCGATCGGCTGGCGGAGCTGCACGACCTCGCGATCCTCGATAGCGAGCCCGAGCCGCTCTACGACGACCTCGTCCGGATCGCGGCCCATGTCTGTCGCGCGCCGGTCGCCCTGGTCAGCCTGGTCGATGCCGAGCGGCAATGGTTCAAATCGGAATTCGGCCTCGGCCAGCGCGAATTGCCGATCAATTGCTCGGTCTGCGCCCACACGATCGAGGCCGGTGAAAGCCTCATCATCCCGGATCTCGCCGCCGATCCCCGGACCGTCGACAACCCGCTGGTGACCGGGGGGCCGGGCTTCCGCTTCTACGCGGGCGCGGTGATTCGCGGCGCGCAGGGTATCCCGCTGGGGGCGCTCTGCGTCCTCGACCGGGTGATCCGGCCGGACGGCCTCGATGCCGATCAGACAGCCACCCTGACCGCCCTGGCGCGCCAGATCTCGACCCTGCTCGAATACCGGCGGACCCATACCCAGGTGGCCGCCCGGGAGGCCGAGCTCGCCGCCAGCGAGCGCCGCTTCCGGGTCATGACCGAGGCCATGCCCCAGATGGTCTGGACCACCCTGCCGGACGGGTTCCACGATTATTACAACGACCGCTGGTACGAGTTCACCGGCATGCCGCACGGCTCCACCGACGGCGAGGGCTGGAACGGCGTGTTCCACCCGGACGACCAGGAGCGGGCCTGGACACGCTGGCGCCACTCGCTGGCCACCGGCGAGCCCTACGAGATCGAGTACCGCCTGCGCCATCGCGACGGCACCTACCGGTGGACGCTCGGCCGCGCCATGCCGATCCGCGACGCGGCGGGGCGGATCGAGCGCTGGTTCGGCACCTGCACCGATATCGACGACCTGAAGCGGGCCGAGGACGAGGCGCGCAAGCTCGCCGCCATCGTGGAGACCTCCAAGGACTTCATCGGCCTCTGCACCCTGGACGGGGCCGTCACCCATCTCAACGAGGCCGCCCTAGCGCTGGTCGGGCTGCCCGACCTCGCCACCGCCCGGCAGCACCGGATGGAGGCGTTCTTTTTCGAGGACAGCCGCCGGGTGCTGGCCGAGACCGTGATGCCGGCCGTGCAGCGGACCGGCTATTGGGAGGGCGAGCTGGCCTTCCGCCACTTCGGCACGGGCGAGCCGGTCGCGGTGCTGTACAACATCTTCCCGGTGCGCGACCCGACCGGCGCCGAGATCGGCTACGCCACCGTCACCCGGGACCTGCGCGAGGCCAAGCGCTCCGAGGAGGCCCGCGACCTGCTGATCCGCGAGCTGTCTCACCGGATCAAGAACATCTTCGCCGTGGTCGGCGGCTTGGCGGCGCTCACCGCCCGGAGCGACCCGGCGGCCAAGCCGTTCGCGGCCGCCTTCCGGGAGCGGCTCGGCGCCCTCGCCCGGGCCCACGAATACGTCCGCCCGCACTCCCCCGAGAGCGCCCCCGCGGTCGAGGGCCAGACGGTGCTCGGGCTGATGCGGCTGATCATGGCCGCCTACGAGGAGGACGGCCGGGCGCGGGTCGCGATCTCCGGCGACGACGCCGCGATCGGCGAGCGCACCGCCACCGCGCTGGCGCTGATCATGCACGAGCAGGCCACCAACGCGATGAAGTATGGCGGGCTCTCCACCAAGGAGGGCGGCGTCACCCTGAGCGGCCTGCGCGACGGCGCGCGCTACACCCTCACCTGGGCGGAGGCCGGCGGCCCGCCGGTGACGGAAAAGCCCTCCCGCAAGGGTTTCGGGACGGTGCTCGCCGAGCGCAGCGTCGCCGGCCAGCTCGACGGCGTGCTGGAGCACGATTGGGCGCCGGGCGGGCTGCTGATGCGGCTCAGCGTGCCCCTCGAGAATCTCCGCCACTGAAGATGGGCCGCAGACCCGGTGAGGCCGCGCCATCCCTGGTCGTGCTCGATTTCGACGGCACCCTCGCGGACAGCTTCGCCTGGTTCTGCTCGGTCTTGAACGGGGTCGCCGACCGCTACCGTTTCCGCCGGGTCGAGGCCCACGAGGTCGAGGGGCTGCGGCTGCAGGGCGCTCGGGCGATCGTGGCCCATCTCGGCATCCCGCGCTGGAAGCTGCCGCTCATCGCCCGCCACATGCACGCGCTCGCGGCGCGCGACGCGGACCGGATCGCGCTGTTTCCCGGCGTGCCCACGATGCTGTCCGATCTCGCGGCGGCGGGCGTGCCGCTGGCGATCCTGTCGTCGAACCGCGAGGAGACCGTCCGCCGGGTGCTCGGGCCGGAGCATGCGGCGCGCATTGAGGCCTATGCCTGCGGCGCCTCGCTGTTCGGCAAGGCAAGGCGGCTGCGGACGCTGCTGGCGCGCCGGGGCGTCGCCCCGGAGCGGGCCCTGTGCATCGGCGACGAGGTCCGCGACCTGGAGGCGGCCCGGGCGCTCGGCTGCCGGTTCGGGGCGGTGGCCTGGGGCTACACCGATGCGCAGGCCTTCGCGGCGCTCGGCCCGGATCACCTGTTCGCAGAGCCGGCGGACATCGCCCGCCTGGTGCAACGGCGCGAATTGGTCTGACACAAGTCAGGGTTTCAAACGGTCTGCGACCTTTCGCGGGTGCAGGGCGGAGCCCTGCTATCTCGGGGGCTCCGCCCCCGAACCCCGCCAAAAGGCTCGCCCTTTGGAAACCCCTGATCTTGGCTCACATGCCGCGGTTGGCGCCCGGGACGACGCTGGTGCCCTTGCCGGTGCCGAACGGCTCGTAGCGGGTCAGGCCGCGGAACAGCTGGCTGAGGAAGGCCCGGTCGGCACCGCTGGTCGGCGTGGTGCGCTCGATGAAGTCGAACACCTTGCCGTCCTGGAGGCCGTAGAGCGCCACCCGCTCGACCTTGAAGCCGGGGGTGAAATAGACCGCCGTGACCTTCTGGTCGTCGACCTGCTCGCCCAGGAACATGATCGTCCGGCTGGTGTTCTGCGAGATGTAGTACCAGGACTTGTTGCCCACCGTGGAGACCGTCGACGGCGTGCCGAGGATCTGCAGCACCTGCTCCGGGCTCATGCCGGGCTTGATCGTCGCGAGCGCGGCCTGATCGACCTGATAGCCGTGGCGCAGCTCTTCACCGACGCAGCCGGCGAGGCCGGCGCCCGCGAGGCCGAGCAGGGCGAGGCGCGCAAAGGACTGGACGAAACGGCGCCGCATCGGGCCCCCAGAGAGCGTGTTGACGGACGAGCGACGCAGGCCGCCGCCGGTCCGTGTCTCCGACGGCGCTTGCGCCTTGGGCGTGGGTTGCCGTACCGCGGGGTTATGGCTTTGACAAGGCAAGCTTGGCCACAGGCCGGCCCCCAACTCACCCGCTCTCCCTCCCCCCTCTGCGGGGGAGGGTGGGCCGGCCGTCAGGCCGGGTCGGGAGAGGGGGACCCGGATTCCGGGAGTGGCAGTGCGGGCGTGCGAGCCGGAGCTTCGCTCTGCACCGTCGCTCCCCTCTCCCGACATCCTTCGGGGGCCTCCCTCCCCCGCAGAGGGGGGAGGGAGGAGGGCGTGCCTGCGTTGGGCCGGACGTACCTCAAGTTCGCGGGGCGCCGATGATCGCCGGGCTGTTCCGGCGCGACGGCGCGCGCCGTCGCGCGGTCGAGGGGCTGCACGCGGCGATCAGCCTGGCGGCGCGGCGGCCGGGCCTCTACACGCGGCTCGGCGTGCCCGACACCGTCGAGGGCCGGTTCGAGGCCCTGTGCCTGCACGTCATCCTGGTCCTGCGCCGGCTCAACCGGCTGCCGGCCCCGGCGGCCGACGTGGCCCAGGATCTGGTCAACGCGGTCTTCATCCAGCTCGACGCGGCTTTACGCGAGCTCGGCGTCGGCGATATGGGCGTCGGCAAGCGGATGAAGAAGCTGGGCGCCGCCTTCTACGGCCGGGCCGCGGGCTACGATGCCGCCCTCGATGCCGGCGACGGCGCGGCCCTGGCCGTGGTGCTCGCCCGCAACGTGCTGGGCGGCGTCGGCGACGCGGCGGGCCTCGCCGCCTACGTGCTGGCGGCCGACGCGGCGCTGGCGACGGCCAAACTCGACGGGCTGCTCGGCGCCGGGCCGCCCTTCCCGGAGCCGGAGGCGTTCGCGCCGGCCCCGACCGGAGACAGGATATGAGACACCGTACGGGTCCGGAGAGCGGGCCGCTCGCGCGCTGGGTCAATGTCGAGCGCCTGCCGCAGGGCCGGGGCGCCGTCACCGTCGAGGCGAGCCCGGCCGAGTGCGCCGCGCTCGCCGCCGACTTCAAGATCCCCGCGATCCGCGACCTCGTGGGGCGCTTCGAGATCTCGGGCTCCACCAACCGGATGACCGTCACCGGCACGGTCGAGGCCGTGGTGACGCAGATCTGCACCGTCAGCCTCGAGCCGTTCGAGGGGCCGGTCCGCGAGCCGGTGGAGGTGGTGTTCACCGACACCGACCAATTCGCCGGCACCGACGCCGAGGATGTCGAGGTCCCCGATCCGCTGATCGGCGGCCGGATCGATTTCGGTTCGCTCACGGCCGAGTTCCTGGCGCTCGGCCTCGACCCTTATCCGCGCAAGCCCGGCATCGCCTTCGAGCCCGTGGTGGCCGGCGAGGATGCGGGGCCTTTCGACGCGCTGCGCCAGATCCGCGACAAGCAGGCGTGAGGCGGATCGCTTCGCCGGGCTCGTGACGATGGATGCGGGCGGCGGTCTTCGACCTGCGCGCCTCCAACCCAATCCCCCTCATCCTGAGGTGCCGGAGCGCAGCGTAGGCCTCGAAGGAGCCCTCCAGGGATCGCGCGACCGGCTGGAGGCCTCCTTCGAGGCTTGCGCGATGCGCAAGCACCTCAGGATGAGGGAGGTTGTTGGGATCACGCCGGGCCGGACCGCGTAGAAGATCCGTGCGCGACGCGCCAATCTCGGCCCCGCCGAAACAATTGCCCGGCCCCGCCGGCCCGAATTCATTTGCCCGGCGGGCCGGTATCGCTATGGTCCGCCGCGCTTGGCGGGCGGCCCTCGCCCGTCCCGCCGCTCTTCCCTGCCGAGACCGCGACCCGCAAAGACATGTCCCAACGCGTGTGCATCTCGCTCGACGCCATGGGCGGCGACCACGGGCCCACCACCGTCGTGCCCGGCGCCGCGCTGGCCCGTGAGCGCCATCCCGGCATGACGTTCCTGCTGTTCGGCGACGAGGCGGTGATCGCCCCGCTGGTCGCCAAGGAGCCGCGGCTCAAGGACTGCGTCGAGATCCGCCACACCACCGTGGCGGTGGCCATGGACGACAAGCCCAGCCAGGCGGTGCGCCAGGGCCGGGGCAAGTCCTCGATGTGGCAGGCGATCCAGGCGGTGCGGGACGGGCAGGCCCAGGCCTGCGTGTCCGCCGGCAACACCGGCGCCCTGATGGCGATGTCGAAGATCTGCCTCAAGACCATGTCGGGCATCGAGCGCCCGGCCATCGCCTGCCTGTGGCCGACCGTGCGCGGCGAGAGCGTGGTGCTCGATGTCGGCGCCACCATCGGGACGGATGCCGAGCACCTCGTCGAGATGGCCGTGATGGGCTCGGCCATGGCCCGGATCGTGTTCGACCTCGACAAGCCGACGGTCGGCCTGCTGAACGTCGGCACCGAGGAGATGAAGGGCAACGAGGCGGTCAAGGAGGCCGCCCGGCTGCTGCGCGAGCTGGAGAGCCCGCGCCTGACCTATCACGGCTTCGTCGAGGGCACGGATCTCGGCCGCGGCACCGTCGACGTGGTGGTGACGGAAGGTTTCACGGGAAACATCGCCCTCAAGACCGCCGAGGGCACGGCCAAGCAGATCGGCAGCTATCTCCGCTCGGCCATGACCCGGACGCTGTCGGCCAAGATCGGCGCGCTGTTCGCCCGCCAGGCGTTCAAGGCCCTGCGGGACAAGATGAATCCGAGCCGCGCCAACGGCGGCGTGTTCCTCGGCCTGGAGGGCATCGTCATCAAGAGCCACGGCTCGGAGCACGCGCAAGGGTTCGCCGCCGCGATCGACCTGGCCCACGACATGGCCCGCCACGACATGATCCGCACGATCCGCGAGATGCTCGACCAGACGGCGGTCCTGGCGCCGGCTTGAGCGTCCGTTCGGAGGGCACGCACCGCCTCCACCGTCATTGCGAGCGCAGCGAAGCAACCCAGTGCAGCGGGCGATCTCCGAATGTGGCGTCTCCCTGGGTTGCTTCGCTGCGCTCGCAATGACGGATCGTCGGTCGGGCGATCCGACCGGAAACCGACTGACACAGGGGCGGACCCGCCATCCGGTCTGGGGCGTTCACACAAAACACGACCGCGTATGCCTCCCAGATCCGTGAGGGGACGGCGATTCGTGTAACATGGTCAAGGCGTTGACGGCCGGCGGGAATGTCCGAGATCCCCGCGTCCGGGAAGGAAAGCGATGTCAGCCCTCCGCACAGATTCCTCGCAGGCGCTGCGCTCGGTGGTGGTCGGGACCGGGTCGAGCCTGCCCGCGCAGGTGGTGACCAACGCGGCGCTCGCCGAGCGGGTCGACACCTCGGACGACTGGATCGTCCAGCGCACCGGCATCCGCCAGCGCCACATCGCCGATGCGAGCGAGACCACCTCGGTTCTGGGCACCCGGGCGGCCCAGGCCGCCCTCGCCGATGCCGGCCTGACCGGCGCCGACATCGACCTCGTGATCTGCGCGACCTCGACCCCGGACCACACCTTCCCGGCCACCGCCACCCAGATCCAGGCGGCGCTGGGCATCCACCAGGGCGCGGCCTTCGACCTGCAGGCGGTCTGCGCCGGCTTCGTGTTCGCGGTCTCCACCGCCGACAAGTTCCTGACCACCGGCTCGGCCCGCCGGGCCCTGGTGATCGGCGCCGAGACCTTCTCGCGGATCGTCGACTGGGAGGACCGCACCACCTGCGTGCTGTTCGGCGACGGCGCCGGGGCGGTGGTGCTGGAGGCGCGCGCCGATGCGGGCGGCCGGGGCGTCCTCTGCGCCAGCCTGCGCTCGGACGGGCGGCACCGGGACAAGCTCTACGTCGATGGCGGGCCGGGCTCGACCGGCACCACCGGGCATCTGCGCATGGAGGGCCGGGAGGTGTTCCGGTTCGCGGTCGGGCAAGTCACCGACGTGATCGCCGACGCCTTCGCGCAGGCCGGGCTCACGGCGGACGACCTCGACTGGTTCGTGCCCCACCAGGCCAACCGCCGGATCATCGAGGCCTCGGCCGACAAGCTCGGCATCGCCCGCGAGAAGATCGTGCTGACGGTGGACCGCCACGGCAACACCTCGGCGGCCTCGATTCCCCTGGCGCTGGACGTGGCCCGGCGGGACGGCCGCATCCAGCCCGGCAACCTCGTGATGATCGAGGCGATCGGCGGCGGCTTCAGCTGGGGCGCGGCGCTGATCCGCTGGTGAGCGGCTTGACCGATTCGACGGCCCCACGTGGTTGACCGGGCGGCGGGCGCCGATTAGCGTGCCGGATCATAGGGATACACCTTCGGCTCAGGGTGCGGCGCGGTTCGGCGCGCCCGTGGGCTGTCGGATGAGAAGAGCGGGCGAGGGGACACGGCATGGCAGGCAAGACGGTGACGCGCGCCGACTTGAGCGAGGCCGTCTACCACCAGGTGGGCCTGTCCCGGACCGAGTCGTCCGCCCTGGTCGAGACCGTGCTGTCCGAGATCTGCGCCTGCCTGGCGGGGGGCGAGACCGTCAAGCTGTCCTCGTTCGGCTCCTTCGTGGTGCGCAGCAAGGGCAAGCGCGTCGGCCGCAACCCCAAGACCGGCGTCGAGGTGGCGATCGAGCCCCGCCAGGTGATGGTGTTCAAGCCCTCCAACGTGCTCAAGGCCAAGATCAACGGCCAGGCGATCAACGGCCTGGACAAGCACGACGACGAGGATTGAGCGGGAGCGCCCGGCCGGCCAGGGGACTGACCGCGGCGACGACAAACACGATCGTCTCACCCCCGGCGAGGCTTGAGCCCGGCCGCGCGGGCCGGCAAGATCGGGTTTTCCACGCCGCGCATCAGAGAGCCATGCCCCCAGCCCTCGCCGCCGACATGCCGCTCGAACCGATGGCTGAGAAGAGCGCCGGTGCGTTCCGGACGATCAGCGAGGTCGCCGACGAGCTCGACGTGCCCCAGCACGTGCTGCGGTTCTGGGAGACCCGATTCGGCCAGATCCGCCCGGTGAAGCGGGCGGGCGGCCGGCGCTATTATCGGCCCCAGGACGTCGAGCTGGTCGCCGGCATCCGGCAGCTCCTGTACGTGCAGCGCTACACCATCGCGGGGGCGCAGCGGGTGCTCAAGGAGAACGGCATCCGCTTCGTCCAGGCCGTGGGCCGGGGCGAGGCCAAGGCCGCCGAGCCCCTGATCCAGGAGGTCGAAGGCGGCCCCGACACCGCGCTGCGGGCCGACACGCCCGATCGGGCGGCGCTGATGGGCGTGCTGGACGATCTGCGGGCCTGCCGGGCCCTGCTCGACGCCCTGCGCCGGCCCTACGACCGCGAGGCGTAACGGCCCCGCGGCATCACGCCCCGGGGTCGAGGGCGGCGGGCGCACAACTTGCGGGTGGGGCGGACCTTCCGGCTCGAATCCGCGTTGAAGCCCGCATGGCCGCGCCCAAACCCAAGCTGTCTCCCAGCCAGGAACTGATGGCCCGCCTCATGCGGATCGTCCGCACCTGCCCGGAGGCTGCCTCGGAAGTCCTCGAACTGATGTTCCTCGTCAGCCAGATCGAGGCCGCCACCACGATCGACCGGGAGTACCGGGACGCCAAGCGGGTGATCAGCCGCCTGCGCAACCCCCTGTGGGAGATGGGTCCGCCAGACCGGGAGAAGCTGCTCGCCGCCGCCGAGACGATCCGCCGGGTGTGCCGCCTGCCCGAGGACCAGATCCCCCCGGTGCCGATCGCCGATGCCGGCGAGCGCGCCCGGGTCGAGGCCCGGCTCGCCGACGCGCTCGCCGGCGAGTTCGACGCCGCCCAGATCGCCCGGGTCACCGGGGTCGTGGCGGCGGTGCTGCAGGACTAGGACCCGGTCCGGACCGGATTCGAAAAAAACGCCTCCGTCAGGGACGGGACATCGATCCGGAAAACCCTCGACGGGCGTGCCCGGCCTCCCCACATGCCCTCTCGACCGATGACAGGGGAACCGGACATCCGGCCCCGGATCGGAACCGGAGAGACGCCGCATGACCGCCCTTCGTCCGCTCGCCGCGCTGCTCGCAGGCGGCCTGCTCCTCGCCGGGCCGGCCCGGGTCCCGGCCTTTGCCCAGACCACGGTGACGCGCTCCAAGACGGTCGCCCCCGGCAAGACCGTGCGGCTGGAGATCGCCCCGAACCTCAAGAAGGATTGCAGCCCCGGCCCGATGCCGGAGTTCAAGGTCTCGGGCGCGCCCAAGAACGGCGCGGTGATCACCAAGGTCGGCAAGCTGAAGACGCCGGCGAGCTATCGCTGCCCCAACAAGGAGGCCGCCGTCCAGGCGCTGTTCTACCAGCCCAATACGGGCTTCACCGGCGCCGACGAGGTGACCTTCGAGGTCAGGAGCGCCGACGGCCAAGTCCAGACCCAGACCATCAAGATCACGGTCGGCGCCGCCGGATCGAAATCCGGGGACGATGCCAAGAAAGAGGGCACGGATCTCTGAGTAGAGGCAGGAAACCCCGGCGCGTGCATAGTTTTTCATCCTCGATTGCACGCGCGAAGGAGACCGAAATCAACGTTGAACCTGCTTGAGGCCCCGTTTTCGCCGGACGAGTGTTGCAAGCAATCGACAGGCCGGCGGCACGTTCGCCGCGCTGCGACAAAAGCGGGCCTGTCGGTTGCATCCGAGCCGAGACAGGATGAAGCTACCCGGGTCTGAGAGGGTTATCGAATGCCCATGCATGCGACGAACGACCTTTTCCAGAGCTTCGCTCGAGGATACGAGGCCCGCCGCGATACGGAGATGACGCTCTCCGAGTATCTCGAGGCCTGCCGCGACGAGCCGCTGATGTACGCCTCGGCCGCCGAGCGAATCCTGGCGGCCATCGGCGAGCCGGAATTCGTGGACACCTCGAAAGATTCCCGCCTCGGCCGGATGTTCATGAACCGGACGATCCGGACATACCCGGCCTTCCGGGAGTTCTACGGCATGGAGGAGACGATCGAGCGGATCGTCTCGTTCTTCCGCCACGCCGCGCAGGGGTTGGAGGAGCGCAAGCAGATCCTCTACCTGCTGGGCCCGGTCGGCGGCGGCAAGTCGTCCCTCGCCGAGCGCCTGAAGGCGCTGATGGAGGTCCACCCGATCTACGTCCTCAAGGCCGGGGACGAGGTCTCGCCGGTGTTCGAGAGCCCGCTCGGGCTGTTCGATCCGGACACGTTGGGCGAGGAGATCCAGAAGCGCTACGGCGTCCCGCGCCGCCGGCTCACCGGGCTGATGAGCCCCTGGGCCCTGAAGCGCCTCGACGAGTTCAACGGCGACATCTCGCGCTTCAAGGTGATCAAGGTCCGGCCGTCGCGGCTGCGTCAGATCGCCATCGCCAAGACCGAGCCGGGCGACGAGAACAACCAGGACATCTCCTCGCTGGTCGGCAAGGTCGATATCCGCCGGCTGGAGACCCTGTCCCAGGCGGATCCCGACGCCTATTCCTACTCGGGCGGCCTCAACCGGGCGAACCAGGGCGTTCTCGAATTCGTCGAGATGTTCAAGGCGCCGATCAAGATGCTGCACCCGCTGCTCACCGCGACGCAGGAGGGCAATTACGTCGGCACCGAGAATATCGGCGCGATCCCGTTCACCGGCGTGATCCTGGCCCACTCGAACGAGTCCGAGTGGCAGACCTTCAAGACCAACAAGAACAACGAGGCCTTCATCGATCGCATCTACGTGATCAAGGTCCCGTACTGCCTCCGGGTCACGGAGGAGCAGCACATCTACGAGAAGCTGATCTCCAGCTCGGAGCTCTCGGATGCCGCATGCGCGCCCGGCACCCTCGAGATGCTGGCCCGGTTCTCGGTGCTGTCCCGCCTGCGCGAGCACGCCAATTCCAACGCGTTCTCGAAGATGCGGGTCTATGACGGCGAATCGCTCCGCGAGGTCGATCCGCGCGCCCGCTCGATGCAGGAATACAAGGACGCCGCCGGCGTCGACGAGGGCATGGACGGGATCTCCACCCGCTTCGCCTTCAAGGTGCTGGCCGCGACCTTCAACCACGACACCACCGAGGTCTCGGCCGACCCGGTGCACCTGATGTACGTGCTGGAGCAGTCGCTCCGCCGCGAGCAGCTGCCCGCCGAGACCGAGAAGAAGTACCTGGAATTCATCAAGACCGAGCTGGCCCCGCGCTACGCGGAGTTCATCGGCCACGAGATCCAGAAGGCCTATCTCGAATCGTACCACGATTACGGCCAGAACCTGTTCGACCGCTACATCGACTACGCCGATGCGTGGATCGAGGACCAGGACTTCAAGGACGCCGAGACCGGCCAGTTGCTGAACCGGGAACTCCTCAATCAGGAGCTCACGAAGATCGAGAAGCCCGCCGGGATCGCCAACCCGAAGGATTTCCGCAACGAGGTGGTCAAGTTCGCCCTGCGCTCGCGGGCCCAGCACGGCGGCCGCAACCCGAGCTGGACCAGCTACGAGAAGCTGCGCGAGGTGATCGAGCGGCGGATGTTCAGCCAGGTCGAGGAATTGCTGCCGGTGATCTCCTTCGGCTCGAAGAAGGACGGCGACACCGAGAAGAAGCACGGCGAGTTCGTCGAGCGCATGGTCGCCCGGGGCTACACCGAGCGGCAGGTCCGCCGCCTGGTGGAATGGTACATGCGGGTGAAGCAGGCCGGCTGAGGGACGAAGAGCCCGCCCGGGTCGAATCCGGGCGGCCAAGTTTCGACCCTCCGCCGCCATAGTTTCGGACGACCGGCCGGCGAGGCTCGCAAGCATGACGTGGGAAAAGGGGATTCCGCTTTTCCAAACACATCATGCGAGAGCGGCGCGTTAGACCAGACTGTGCGAAAGAGGGAAGCCTCTTTCGGAAGGCAGCATGGTATAACGAGAGGCTAGAACCGGCCGGAGCACGCGGGACGAGGGTTTTCGCAGCGGATGCACATCGTCGACCGACGCCTGAATCCGGGGGGCAAGAGCCTCCCCAACCGGCAGCGCTTCCTGCGGCGCGTGAAGGATGTCGCCCAGCACGCCGTGCGCGAATCCGCCCGCGAGAAAGACATCAAGGATCTCGGCAAGGACGGCCGGGTGACCGTGCCCGCCGACGGCGTGCGCGAGCCCCGGTTCTCCCGCCAGCCCGGCACCGGCCTGCAGGACCACATCCTGCCGGGCAACAAGACCTACGTGGA
>Ga0255028_100200_pt1 | contig 13238 bp, 9 predicted proteins | sample DRGLUT_MetaT_FD_178168 | JGI IMG/M metagenome (GOLD analysis project Ga0255028, IMG submission 178168) | Metatranscriptome of freshwater microbial communities from Pennsylvania, United States - DR:GLUT (Metagenome Metatranscriptome) | ecosystem: Environmental > Aquatic > Freshwater > Creek...
GAAGACCGGCGAGCTGCACTATGATCCGCGGGGCTCTCTTTAGGATTCTTTAGACGGGTCGGGTGCACGCAAGGCACCGGCAGATCATTCGATCTGATCTGTCCTGTATTCCTGGGGTGAGGAGGGCTCACGCGTGCAAGTCGCCGCCCCGGTGGTCTCTGCGGAGCACGACATACCGGATGCCGCGCGCATCGTCCTCGCGACGGCAGCGCTGGTAATCATGTGGAATTTCCGCTGGTTCGTCGATCTCACCGACCGCAACCTGCTCGCGGCGTCGACAGACGGGACGGCGTTCACGCAGGCAATCTTCCTAACGATGGGCGCTGCCATGGCCGCCGCTATCCTGTGGCTTGGCGCCGGCCGGCTGAGGCCGCTCGCAAACCGCCCGACACTCCTCTTCATCGGATGGTCGATCCTGACCACCGTGACCTCAGTCGACATCACCCTGTCGATCAGGCGGCTCGGCTTTTTCCTTATCGCCGGGCTCATCGTCGCGGGTCTCGTAATCCTCCTACGCTCGGGCCGTCAGTTCGCCCTGGCTCTGTTGTTGAGCGCCGGAATTGTGCTCGCGGCGTCATACCTGGGGATTGTCTTCATTCCGGAACTCGCGGTCCACAACGCTTTCGATATTGGAGCCGACCCCGACCACGCTGGCCTGTGGCGCGGCATTTTCGACGGCAAAAATACGGCCGGCACGGCGATGCTGGTCGTCATCTTCGCCGGACTGTACGTGGCCGCGACCCTGGAGCGGATCTCAGGCCGGGTGGTGGTCGCCGCCGCCATCGTTTTCCTGCTTGGCTCGCATTCAAAGACCGCCCTGGCCACGCTCCCGATGGTGCTGGTCTCAACCGTCCTGTTCCGTCGCGTGCAGAGCCGCGGCTTCCGGCTAGCCATCCTGATTGCGCCGACCGTTCTCCTACTGACGGTCTCGATCGGGTCCGTCCTGATCCCGCCGATCAAGTCCCTCCTGAGCGCGATCATGAGCGACCCGTCGTTCACAGGCCGGGCCCAGATCTGGGAGTTTGCGCTTTCGAGCATCCTGGCGCGACCTATCCTGGGATGGGGCTATGGCGCGTTCTGGGGAACGTCGCAGACACTGTATGGATCAGACACCACCGATTGGGCCCCCGCGGCGGCCCACGCGCACAACAGCTATCTGGACGCGGCGATCAACGGAGGGATTCCTGGTCTCGTCCTGTTGGTCCTAGTCTACGTCGTGGTGCCGCTGCGCGATATGCTAACCCTCGCTGAGCGGCGGGACGGCCTCGACGCCATGACCATGCTGTTCATCCGGATCTGGTACTTCGGGCTACTGTCGGCCTGCTTTGAGGCGAGCTTTCAGAATACGCGCACCGCGATGTGCTACATGATGCTCCTCTCGATTTTCGGCCTGCGCCTGCGGGCCAGCTACCGGCCCTGGACCTGAGTTCTCGCGGCGCGCCGGCCGTCCCGGGGCGCTGGAGACCGGCACGACGGGCCGGAATTGGGCGTCACGGCAGGCCTTCAGGCAAGCCCGCACCCGTGACGGCCGCGTCCAGAGCCCGGTTCCCGCAGTGGCGGGGCATGTGCCGTGACGGGCCCGAGTGCGCGGTACGCGGATTGCCCCGGCCCCCGGGCGTTCGGTGTTCGGACGGGCAATCCGTTTCGTTTCGGGGCGAGAGCGTCCCATGCCTGAACGGCGTGCGGGTTATGACCTGTTCCAAGGAGCGTTGGGATGTTCAACTTCTCGGCCCATGTGAGCGGGGAACCGGTTCGGCTGCCCGATCCTGCGCTGTCTCCCGCCGCGGCGTCCATGGGGCCGGGGATAAGCGGGCTTCTGCGGCATCTGTGGCGCCGGGCGTGGTTCGTCGTATTGGGCGGGGTGTTGCTAGTAGCGGCAGCGGTGGCGGTGCTCGGGCTGCTCCCGCCGCGCTACACGTCCACGATCCAGATCTTGGTGGACCCGTCCGACCTGCGCGTTGTGGACAACGATGTCAGCGCGCGTCAGCCACAGGCCGACAGCGGGGTCGCGATCGCCGAGAGCCAGGTGCGGGTGATCCAGTCCGACAGCGTGCTCCGGCGCGTGGTGGGGCAGCTGCACCTCGAGCTGGACGACGAGTTCGTCCGGCCGGACTCGGCCGACCCGCGGCTCGCCTGGATCAAGGGCGCGCTCGGGATGCTGACCCCGCCGGCCAGCCGCGACCCGGTCAATCTCGCGCTGGACACGCTCCAGACCAAGCTGACGGTGCGGCGGGCGGAGCGGACCTTCGTGATCGACGTAGCGGTGCAGACGCGCGACCCCGAGAAGGCCGCGCAGATCGCGAACGCGATCGGCGCGGCCTACATCGAGGAGAACGCAGGAGCCCACACGGGAGCCGCCCGACGGGCCTCGGAAGCGCTGGCCGGCCGGCTGGACAGCCTGCGGCAGGATGTGGAGCAGGCCGAGGGACAGGTGGTGCGCTACCGGGAGGTGCATCACTTGGTCTCCTCGGATGGGCGGCTCCTCACGGACCAGCAGCTCGGCGACTTGAACCAGCAACTGGTGGCGGCGGCGATCAAGACGGCGGACGCGAAGGCGCGCCTGGACCAGGCGCGGCAGATGCAAGGTGGGGGCGCCAGGGGTGGGGACGCTAGTACGGCGCTCCCCGAGATGCTTAGGTCGCCCGAGATGCAGGCGCTCCGCCAACAGGACGCGACACTGTCGCGCAACACCGCGGAGCTGGCCGCGCGGCTGGGCGCGCGCCACCCGGCGATGGCTGAGCAATACGCGCAGCAGCGCGACCTGCAGCGGCTGATCCAGCGCGAGCGGGAGCGGATCATCGAAACGACGAAGAAGGATCACGATCGAGCGGTCGCGAGCGAGGCGGCGATCCGGACGAGTCTCGACCGGGTTAAACGCGAGACTGTAACCAGCGACCGGGCCACTGTGGGCCTACGCGAGCTGGAACGGACGCTAGAGGCGCGCAAGGGCGTGTACGAGGCCTATCTGCGCCGGGCGCGCGAAGCGCGTGAGCAGGAGCGGCTCGACACCACGAACGTGCGCCTCATCTCGAAGGCCACGCCGGCGCGCCAGCGCACCTTCCCGCCCTCGCCCCGCATCGTGCTGCCGATGGCGTTGGCTCTGGGCCTGCTGCTAGGGGCTGCCGCCGCCCTTCTCCTCCCAGTCGGCAGCCGCCGGCGAAGCCGTGGCCCGGCCTGGCCGGCCGCCAGCTTGCGCCACGCCGATGCTTGAAGCCGAGTCGCCGGGCGCGACGCTGCCCACCCACGCCGGGCGGGGCAGCGACTCCTTCGAGCCGGCCGCAAAATCCTCCACGGCCGCGCACCGCCTGACGCCGTCGGAGCCGTCCGGGTGCGAACCCGGCGCGCGCCGCGTCGCTTTCATGATGTCCCACTCCGCGCCGGGGGGGATCCTTGAGCTCTGGGAAAATCTCGCGGACGGCCTCGCCGAGCGCGGACACGACGCGCGGGTCGTGGCGCTTTATCCCGTCCAGCCCGTACTCAATGCGTCCGGGCCGCCCGCCCGCGTCGTGCACGTCTCGGACGTCCGGCCGGCTTCGGTGCGCGGCCTGCTGGGTCTGCTGCTGCGGCTGCTCGCGTTCTTCCGCTCCGAGCCGCCCGACGTGGTGTTCACCGCGATGCCGGCCGCGAACGTGCTCGTCCCCCTCGCGGCCCGGCTCGCGCGCGCGCAGACGCAGGTCGTGATCACGCATCACACACCGGTGACGACCTATAACCGCCTACTAGCGGCGCTCGACCGATGGACCGGCTGCCTGTCGAACGTCCGGGCCGTCGTCGTAGTCTCGAACGCGGTCGGCTCGACCCTCGACCGGCATCCTGCCGCTTATCGGGCGAAGCGGACCACCATCTACAACGCCCTGCCGCCCCGCATCGAGGTACAGATCGCCCGGCTCCGCGCTGCTCGGAGCGCGCGTGGCGCTGGCGTGGCGCGCCTCCTCGTGGCGACGGGCCGACTCGCGGCGCAGAAGAACTACCCGGTCCTGCTGCGCGCGGCCGCCCGCCTGCCGGACCTGCGGATCGAGATCCTCGGCGCGGGCCCCGACGAGGCCGCCCTGCGGGACCTCGCGGGACGCCTCGACCTGGCCGGGCGCGTGACCTTCGCGGGACCGGTCGGGCGGGAGGAGGCCCTGCGCCGCTTGGCCTGCGCCGACGCCTTCGTGCAGCCGAGCCTGTTCGAGGGCCACAGCCTGGGTCTGATCGAGGCCGCCAGCCTGCATCTGCCCCTGATCGTGTCGGACGTCCCCGTCCAGGTGGAGGGGGTGACCGCCACGGACGGCCGGCGCTGCGGCACCGTCGTCGACCCGCACGACGACGTCGCCCTCGCCCAGGCGATCGGCCGGGTGCTCGACGACCCGGACTATCGCCAATCCGCCGTGGCCGATGCTGCACATCTGGCATCGGCGCGGGGCTATGAGGCTATGATCTCGGCCTACGACGCGCTCCTGAGCCGACCATGAGACCGCGCATGACGACACCCCTGCGCGGCCGGCTCCGGCCTTCCGAACGATCCCACGACGTCCTGGCTGGATGAGGGACCTGTGATGGACCTAGCTGCACTCGTCAGCGTCCTGCAACGCCCGGATCCTGCGGCCGAGATCAGGCCGGCCGGGCCTGCGCAGGGCCTCGTCCAGCGCGCGGGCCACGGCCGCACGATCACGCTGTTCGACCGCCAGCCCTTCACCAAGGGGCCGTATTTCGCGTGGCTGGCGCCGTGGGGCGCCGGCCCGCTCCGGCAGGGCAAGGACTACACGGAGAGCCTAACGCTCGATCCCGACACCTTTCCCTCCGGGACGCGCATCCGCTGGGCCTGGCCGGCGCAGCCGCCCACGCAGTCGGCGGCCGGCGTCTACAATTTCCTCGCCGTCAGCTTCGGCGATCAGTACGGCACCCCGGTTCAGGCCCCGGTTCCGCCCCGGCAGGTCGCCGCGATCACAGCCCTGACGCAGACCCACGATCTTGCGATCGGCGGCGCCCCCGACGGCTTCGACGTCGTCATCGATTATTTCCTGACTCGCGAGGCCGGGAAGCACGACGTTCACCTCTTCGAGATCGAGGTCTTCCTGCACACGCCAGCGTTCTCGGCGGAGTATGTTCGGAGCGTCGAGCAGATCGGCACCTTCACGGATCGGCAGGGCCGGGCCTGGACCGTGGCGATCAACCGCAAGAACGGTCACGGCCCGGCCATCCTGTTCATGCCGGCGGCCCGGGAGGACCTCCTGCGGGCCGCCGTCGACATCCACGCGATGCATGTCTGGCTGATGGCGCGCGGGGTGCTCAGCGGCCGGGAATGGTTCAACGGCCTCGGGCTGGGCGCGGAGGTGCGGCAGGGCAGCGGCCTGCTGACGATCGACCGCTTCAGCGTCGACTACCGGTGAGAGGGGCGGCGATGCAGGACACGTCCCTCGCGGTCCATCCGGACCGAGCGCCGGCACGGCTCCGGTCGGGTAACGCCGACGGTCCGGGCGGCGCCGGGGCGCGCGGCCCAGACGAGGCGGCCGCCGGGGTAGGCCCGGGCGACGCTCGACGCGTCCTGATGTCCCGGGCGGCCTGGACGATCGTCTGCTACGGCGCCTCGCTGGCGCTGCGGCTCGGCACCAACGTCGTGATGACCTGGCTGCTCGCGCCGCAGATCATCGGCGTCATGGTGGTCGTGAACAGCGTGCGGCTCGGTGTCGAGCTCCTGACCGATGTCGGCATCGAGCAGAACATCGTCCACAGCCCGAACGGCTCCAAGATCGACTTCATCAACACCGCCTGGACGTTGCAGATCCTGCGAGGCGCGGGCCTCACGCTACTGTTCTGCGCGCTGTCGGCGCCGCTTTCAGCCTTCTTCGGGATCGATCGCGGGGTCTTCCTCGTGGTCAGCTTCGCGCCGCTCATCAATTCGCTGCACTCGACCTACGTGTTCATCCTAGTCAAGGGCCTGGACGTCCGGACACGCAACCTGTTCGAGCTCACGTCGGAGGCGGCCTCGTTCTGCGTGAGCGTGGCCCTTGTCGCCCTCAGCCCGACGATCTGGGCGCTCGTCGCCGCCACGCTCTGCTCGCTCGGGATCCGCTCCGGCCTCAGCTACCTCCTCCCCGGACCAGCGCATCGACCACGCCTGGTCCGGCGGTACGTGCGCGAGATCTTCGGATTCGGGAAGTGGATCATGGTCTCAAGCCTCGTGATCTACGCCTCCACTAACGTCGACCGGCTGTTCCTCGCCAAGTCCATCCCGTTGACCCTGCTCGGGATCTACGGGCTGGCGCGCACAATCGCCGACCTGCCGCCGACCCTGGCCATGCGACTAAGCTATCAGATCCTGTTCCCGATGCTCGCGGCCGCGCGGAAGGACGCCGCCGACGGCCGCGGCAGCGTCGCGGCACTGGACCGCGCGCGCCGGATTTTCGTCCTCCTGGCCGCGTTCGCCCTCGCAAGCGCCGTGGCCTGGGCCGATTGCGCGATCTGGCTCGTCTACGATCCGCGCTATCACGCGGCCGGCGGGATGCTGTGCGTGCTGCTGGTCGGCGCGTGGTTCGCGGTGCTCTCGAACCTCAACGAGGCCACGCTCCTCGGCTTCGGCAGGCCCGCCTACAACAGCCTGTCGAACGGCATCCGCCTCGCGGTCCTGGCGGGCGGCCTACCGCTCGGTCTAGCGCAGTTCGGGATGCCCGGAGCCCTCGGGGCGATCGTGCTGAGCGAGCTATCGCGCTATCTCTTCGTCCTGTACGGGCAGTCTCGGGTCGGCCTGACCTATTTGCGCCAGGACACGCTCTCCACCGCCGCGCTCGCCGTCACGATCCTGGCCTGGTCATGCGTACGCTGGTGGTTCGGCCTCGGCACGCCCTGGAACGGCGCCTTCTAGATCCGATCCCCGCGGTCTCCTCCGGGGGATCGGGCCGCGGGGACCGCACCTGTTTTCGGAGCCCGCGATGAGAATTCTATTCGTGCAGTTCGCGGGCGACTTCAAGGCGGCGCATGACCGTCTCGCGGCCTCGGGAACCGAGACCTATTTCGGGCACCGCTACGTCCTTGAGCAGCTGGGCGGGCTCGCGCAGACGCATGGCCCGACCGCGATCCTGTGCTGCAAGTCGCCCTCGGCCTACGATGTCGTGCTACCCTCCGGGCTGCGGGTGATCGGCGCCGGCGCGACCGGCCGGTGGGACTCCCCCGAGACGATGCGGATCGTGCGCGCCTATCGACCGACGCATCTCGTCGTCCTCGGCCCGCTGACCCGCCTGATCCGGTGGGGGCTGGGAGCGCAGGCCCGGGTTCTGTGCATCTTCGCCGACTCGTTCGAGATCCATCCGATCCGGCGCCTGATCCGGTTCGGGCGGCTGCCCGCGCTCCTCAATGACCCGCGGATCGACTGGGTCGGCAATCACGGCCTGGGCGCCTGCCAGTCGCTCGCCCGGATTGGGGTGGCGCCGGACAAGATCCTGCCCTGGGACTGGCTCCACGTCCGGGAGCCCCGCCAGCGTGCGCCCAAGGCCTCCGCCGGGGAGGCGCCCCATACGTTGTTCTACGCAGGCCTCGTCACCGAGCGGAAGGGCATCCGCGATGTGATCGCGGCCGCCGCCCATCTTAAGCATGGCGGCGTGCCCGTGCGGGTGAAGGTCGCCGGCGCGGGCGAGATCGACCAGTTCCGCGCGGTCGCCGAGGCTGCGGGGGTGGGGGATGCGTTCGAGTTCCTTGGGCTCATCCCCAACGACGCGGTGACGGCCGGCATGCGCGAAGCCGACATCGTCGTCGTCCCGAGCCAGCACGCCTATCCAGAGGGCCTGCCGCTGACGATCTACGAGGCGCTGTGCGCGAACACGCCGATCGTGGCGTCCGACCATCCAATGTTCGTCCGGCGTCTCGCCGATCGCGAGAGCGCCCTCATCTACCCGGCCGGCAGGCCCGCAGAACTCGCCGGGCGCATCCGGGAGCTTCTCGGCAATCCCGCCCTGTACGCTGCGCTCTCGGGGGCCTCGCAGCGTACCTGGGAGGGGCTGCAGATCCCGCTGAAATGGGGGGACCTCGTCGCGCGCTGGCTCGCCGACGGGGCGGAGGACCGGCGCTGGCTCGGCGCGCACAGCCTCGCGGCCCGGACCTGAATGCGCGCCGCCCCCGCCCCGCCTCAGCGCAGCGCGTCGACGATCCGGCGGGCTACGTAGTCCGAGCCCGCCACCGTGAAGTGGCTCCGGTCGAAGTCCAACGGGATTCCGGGAGAGGCCTGATCCCGGCAGGTCCCGTCCGCGCAGAGGCGGTCGATCAGCGACACGTAAGTCAGGCCGTTCTCCGCCGAGAAGGCCGCCATCATCCGGTCGAGCACGAGCGGATCCGGGATGAGGGCCTCGCCGACGCGTCCGGGTCGGCCGTCCTCGGCGGCCCTGGCCATCAGGGCGGGCAGCGGCAGGCGGTATTCGGGACTGGGCCCGATGATCACCGCCTCGATCCCGAGACCGCGGAAATGCGCGACGGTCCGCTTGAGATCGACCAGCCAGTCGGCGCTCCAGCCGGGTGAGGGGCCGAGCCGGCTGCTGTTCCAGGCCGCCGAGAGCCAGACCTTGGCGATGGGGCGCTCGGCGGGAAGCGTTGTGGCCGCCAGCTCGATTAGACCCGGACAGGCCCGGCTGGCTTGCGGCTGCGCGATGACAAGGGGCGCGCACTGGACGCCGGTTACCTGGAGGATGTTGGCCTCCGGTAGCACCGCGTGCAGGCCCGCGTAGAGATGCGCGGCGTGGCTATCGCCGAGCAGGATGTAATTCGGCCGGCCTGGTACGTCGGACAGGCAGAGGCTCCGGTCGAACGCCGTGACGGGGTCGTTGACGCCGAGGAAGCAGTGGCCCTCCCGGAACTGGGCCGTCTGGTCGTTTTCCAGGTAGCGCGCCAGCGTCACGGCGGCCGGCGTGAACCGGGACGGCAGCCCGCCGGTGACGACCAGGGCGGTCGCGGCGGCGAGGAGGACAGACGCGGCGGCGGCCGAGCCGGCGACCAGGGTGCGGATGGACACACGGGTCCGGTCCCGGGTGGGCTTCTCGATCAACCACCACGACAGGGTCGCGGCAGCGAGGGACAGGCCCAGGAGCGCGCCGCGCTCGACCAGCTTCGACTCGGTGGCGAACAGCAGCATGTCGGTACGCTGGAAGGCCAGCAGCGGCCAGTGCCACAGATACAGCGAGTATGAGATCAGCCCGAGGAAAACGAGCGGCCGCAGGGACAGGAGCCGCGCCCCGAGGCTGTCGCCCGACTCGCCGGCGTGGAGGATCAGCGCCGCGCCGAGGCAGGGCGGCAGCGCCGCCAGGCCGGGGAACGGCGTCCGGGGCGTGAGCAGCAACATTGAGGTGGCGATGAGGAGGAGGCCGCCCGCCGTCGCCAGTTCGCGGCCGAGGCGCGAGCGCAGCGCCGGAACCAGCCCCAGGGCTAGCAGGCTGCCGAGCAGCAGCTCCCAGGCCCGGGCCGGCAGCAGGTAGAAGCTCGCGGTCGGGTAGAGGAAGGATCCCGGGACGCTGATCGCCAGCGAGACGAGGAAGAGGACCACCAAGGCGGGCCTGAGCCGTCGACTCGAGCGGCCGCCGGCCCAGAGCACCAGTGCCGGAAACACGAGATAGAACTGCTCCTCCACCGAGAGCGACCACGTGTGCAGCAGAGGCAGCGATTCCGCCGGCTGGGCGAAGTAGTCCGTAGTCGTCCAGAACCAGATGTTCGTGACCGAGGCGATCGCGGCGAGCAGCGTGCGGCCGGCCGTCTCGGCATCCGGGGGGAGGGCGTGGACGAGGTCGACCAGGAGGACAGCGAACAGCACGGCGGCGTAGGCGGGGAAGATCCGCCGGAGCCGGTGCTCGTAGAAGGTGAGGATCGAGAACCGGCCGGCGGCCGACCGCGCGAAGATGTTGCGGCTGATCAGGTAGCCGGAGATGACGAAGAAGATGTCGACCCCAACGAAGCCGCCGGGTAGGAAGGACTGCGCGAGGTGGAACACCACTACCGGCCCGACCGCCACGGCGCGCAGGCCATCGATGTCCGATCGCCACCCAGGGCGGTTATCCTCGGGCCCGCTCACGACCACTGGGACATCGGCGTGACGGCGCACCCGTGAGCCGCGGGCCGCGGGCGCCGGGCCGCCGGGCAGGATCCGCTGGCTCGTCACGGACATGGCGAAACGCTCCAGAACGCGCGAGCCGCGCGACGAGCCCGGCGGCGTGGGCCGCCGGCGCGGACGGGGGCGGCCATCATGGCAGGGAAGCAGTCGGCGCCGCGCCGGGGCCGAGGGATGGGTGCCGGAGCGCGCGCCGCATTGATCGGGGAACGAGCCACAGCAGGATGAAGGCGAAGAGCTGGCGGGCCGTCGGCTGACCCGCCCGGAACGCGGCAACAACGAGCGGGAGGGCGGCACCGGGCGCACCCGCGTTCGCCGCTGACCGGGCGGCGACCGTCAGCAGGAAGCCGCTGAGCGCCCGCGGCGTCAGCAAGGCGCGCATGGATAGCGCCCAGTTGAGGGAGATCCGCCATGTCAGCGTGCTCTGGAGCGACGTCCGGCTCGCGTCGAACAGATGAATGACGAGCGGCTCGGGAACCGTCACGAAGGCGCAGCCGACCTGCTTGACAGCCCTGATGGCAAATTCCCAATCGTCGTGATCGCGCGTGTCGGAGAAGCGTAGCGTTGCGAAGACCGACCGGCTGACCATCAGGGACGAGCATTGCAGGAAGCCACCACCGCCAAGCCAGGTCGCGCGGCCGAACAGCCACTCGTCGATCGACATCGATCCGTCGTAGGGGTGCGCCGGCTTCACGCTCCACGCGTCGGGCGTTCCGACCAGCGACAGCGTGGAGACGATCGTGGGGTGATCGGGCGCGTGCGACACCTGGGCGGCGAGCTTGGTCGGCATCCAGGTGTCGTCGTCGTCGAGAAAGGCGATCCAGGCACCCTGGCTCGCCGCGACGCCGGTGTCGCGCGCCGCCGCCGCGCCCCGCTGCTCCGGGTGCTCGATGCAGCGCAACCGCGGGTCCGCCCGGCGGGCGATCACCGCGCGGGTGCCGGGATCGGGTCCGTCGACTACGACGATGACCTCGAGGTCGGACAGCGTCTGGTCGAGCGCGCTCGCGATGGCCCGCTCGACCAGATGCGGCCGACCGAAGGTCGGTATGACGACGCTGACCTGCGGCATGATCCCCGGATCCCGGCCCACACTTCGACACGCGAAACACGCTCTCCCGACGCCGGGCCAGCGCCGCCGCGGCCCGGCCGCGAGTTCCTGAGGTGCCGTCACTCTGTCTCGAAGATCCTTACCCGACGGTATCAGCTGCGCCGCCCGCTCAGGCCGGGTCGCGATAGAGCGCGTGATTCCTGTGCGGGGCAGCTCCCAGATGGTCCCGCACCGGCCTTAGGTCCGGCCCCGCTGCTCTGTCCCGCCGCGCCAAGCTGGCGCCGAGATCGAGCACCAGATCGCGAAGTTCGGCCTCCGCCTGCGCCGTGGTCAAGTTGTGATCTGCGCCCTCGAGGACCACAAACTGACTAGCGAACCGTCTCTGCGCGCGACCGAGTTCCGCACGCACGCGGTCCAGGCCCGGCTCCCCAACGCTATAGACGAAGCGAACGTGGCCGCCGCGGCGATGGACTGCGTCAAGCCGCTCGACCGCGCTCTCCCCCCTGGCGGTCGATCCCGAACGTCCTCGGCGCAGCGCCGTCATGCGCTTAAGGCGCGCCTGCATCAGCCCGGACAGGATCGACACGACGCGGACCTCGCCGCGCAGCACGCGCTTCCAGGCGCCGGGTTGTCGGAGAAGCTTGGAGTAGCTCGAGACGCTCCTGACCATATCATGAAGGGCGACCTGAGCATCGTCGGCCGGATCCCAGTCGAAGCAATAGAGATTGATGAGCAGCGCAGCGTCGATCCGGGGATCCCGGCAGATGGCGTGGAAGGCGAGGTAGGCACCGCTGCAGGTGCCGATGACGCCGATAGATCCACCCATATGCGCCTTCAATGCATCAAGCGCCGCCAGAACGTCGTCGAGGGCGTCGCCGGCGTAGAGCGGCGACGTCCCGTCCGCTCGGGGCGCGCTGTCGCCGACCCCGCGCAGGTCGAACCGCAGGGAGGCCACGCCCTCCTGAGCCAGCCGACGCGCGAGGGCGGTGGTCTGCCGGCCGTATCCCGAGCGGACGTCCGTGCCGGCATTGAGAAAGAGCAGCGCCGGATCGCCAGGGGCCCCCGTGCTCGGGCGGCAGAGGATGCCGAAGAGGCTTGGTCCAACCTCGATCGGCTTCTCGGACCATCCCGGACCCGCGATGCGCTCAGACGCGGCCGCGGCCGTGGGCGCGGCGGGGCCGTGACGCGTCTGAAGACCGCGCCGGCTCTGGCCAGGCTGGATTACTACCGCCACATCGAGTTCGGCCACGGTTTCTGGGCACGTGCCGGCTTTCGCGCGCCTAGGAAACGCATCGGCGCCCTCTGCCACGAAGGCGACGATCTCCGCGAACGCGTCGCCCGAGATGTCGGCTGTCGAAACCAGCCGTGCTAGATCTGGAAACGACGCTGTCACCACCGCGCCGCCCGCCGAATAGCGAGCGGCCAAGTCGGCTTGGTTGGCGCCCAGGATCAGGATGCGATCGACGGGCGGCCGCCCAATCTCGGCGAGGTTGATCGCCGACAGGTCAGAGCCGAACGCCGGGGAGAGCCGAAAGCCGCCCACGCTCGGGCCGCCGGTCTCGCGCGGACGTGGAGTGCCGTCCGACAGGCGGTCGATCATCCGCGACTTGATCGTCATCTCACGCAGGAAGGCTTGCCCCGTGGCGAATGGAGCCAGGAGCACGAGCCGATCAACCCCGCCTTCCTGGGCTGCGAGTGCTGCCAGTGTCGCACCGAGGCGCAGGCCCACGAGAACGACTTCCTCAACCCCGCCTGCCTCACGCAGAAAGCGGATCGCACGGCGGATCGCGACCACGTAGTCCGACACGCGCTCTGCACCCAGATCGGCAGAGTCGCCCTCGCCAGGGTAGTCGAAGCGCAGGACCGCACACCCCATGTCGGCGATCTGCTCGGCTAGATCACGCCACGCACGATGGGCCCGGAGCTGCTCGAACCCATGGGTCCCGCAAAGAACCACGCCGCGGCGCCCGGTTCCGGGTGTGAACCAGCCAAACAGACCGTCGAAGGCAACTGGGCCGTCGGGCCGCAGCTCACCGGCGTGGATCGCTGCGCCAGCACGGCAAAGCGTCTCGGTTTCTTCGAAAATTTCCCGAATACGCCGCTCTGCGCCCATGCCTTACACTCTTA
>Ga0255028_100201_pt1 | contig 13169 bp, 27 predicted proteins | sample DRGLUT_MetaT_FD_178168 | JGI IMG/M metagenome (GOLD analysis project Ga0255028, IMG submission 178168) | Metatranscriptome of freshwater microbial communities from Pennsylvania, United States - DR:GLUT (Metagenome Metatranscriptome) | ecosystem: Environmental > Aquatic > Freshwater > Creek...
GCTGCCGACCATGGAGGTCGCGCAGACGGCTGGCGCCATCAGGTGAGCCGGGCGCCGCTCGCTATTGGCGCGGTGCTCTTCGCGATCCTCGCCAGCGCCGGACCGGCCTCGGCCCTGACGGCCGAGCCGGCCGATCTGCCGGCCATGGAGCGGGCATGGCACAGCTTCGTGCGCGAGGCGTACGATCGGCAGCCGGAGCAAGGCAGCCGGCCTGGGCGCGAGCGCAACGCCCTGGACAAGTGCAAGCCGCACGAGGACGCCTACGTTGCCGCGCTGATGGCGGCCCGGCCTGATGACGCCGACATGACCGTGCACAGCTGGGCGCGGACGTGGGCGGCGTACGTGTCGTTCGTGGTGGATCCGGTGTCGGACTGGATCGAGGCGCTACGGCGCTGATCCGCGCCATCCCCAACTTTCGTGCTGATGCAGAGCATCGCTTTCACGCCCTCGTGCGTTCACGCCAACAACTGTCCAAGCCTTGGGCGGAGTAGGCAGGAAACGGAGGCCGTCATGATGAAAGGTGGATTGCTTTGGCTGCTGGGTATCCCGCTGCCAATCATCCTGCTGCTGTGGTTCTTCGGCGTGTTCCACTAGTTCGATGTCACGCCCTGCACAGTTGAGATCACAACGCCGTGGAGATGTCGCACTATGGTCCGGCCCATCCTCTCAGCCGCCCTGCTAGCCCTGACCGCTACAGCCCTCGCCACGCCAGCTGCAGCCCTGTCCGCCAAAGATTGCTCGGTGAAGTACCAGGCCGCCAAGCAGGCCGGGACACTGAACGGCCAGAAGTGGAACGATTTCCGCAAGGCTGAATGCGGCGCGGCGCCCGACGCTGCCACTACCACTGTGCCGAACCCGCTGTCCCCGGCGGCTACGACGGCCGCTCCACCCGCGCCGGCACCGACCACGACAACTTCAAGGACGACGGCGCCGCCGACCCTCGGATCGGCCACCTACCCACGCGCAATCGATCCCAAGTACGCCAAGGAGTCAGCAGGCAAGGCTCGGATGCACACCTGCCTAGACAGCTACAACGCCGCCAAGGCTGCGGGCACGCTGGGCGACGCCAAGTGGATCCAGAAGGGTGGCGGTTACTACTCGGCCTGCAACAAGCAGCTCAAGGGCTGATACCTAGCGTGCCCAATGTCCAACGCCGCCATGGTGTGAGCATGTCCCGCGGTGGTGGTGGGACATGCTGTGGGTGCCGTCGCGGCAGTAGGCGGTGATGCGTCCGTAGTCCCTGTTCGACTTGGTTGGGCGATGAACCATCGAGCCATCGGATGAGCGGTAGTAAGCGCTGCCGTGCCGGTAGGCATAAGCGGGCACGACTGACCCCAACATCGCGAGGGCGATTACCACGCTCGAGAACCACCGCATGCGCATCCTCCGTACGACTTACGGGCCAGCCTAAACGAGCTTAGCCTTAGGTCGACGGGGGATGATTACGGTAACGCCCAGCTGAAAGGCGCCATATCGCGCGGGCCTTGGCGAGCTGCCGTGCGAGGTGCGTCAGGGCGGCTTGCGCGATGCCATTCTGCACAGCGCCGGCGCCAACACGGCCCATGGCCTGCGCCACCCGAACGCGGACAAGCGCCGCGCCGTGCTGATGCTGCGGCAGGACGACGAGTGGGCGGCTTGGTCGGATCGCGAGATTGCCCGGCGCTGTGCCGTCTCCACTGACACCGTGGGGCGATACCGCAAGGAGCAGGGTCCATCTGTCGAAATCGGACAGATAGACCAGCCCCGCACGGATCGGCCGGCGCCCAACCGGGCCCGAGCCGGATCCGCCACCGCAGCCCGATGCGCCGCCTGCCCCGTCTCCCGCGGACGGTGCCGGCAACGTCGAGATGCCGGGCTCGCGCCTTAAGCTTGCAGGCGACGGATGCTGCACTGTACCAGTGCTGGTCACTAGGGACCTGCCGTGCGCTACCAAGCTCTCGTTGCTGTCGCCCTTGCCGTCAGTGCGCACGCCGCGTCCGCCTGGGCACAGACCCAGGAGGACCAGGCCACGGCTCTGCTCCTGCTCCTGCTCCGGGCCTCCAGCGCGCAATCAGCCATCATCACGTTCTGTGGGAAGCACTACGCGATCGACGGCACAACCGCGTTGCGGATCTCCCAGACCGCGCGAGACGTGGCCACTAAGGTGCTCGGCCAGGAGCGCGCGAACGCCGCCTTCAAAGACGAGCTGGCGCGGCGCTATGCCGAGGTAAAAGAGGTTGGAGAGCAGCAGTGGTGCACCGATCAGCGCGATACCCTCACGCAGGGCGGGATCGAGATCTTCAAGAACTGAGGGCTGCTTCCGGATCCGTTAGGCGTGTGGCGGCGCGGGTCGCACGAGCCAGGTGACGGAGGCGAAGGCCCCCACCCATGATCCCAAGGCCGCGAAGGCGACGTACACCTTATTTTCCGTGTAGCTGATGACGGCGAACGCGGAGAGTAGGTACCAGCACGCGCTCCAGTTCGCGGCCGGGATGCGCCGGCGGGCAGTCACGACGGCGTTGAAGAAGACATAGGCCGCATCGGTGACGGCGGTGGCGGCGACGACACCCACCGCGATCAGTGGATCAATATTCAGCACGAGGCCCCGGTCGTCTCAATGCCCCACGCACTTGTCGAAGAATAGGCGCTCCTGCCCGGGATCGGCGTGCTTCTCATAGGCGTAGTCCCGTGCCCTGGTCCGACACACGGCCGCACTGGCGTTTGCCGGTGTGCTAGTCGCCCCTGTACGCCGGTGACCATGTGAGTGTTGGGCCCAGCTGGGCGCGGTCGCCGTGACGGACATCGCGAGGGCCAGTGCGAGGGCGAAGGGCGAGCGGAACGGGCGCATGCAGCTGACATAAGATCGCGCGAAACACTTTCCGCCACCCGATCCGATCGCGAGTGGGCGGACGGCGCCGCGCGCAGCTACGGCGCGCGCGGCTAAGGCATCTACGAGGTGGTCTCAGTACCCGTAGTAGCCGTAGCCGTAGGGCCGGCGGTAATAGCCGTAGGGGCCACCGTAGTAGCCCACCGGGGCATAGCCGTACCCGTAAGGGTAGCCGTAGCCATAGTAGCCGCCGGCGAGGCCGTATCCGAGGGCTGCGCCCGTAGCCAAGCCGAGGCCCAGCCCGAGACCACCGTAGCCGTACCCGCGGCCGTAGCCGTAACCGAAGCGGCCGTACCCACCCCGGAAGCCCCCATAGCCGCCGCGGAACCCGGCGCCACGAAACCCGCCACCGAAGCCGCCACCGTGGAAGCCACCGCCACCAAAGCCGCGTGCATCAGCGCCGGTCGGAACGAAGGCGAGGGCGGCCAGCACCGCCGTCGAGGCAAGAGCAAGACGTTTCATCAGGATCATCTCCTATCCAAGAAGCGTGATCCGAAAACTCGGCTTGCTGCGCGCCGGATCCCAGAACGGGAAGTACAAGGCGTCGCAGATTTGTATCAACGTGTTGCTGATAGACAAATAAGCCCGACCAAGGGGAGATGATCCTTGGCCGGGCGAAACCGATGTCGAGTACCGTGAGGGCGGTTTTGCTCGACACAGTTGCCAGGCCAACCAGCGGTACGAGGCGGAGTTCCCCGTGACCATCTCCTCGCGGGCGAGAACGCCTCAGCGTGCGGTCAGCTGCACAGGCGACCCCTTGTGCCGGAACAGGCCGCGCACCAACCGGAAGGGCAGGCGCACCAGCTTGTAGACGACGTGTGCGGTCATGACAGCAAGGACAGCGAGCAGCGCTAGGCCTGCCACGGGCGCGTAGCGATCAACGGGATGTACTGCGGACCGAACGTCCTGCGGCGCCTGTATCACCGCAAATCGCAGCAAGGTCCAAGGTCGTTGTCGCGGTCAGACCTGCAGATCGCTTGTCATGATGCTCAGTCGCCATGCCTCAATCACCTGGATCAGCTGATCGATTTGAGCGAGGCCGCTGACTGCCACTGTGCGTAGATCCGCGTTGGCCTGATCTACCTGGGTGTCGCCGGAAGGCGGACGTGCTTGCAGGTCCTCAATCACCGCTACCAGCTCAGCACGCTGCGCTCCGATCTTCGTCAGGAGCAGGTCGACCCGCGCTAAAGACAGGTTTGCTGCTTGGCCGTCGGCGAGCAACTCCGCGGCGATCTCATCCAGTTCAATGAGCGCGGGGCTGCCGTTTCTCGGGCGCAACGGGATGATCGACGCAGACATAAGCTCGCCCGGTCAGCGGCTACTGGGTGCCTCGCCGTGAACAACCCGTCGCCACGCCTCGACCCCACCCGCGCGGTGCCACAGCCAGGCCGTTGCTGCCACCCACGGCCCACCGATCAGGATGAAGGCGAGCAAACCCATAGTTCCGCTCCCTGGCTGATTGAGGGCGGTATCCTACGCCTCGTCGATGGGAACGTCTGCCAGCCTGATTGACCACACGATGTGGCCGCCTGGGTCGAGAAGATAGATGGCGTTCGCCTGTAGGCCGATCATGTCGATGTTCACGTTCTTGGCCAAAGCGATGGCATCGGCCGCGTCATGCGGTGTGATGATCTCCTCGTGGACTGGCACATCGACCATGCCGTCCACCTAGCGCAGAGCCACACAAAACCGATAGTCGCGCATCGTTCGTTAGACCGTCCGGTTGCAGCCCTCAGCGCATAGCTCTGCCCGTCTTACCGCCCGCGAGAATTCTCGTTCGGCCTGATCGGTCGAAGTCGACCGCTGCCCCTCGGCAGCCTGTTCAAGGATGTCGTGCTGAGCCCGGGACGGACGATGGCTCCGGCCGAACGGACCTAATCCTGTTTGGGCTTCCTGCCAGCGCCGGCAGCATCCACCCGATTGGCAGAATGATCCTGGTACTGATCGGTCTGAACGCCCGTGCTGTCGAGGCCGCGCTCGTCATCGTGCTGAGCCTTGTCGCGGTTGCTCAGCACCTCGTTCTCACCGAGCACACCCTCCGGCAGTTCGGTCATCGCGCCAGAGCCCGAACCCTTACCCTGAGCACCAGGGTGCATCCCGTGTTTGCCGGCGTTCGCCATCGTAGCGCTCCCGTAACGGAGGGCCTAGCTGAGGCTGGCCCCGCTTCTGAACGGGGCCAACCGGTCGTCGTGAAGTCCGTTCCTGCGTCACGCCAACGCGCTGACGCGCGGGTCACGACCACGGCCGCGGGAAACCTCTTCCGCGACGTGGTGCAGAACCACGGGCGGCAGATGGCGAAGGCGGAGTGAGCTGACCGACTAGCGTTTAGATTTTCGGCTGACGCAGCGGCATCGAGAATAATCCAAGCGGGAGATGCGCGACTGTCAATCCTGTTTCATCCCGCACAATAAGCGAACACGGACCGCTGAGGTTGGCGACCTCCAACTCGGCAGCCATTTCGCTGATAACGCTTCGCGCGTCAGCCAGCGCTTGTTCAAAGTCTTCAGCCTCCACGCCTTCATCATCCCGGACAATCTCCTGACCATTATCAACATCGAAATAAAATCTCTGCAACATCCATTCCTTCCCCTCGGTCGCTGCCGCCGCAGAACCTGATTTTTGTCAACTGTCGTAAATTTGATTTGATATACTAAATATCTCTGTTTATGACAGCACTCTGAATTTGAGTGATTGATCTGCAATCAACTCTATCATTTGGATGGTCGTCATGACAATATACCAGAAGTCAAATATTGACTACATCAACGACGTACTAAATACCGCTAAAGTTCGCGCCCATGTACGTCAGTTGATTTTGAGATCCTTAAGGAAATTGTCCGATAAATCCGACGTGGAGCCGGCCACAGAACGGTGCCTTGAGCCAGCTGCATAGGGACACGAAGGCGGCCCTAGCCTCTCCACCCTACGCATATTGCCAAATCAGCCCGCCCGGCTCGCCGACGCGGGCTTTTTCTTGGGTGTCAGTTCAGGTTGCCGGAGATCGCGTTGAATTTGTTGCCAAGGCGGGTCCCCACGAGCCGGAGTGAGGCGATGATAACGACAGCAATTAGGGCAGCGATCATGCCGTACTCGATCGCGGTGGCTCCGGTCTCGTCGTGGGCGAACCGCCGTAGCAGCTGAGGCATCACACGGATCCTGCGCCGATCAAGGCTCACAGTACCGTGATATCATCAGCCGATTTACAGCTCGTGAAGAGACAGAGATCCTGGGCGCCATGCAGCAGCGACTGCGCGGCGCATCCCGGCGGGATAGCGGAGGCCCGACCTTCGGCAAGCTGATGAAGGACGTTGTACAGCGCAGCGACGCGCAGATGCGGCAAGCAGTCGAGCTTCAGCGCCTGCCGGGCCTTAAATATAACGGCCCGTAGCGCTCCTCCAACTCCGCGCGGCCTACATCCGTAATCTTGTACTCGGCGCTGTCGGCAGACGGGCCCGTTCGACCAGTAGCCACAACCAAGCCGAGCGTCTCAAGCCGCCGAATGTAGACGCTCACTTGGTAGAAGCGGGCGCCGGTCTGGGCGAGGGTCTGGAGACGGTAGAGACTGGCATGAGCGAGCTTGTGCATTGCCCGTCAATCTATCGGAACGCGGCTGCTGCGTCAGTCCTGGCCACCGCAACGTGCCGGCTGTTCAGCCGCCTGCGTCCCACCGGTAGCGACGACGAGAGCGAGGGCGGCGAGGGCTGTGCGCATAGGGGCAGGATAGCTGAGCTTCGACGTTCGGCAATCCTATGCTCGTCGATCTCACCAAATTGCTCAACTCCTTATCCCCTTGTCCAAACGAAACCTCTTCCCGGCTTCAGCCGCTCGCATGTTTCCGGAACTTGCCATTAAATTGGTAGATATCTGGCGCGCTCTGCTCAAAATACGAAAACATCACTTGACTATCGCCGGCATTGGCCTCGTTCGTTGCACGCTCATATATAGGAGATGCAAATGGACGAGAGCACTCAAGTTTCAGGCTCTGATCACTCCGGGTTCATAGAACAGACCGTCGACATCGTTGCCGCCTACGTCTCGAACAACTCGGTCCCGGTGGCTGATCTTCCGACGCTTCTGTCAGGTGTTCACGCTGCGATTGCCGGCCTGACCAGCACCCCTCCTGCCGCCGAGCCGAAGGCCGAGAAGCTGACGGCCGCGCAGATCCGCAAGTCGATCACTCCGGACGCGCTGATCAGCTTCCTTGACGGCAAGCCGTACAAGACGCTCAAGCGGCACCTGACCGGCAACGGGCTGACGATCGAGGAGTACCGCGAGCGCTACGGCCTACCGCGCGACTACCCATCCACCGCAGCCAAGTACTCGGCCCAGCGCTCGGAGATGGCTCTGAAGTTAGGACTCGGCAACAGGCGCCGGAATGCGACTCCGAAGGCCGCTTCTGTCGCTGAAACGATTGCCGAGGTGCCGAAGGCTCGCGGCCGGAAGAAGACTCCCGAACCCGCAGCCGCGCCGGCTGAGAAGCTCGCTCGGGCCCGTAAGTCGAAGAAGGTGGCTGCCGCAGCTGAGTAAGCCGGGTTAGGTGTCCTGGCTTCGGCTGGAGCGCCTATCGTCCGTCCAAGAGCTCGGAACCGCGCCGCGTTTTGCGGGTCTACCCAGTACCCAAGCGTAGATCCTTCAGCCCCGCCGGCACCGCCGCGCGGGGATTTTTCGTGCGTCGGACGGCGATCAAGCAACACCGGCAAGGAGGCGATTGAACGAGGGGCGGTGACGGGGGCGACGCAATCACCCAGGACACGCGCAGGAACGCTGGCACGAGGCACTGGTTGATCAGGCCATGCCGGCATGCGCCGGTCTACCGTAGTCCGAGAGTCCCATGACCAGCCGAAGCGTTCAGTCTGCCCTTCTTGCCCTTTCTCTCGTCGCCGCCAGCGCCGGCATGGCCTCTGCGCAGAGCACCCCTAACGGCAACACCTCAACTTCCGGCGCCCCGGCCGGCGACAGCAGCACGGGGAATGGCGCAACGGGCAGCGGTGCAGCGCCCAGCGGCAAGTAACCGGGTCGCCCATTCCAGGGAGATCAGCCCGTCTCGGCGTGTCGCCACGGCGGGCTTTTCTTTGCGCCGTCCGTTGGTACGCACTCGGCCGACACTCGACGTAACGCACCGAGCGCCTCCCGCTCAGCCCGCCCGGTCCGCCGGCGCGGGCTTTTTCGTGCATTCTCCTCGCGGTCAGTTCAGAGCTTCCGGTCTCCGGCCGAGGAAGGGCGCCAAGCCGTCCGCTTCGACCGTCGCGGTGAAAGCGTCATATGCCTCCTGATCCGTCGCGAAGGTGGTTTGCCAAGCGGTGCACCCGCAAGACGACAGGCCGATCACTACGAGCTGCCAAGGATCCTGCGTGCCGGCATACCGGTAGATTTCGACGTCGACGCTTTCACCATCGCGGTTGAAGGTGCCTGACAGCGGCGAGTGCTCGAACTCGCGATCCTCGTCATCCATTCCGGCTTCGGATCCCGTCCAACACGCATTCCAACGCATGCGTGTCCGCCTGAGACAAGTCCGGGGCCAATTCAAGCAAGGCCTGGTAACCGCCGCCGGCCATCCTGCTCCCAAGCCGCGTTGCGTATCGGCTCGGCGCCCCCACTGGTGAGATCGGGCGCTCCCCGCCCGGTCTGCGGACGCGAGCCTTTTCGTGAGCGAACGGAACGCGCGGCCAGCGCCGAACGGCGCCTCGCTCGGCACGAGTTGTGCTCGCAAAACCGGACAGGCAGGTGCACTTCCGCACCGCAAGCTTCCGTGACGGCTACCCAAGGTAGCCGTAGCATCAAATCTGGCGGCAGACCCCCGGGAGCCCTGGGCATGCACGATACGGCGCAGGCTTTTGTCCTCATAGCGGACGCGCTCGGCATCTCGATCGAGACTCTCCGGGTAGCGAGACAGATCAATGATACGAAAGGCCTGAGCCTGTCAGAGAATGCCGAGTTGATCCGGGCGTTCGAGCAGATCGAGGACGTGGCGATTCGGCGTCGCGTCATCAGCTACGTGCAGGGTGAAGCTAATCGGACCAGGGGCGTGGCCAGAGCCGTAGGCCCAACTTTCTGGGAGCGGCCCGACTCCTGATTAGGTGTCCCAACCTACTCTGATCGTGCTGAGTCCGGTGCTGTCTTCAAGCCGACCGATCAGTCGTGAGGTGCGAGAGCTCCCCCGCCCCGTGAGCAGACAGCGACGACGTGGAGGGTCAGCTCTCCCCGAGCACATGCGGGGAAGGCCCGTACCGCTCCTCGAGCTCGGCACGGCCCGCGTCGGTGATCTCGTACTCGACGCTGTCGGCGGCCGGATCCGCTCGGCCAGTGGCGGCGACCAGTCCGAAAGTCTCAAGCCGGCGCATGTAGACGGAGACTTGGTAGAAGCGCGGCCCCAGCGTCGAGAGCGTCTGCAGGCGGCAGAGGCTGTTGGGCGCGAGTTTGTGCATCGGAACGAGCGCAGCCGGTTTCCTGATCCTCGGCAGCCTATGTCGCCGAGCGCTCGACCCGACATAGAGTCGGACACCGCACCCTCAACTCTCCGCCGCCCCGTGTTCAGATCGGGGCGGGGCCGAGCGCTGATGGCAGTTGGCGGCTCTGATCCCTGCTTTGCAGGAGCACTGAGGTCATCTCTGAGGCGCAGTTTGATGGCTTGCCAATCACTCTGCCGGCAATCTGACAAACAACAGCGTTTGCCTGCAACGCATGAACGCCTAGCGGGTTTGTTTATCGTTACGGAGAGTTTTTGGTAGACAAGCGATTTTGCCTATCACACACTGGCCTCAAGCGAGCTTGAATGACTCGTTGAGGCTTTAGCTGACAGGCAACGTGCTATGAGTAAGACCGCGACTGGGTTGGACCTCTCGGAGGCGGTATCATACCACTATGATCGCTTCCCACCGCAGCTAACGGATTACCAACGGCTAATCCGGCCGCTTTCAAGCGCAGCATCTGCATTAGCGCGCTACGATCAGATGCTGAAAGGAATGCATAACAGTGAGATCCTGCTGGCTCCGTTGCGCAGTCAGGAGGCGGTTGTTTCATCGAGAATGGAAGGTACAATCAGTACTCTTGATGAAGTCCTTAGGTATGAGGCAGAGAAAGAGTCGGAAGAAGATAACGTCGAAACTGCCTATAGGAGCGAGGCAGTGGAAGTTCATTTGTACAGCTACGCCATGCGAAATGCGCAGCGCGCTCTGAAGGACGGCGCTCCTATCTCAAACTGGCTACTGAGATCGGTTCATAAGCAAATACTCGGTTTTGGACGAGGCGCACATCTAAGTCCGGGCGAGTTCAAGACCGAACAAAACTACCTCGCGGATCGAGGTCGTCGGAAAGTTTTATTCGTTCCGGTCAGTCCGGAGCATTTGAATAACTCTCTTGATAAATTATTTGATTTTATGAACAATGATGATTGGGAAATACTTATTAGGACGGCATTGGTGCATCTTGAATTTGAGGCTATTCACCCGTTTAAAGATGGGAACGGCCGCATCGGACGCATGTTAATACCTTTGATGCTGTGGCAAGCTGGAGCAATTTCACAGCCGTATTTCTACATGAGCGGATACTTGGAGCGGCGTCGGGACGAATACATTGATAGAATGCGGGAAGTTTCGGCACAGGACGACTGGACAGGATGGATCGTGTTTTTTCTTGAGGCACTCGAAAGTCAGGCAAATCAGAATTTGCAGAAAGCTGAAGAGATAAGATCGCTTTACGAAGAAATGAAAGATAAATTTAGATCCGTTCTATCTTCGCAGTGGAGCACTTTGGCACTCGATTTTATGTTCACGCGTCCAGTATTCAGAAATAATATATTTACAAGCAAATCTGGAATACCGCAGCAAACGGCGCACCGAGTTACTCGCACACTATCTGAAAATGATATGCTGAGGACGATTGTTCCCGCTGCAGGCCGACGGCCAGCGATGTATGCCTTTGAGCCGCTGCTTACCATTGTCCGTGACTAACTGGGCGTCGAGCCCACGCTCTGATGGTCAACGACAGCCCCGCCGTTGCCATCGAGCCCGACCGGATCGTGTTCGACCGCTTCGCCGGCTACCGGACGAAGCCGGGTCAGGCCTGGGGTGCGCTGGTCTGGGAGTACGCGGAGAGGCGCTGAGATGCGGGCAAACGCGCCCGCCGCTTTCTAGCCTGTGTGAGCGCATTCGGGGTCGAGATCGGGCAGGGTGAGCCCATGTTCGACCAGAACCGCTTGTCCATTGATGCGCAGCGCCACCGGCTCGGCAACCAGATGCGGGTGTCTCAGCGCTCGCACTTGGCAGCCCTATCGACCAGCATGGAGGCGTTGGCACGAGGTCGCGAGCTTCTAGCTGCCCCGTTCTATGACCCAATGGACCGATCCAAGATCAGGCTTCGTCCGCTCTGAGTTAGAAGCTACCGCTCTGGGGTTTGCGGCCAAGGCTCGCCGCCGCTCCGCCTCATCCTCAGCCGCGTGCTGCTTCTTCGTGGCGATCAGCAGATCAAAGTAGGCGATGGCCTGTTCGTGAACCAGCACGGCTCGCACGTCGCTGAGGGCTTGCCCAATCTGCCAGCGGTGCCATGAGCGCAGGTCCGGAGCGTTTGCATAAAGGGGTGTTTATCCGAGCAATCCGCTCGCCATCGCTTCCACACCGCATCCAAGCGATATGAAGGCGGCAACGAGCAACGCTCGATCAATCGCGCGGCTTCGAGTTTCTTGGGCCTCGTCCAGCATCTGTCGGCTCCCGCTCCCGCAGCCTGGAAGGTGCTCCGCCTTCGTTTCCTGCCTGTTTCTGCGAGTAACAGATCCGTGAGTGATGGGGCCGCGACACAGTCCTGACGAGTGTCTCGCCTAGGAGATGGTGATGTCGCGATAGAGGGCTCGGCAGGACTCGAACCTGCAACCAGACCGTTATGAGCGGTCGGCTTTAACCGTTGAGCTACAGGCCCCCGTCAAACCGTTCTGGCATATCGGCTACGACCCGCCCAACCACCGCAGACGTCAATTTGGCCCATGGGCCACGCATCGTGATAGAGAGCCCAGCCTTCAACTGACGACGGAAGTCTGCGATGCGCTACAGCCTCCTCGATCTTCTCGCCTCACCGGACACGGGCGCCCCATTTGTCCTCGTCGGTGCGACGGAGGCTGCCGTACCTTACCATGGACCCTACGGTAAGCCGGGCAGCCGCGTCAGCCGCCCTGACGCACAGGTTGGGCCGGCGCCCGAGGGCGAGGCGGGAGCTTTCTACACCCGTCATCTAAAGCAGTACGCGTCTGCCCCCGATGAACCGGATCGGAGTAAGCAGACGGTTGTGATCGATGGGCTTCTCGTCGCCACCGATACCGGCATGTGGTACCCGATCGTCGACACGATCCCTGAGATACTGCCGTCTTCATTGCGCGACTGGGGCAGCCACCTCGCCTTCCTTGATCAAATCATCGCGCCGCGGATCCCGTCGGACTTGGTCGAAGCGCTGAGGCAGGTGGCGTCTGCTGCCGATAACGGCAGCCGGCAGGGGGATGGCTACAAGACATCGGAGATCGGCCTGCTCAACAAGGTTGAGGATAAGGCGAACTTCCTCGCGCCAGGTCTACAGTCGCCGTTCAATCCCAACATCTACAACCACCCGGCTGATCTAATTCGCGGCTTCGCCACCTGCTTGCCGTTCCTGCAGCTTCAGCATGGCCAATGCGTGCTGGACTCCGGCAGCGGCTATGGCTGGACGACCGAATGGCTGATGAAGCTCGGCATTGATGCGGTCGGTATCGACATCTCCCGAGGGTATCCGGATATCGGCCGCCAGAGAATGGGCCCACATAACCAACCCCATTTGGTTATTGGAGACGTGGAGAACTTACCCTTCCGCGCAGGCGTATTTGATGCGGTCCTCTGCTTCGACGCCTTCCATCACATCCCAAATCGGCCGGCGGCCATGCGTCGGTACGAGCGTGCGCTCAAAGATCAAGGTCGGATCGTCCTTCTTGAGCCTGGCGGGCAGCACGAAACGGCAGAGATGTCGGTCCAGGTCATGGACGACTATGGGATCATGGAAGTCGGCATGGAGTTGGCTGACGTGCAGAGCTACATCGAAGGCCTCGACACGTTTGGGCCCGCCCGTCAGATCTTTCTGACTCCATACCTGAGTGACGACACTAGGCCATCGATCCCGACTTCCGAGCTGCGCGAGAGAAGCATTATCGGCTGGGGTCTGTTCGTGATCGAGAAGGATCCTTCCAACGTAGGACGCGTCAAGCAGGTACCCTCGGTGCAAAATGAAGCACATTCCACACGCCCGGCGCGCAGCAAAGGCGGGTTCCTCGATCGAATTATCGGGCGGTGAC
>Ga0255028_100202_pt1 | contig 13127 bp, 13 predicted proteins | sample DRGLUT_MetaT_FD_178168 | JGI IMG/M metagenome (GOLD analysis project Ga0255028, IMG submission 178168) | Metatranscriptome of freshwater microbial communities from Pennsylvania, United States - DR:GLUT (Metagenome Metatranscriptome) | ecosystem: Environmental > Aquatic > Freshwater > Creek...
CAGGGCCAGCAGGGACAGGGCCAGCAGGGCAATGTCGGTGAGCGTCAGCAGGCCCTCCGCCAGCGCCTCGAGGATCTTGAAAAGCGCATGAAGGAGAACGGCATGCGCGGCGAGCAGGGTCTCTCCGACGCCGAGGACGCCATGCGCGAGGCCGAGAACGCCCTGAAGCAGGGCGATTCCGGTGAGGCGGTCGATGCCCAGGGTCGCGCTCTCGACGGCTTGAAGCGCGGCGCCGAGGGCATGGCGCAGCAGATGCAGGACATGGCCGAAGGCCAGGGCGAGGGTCAGCAGGATGGCGGCCAGCAGCCCGGGCAGCAGGGGCAGGCCGGCGCGCGCGACGACGACCCGCTCGGCCGCCCCACGCGCGGACGCGACATGAGCGACGGCCGGGTGCGCGTGCCGACAGCCGATGAATCGGCCGTCCAGCGAGCGCGACGGATCATGGAAGAGCTGCGGCGCAAGCTCGGCGACCCGACCCGGCCGCGCGAGGAACTCGACTATTTCGAGCGGCTGCTCCGCCGCAACTGAACCTCCCTCATTTCAACCAGCGTCGCGGGGCCGGTCGGCGGCCCTGCATCCGGCCCGGATCCCCGTCAGCATGTCGTCGAACACCCTCGTCCTTCTTGCGTGCCTCGCCGTCGCGGTGGTGCTGTTCCTCGGCCTGGCCAACATGATGCGAGGCGGCAGCGCCAACCTCTCGCAGAAGCTGATGCGCCTGCGCGTGCTGCTGCAATTCGTGGCCATTCTGGTCATCATGGGCGTGGTCTGGCTGCGCTCCGCCTGAACGGCTCGGCTCGATCGATTCCCGTCCGTCCCCCCGCACCGTCGCTCAAGGCGTCGAAGGTGAGCCCAAGCTCGCAGGGCGCGCCTGGGGCCGGCAACGCATGGGTGTGACCACGCCGCCGCACATCGCGGGTTTCGCGCAGGCGACGGATGAATTCGGCGCCTGAGCACGCAGGCCTCTGCTAGGTTCGGTGGAGCAAACCGCCAAGCCTACCCGGCCGAGACCGCATGATTGCCCCTTCCCGTCACTGTTTGATCGGCCTCATGACCGGCGCGGCGATCCTGCCCGCTTCGGCCGCCGACCTGCCGCGATCGCTCCCCGCGGCATACGCGGCACCGGCTCAGCCGCTGAGCATCGTGTCGGAGGTCCGGATCGGCGGCGCGGTGCAGGATCCCGGCAGTGCCGAGGGCAAGCTCCCGGGCTTCAGCAAGGCGAACGTCAACGGCGAGATCCTGTTCGCCAAGCCGCAGATCAGCGCCGATCCATTCTGGCAGGCCTTCGTGCCGCGGCCGACGGTGGGCGGCAGCTACAACACGGGCGGCCGAACCAGCTACGCCTATCTCGGCGCCACCTGGACGCTCGAGATCTTCCCCGAGACGTTCAACCGCCGCATCTTCCTCGACGGCTTCTTCGGCGGCGTTGCCCATAACGGCTGGACCGGTCCGAAGGCGCAGACGCCCTACGGTTTCAATACGCTCGGCTGCTCGCCCATGTTTCGCGAGGCCGCGGCTCTGGGCTATCGCCTGACCGAGCACTGGAGCATCATGGCCACCGTCGAGCACATGTCGAATGCCGGCCTGTGCGCGAACAATCGCGGGCTGACCAATTTCGGCGGCAAAATCGGCTACACGTTCTGAGGCGCCAGACTCCTTGGTCAAGCTCAACCGCATCTACACGCGCACCGGAGACAAGGGCACGACAGCCCTGGCGGATGGGCAGCGCCGCTCAAAGGCGGACCTGCGTATCGAGACATACGGCACCGTCGACGAGACCAATGCCTGCATCGGGATGGCGCGCCTGCACACGCAGGGGCCCCTCGACGCCATGCTGGGGGCGATCCAGAACGACCTGTTCGATCTCGGCGCCGACCTCGCCACGCCGCCGAGTCCGGAGCCCCTCCCCTACGAGCCGCTGCGGATCGTCACGAGCCAGGTCGAGCGCCTGGAGCGCGATATCGACGCCCTCAACGCAGCGATCCCGCCGCTGAAATCCTTCGTCCTGCCGGGCGGTTCGGCGGCCGCCGCCGCATTGCACCTCGCCCGCACCGTGTGTCGACGGGCCGAGCGCCTCGCCGTGGGCCTCGCTGACCGCGCGGACGAGACCGTCTCGCCCGAAGCGCTGCGCTATCTGAACCGGCTCTCGGACTTCCTGTTTGTGGCAAGTCGCGCGGCCAATTCCGACGGTGCGGACGATGTCCTGTGGGTGCCCGGCGCCAACCGCTGATCGCGCTTTCGCGCTTCAAGGTCCCTCACCGGGCTGAACCGGTCAGGATCGGCCGACCCCGTCGGCTCTAAGCACGCGCGCCGTCGCTCCGGGACGCCGAAGGCAATCCCTGGATCCGGAGCCGCCGACGGCCCTCAGCCGGACACGCGGACCCCGATCGATTCCGCGTCCTCCCCTCGACCAACCGAATGACGCGATCGTGGGTCCCGGGCGCCGCGCGGTTCCGGCTGTCCAAGCTCGGCACCCCCGGGGCCGCCGCCGCGCCGCGTTGACAAGGCCGAAATGTGGCCGTTACGGTCCGCGCGCTTTGCGTGCCCTCGCCACGCCGCGCTCATGGCGCCGGTTGGCGAGGCCTGCACGACGAAAAGAATCCTCCGGGGAAGGATCGTGACCGCCATGAAGGTGCTGGTGCCCGTCAAGCGGGTGGTGGACTACAACGTCAAGATCCGCGTGAAAGCCGACGGCTCCGGGGTCGAGCTCGCCAACGTGAAGATGTCGATGAACCCCTTCGACGAGATCGCCGTCGAGGAGGCGATCCGCCTGAAGGAGAAGGGCACGGTCACCGAGATCGTGGCGGTCTCGATCGGCCCGCAGCAGGCCCAGGAGACGCTGCGCACTGCGCTGGCGATGGGGGCCGACCGCGCCATCCTGGTGAAGACCGACGTCAATTGCGAGCCGCTCGCGGTGGCCAAGCTCCTGAAGGCCGTGGTCGAGAAGGAGAGCCCGGAGCTGGTGATCCTGGGCAAGCAGGCGATCGACGACGACTCGAACCAGACCGGCCAGATGCTCGGCGCGCTGCTCGGCTGGCCGCAGGGCACCTTCGCGTACAAGATCGAGGCGGGCGACGGCAGTCTCGACGTGACCCGCGAGGTCGATGGCGGCCTTCAGACGGTGAGCCTCAGGCTGCCGGCCATCGTCACCACGGACCTGCGCCTCAACGAGCCGCGCTACGCGTCGCTGCCGAACATCATGAAGGCCAAGAAGAAGCCCCTCGAGGAGCTGGCGCCCGACGCCCTCGGCGTCGACGTGACCCCGAAGCTCAAGGTGCTGAAGACCGCCGAGCCGCCCGGCCGCTCCGCGGGCGTCAAAGTCGGCTCTGCGGCCGAGCTCGTTCAGAAGCTCAAGGTCGAAGCCGGCGTCATCTGATTCGCATCGCGGGGCTCCCGGCCGCCGGTCGAGTTTCGCGCCACCCCACACGAAGGCTCTCTGGCGACCATGACGACACTCCTCTTCGTCGAGCACGGCAACGGACAGATCAAGGACGGAACGCTCAAGGCGCTCACCGCCGCCAAGCAGATCGGCGCGCCGATTCACGCCCTCGTGCTCGGCAGCGCCGCGAAGGCCGTGGCCGAGGCGGCGGCCAAGCTCGAATGCGTGGAGAAGGTTTTGGTCGCCGAGGACGGCGCCTACGACCACGATCTCGCCGAGCCCGTCGGGTCGCTGATCGCCTCGATCGCCGGCCCCTATGAGGTGATCATCGCGTCGGCCTCCACCACCGGCAAGAACGTGCTGCCGCGGGTGGCCGCCCTGCTCGACGTCGCGCAGATCTCGGACATCATCAAGGTTGTCTCGCCCGACACGTTCGAGCGGCCGATCTACGCCGGCAACGCCATCCAGACCGTGCAGACGCCCGGCGGCAAGACCGTGATCACCGTCCGGACTGCGGCGTTCAAGGCCGCGGAAGAGGGGGGCGCCGCTGCTCCCGTGGAGGCGGTCTCGGCGAACGCGCCCGACGCGGGCGGCTCGACCTTCAAGAGTGAGGAGATCGCCAAATCGGACCGGCCGGAGCTGGCCTCGGCCCGGATCATCGTGTCCGGCGGGCGCTCCCTCGGTTCGTCGGAGAAGTTCCACGAGCTGATCGAGCCGCTGGCGGACACGCTCGGGGCGGCGGTCGGCGCCTCGCGCGCCGCGGTCGACGCGGGCTACGCCCCGAACGACTGGCAAGTCGGCCAGACCGGCAAGGTTGTGGCGCCGGACCTCTACGTCGCGGTCGGCATCTCCGGGGCGATCCAGCATCTCGCCGGGATGAAGGACTCGAAGGTCATCGTCGCGATCAACAAGGACGAGGACGCGCCGATTTTCCAGGTGGCGGATTACGGCCTCGTCGGCGACCTCTTCCAGGTTGTTCCGGAGCTGCAATCCGAGATCGGCAAGGCAAAGGGCCAGTAGCGGCGGGGTTTTCGCGTCGTCGACGCTGCATCGGCATTGTCGCAGCGGGCGACGTCGCGGGTTTCATCCGCGCCGGTGATTGGTCTAGAAGACAGCGATAGCGGGAGCTCGCCGCCGCGTCGGCGCAGTTCGCTGAACAGGCGGCCGTGCATCGGCATCCGCATTAGAGGCACAGGTCGGCAGATGGACATGGAGATCAAGCGGGTCGGCATCATCGGCGCGGGCCAGATGGGCAGCGGCATCGCGCAGGTCTGCGCCGCCGCCGGTCTCGACGTCCTGCTGAACGACCGCGATCCGAACCGCCTTGAGAACGGCCTCGGCGTCATCGAGGGCAGCCTCAACCGGCTCGTCTCAAAGGGCAGCCTTTCGGAGGATGACAGCCGCGAGGCGCGGGCGCGGATCCATCCGGCGCGGGATTTCGATGCGCTGGGCCCCTGCGATCTGGTGATTGAGGCCGCGACCGAGAACGAGGCCACCAAGCGCGAGATCTTCAGCACGCTGTGTTCGTCGCTGCGGCCGGAGACGCTGGTCGCGACCAACACCTCATCCATCTCGATCACCCGCCTGGCCGCAGCCACCGACCGGCCCGAGAAGTTTATCGGGATCCACTTCATGAACCCGGTTCCGGTGATGCAGCTCGTCGAGCTGATCCGCGGCATCGCCACCGAGGATACGACCTACGAGGCGGCGAAGGTCTTCATCGCCAAGCTCGGCAAGACCTCGACCATGTCGGAGGATTTTCCGGCCTTCATCGTCAACCGCATCCTCCTGCCGATGATCAACGAGGCCATCTACACGCTCTATGAGGGCGTCGGGTCGGTGGAGTCGATCGACACGGCCATGAAGCTCGGTGCCAACCACCCGATGGGCCCGCTACAGCTCGCGGATTTCATCGGCCTCGATACCTGCCTGTCGGTGATGCAGGTGCTCTACGAGGGGTTGGCGGATTCGAAGTATCGCCCCTGCCCGCTCCTGGTGAAGTACGTCGAGGCCGGCTGGCTCGGCCGCAAGGCCAAGCGCGGCTTCTACGATTACCGCGGCCCGACGCCGATCCCGACCCGCTGAAAGCCGCGGTGAGGCGGCGCGCGCGCCGCCCCGGAATCAAGCCTTACTTTGCCGCTCCACCATTGGCGTTCGGCTGGGCCGGCTGCGGATATGACGGATTTCCGCCCGGAACCCCGGTGCTGTTCGACGGCGACGCGCCGTTCGACTGACCGTTGACCGAGCCGGTCACCTCACGCCGCGACGCATCCTGGCTCTGGCTGGCGTAATCCTTGGGCGAGTTCGCGCCGTTCCAAGTCAGCAGCCCCACCGTGGCGATCGCCAGGAGGACGAGGCTCGCCACGAGCACCCACAGCACGGACTTGCCGCGCTCACCCTGCCGGCTCTCCTGCTGGTTCAGTTTCTCGACCATGTACACAATCCTCGTCGGCAGGACGCAACTCGCCGGACGGCGGTCTGCGACACGTTTCCGTTACCGGCCGCCAACGCGGCGCCGACGAGGCGGGTTCCTGCGCTCGGGCCGTCAGCGGCCGGTCGTCAGCAGGATCTTGCCGAGATGCGCGCTCGATTCCATCAGCTCATGCGCCTGCCGGGCCTGTTCGAGTGGGAAGGTCGCGTGCGTGACGGAGCGAATGCGGCCAGCATCGAGTTCCGGCCAGACGTCCTTGCGCAGGCCTTCGGCGATGGCGGCCTTGTCGGCCTTGGGGCGTGGGCGCAGGGTCGAGCCGGTGAAGGTCAGGCGATTGCGCATGATCGGCGTGATGTTCAGGCCGTCGACCTTGTAGCCGCCCATGAGAGCGATCATCACCAAGCGTCCGTCCGGCGCGAGGGATTTCAGGTTCCGCGGCAGATAGCTGGCGCCGATCATATCGAGGATGACGTCGACGCCGCGCCCGTCGGTCAGGCGCTTCACCTCCTCGGCGAAGTCCGTCTGCTTGTAGTCGATGGCGGCATCCGCCCCGAGTTCCTCGCAGAACCGGCACTTCTCCGCCGAGCCGGCGGTGGCGAAGACCCGGGCACCGACATACTTGGCGATCTGAATCGCGGTGGCACCGATGCCGCTCGATCCGCCGTGGACCAGGAAACTCTCGCCCCGGGCGAGGCGACCGCGCTGCACGACGTTCGAGTACACTGTGAAGAAGGTCTCCGGCAGGCCGCCGGAATCGACGAGCGAGACCGCCTTCGGCCGCGGCAGGCAGTGGCCGGCTTCCGCCACCGCAAATTCCGCATAGCCGCCGCTGATGACGAGGGCGCAGACTTCATCGCCCGGTGCCAGGCCGGTAACGCCCTCCCCGAGGGCGATCACCCGGCCGGCGACTTCAAGGCCGGGGATCTCGGTCGCGCCCGGAGGCGGCGGGTAGGCTCCGGACCGCTGGGCAACGTCGGGCCGGTTCACCCCGGCGGCGACGATCTCGATCAGCACCTGGCCCGCGCCCGGGCGCGGCACCGGGGCGGTTTCGACGGCGATCACCTCCGGACCGCCGGAACCCGTGAAGCGGATCTGGCGCATGGTGTCGGGCAGGTCAGGGCTGGCCATCGATGGATCCTCTCCGGCGCGGGGTCTCGGGCCGGGTCAACGGCACCGCGCTGCGGCTCTAGTTGCGGCAACGACCGCGCTTGGCAAGGACTGCGTTTGGCAAGCGGCGGAGCCGACCGGCTCCGCCCCGGGACACCGCCCTAACGCGCCGCGGCCTTCACGGCGGCAGGGATCACGATCTGTCCCTGCGCGAGGCTCTTCGGCCAGATCGCCACCTGCTTGCCGTCCTGCCACTGCGCGATCAGACCGGTGATGAAGCCCTGGCCGTATCGGATCGAGTGGGTGAACGGGTCGTCCTTGCCGTAGAACTGTGTCCGCCCGACGGTGCCGACCCAGTCGGTTGTCTCCAGGGCCTCGACGAGCTTGTCAGCCTCCGTGGTACCCGCGCGCTTCACGGCGTCGGCTGCGTAGTAGACCTGATCGTAAGCCATGTAGCCGGCATAGGACGGATCGCTGCCGAAGCGCTTCTTGAACGCGTCGCTGAACGCCAGCGACTTGTCGGTGATCGCCGCCCCTGGCACGGCGATGCTCTGGAAGATCACGCCCTGGGTGGCGCCGTTGGTGTTGGCCCAGAAGGTCGAGGAGGTCGCCTGCGAGTTCATGCCGGTCATGGCCAGCGGCACTTGCTGGTTCTGCCACTGCACGGTCGGCTGCACCCCGACATGCGAGATGCCGGTGACGATCAGGTCCGGCTTGGCCGCCTCGATCTTGTTGTAGATCGGCGTGAAATCGCCGGTGTCCGGCGAGAAGCGAATGTGATCGACGACCTTCACGCCGATCTCGGGCAAGCATTTCTCGTAGCCGACATCGAGCGGCCGCGTCCAGGCCGCATCCTCGCTCATGATCGCGGCCGTCTTCACCTTCATCAGGTCAATCAGCATGTCCTTGGTCGAATCACAGATCGACTGAGCAAGGGCCGCCGAAGTCAAATATCCGTGGAAGGTGTACTTGTTGCGCGCGTAATCCTTGTGGACCGCGAGGCTGATCTCGTTGGAGGCCGCGCCCGGCGTGATCATCGGCGTCTTCAACCGCGCCGCCCAGGGCATCAGCGCCAGCACCACCTCGGAGATGTAGCTGGCGATGACGAGGTTGACCTTGTCCTCGGAGACCGCCCGCTGGAAGGCGCGAACCGCATCGGAGGCGGACGACTTGTCGTCGTAGGTAACGACCTGAATCTGACGACCCTCGATCCCGCCCTTGGCGTTGATCTCGTCGGCGGCGAGTTGCACGGCCTGCGGGATCGAGGCCCCGACCACAGACTGCGCCTCGGCGATCACCCCGATCCGGATCGGATCGGCGGCCCGCGCCGGTTCCGTGGTCACCAGCCCGGCCACTGCAAGCAGGGCTAGGGCCCGGCGGGAAACGCTCCGATCGATCGCCATGGATTTCCTCCTGCACGCCGTGCGGCTTTTGCCGCCGCATCGGCTTGACGCGCGGAGTGTGCAACACCTCGGCGGATGAATACAATGTGCAGCTGTGATCAATGGCAGGCGAATGTTGGAGAAACGCCGGGCTCAGCGGGGTGAAGCCGCTGGCGAGCGTGGAACGTTCGATCGCCGCTGGCGAGAAGATTCCGCACCTTTGGATCCGAGCCCCGCGTCGCGCCGAGTGGCTCGGCGAGACGCAGGCGGCTTCATCAGAGGGCCGTGCCTGCCGCGATTCCGGGGCAATCCGGCCCGAATCGAAGCCGTCGGTTCGGAGCGACCGCGTGTTTCGCTTGGGATCCCGTTGCCATGCCGCATACGAGGTGATCTTGGCCCATAGGGCCCGCTTCCTGAGCTGCGCCCCTCGGGTTTCAACCAGCCGCCCGAGCGATGGCGCTGCGGGGCCGTTTCGAGCGTCTGCCTTCGACAGAGACGTCCGGGACTCCGATCATCGTGAATGACCTGAACGCTGCCCCGAGCACGCCCGCGGCGCTCGCCAAGTCGCCGACCGGCATCGAGGGGTTCGACGATCTGACTATGGCGGCCTCCCGGCAGGGCGCCCGTCCCCGATCTGCGGCGCTGCGGGCTGCGGCAAGACCCTGTTCGCCACCACGTTCCAGGTCGACGGCGCGGCCCGGTTCGACGAGCCGGGCGTGTTCATGCGCTTCGAGGAACGGGCGGAGGATCTGGCCGCCAACATGGCGTCACTGGGCTACAATCTCGAAGGACTCGTCGCCGCAGGCAGGCTCGCCATCGACCACGTGCGCGTCGAGCGCGGCGAAATCGAGGAGACCGGCGAGTACGACCTGGACGGCCTGTTCATCCGCCTCGGCTTCGCGCTGGACAGCATCGGCGCCAGGCGCGTCGTGCTCCACACGATCGAGACCCTGTTTGCCGGTTTCACCGACCTGTCGCTGCTGCGCGCGGAGTTGCGACGCCTGTTCGGCTGGATCAAGGATCGCGGCCTGACGGCGATCATCACGGGCGAGCGCGGCGAAAGGCAACTCACCCGGCAGGGGCTGGAAGAGTACGTCTCAGATTGCGTCGTGCTTCTCGACAATCGCGTCGAGGACCAGATCACCACACGCCGCGTCCGCGTGGTTTAATATCGCGGTTCGGCCCATGGCACCAACGAATACCCGTACCTGATCGAACAGGCGGGCATCAGCGTCCTGCCGGTCACGTCGGCCGAACGCGACGACGAGGTGCCGGGTGGGATCATCTCGTCGGGCCTTGCCGGACTGGATGCCATGCTCGGCCCGGGCGGCTTCTATCGCGGCTCCAGCATCTTGATCTCGGGTGAGGCCGGGACGGGCAAGACCGTGCTGACGGCCTCCGTCATCGATGTGGCCTGCCGGCGCGGCGAGCGCGTTACAGGCGACACTCCTTCGGATGATCGACCTGATCAAGACCCGGGGCATCACGGCCGTGTTCACCACCCTGGGCGGCGACGGTTCCCTCGTCCAGGAGGACGACCTCGGCGTGTCCTCGCTGATGGATTCGTGGGTCAAGCTACAGAACATGGAAGCCAACGGCGAACGGACGCGCACGCTCTATGTCATCATACGCAGCACAGGGATTGCGGCATCCGCGGCGGCGTCTGCAGGCGTTCACCGCGTCCCGTACATCCGGTCGCCGGCGTCGCCGAGGCCCGGCACGATGTAACCGTGATCGTTCAGGTGGCTGTCGATGGCGGCAGTCCAGACCGGCACGTCAGGATGCGCGGCCTGGAGCTTGGCGAGTCCCTCTGGCGCCGCCAGCAGGCAGACGAACCGCAGGTCCGACGCCCCCCGGGCTTTCAACCGGTCCAGGGCCGCAATGGCCGAGTTCGCGGTCGCCAGCATCGGGTCGAGCACCAGGACGGTCCGGTCGGCGAGGTCGGACGGCGCTTTGAAGTAGTACTCCACCGCCTCCAGCGTGTCGGGGTCCCGATAAAGCCCGACATGGGCAACCCGCGCCGAGGGGACGAGCGACAGCATGCCGTCGAGGAAGCCGACCCCTGCCCGTAGAATCGGCGCCAGGACCAGCTTCTTGCCCTGGATCTGCCGCCCCTCCATCGGTTGAAGCGGCGTCTCGATGGTCACCGGCTCGAGCGGAAGGTCCCGCGTGACCTCGTAGGCGAGGAGCATGCCGATCTCGTTCAGCAGCTGGCGGAATCCCTTGGTCGAGCGCTTCTTGTCCCGCAGGTATGTGAGCTTGTGCTGCACGAGCGGGTGATCAACCACCGTGACCCGAGCTGTCGGCATCGCCTTAACCCCTCCGCTGCGGCTGCCGGAGCAATGCCGGACCCTCGGCCGGGGCGCAACTTCCGGAGCGAGGACGCAACACGACGGCAACCCACCTGACGAACGCGGGAGCCTCTCCGACCGAGGCACCCGCCACTTGTGACCTTCAGACCGGATCCGGCCGCGAACTCTGAGGCGCGGACTCGCGCCGAGCGCGACCGGAGCCGCCTATTGGGAGGCTGGCGCCCACAACCCGCTCGATCCTGGCACGAGCCGGCAAGAGGCCGCGGGAGCGCTGGCGTCGGGTCAGCGCCGTTTGTCTTGTACCCTCAGCCAGACACAGATGTCGGCTGGCCGCCTTAGATGGGCATAAAAATTTATAAGTCATGTATTAGCATCAATATATATTTTGAATATATTGCCACGCGATGATATATTTGAACAGATATTTACGGATTAGCCAGTTTAAGGCTATATATATAACGATTCTTTTGTCATCTTGATGTTCACGATTTCCGAACTACATTAGACTCAGTCCAAAAATCGACCTGATGCGAAAATCGGGTTCTGAAATAAGCGAAACGTTTCATGCCCATCAATTTATCTCTCAAATTGTTACTGGCAATCCTCTTCGGATGTCTAGCGCTTAATTCGGCCATCCAGGGCGGACTCTCTGTCCGAGAACTGGCCGTTATTCGCGGGTCGGCGACGGCCCTCGCGACCAATTGGCTGCCCTCCCTGGAAACGATCAGCGCTGTGGAGGTCGCGGCCTCGGAAGTGCGAATCAAGCAGTACCGGCTGCTCCTGCTGTCGATCACCGCGGAACGTCGCGCAGCCAACGAGAGCAATCTCGCCGCAACCTTCGTCAAGCTGCGCGAAGCCAGGAGCAGCTACGAGCCGCTGATTAGCAGCCCGGAGGAACGGAGCCTCTACGAGACCTTCGCGGCGTCCTGGGCGAAATTCGAACGAACGGACAGCGAGGTGCGTCGCCTCGTTGCGGCTGGTCAGCAAACCGAAGCGATAGCGCTTCTGACGCATCCTGACGTCGTCGCCCTATACGACGGGGCGCGTGCGACCCTCGCGCAGCTTGTTTCCTTGAACGAACGAGCGGCCGCCCACGAGGCCGACACCGCAATGACGCGGGCCGGCACCGCCACCGCCACCGCCTATGTCGGAATCGCGCTTGCTATGGCCTCGGCCCTGGCCGCAGCGATCTTCGGCCTGGTGCGGATCTCCCGACCGATCCAAGTGATGACCCGCATCATGTCGGTCCTGGCAGCCGGCGATACCGAGGCGGAGGTGCCCTTCCAGTCCCGCCGCAACGAGATCGGCGCGATGGCCGCGGCGGTTCAGGTGTTCAAGGACAACCTGATCCGTACCCGGAAGCTGGAGGAGGAGACCGCCGCGGCCCGGCTCGCCGCCGAGGCGCAACGCAAAGCCGGGCTGCGTCAGCTCGCGGACCAATTCGCCAGGGCGGTCGGCGGCATCATCCGTCAAGTCTCCGCTTCGGCGAACGAACTGGAGGCCACAGCGCAGATCATGACGGCCACGGCTCGCCGGACCGCCGACCAATCGACGACCGTTGCCGCGGCAGCCGAGCAGGCGGCCAGCAACGTCAGCACGGTCGCTGCCGCTGCCGAGGAGCTGGGATCGTCCGTGCATGAGATCGGTCGGCAGGTCGATGGTTCCGCCAAACTCGCCCAAGTCGCGGTCGGCGAGGCCGACCAGACCGGCTCATTGGTTCAGGAACTCAGCGCAGCCGTCGCGCGCATCGGTGACGTCGCGGGTATGATCGCCTCGATCGCGAGCCAGACCAACCTGCTGGCCCTGAACGCGACGATCGAGGCGGCGCGCGCCGGCGCGGCCGGCCGCAGCTTCGCAGTGGTGGCCTCGGAGGTGAAGGCGCTCGCGGAACAGACGGCGCGGGCGACTGACGAGATCTCGGCCCAGATCGCACAGGTTCAGGCTTCGACCGGACAGGCGGTCACGGCGATCGGCGCGACCACGGCTCGGATTCGGGAGATCAACGGTGTTGCTACATCCATCGCGGCAGCGGTGGAGGAGCAGGGCGCCGCGACGCAGGAGATCGTCCGGAACGTCGGCCAGGCGGCAGCTGGAACCGGTGAGGTCACGAACAACATCGTGAGCGTCGCGGAAGCGGCCGAAGAGACCGGGCACGCAGCGACTCAGGTGCTTGCCGAAGCGTCCCGGCTCTCGGAGCAATCCGAGCACCTGACCACCGAGGTCGACCGGTTCCTCGAAACGGTCCGCGCCGCTTGACCGGCTCGCTGTCGGACCACGCGCTGAGGCGATCCCGAGGCTGTCGTCGCACCGGGCCCGAGCCGATTGGCTCGGGCCCAGTGCACGATTGCGATTAGACCGAACGCGTCTCGCCGCCCTCGCCGCGGCGCTTGGCCATGAAGGCGTCGAACTGCTCGCGATCCTTGGCCCGCTTCAGCTCCTCGACGAACTCCGCGAAGGCTCTGCTCTCCTCTGCGAGGGCCCGGCGTTGCGCCTCCAGCCGGTCGAGCTCAGCACGGCGG
>Ga0255028_100203_pt1 | contig 13125 bp, 11 predicted proteins | sample DRGLUT_MetaT_FD_178168 | JGI IMG/M metagenome (GOLD analysis project Ga0255028, IMG submission 178168) | Metatranscriptome of freshwater microbial communities from Pennsylvania, United States - DR:GLUT (Metagenome Metatranscriptome) | ecosystem: Environmental > Aquatic > Freshwater > Creek...
CACGACACCGCACCGTACGGAAGGGGGTATTTCGAGGCGTCCGCTCGATTGGACAAGTTGAAAATGCTGCTACAACCGAGAAATCAAACTTTTCTGCTGGCGGCAGGGGCTGTTTCGACGAGCTAAATTTATACCGAAGTTCGATGCTCATAAACGGGAAGAAGGGCGACCATTGGGATCTTAGATTGTAATTTCACGACGAATCAGCAGATTAAAGATCGCCGATGGCGCAATAATTCTGTGGAGCAGCATAAAACCTTCAACTTTTCATTGCGCCCACAGGCGCATTGTCACAACCTGAGATATTACAATCCACGTCCCTCAAGCCGTGCTCCTGCGGGCGCTGCGTTCAGCATTTCGTTGATCTTGGAGGTTGGGAAGTGTCTACACGTCGACGCAGCATCGCCGCACTCGCCGTAATCGGCGCCATTGTCTCATGCACGGCCGTCGAAGCCGGTGACTCGGTCACCTTCGTCTCGCAAGGCGGGGCCTATCAGGAGGCCCAAACGAAGGCGATCCTCAACCCGGCATCGAAGGAACTTGGCATCACGATCAAGCAGGATAGTTCGCCGAACGCGTATCCGATCATCAAGACGCAGGTCGAGAGCGGCAAGGTGGTCTGGGACCTCGTCGATGTCCCGAGCGGGGCCTGCATCCGCGGGGAATCCATCAACCTCTACGAGAAGATCGATCCCGCCCTCGTTCCCAACGCCGCGTCCCTCGACCCGCGGATGCGCGACGACTATTCGGTCGGCTACATTACCTATTCGACGGTCCTCGCCTACCGCAGCGACAAGTACGGCAAGAACGGGCCTCAGAGCTGGGCTGACTTCTGGGACGTGAAGAAGTTTCCCGGCAGCCGATCCCTGCGCAATTTCCCGCGGCCGACCTTGGAGATCGCCCTCCTCGCGGATGGTGTCCCGCGCGACAAGCTCTACCCGCTCGATGTGGACCGGGCGTTCCGCAAGCTCGAGCAGATCAAACCCTCCATCGCGACATGGTGGACGTCGGGCGGGCAGTCGGCGCAGTTGATCGCCGACGGCGAGGTCGACATGATCCAGGCCTGGAACGGCCGGGTCAGCGCCGTGCAGAAGGAGGGCGGCGCCGTCACCTACGGCTACAACGACGCGATCCTCGAGACCAATTCCCTTTGCATCCCGCGCGGCACGCCCACCAAGGTCGCGGCGATGAAGCTGATGAATGCCGCGATCTCGCCGAAGCTTCAGGCCGCGCTTCCGCTGCTGATCGATTACGGCCCGGCCAATCCGGCGGCGTTCCAGACGAACCTCATTCCGGCCGATCGCCTCGCCCAGCTGCCGTCCTCGCCCCAGAATCTCGCGCAACAAGCCGTGCTCTCTTCAGAGTGGTGGGCCTCCCCCGAGGGCGTCAAGGCCGAGGAGCGGTGGTTCTCCTTCATGCAGAAGAAGTGATGGGCACGCCCTTCGCTTGGGCGAAGGGCCCTCCCTCCGAAACCGGGACGACAGGACGAAGCTCATGCCGTCGGTATCCGCCCTTCGACGGGCCGCGATCAAGGAAGACGCCCTCGTCCTGTGCCTGCTCGCGCCGGCCATGCTGGTCGTGGGCCTGCTTCTGCTGCTGCCGCTCAGCTGGCTCGCCGTGCAGTCCATCCACAACGAGCAGGGCTTCACGCTGGAATACTATCGGCGCCTCGTCGAAGACAGCACCTACCTCGACACGTTCCTGACGACGTTCCGCATCAGCGCTTTGGTGACGCTGCTCAGCGTCATCCTCGGATACCCGGTCGCCTACGCGGCGGCGCGGCTGCCACGGTTCTGGGCGACCTTGGTCCTGGCCATGGTGGTGATCCCCTTCTGGACCAGCGTGCTCGTGCGTTGCTACGCGTGGCTCGTGCTGTTGCAGCGGCGCGGCTTGGTCAACCAAGTCCTCACCGGATCCGGCCTGATCGACGGGCCGCTCGCCCTCGTCAACAATATGACCGGCACCGTCATCGGCACACTCCACGTGATGCTGCCCTTCATGATCCTGCCGCTCTACGGGGTGATGCAGAAAATCCCGCAGGATCTCCTCGTCGCCTCCAGCAGCCTCGGCGCCAAGCCGATGACGACATTCCTGCGCGTCTTCTTGCCCCTGTCCGGGCCCGGGGTCATCGCCGGCGCGGTGCTGGTCTTCGTCATCTGCCTCGGGTTCTACATCACGCCGGAACTGCTCGGCGGCGGGCGCACCATCCTCGTGTCGATGCTGGTGCAGCGCGATGTCGAGATCTTCAATCAATGGGGCCCGGCGAGCGCCGCATCGGTCGTGCTCCTGGCGGTGGTCCTCGGGATCTTCTGGCTGATCAACAAGCTGGTCCCGGTCGAGAAGATCCTGGGGGTCCGTTGAGCATGACGAGCCGGTTCACCCTGCCCAGGATCGCCTTCGCCCTCGTCGTGGCGCTCGTCCTCCTGTTCCTGATGCTCCCGGTGCTGATCGTGGTGCCGATGTCCTTCTCGGACGCCCGGTTCCTCCAGTTCCCGCCGAAGGTCTGGTCGCTGCGGTGGTACTGGTCCTATTTCGAGAGCGACGCGTGGATGGAGGCGACGCGGGTAAGCCTGCTCGTCGCGTCCCTCACCACCGTCATCGCCCTGCCGATGGGGGTCGCCGCCGCTTACGCCCTGAACGCCACGACGTGGCGCGTCCTGCGCTGGTGCCAGCTGATCCTGCTGATGCCGCTCATGGTGCCGATCATCATCGTGGCGTCCGGCGTGTTCTTCGTCTACGCCCGCGTCGGCCTCGTCACGACGATCACCGGCCTCGTTCTGGCCCACACGATGCTGGCGCTGCCCTACGTGCTGATCGCGGTCCTCGCCGGTTTGCGCAACTTCGACATGCAGCAGGAGATGGTGGCCCGGAGCCTGGGGATGAACCGCTTCCGGGCGTTCCTGGCGGTCACCCTGCCGCAGATCAAGCCGAGCCTCGTCTCCGCCGGGTTGTTCGCCTTCATCACCTCGCTCGATGAGACCGTGGTGGCGCTGTTCATCTCGGGCGGCGACAACCAGACCATCACCAAGCGCATGTTCACCGCCCTGCGCGACGAGATCGATCCGACCATCGCGGCGATCTCGTCGCTGCTGATCCTGTGCTCGCTGATTCTCGTCCTGGCTGCGGGCCGACGGACCGCCGAGGCCTGAACCCCGCACCCTTCCGACGCCAAACCGCGGGCCGCCTCTCCCAGGCGAGCGGCCCGGAGGAGCTGCCTGCCGTGACCATCGCATCCTCCTCCCTCGAGGCCCTTCTGGGGGCGCTGCACGACGTCGTCGGCGAAGGCAGCCTCGTGACCGATCGCGACCTGACCGTCCGCTACCTCATCGACCAGCGGGAATACCTGCGGGGTGAGACCCCGGCCGTCATCCGCCCGTCGAGCACGGCGGAGGTGGCGGCGGTGGTGCACCTCGTCGGCGAGGCCGGGTTCGGCCTCGTGCCGCAGGGGGGCAACACGAGCTATTGCGGCGGGGCGACGCCCGATCGATCCGGTCGGCAGTTCGTCCTGAGCCTGGAGCGGATGACGCGCATCCGGGCGGTCGATCCCCTCGGCTTCACGATCGCCCTCGACGCGGGCGTGGTGCTGGCCGATGCCCAGGCCGCCGCCGAGGCCGCCGGGCTGATGCTGCCGATGAGCCTCGGTTCGCAGGGAAGCGCCCGGATCGGCGGGCTGCTCGGCACCAATGCCGGCGGCCTCTCGGTCCTCCGCTATGGGATGATGCGCGATCTCCTCCTCGGGATCGAAGCGGTCATGCCGGACGGCAGCGTGTTCAACGCCATGCGGCCCCTGCGCAAGAACAACACCGGCTACGACCTCAAACAGTGTTTCGTCGGCAGCGAGGGCACGCTGGGAATCATCACCGGGGCGAGCCTCAAGCTGATCCCGGCGCAGGGCTACCGCGCGACGGTATGGCTTCAGCTCGCCGCCGGCGCGCCGCTCGCCGAGATGCTGGCCGTGGTCCGCCGGGGGAGTGCCGATCTCGTCTCCTCCTTCGAGTACATCACCGCGACCTCCCTCGGCCTCGTAGGGTCCGGCGGTCCCCTTCGGGCGGGAGCGGGCGGCGTCCTGCTCGTGGAACTGTCGGCCTCCTCGGCGGCCGTTCCGCTGGAGGATCTCCTCATCGCGACCGTCGAGGAACTCTCCGCCGCCGAATGGATCGAGGATGCGTTCCTGGCCTCGAGCGACCGCCAGCGGAACGAGATGTGGGACTTGCGGGAATCGATCCCCGAAGGCGAGCGCCGGGCCGGCGGCGCAGTGAAGCACGACATTTCGGTGCCGATCCCGGCGATAGGCCCCTACCTCGCCGAGGCCGGCGCGGCGGTGGCCGCCTACGATCCGGCGCTGAAGCTCTCGGTCTATGGCCATGTCGGCGACGGCAACCTCCACTACAACGTCCTCGTGCCGCCTGGGCGGGACCGTCTCGCCTTCTCCGCGGAGATCGAGGCGAATCTCGCCCCCCGCCTCTACGAGATCGCCCTCGGGCTCGACGGGGCCTTCAGCGCCGAGCACGGCGTCGGACGTCTCAAGCGCGGCCTCCTCGACCGCTACGCCGACCCCACCGGCCGGACGCTGATGCGCCGTCTGAAGGGCGCCTTCGACCCCGCCAACACCTTCAACGCCGGCGCCGTGGTCGATCCCATCGATCACGGCGCGTGACGCGTCACCGGGATCCGCAGCAAAGCCTGCCACTCAGTCCCCTCACGGCGACATCTCACGCGGCCAGCGGAGCGCATACGGCAGCGACTGCCGGGGGGCGGCCTTACACTCCGCCTCGATACCGGCGCTCCAAAGGGCCGGACCCGCACGCTTAACCATCCGCGAGAGGTCTCACCATGCTCAGGCAGCGCCTCAACGATCCCGCGCTCCTCGTCGAGCAAGCCTATGTCGGAGGCACATGGATCGACGCGGATGACGGGGGCCGTCTCACGGTCCTCGATCCGGCGACAGGCGAGGCGGTGGCCTGCGTCCCGGCGCTCGGTGCCGCCGAGACGAAGCGGGCGATCCAGGCCGCCGAGGCGGCCTTCGAGGCGTGGCGCGCTACCCCCTCCGCCGAGCGGGCGCAGGTGCTGGAGCGCTGGGGCGCCCTGATGCTCGAGCACAGCGACGACCTCGCCGCGATCATGACCGCCGAGCAGGGCAAGCCCTTCGCCGAGGCCCAAGGCGAGGTCCGATACGGCGCCAGCTTCGTGAAGTGGTTCGCCGAGGAGGCCCGGCGCGCCTATGGCGACGTGATCCCGGCCCCGACGGCGGACCGGCGCATCCTCGTGATGAAGCAGCCGGTCGGCGTCTGCGCGGCCATCACCCCCTGGAACTTCCCGAACGCGATGATCACGCGCAAATGCGCTCCGGCGCTGGCGGCGGGCTGCCCGATCATCGTCAAGCCCTCGGACCTGACGCCCCTCTCGGCGCTCGCCCTCACGGTCCTGGCGGAGCGGGCCGGGATCCCCGCCGGCGTGTTCAGCGTCGTCACCGGGATGCCCGACGGGATCGGTGGGGAACTCACCGGCAACCCGGCCGTGCGCAAGCTCTCCTTCACCGGCTCCACGAAGGTCGGCCAGATCCTGATGCGCCAGTGCGCCGACACGGTGAAGCGTGTCAGCTTCGAACTCGGCGGCAACGCGCCGTTCATCGTCTTCGACGACGCGGACCTCGACCTCGCGATCGACGGCGTGTTGACGAGCAAGTTCCGCAACGCCGGCCAGACCTGTGTCTGCGCCAACCGGATCCTCGTCCAGGATGGAATCTACGATCGATTCGCCGAGCGGCTGGCCGGGGCGGTCTCCCAGCTGAAGGTCGGCAACGGCTTCGCGCAAGGCGTCACCATCGGCCCGTTGATCAACCGGGCCGCCGTCGAGAAGGTCGGCCGCCATATCGACGATGCCCTCGCCAAAGGGGCCCGCGTGCTGACCGGCGGCCGGCCGGAGGGAGAGGGCCTGTTCGTCACGCCCACGCTGCTGACCGACGCCCATGTCGACATGGCGCTTGCCAGCGAAGAGACTTTCGGGCCGGTGGCGCCGCTCTTCCGGTTCCGGGAGGAGGGGGAAGCCGTGGCCATCGCGAACGCCACGCCCTACGGTCTCGCCTCGTATTTCTACACCAGCGACCTCAAGCGCTCGTGGCGGGTGGCCGAGAGGCTCGATTTCGGCATGGTCGGCCTCAACACCGGGTCGGTTTCCATGGAGGTCGCCCCGTTCGGCGGCGTGAAGCAGTCCGGGCTGGGCCGCGAAGGGTCGAAATACGGCCTCGATGAGTATCTGGAGATCAAGGCGTTCCACATCGGCGGCCTCGACGCCTGACCGGGAAGCCCCTCGCTCCCCTCCATCCGCTTCATCCTGAGAGTCTGGCGGAGACAGGGGACATTCCCCTCTGCCCGACGGACCTCGGGCTCGCCCGAGATCCGCACGCGAGAACCGAAGTCGGGCAGGCCGACTTTGGGCGGGGCGGGGGGCGATGCGTCACGTTCCGGCCAGACACTCAGTAGCCGCGCCCACGATCGACGAGGCCGAGCAAGGATTCCCCCGCCCGGTGGCGGCGCAGGTTCTCGATCACCGCCCGGGCCGCCGTCTCGGGGCGGGACGTGCTGGCGACGTGCGGAGTGACGATCACCCGCGGATGCGACCGGAACGGGTGGTCCGGCGGCAGCGGCTCGGCGGCGAAGACGTCGAGGATCGCCCCCGAGATCTGGCCCTCGTCGAGGGCGGCCAGGAGATCGGCTTCGACGACGTGCCCGCCCCGGCCGACATTCACCAGCCCCGCCCCGCGGGGAAGCGCTGCCAGCAATCTCCGGTCGAGGATGCCGGCGGTATCGGGGGTGAGCGGAAGCAGGCAGACGAGCACATCGCAGCCCTGCGCGAAGGCCAGGATGTCGTCCATCCCCGCATGGGTCGTCACCCCCGGGATCGAATGGGGCGAGCGGCTCCAGCCGGAGAGGGGGTAGCCGAACGGGCGCAAGCCTTCGAGGGCGGCCCGGCCGAGGGCGCCCAACCCCATCACCCCGACACGGGTTTCCCCGGCGAGCGCCGGGATCCGGGGAGCCCATACCCCCGCCGACTGGTCGCGGAGATATCCGATCAGATCTCGGTGCAGAGCCAGCACCGCCATCGTGACGAACTCGGTCATCCCCGCCGTGAGCGCAGGCTCGATCATCCGCACCAGGGGGATCCGCTCAGGCAGGCCGAGCCGGAGGAACTGGTCGATCCCGGCGCCGGACGAAAACATGATCTCCGTGCCGGGATAGCGGGCGAGCAGGTCCTGCGGAACGTCCCAGGCCACGAGGGCCCGGACCTCACCCGGATCGAACGCCTCGCCGAGCCGGACGAAGGCGATATCGGGGGCTTCCCGGGCGAAGACCGCCCGCCACGCATCCGCCCCCTCGGGCTCGGCGGCATAGAGGAAGCTCATTGGTTCTCCCCTGTGAGGTCAACGGTGCGGCGGAAGCCGACAGCCTGATCGGCATGCCCGCGTGGTGGTCGAAGCAAGCCGACATCCGCCGCCTCAGAGGGATCGGCCGGATGGCGGATGAGGGCGGCCGGCAGGCCGGACCCCATTGCAGCTATGGAACCTTGCGGCCTCACGCGCCACGGCGTCGGTTGCCGCCGCCCATTCGAAGCTGCGGAAAATCCGACACCTTCGACATTTCATGCTGTCCGCCCCCGTCCTGTTTCTCCCGAATAGGTTGAAACTCGGCCATTGTACCCTGTCCCCCGGCGCCACTCCGTGGCCCGGTGCGGCAGCCCCCAGGCCGCGGCTTCGAGGAGTACTTGCGATGTCGAACGACAGCTTCGTGCCGGTGTCGATCCGCCACTTGTCCAAGCTGTACGGCACGGTCAAGGCGCTCGACGACGTGAGCCTGGAGATCGGCGCGGGTGAGTTCATGTCGCTGCTCGGCCCGTCGGGCTCGGGCAAGACCACGCTGCTCGGCATGCTCGGCGGCTTCAACCGCCCGACCTCGGGCAGCATCTTCTTCGGCGAGCGCGACGTGACCCTGGTTCCGCCGCACAAGCGCGACATCGGCGTGGTGTTCCAGAACTATGCCCTGTTCCCGCACATGAACGTCGGCGACAACGTGGCCTTCCCCCTTCGGGCGCGCGGCATGAAGGGGCCGGCCGCGCAGGAGCGTGTGAGCCGGGCGCTGGCGACCGTCGAACTCGGCGGCTACGAGGGGCGCGGTATCCATCAACTGTCCGGCGGCCAGCGGCAGCGTGTGGCGCTCGCCCGCGCCATCGTGTTCGAGCCGCGCCTGATCCTGATGGACGAGCCCCTCTCGGCCCTCGACAAGCAGCTCCGCGAGACGATGCAGCTCGAACTACGCCAGATGCACAAGCAACTCGGCGCCACCATCATCTACGTCACGCACGACCAGCGCGAAGCCCTGACCATGAGCGACCGCATCGCCGTGATGCGCAACGGCCGCCTCGTCCAGGTCGACACGCCCCAGCGCCTGCACGATCACCCGATCGACGATTTCGTGGCGAGCTTCATTGGGGAGAGCACGCTGCTTCGCGTCGAGCGGGCGGGAGGGGACGCGGTGCGCTTGTCCGACGCCATCCTGCGGACCACCCGCCCGATCCCGAACGAGGGCGAGATCCTCCTGGCGATTCAATCGGAGAAGCTGATCCTCGACGACGGTGCGCTCGATCAGGGCTGGAACCACATCACCGGTACCGTGAAGGACATGATGTTCCAGGGCGAGAGCCTGAAAGTGTTCGTCACCCTGGCCGACGATCGGGTCATCAGCTTCCGGCGGGCCCGCCACCACATCGGCAACCAGGGGCTGCCTCAGCTCGGCGCCCGTGTCGCCCTCGGCCTCCATCCGGCGGATACGATCGTCGTGCCGCGGACCGCCTGATCAGCCGTTCCGCGCCTGCGATCGGACCCGACCTGCAACGGCTCTAGCCCTGGTCGGAATGCGAGCGGTACAAACCACGGCTGCGCCTCCGGCGCTGCCGAGGGCATCGCCGGCGCGAGGGCTAGAGTCACGAGGTCTCGATCGTCAATGTTGCAATCTCCCAAGCTCGACCGGATCGACATCGCCATCCTCGTCCAGCTCCAGAAGGACGGCCGGATGACGAATGTCAGCCTCGCGGACGCGGTGGGGCTGTCGCCGAGCCCATGCCTCCAGCGGGTCAAGCGCCTGGAAAGCGCAGGGTACATCGTCGGCTACGGCGCCCATATCAACCTCGCCAAGATCACCGAGACGGTCACGGTCTTCACCGAGGTGACGCTGTGCGATCACCGTCGCGAGGATTTTGTCAAGTTCGAATCGAACATCCGCAACATCGATGAGATCATCGAGTGCCATCTCATCAGTGGCGGCTATGACTATCTGCTCCGTTTCATTACGCGGAGCATCACGCACTATCAAACATTGATCGATTCGATCATCGACCGAAATATCGGTATCGAGAAGTATTTCAGCTACATCGTCATCAAATCGACGATCAACAAGAGCGCCTTGCCACTTCAGGCGCTGCTGAAGGATTCCTGACGGGCGGAATTCTCATCACCACCTTCCGCCTCGCCGAAGGAAGAGCTTCGCTCGGCGAGACTACGCGACGTTGGCAGGATCTAACTGACGATGCAGAAGATCTTGTAGACGCGTTCGTCGCTCGTCCAAGCATTGGTCACTCCGGCAGGCACCATCACCATCTCGCGGTCGGCGACGCGCAGCTCAGTTCCTGCGGGGTCCGTCAACGTGACAGCACCGGCCAGGAGGACCATCAACTCGGCCTGGGCCGGGGTCACGCTGCGGCGGCGGTAGGGCGTGGCGTCCCACAAGCCGATGCGGATACGGGCCGAGCGAGCCGAGAACACGCGGCGGCTCACGACGTTCGGCGGCAGCGTCAAAAGCACGTCCGAGGCGGGGGCGGGCGCCGGATCGAGGGGCGATTTCGGATCGATGAGGATCACCTCCCGCCGCCCATCATCGGCGGCATCGGCGAAGACGAGGAAGCTCCGCACCGCCAGCCCCGCCTGGACCCAGCGCAGGGGCGTCCCTGCCGGAATGACCGCGCAGTCGCCGGGGCAGAGCTTCAAGACGGATTCGTCAGGGGCCTGGAGGGCGATCTCACCCTCCCAGACGGCGACGAATTCGGTATGGGGCATGGCTTCGATGCGCAGGTCGCACGCCTCGCTCGTCGCGAGGCCGACCCCATACCCCAGGGCTTCGTCGGCGATGTGCCAGGTCCGGCCGGTGGAGAATGGATCGCTCTCCGCGGCGAGGAAGGCGGGCGCCGTCGCGGTCGTGATCGGAACGCCGTCGCGGACGACGAAGCACGAGGTCTGGGTCACTGGGTTTCATGCCTTTCTCGTAAGGTCTCGGCTCTCGAGCGTCGTCCGTCATTCTCGGATCGCAGACGACGCCCTCGTCCCGTGAGGCTGCCGCACTGTTGTACGCCGAACCGGCATCGGCTCCTTCACAGGGCGCTCAGCGGCCGAAAACATCCAGAAGTTGTTGCCAGCCCGCTGCGACTCGGACACCGGGCGTGCGGAAGGCATGGAACGGGATGGGATTGAGGGGCACCGAGTCGATCAGGCCGAGGTCCGTCGTCCGCCCGGCCGTCTTCTCGGCGAGGGCGCGGCCCATCAGGCTCGCCATGGCGACACCGGTCCCGTTGTAGCCCGCAGCGAAGACCGTGCGGTCATCGAGCTGGCCGACCCGGGGCAAGCCGTCGAGGGTCATGGCGACGAGGCCCGACCACCGGTAGGCGATCGGCGTGTCGGCCAGAAGGGGAAACACCGTGACCATGCTGCGGCGGAGCGCCTCGAAGGCGCTGGCCGAGTCCGCCTTGCCGAAGGCGCCCCGGCCGCCGAAGATCAGGCGATTGTCGACGAGGCGGAACCAGCGCAGCATCCGCTTGGTGTCGCCGCACAGACGGCCGCCCGGCAGGATCTGGGCCCGGACGTTGTCGGTCAGTGGCTCCGTGGCGATGATGGCGCTGCGGAACGGCACGAGCCGCCGGTGGATCCGCAGCGTGGCTTGGGTCACGTCGGAATAGCCGTTCGTCGCGATGACGAGCTGGCGCGCGCTCACCCGCCCGTGCGGCGTCTCGACGACGACGCCACTTCCCTCGTGCCAGACCGAGGTCGCCGGGCTCTCGACATAGATCGGCACGCCCTTCGCCTGGAGGCCCCTGGCGAGGCCACGGGCGTAATTCAGCGGGTGGATGCCCCCGGCCTTGGCGCTGAGCAGGCCGCCGAAGAACTGACCGGATCCGACCTCGTGGCGGACCTGCCCGGCGGTCAGCATCACCGAATGGCCGAACTCCGCCTTGATCCAATCGCCGCTGACGGTCAGGCCGGCGAGCGCCTGGGGGGTATGGGCCGCCGCGATGTGGCCATAGCGGCCGAACCCGGCACTGGTGATCGACAGAGCATCGACCAGTTGCTCGACACAGTCACAGGACTCGTAGGCGAGGTTGTACATGCGGCGCGCCACGTCCCGGCCGTGCGCAGCGGCGATGGCGGGGAAGCTGTGCCGGAACTTCGGCGAGACGACGCCGCCGTTGCGGCCGCTCGCCCCCCATCCGACGCGGTTGGCCTCGACGATCACGGCGGAACGGCCGCTCGCCGCGATATGGTAGGCCGCCGAGAGGCCGGTATAGCCGGCGCCAATGATCGCCACGTCGGCCTGCACGGACCCGTCCAGGCGCGGGAGGGCAGGCTCCTCGTCCGCAGTGGCGGCCCACAATGAATCCACGTGCATGGAGTGTTCCTCGTGCGACGCCGAAGGGGCGACACAACCCAGGGCTTCGGCCCAGGTCGCATCGCCCGTGGGGCGCTCTCCATCCGGCCTCTGGCTCTGGCTCAGCGTCCGGTGCCCAGCTCCGCTTCGACGGCGTCCGCGAGCTCGGCCAAGGTCGCGAAGTGGTAGTCGGGCTTGGTGAGTTCCGGCACCTCCAGGGTGCCACCGAAGCCCTTTTGGTTCTTGCGCCGCTCGATCCAGGTGACGGTGTAGCCGAGGCGCTTGGCGACGCCGATATCGTGGTACTGGCTCTGGGCCACGTGGAGGATGTTCTCGAACTCGATGCCCGACAGGCTCAGGCGCCCCCGGGCAAAGGCGAAGAACTGCGGATCGGGCTTCTCGAAGCGCACGTCATCGACGGTGACGCGGTCATCGAAGGGCTGGTCGAGGGTGGCCGCCATGTGATCGAGCGCCCAGCGCCGGGCGTTGGTCATCGCGACGAGACGGAAGTGGCGGCGCAGGCGCTTCAGGGCCTCGACCGAGTCCGGGAAGGCCGGCCAGTCCTTGATCGAATCCTTCAGGCCTTCCGCGGCGCCAGGGACGTGCGGCAGATCGAGTTCCGCGGCGATGACCTTGTAGCAGCGGACGAGATCGTCCGGGTAAAGGCCCGAGGACTTGTCCGCCCGCGAGCGGCGGTAGACGGCCAGGATGTCATCGTCGCTGTGCCGCGCGGCCGCGTCGCCCCCGACCTTGCGGATGTGGTTGAGCATGCCCTGCTCGAAATCGATGAGCGTGCCGACGACATCGAAGGTCAGGGCTTTGAAATTGCGAAAAGACATGGACCAGCGATCCTCTCATGCCGCGGCCGCTCCGCCGGCGAACCGAGGGTATGAAGCCAGCGATGCACGCACTTGTCCGACGATTTAGGGCCCGTCCAAGCGCAGAAGATGTCGTTTCACCGCCCCTCGGCAGCAGCAAGGGCCGACCCAATGGGTCTGCTTGGTCCACTGCGGGTCGCAGATGGCAGGGGCTTCGTCCAGCCGCTAAGATCAGGCTTCTGTCCGATGCAAGCAGGATCGCTTAGCGTTGCGACCCTGGTCGAGGCGGCCAAAGCAGCGACAGCAGGCGACGTCCGCTTTGAAGAAGTTGTTCCCGAACTATCAATGACTGGGTTGGGCGCATTGCGGAACGTCCGGTTTGTGAGACTGCGTCGTGGCTTGGAGAGGTCCACCGCGATAGCGGTGTGCCGGGCAGCAGCCGGGCCTCGAAATTTATCGCGCTACCTCAATGACATAAGTGTTCGCATTTTTGTTCGGACTGGCGCGCCAGGCCGGCGAGCCGCGCACGCCCGTGTCGATCTCGGCGTCGATCTCGGCGAGTTCCTTCTCCAGCGCCTTGATCAGCCGGGTGATGCTCTTGGCGATCCGCACCACGTCCGTGC
>Ga0255028_100204_pt1 | contig 13065 bp, 12 predicted proteins | sample DRGLUT_MetaT_FD_178168 | JGI IMG/M metagenome (GOLD analysis project Ga0255028, IMG submission 178168) | Metatranscriptome of freshwater microbial communities from Pennsylvania, United States - DR:GLUT (Metagenome Metatranscriptome) | ecosystem: Environmental > Aquatic > Freshwater > Creek...
CTTGGCGTTCTCGTCCATCAGGTGGGTGAGCAGCTCGCCGTCGAGGGAGCCCCAGTTGGCGCCGATCCGCACGGTCTTGTTGTGCTTGATCGCCTGCTCGATGATCGCCGAGAACTGCGTGTCCTTCTTGTCCTTGAAGCCGACGTTGCCGGGGTTGATCCGGTACTTGGCCAGCGCCTCGGCGCAGGCCGGATGGTCGGCGAGCAGCTTGTGGCCGATGTAGTGGAAGTCGCCCACCAGCGGCACGTGGACCCCGATCCGGTCGAGGCGCTCGCGGATCTTCGGCACTGCGGCGGCCGCCTCGTCGCGATCGACGGTGATGCGGACCAGCTCCGAGCCGACCCGGGCGAGCTGGGCGACCTGCGCCACGGTGGCGTCGATATCGGCCGTGTCGGTGTTGGTCATCGACTGGACGACGATCGGGGCGCCGCCGCCGACCGTGACCGCGCCGTCGCCCTCGCCGACCGTGACGCCGACCGTGCGGTGGCGCGGGGCGGGACCTGCGACCTCCGGTCCGCCACCGGCCAGCGGGTTGTCGGCGGGGATTTCGGAACGGGTGGCTTCCATGACTTCCATCGTGGACCTTCGCGTGCGCGTCTCGCGGGCCGTGGGAGCCCTGATGGCTGCCAGACCGGTCCGGGGACGCGCCTCGCCGGGACTTCGGGGCTGCCTTGGGTTAGCTGCGGACGACCCGGCGCCGCGTCAAGCCGGCGCCGCGCAGGACAGCATCGCGCATGACAGCATCGCCGCTGTCATGTCGTATCCGGGCGCCGATGTCGAGTTTGCCCGGGATCCCGCGAGGTTTTCGTCGGCACCTGTTGCCGATTCGCGCGAGGCTGGCCCGGGCCGGGCTTCGGTCCGCAACGCTGATGCGCGGTTGATGCTGCAGTGCAGCATCCCATCTTCAGTCCTGTTCGAGGAGACCATCATGAGCGAGCAGTCCGGCGAATTCGCGCCGCAGAACCCCGCGACGGCCGTGCCCGAGGCTCCGGTCTCGGACGGGATCGAAGCCGTCTCCGCGCAGCCGGCCGGTCCGGCTCTGGCCGGACCTCTGGCCGAGAAGCCGGTCTCCCTGGCGCTGCAGGGTGGCGGCGCGCATGGCGCGTTCACCTGGGGCGTGCTCGACGCCCTGATCGAGGACGGGCGCCTCGCCTTCGAGGCGGTGACCGGGGCGAGCGCGGGCGCGATGAACGCCGTCGTTCTGGTGGATGGCTGGCTCAAGGGCGGCCCGGACGGGGCCCGCGAGGGGCTGGAGCGGTTCTGGCGCGAGGTCAGCCTCGACGGCGATCTCGGGCCGGCCCAGCGCCATTTCGTGGGCGGCCTGTTCAACTTGTGGAAGGGCAATCCGGTGGCCGAGTTCTGGGCCAAGATGCTGGCGCCCAGCCCCTACGTGTCGAACCCGCTCAACATCAACCCGCTGCGCAAGGCCCTGGCCGAGCAGGTCGATTTCGAGCGCCTGCGCGCGGCCGAGACTGCCGGCCTGTTCGTCTCCGCCACCAACGTCTGGACCGGCAAGCTCGCGGTGTTCGAGCGGGAGCGCCTGACCGTCGATCACCTGATGGCGTCGGCGTGCCTGCCCACCGTCTTCCAGGCGGTGGAGATCGACGGCGTGCCGTACTGGGATGGCGGCTATCTCGGCAATCCACCCCTCTACCCGCTCCATCGCGGCGCCCAGACCCGCGACATCCTGCTCGTGCAGATCAATCCCGTGGAGCGGCGTGAGACGCCGCGCACCGAGAGTGAGATCCGCGACCGGCTCAACGAGATCACCTTCAACGCCAACTTGATGCGGGAATTGCGGGCCATCGACTTCCTCGACGGGCTGATCGAGGAGGGGACGCTCGGCCAGGGGCAATACCGTCGGGTCCTGGTCCACCGCATCGACGGCACCGACGCGCTGGAGGCGTACAACGCGGCGTCCAAGCTCGACGCGCGGTGGACCGTGTTCAAGCGCCTCCGCGACAAGGGACGGGCCGCCGCGCAGGCTTGGCTCGCCGAGAATTACGCGCGGGTCGGCCGGGACTGCACCGTCGATCTGCAGCAGGCGTACCAATAAAGATGCATATCTCGGCATCAGTTCGCAAATTGCGTGATTAAAAATCGACTATCTTGTGCGTTTAGCGGCGATAAAATAAGCGAAAACTTGATTTCGATCTCGATTTATTCTGGCGGTTGTGCGTGCAGGCGGCGGCTTTTTGAGGAGACCGCTTGATTTTTACAGCAATCATCTCCTTGGTCCTCGCGGAATGGTTGCCCGGTCGGGTTGCCATCGTGCGGGCGAGAGCGGATCATGGGCATTCGACTGGTCAAACTCAGGATCAGCATGAAAATCGCGCTGATCATGGCGGTGATGCTGGCGATCACGGTCGGCGTGTCGGTGATCTCCCTCAGGAACGTCGACCAGATCGAGGCGACCGAGGCTTGGACGGTCCACACCCATGAAGTTCTCTCCGAGATCGGCCGGATGACCACCGCGATGATCGACCGTGAAACGGGGCTGCGCGGCTATCTGATCGCCGCCGATCCTCGCTTCCTCGAGCCCGACGCGGCCGGCCGGAAGACCTTCGCGGCGGCTTGGGAGGCGGCTCGGGATCTGACCATGCGCAACGCGCAGCAGCAGGCGAGGCTCGCGGAGCTGAAATTGCTGGCCGAGGCTTGGAGCCGGAACGTCGCGGATCGCGAGATTGTCCTGATGAAGGATCCGGCAACGCGGGACGAGGCACGGCGCATCGAGAGCTCGGGGGCCGGAAAGGGGGCGATGGACGGCCTGCGCGCAAAGGCGGCTGAGCTGACGAAGGCCGAGCAGGACCTCCTCAAGGTCCGTACCGCGGGCTCGATGGCGGCCATCGCGTCGTCGCGCACCGCCAGTCTCGGGTTGATGGTGTTCGCGGCCTTGGCCGGGCTGGCGCTCCTGCAGCTGAGCATAGCCCGTCCGATCCGCGCGATAACGGGCGCAATGACCCGGCTGGCCGCGGACGAGCTTTCGGTGGCCGTGCCAGGTGTCGGACGCGGCGACGAGATCGGCGCGATGGCCGAGGCCGTGCAGGTCTTCCGCGACGGGCTTGCCCGGGCCAAGGACCTGGAGTCGAAGACGGCGGAGGCGCGGGCGGCGCTGGAGGCCCAGCGCAAGGCGGCGATGCGCGAGATGGCCGACGGCTTCGAGGCGGCGGTCGGCGGCGTCGTGCGCGCCGTCTCCGCGGCTGCGACCGAGCTGCAATCCACCGCCGAGACCATGAGCGTGGCCGCAGCCGAGACCGCACGGCAATCGACCGCCGTGGCCTCGGCGGCCGAACAGGCGGCCTCGAACGTCAACACGGTGGCGGCGGCGGCCGAGGAACTCGGCACCACGGTCGCGGAGATCGGCCGTCAGGTGCAGAGTTCGGCGGACTTCGCCGGTGCAGCCGTCGCGGAGGCGGGAAAGTCCGCCGACCTCATGCGGACGCTGCGCGCTGGCGCCGCCCGGATCGGCGACGTGATCGGTCTGATCTCGGGCATCGCGGCGCAGACCAACCTGCTGGCGCTCAATGCCACGATCGAGGCGGCACGGGCCGGCGAGGCGGGACGCGGCTTCGCGGTGGTGGCGAGCGAGGTCAAGGAACTGGCGGGCCAGACCGCCAGAGCCACCGAGGAGGTCGCCAAGCAGATCGGCGAGATCCAGTCCTGGACCGGAGACGCGTCGGACGCGATCGCAGTCGTGGTCGGCCGCATCAACGAGATCAGCGGGCAGGCTGGCGGGATTGCCGCAGCGATCGAGCAGCAAGGCTCGGCGACCCAGGAGATCGTCCGGAATGTTGGGCAGGCGGCGCTTGGGACCGGGGAGGTCACGGGCAGCATCGCGGGCGTGGCCCGCGCGGCCGAGGGCGCCGGCGCGGCCGCGGCGCAGGTCCTGGACTCGGCCTCTGGACTCACGAACCAGGCCCGAAAGCTCGACTCGGAGATGCGCCGGTTCATCGACTCGATCCGGGCGGCCTGAGGCGCGGCCGGCGCCTGCGACGAATCGACATCACGGAGGGACGAAACCCCACGCGGTCCGGCACGTTCCGGCGTCGGGCGCGCGGGCGCTCGCCGGGAACGAGGCTGCCGTCATGACATTGCTGCGCCGGGAGGCCCTGATCCTGATTGGCGCCGGGCTTGCCGGCGGCGCCCATGCCGCCGATGGGCCGCGAGCGACGGATTTCGGTTTCGATACACCGGAGGGCGGCCCGATGCCTCTCTCGGCCTATGCTGGCCGACCGATCCTCGTGGTCAACACGGCGACGGCCTGCGGCTATGCCGGGCAGCTCGCCGGCCTTCAGACGCTGTGGACCCGCTTCGGCGACCGGGGATTGATGGTCATCGGTGTGCCCTCGCCGGATTTCGGCAATCAGGAGCCCCTGGACGGTCCGGCCATCGCGGAGGCCGCCCGGAAGAACCACGGCGTCACCTTCCCGCTGACCGCCAAGACCCGCGTGCGGATGCCGGGCGCCCACCCGTTCTACCGTTGGGCCGCAGCCGAACGCCCGGCCGAGACGCCCCGCTGGAACTTCCACAAGTACCTGATCGCCCGCGACGGCAGCCTCGCGGCAGCCTTCGCCACGCAGGTCGAGCCCACCGATCCGCGCGTGATTTCGGGGATCGCCGCCACCCTCGACCAGGCCTGAGCTCAGCCGTGCGCGCGCGAAGGGATTAAACGTCCGCGTGTCCGCGTTCACACCCTATGGCATCGGATAAGAACAAGCGTCCCGACCTTCTCGATCTGCTCGTGCCGCTGCGGCGCTACGCGCGGTCGCTCACCCGCGACACGTTGCGGGCCGACGACCTCGTGCACGACACCCTGGTGCGCGCCCTGGAGATGCAGGGCACGCTGCGCCCGAACACGAACCTGCGCACCTGGATGATGACGGTGCTGCACAACGCCTTCATCGACGAGCAGCGCCGCAGGCAGGTCGAGGCGCGCCACGCCGACACGCTGGTCCGGATGTCCGACGACATGGCGCCGCCGGCCCAGGAGGGCCGGGTCCGTCTCGCCCAGATCCGGCAGGCCTTTCTCACCCTGCCCGAGGAGCAGCGCGCCGCCCTGCACCTCGTGACCCTGGAGGGGATGGCCTATGCCGACGCGGCCGCCGTGCTGGGCATTCCGATCGGCACGCTGATGTCCCGCCTCGGCCGCGGCCGGGCGGCGCTGCGGGCCTTCGAGGAGGGCGCGCGGACCGACCCGGCCGCCGGTGAGGCAGGGTCCGGCCGATCCCCCGAGACACGGCGCGGGCCACCGTCGGCGCTGCGGCTCGTCGTGTCGGACGAGCCGCAGCGCCGCTCGGTCTGGCCGCTCCGGCGCGCCGTCGGTGAGGTCTGAGGATGGACCGGCACCGCGCGCGGTGCCGGCACGATAGGACGATTGCGGCCGGCGGATCGCCCTCCGGGCTACGCTGGATTCGAGGACTTCACGATGATTGATCCGATCACAGACGACGATCTCATCGCCTTCGTCGACGGGCAGATCGACCCGATGCGCCGCCTTGAGGTCGAGGCGCATCTGGCGGCCGATCCCGCGGCCGCGGCCCGCGTGATGGCCGAGATGCACGACCGCGACGCCCTGCGGGCCTGTTTCGAGCGTGTGCCGGGACCCGGGCCCGACCGGACCGTCGCCTTGGCGCGCCGCTTCGACCGGAACCTGCGCTGGCGCCGGGTCGCCTCGCGCCTGAAGCGGGCCGCCGCCATCGTGGTGCTCGTCGGCGCCGGATGGCTCGCCCACGACGAGATCGGCCGGTTCGGCGTGCCCGATACCCTGGCGGCGACTCCGGATCCGACGCTGCTGTCGGATGCCCGGCAGGCCCGCGCGGTGGCACAGCTGCGCAAGAGCATCGCCGGGCAGGGCGACGGCCCGGTCTACGACCGGGCGCGCCTCCGCACCGTCACGGGCATCGACCTGCCGGCCCTTCCGGACGGCTGGCATGTGCGCGACATCCAGATCTTCCCCGCCCGGCACGGCACCGGCATCGAGATCGCCCTCGACGCCGCGACCTTCGGCGAGGCGTCGCTGTTCGCCACCCGCGGGATCCGCGGCGGCCCGGCGACGCTCACCGGCTCGGACGACGGCGACGTCGTCTCGTGGAATGCCGGCGACACCGCCTACGCCCTCAGCGGCCCGCGGGACGACGCGGACCTGCGTCAGGCCGCAAGCCTCCTCGGGGCCGGCGCGGCGATCCGCTGAGCCCGCTCTGACCAGACCCTGCCCCCCCGGCAGGGCCCTCGACAGGGCGCCCCGGCGGGTGCCAAAGATCGGCCATGCAGGCCGTCGGTTCAGGACACGAGGATGACGGGCTCGCCGCCCTGTTCGCGGCGGCCCGGTCTGTGCGCGAACGGGCGCACGCCCCCTATTCCCGCTTCCGGGTCGGCGCCGCGCTCCGAGACGAGTTCGGCGCGATCCATGCCGGCTGCAACGTCGAGAACGCCGCCTATCCGGTCGGCACCTGTGCGGAGGCGGGGGCGATCGCCGCCATGATTGCTGCCGGCGGCCGGCGGGTCACGGCGATCCTGGTCTGCGGCGACGGCGCCGGCCTCGTGACGCCCTGCGGTGCCTGCCGCCAGCGCATCCGCGAATTCGCCTTGCCGGACACGCCGATCCACGCGGCCGGCTCGGAGGGCATCCTCCGCAGCTTCACGCTGGCGGAGCTTCTGCCCGAATCCTTCGGTCCGGAGACGTTGGGTGAGTGAGGCGGCTGCCCTCGACACGCTGCGCGCCGCCGGCTTCGCGGGACCTTACGCCTGCGCGGTGGTGACCGGGACCGGCCTCGGCGGCATCGCGGCCGCCCTCGAGGACGCGACCGCCATCGACTATGCGGCGATCCCCGGCTTTCCGGGGCCGGGCGTCAGCGGCCACGGGGGCCGGCTGCACCGCGGCACCCTGGCGGGACGGCCCGTCCTGGTGTTCGAGGGGCGGGCCCATGCCTACGAGCACGGCGATCCGGCGGTGATGCGGGTGCCGCTCGCCTGCGCCCGGCAGCTCGGTGCCCGACGCCTGCTGCTCACCAACGCCTCCGGTTCGCTACGGCCCGAGACCGGCCCCGGCAGCCTCGTGCTGCTCGCCGACCACATCAATCTCTCCGGCCTGAATCCGCTGATCGGTGAGGCCAGCGACGCCCGCTTCGTGCCGATGACCGAAGCCTATGATCCGGACCTCCGGGCGCGGCTCCGCGCGGCGGCCGCGGCCTGCGGTGTGCCCCTGGGGGAGGGCGTCTACGCGTGGTTCTCCGGCCCGAGCTTCGAGACGCCCGCGGAGGTCCGTATGGCGGGTATCCTCGGGGCCGATTGCGTCGGCATGTCCACGGTGCCCGAGGTCATCCTCGCCCGCTTCCTCGATCTGCCGGTGGCGGCTGTCTCGGTGGTGACGAACCTCGCGGCCGGGATTGCCGGGGGCGCGCCGCACCACGCGGAGACGAAGGCGGTGGCAGCCCGCGCCGCGGCGGATCTGGGACGCCTGGTCCGGGCCTTCGTGGCCGGCCTGCCCGACGGAGACGTGTCCGATGACTGATCCCGAAGCCGGCGCGGTCGCCCGCCGGGCGCTGCCGCTCCTCGACCTCACCGATCTCGGCGAGACCTGCACCGAGACCAAGATCGACGCCCTCTGCCGGGACGCGAAAAGCGGCGGCGTGGCGGCGATCTGCGTCTGGCCCCGCTTCGTCGAGCAGGGCGCGCGAGCGCTCGCGGGCACCGGGATCCGTGTCGCCACGGTGATCAATTTCCCGGCCGGCGGCGAGGATTGCGCCCGCGCCACCGACGACACCGCCGAGGCCCTGCGCGACGGGGCGAACGAGATCGACCTGGTCCTGCCTTACCGCGCCCTGCTGCGGGGCGACACGGCTCTCGCCCGCGACATGGTGGAGGCCGTGCGCGACACCTGCGGCTCGGCGATCCTCAAGGTGATCCTCGAGACGGGCGAGCTCGCCGACCCGACGCGGATCCGGGAAGCCAGCCGGCTCGCCCTGGAGGCAGGTGCCGACTTCCTCAAGACCTCCACGGGCAAGAGCCCGGTCTCGGCGACTCCGGACGCCGCCGAGGCGATGCTCACGGAGATCCGCGCGAGCGGCCGACCGGCGGGCCTCAAGGTCTCCGGCGGCCTGCGCAGCGTCGCCGACGCCGCGACCTACATGGCCCTGGCCGATCGGGTCATGGGGCCGGGCTGGATAACCCAGAAGACCTTCCGGCTCGGGGCGAGCAGCCTGTTCGGGGCGCTGATGCAGGCGCGGGAGCTCTGAGGGTGCGGCTCCCCCAGGAGACGATCCGCGCCAAGCGGGACGGCCAGTCCCTCGATCCCGAGGAGATCCGCGCCTTCGTCCAGGGCCTGACCGACGGCGCGGTCGGCGAGGGACAGGCCGCGGCCTTCGCGATGGCAGTGTTCTTTCGCGGGCTGGCGCTGCCGGAGCGGGTGGCGCTGACCCGGGCCATGGCGGAGTCGGGCCGCGTCCTCACCTGGACCCTGCCCGGTCCGGTGCTGGACAAGCATTCCACCGGCGGGATCGGCGACACGGTGAGCCTGCCGCTCGCCGCCATGGTGGCGGCCTGCGGCGGCTACGTGCCGATGATCTCCGGACGGGGGCTCGGCCATACCGGCGGGACGCTGGACAAGCTCGGCAGCATTCCGGGCTATGACGCAACGCCGGGCCTCGACGCGTTCCGGCGGGTTGTCGCAGATGTCGGCTGTGCGATCATCGGGCAGACGGCCGACCTCGCCCCGGCCGACCGGCGCCTCTACGCGATCCGCGACGTGACCGGCACGGTGGAATCCCTCGACCTGATCACCGCGTCGATCCTGTCGAAGAAGCTCGCCGCGGGCCTCGACGGGCTGGTGATGGACGTCAAGCAGGGCTCCGGCGCGTTCATGGAGAGCCTGCCCGCGGCGCGGGCGCTGGCCGAGAGCATCGTCACGGTGGCCGGAGGCGCGGGCCTGCGCACCACCGCGCTGATCACCGACATGGATGCGCCGCTGGCCAGCGCCGCCGGCAACGCCGTCGAGGTCGCCTACGCGATCGATTATCTGACGGGCCAGCGCCGCGAGCCGCGCTTCCACGCGGTTACGCTGGCGCTCGGGGCCGAGATGCTTGTGGCCGGCGGTCTGGCGCTGGATCGGGACGCCGCCGCGGGGCGGCTGGAGCAGGCACTCGCCTCGGGCCGGGCGGCCGAACGCTTTGCCCGCATGGTCGCGGCCCTCGGCGGGCCGAGCGACCTTCTGGAAAAGCCGGCCCGATCGCTGTCCGAGGCGCCGGTGCAGCGGCCGGTCCATCAGAACGGAACCGTCGCGGCGGTCGCGACGCGGGCGCTCGGCCTCGCGGTGATCGAACTCGGCGGCGGACGCACCCGGCCGGCGGATCCCATCGACCCACGGGTCGGCTTCACGGAGCTCGCCGCTCCCGGCGCGTCCGGCGGCCTGCTCGGGATCGTCCACTCGGCCGACGCGGCCGCGGCCGATCGGGCGGAGGCCGCCCTGCGGGCCGCCTATCGGATGGGGGATATGCCGGCGGAACGGCCGGCCGTCATCGAGCGGGTGAGCGCCGGCTAGCGTCCGGCCCGTCGAGCGGACGCACCCGGGCGGGAGCCGGGCGCGGCTGCGGTGTCCTGGAAAGGCGCGCCCCCGCTCACGGGGAATGCGCGCACCTCATGGGCTTACCAGCGGCCGTGGCCGTGGCGATGGCCCCAGCCGCCGTGATGGTGACGCGGGCCGAAACCATGGTGGCGCCAGCCGTAATGGTGCCCCCGACCCCAGCCGCCGTGATGGCGCGGGCCGTAACCGTGATGACCCCAGCCGCCGTGGCGGTGGCCGTAGCCATGACCGTACTGGACAGTCTGGATTTCGCCGGAGCCCTGCTGCAATCCTGCATCGCGGCTCAGAGGCGCGGCCATGGCCGGCGCCGCGAGAGCAAGGCCGCCGAAGGCCAGCGCTGCCGCCAGGCGGGTGCGTGCGGTCTTGGTGAACATCGAGGTCCTCCTGTTCCACGCCGGGCGCGTTCGCGCGTCCGGCCATGTCGCAGGTGTGAACCCTTCCAGTTGACGCCAACGTGAGCTGCTCGCTCAGGCCGTGTTCAGCTCGGCCCGGCCGTCGCCTCCGAAACGTCTAGACTACTCTGCGGTCGGGAGCCTCGGTGGCGCACGGGTCCCCACGCGGTCATCCCGGGGCCGCGCAGCGGAGCCTGGAATCCAGACCCGCCGACGCGCCAGGATTTGCCATACGCAGTGCGTCTGGCTTCCGGGCTCGCCTGCGGCGCCCCGGAATCACGGGGTCGTCGATCACTGCCGTCTGGAAAAACGTCGCTGGAGCGGTGACCGTGATCAGCTCAGGGCCGGCGGTAGACCCAGACCCGAGCCGGCGGCAGGTTCAGCCAGACCCGGTTCGAGCGGTCGGCGGTATAGCTGCCGGCCTCGCAGCGGGCCGGGATCGGCGGCACCACCGCGTAGGTGAACTGCACGAACGGCGCGCCCGGCTGCATCAGGTCGTGGGCGGTGTTGAGCAGATCGAGCCGCTGCTCCAGCGGCTTGGTGAACAGAGGCAGGCTGGAGATCGTCGCGGCGGCCGGCTCATTGAGCACGGCCTTGAGGCTCGCGCGCATGTCGTAGGCATCGCCGCGGATCACCGTGACGCCGGGGAACCGGTGCGTCAGCAGGCGGCAGAAATCGGGATTGAACTCGACGAGGATCAGCCGCTCCGGCGCGACGCCGCGCCGGATCAGCGCCTCGGTCACCGGGCCGGTGCCGGGCCCGAGTTCGACGACGGGGCCTTCCCGCCGCGGATCCACATAGGATGCCATGGTCCGGGCGAGCATCTTGCCCGAGGGTGTCACGGCGCCCGTCACCAGCGGCCGCTCGAACCAGGAGCGGAGGAAGCGGGCCTCGTCCTCCAAGGGGTCGCGCCGCGGCCCGAAAATCGCGCTCCTGGCGGCAGGAGCCTTCGCGTTGGGACGGCGGAGCGGCGGCAAGTCCTGGATTCCTTGATGCCGGATGAGAATGAAAGGCTAACGGCCGGCGCTGTCTTACAGTCAAGCCGGGACGGCGCCTAGGGTACGCAGGCCACGCCGGCAGCATGCATAACAGGTCTTCCCGGGTTTGGGATCCAACCTCACGGACGGACGGCGCCGCCGAAGAAGTCCCGCACCTTCGAGAAGAAGCCCGCGGATTCGGGATGGTTCTCCGGGAGGGCCGACTGGTCGAACTCCTGGAGCAGCTCGCGCTGGCGCTTGGTCAGGTTCTGCGGGGTCTCGACGAACACCTGGATGTAGAGGTCGCCGACCTCGCGCGAGCGGAGCACCGGCATGCCCTTGCCCTTGATGCGGAACTGCTTGGCGGTCTGCGTGCCCGCGGGGACGCGCACCTGGGTCTGCGAGCCGTCGATCACCGGCACGGTGATCTCGCCCGACAGTGCGGCGGTGACCATCGAGATCGGCACCCGGCAGAACAGGTCCGCGCCGTCGCGCTGGAAGAACTCGTGCTGCTTGATCGACAGGAAGACGTAGAGATCGCCTGCCGGCCCGCCGCGCAGGCCGCTCTCGCCTTCTCCGGCGAGCCGGATCCGCAACCCGTCATCGACGCCCGCCGGCACGTTGATCGAGAGCGTGCGCTCACGGTTCACCCGGCCCGCGCCCTGACAGGTGGTGCAGGGATCGTCGACGATCTCGCCGCGGCCGTGGCAGTTCGGGCAGGTGCGCTCGATGGCGAAGAAGCCCTGTGCGGCCCGGACGCGCCCGTAGCCCGCGCAGGTCGGGCAGGTCCGCGGCTTCGAGCCGGGCTTGGCGCCGGAGCCGTCGCAGGCCTCGCAGGTCACCGAGGTCGGAATCTTGATGGTCTCGGCCTTGCCGGCGAAGGCTTCCTCCAGGGTTATCTCGAGGTTGTAGCGCAGGTCGGCCCCGCGCTCGCGGCCCGGCGCGCCGCCGCGCCCCCGTGCGCCGCCGGCGGCACCACGGCCGTCACCGAAGAAATTGTCGAAGATATCCGACATGAAGTCGCCGAACTCGTTTCCGAATCCGGGTCCGCCCGCGCCGCCCTGGCTGAAAGCCGCGTGGCCGAACCGATCGTAGGCGGAGCGCTTCTGGCCGTCGGAGAGGCATTGATACGCCTCGTTGATTTCCTTGAACTTGATCTCGGCGTCCTTGTCGCCGGGATTGCGGTCGGGATGATAGGTCATCGCGAGCTTGCGGAAGGCGACCTTCATCTCGCTTTCCGTGGCGGTCTTGGTGACCCCCAGGATCTCGTAATAGTCCCGCTTCGACATCCCGCCCTCAGGTGCCTTTCCGTCGGCCCGAACTCCGGATCGCGACGCTTCTACTATCGCTCCGTCATTCCGGGGCGCCTGAGGCGAGACCGGAATCCAGAAGCGCCGACGGTACAGACCTTCGATCGGTCGGCGGATCTCAATTCCGGGCTCCGCTTCGCGTCCCCGGAATGACAGAGCCTTCGGATCCGCGGCCCACGCAAACGCAGGGCCGGATCGCTCCGGCCCTGCGCGGTCGTATCAGAAATGCGCCTCAGGCGCGCTTCTTATGGTCCTTCTCGTCGACCTCCTGGAAGTCGGCGTCGATGACGTCGTCCTTCTTCTCGGAGGCCGCCGCCTCGGCCCCGGCATCCGGGCCGGCCGCCTGGTTGGCGGCGTACATGGCCTCGCCGAGCTTCATCGAGGCCTGCATCAGGTCCGTGGTGCGGGCCTTGATCGCCTCGACATCCTCGCCCTCGAGCGCGGACTTGAGCGCGGTCATCGCGGTCTCGATCGCGGCCTTGTCGGAAGCCGGGACCTTGTCGCCGTACTCGGTCACCGACTTCTCGGTGGCGTGGATCAGGCTCTCGCCCTGGTTCTTCACCTCGACCAGCTCGCGGCGCTTCTTGTCGGCCTCGGCATTGGCCTCGGCGTCCTTCACCATCCGGTCGATATCGGCATCCGAGAGGCCACCCGAGGCCTGGATGCGGATCTGGTGCTCCTTGTTGGTCGCCTTGTCCTTGGCCGTCACGTTGACGATGCCGTTGGCGTCGATGTCGAAGGTCACCTCGATCTGCGGCATGCCGCGGGGCGCCGGCGGGATGCCGACGAGGTCGAACTGGCCGAGCAGC
>Ga0255028_100205_pt1 | contig 13062 bp, 11 predicted proteins | sample DRGLUT_MetaT_FD_178168 | JGI IMG/M metagenome (GOLD analysis project Ga0255028, IMG submission 178168) | Metatranscriptome of freshwater microbial communities from Pennsylvania, United States - DR:GLUT (Metagenome Metatranscriptome) | ecosystem: Environmental > Aquatic > Freshwater > Creek...
CGGCCCCGGCCCTGATCTGGCTCGGCGCGGCGCCGATCCTGTTCCTGATCGATCCGTTCAACGACCGCTTCCTCTGGCCGTCGCTGGTCTTCGTCCCGGCCCTCGTCCTGGCCGCCCGCGCGCTGTGGCAGGCCCGCACCGCACCCCTCGCCGCCCTTCCGGAAGGAACCGCCCCATGACGGCCTCAGCCGCCCTGAAGGATCCGCGCCGCTACTTCGAGGCGATCGGTGCCGACCGCGCCTCCGAGGCCGTAGCACCGCCGGTCTGCCTCTATCTGGAGGTCACGAACCGCTGCAACCTGCTGTGCGAGACCTGCCCCCGCACCTTCGAGACCCTGGAGCCCCCGGCCGACATGAGCTGGGATCTGTTCACGCGGATCGTCGACCAGGTGCCGAACGTCGCCCGGGTCGTGCTCCACGGGGTCGGCGAGCCGATGCTGGTGAAAGACCTGCCGCGGATGGTCCGCTACCTCAAGGATCGCGGCACCTACGTCCTGTTCAACACCAACGGCACCCTGATGCAGCCGAAGCGCTTCGGGGAGCTGATCGAGACCGGTCTCGACGAGCTGCGCGTCTCCCTCGACGCCGCCGACCGGGCCTCGTACCGCCGGGTGCGGGGCAAGGACTTCTTCGACCGCATCGTGCGCGATGTCGGCAAGTTCGTCGCGTTCCAGAAGGCCAGCGGCGCCACGACGCCCCGCGTCTCGCTCTGGCTGACGGGCCTCAAGGAGACTGTGGACCAACTCCCGGCCTTCGTGCAGTTGGCGGCCGAGATGGGCGTGACCGCGGCCCACTTGCAGCGCCTCGTCTTCGACGAGGCCGGGTACGGCATGGCGCGCGCCGACCTGTCGCTGTTCGAGAGCGCGCGGGCCGAGGAGACCGCGGCGATCGCCGAGGCCGAGGCCCTGGGCCGCTCTCTGGGGGTGACGCTCGATGCCTCGGGCGCGACCGAGCCCGGGATCAGCCTGAAGCGGCAGGAGGATCGGGCCTGGGCCACCTGTCGGCGGCCCTGGTCCCTGATGTACGTCACCGCCCACGGACGCGCGCTGCCCTGCTGCATCGCGCCGTTCTCGGTGCGCGGCTATTCCAACTACACGCTGGGCGACGCGACCCAGGCCACGCTCCGGGAGATCTGGAACGGCGCGGCCTATCGCGACTTCCGCACATCGCTCCTCTCCGACGCGCCGCCCGCCCCGTGCCGGAACTGCGGCTTGCGCTGGAGCCTCTGAGCGATGCACCCAGTCAGCATCGTCATCCCGACCCTGAACGAGGCCGCGGCGATCGGCGCGGTGATCCGCGAGATCCCGCCGGCCTACGCGGCCGACATCATCGTCGCCGACAGCGGCTCGACCGACGGAATGCACGATCTCGCTCGGGCCGCAGGCGCCCGGGTGATCGATGCCGGGCGCGGCTACGGTCGGGCCTGCGCGCTCGGTGCGGCCGCGGCCGATCCAGCCTCGCGCGTGATCGTCTACCTAGATGGCGATGGCGCGGATCGCGGCGACCTGATCGACCGGATCGCCGGGCCGGTGCTCACCGGCAGCGAGGACCTCGTCCTCGCCTCGCGTACGCTGGGCAGCCGCGAACCCGGGTCGATGCTCTGGCACCAGGTGCTCGCCGGCCGCCTTGCCGGGCTCGGCATCGGCCTGCGCTACGGCATCCGCTACACCGACATGTGCGCCTTCCGGGCCATCGATCGTACCGCCCTGCAGGCCCTCGACCTGCGCGAGCTGACCTACGGCTGGAACGTCGAGATGCAGATGCAGGCCGCGCGCGCGGGTTTGCGTATCCGCGAGGTGCCGATGCCCTGCCGGTGCCGGTTGGGCGGATCCTCGAAGGTCGCGGGTTCGCTCGGAGGGACGCTGCGTGCCGCCACGCGGATCGGCGCGACCTACCTTCGCGTCGCCGCCGGCCCGGCATCACGGGGATGACGAAACGCATGGGGTTCGAGGCGGATGCCGCAATCGGATGGGAAGCCGCCGATTGCCCCGACGAGCGTGACGCCCGCAGCCTGCCCGCGGCCGCGATCGAGGCCCGGCAGCCCTTCGCGCTCGCGGCCTATCTCTCCCGGTGGGCGGGCTGCGCGCACCACGATCTCGCCGCCTCGGACTCACAGGCGCTCCCGCTCGCGTCGCTCCTGCGGCTCGCCGAGCCGGACGACCTCCGACGTTGGCGGGGCGTCGGGCTTGGCTACGCCGACCCGCGCGGCGCCCCCTGGCTCCGGACCGCGATCGCGGCCCGTTACGCCGGACTGGGAGCCGACGACGTCCTGGCCAGCGCTGGCGCCCAAGAGGCGGTGGCCTGCGTCCTTCGCGGGCTGTTGGGGCCGGAGGATCACGCTCTGGTGGTGGTGCCGATCTATCAGCCCTCTGAGCTCGTTGTCACGAGCCTCTGTCCCGCGAGCGGGGTCCCGTTGGACCCCAACAGAGGCTGGAGCCTTGACCTCGACCGCGTCGCTGCCGCGATCCGCGCGAACACTCGGTTGCTCCTGGTGAACTTCCCCAACAGCCCGACCGGCGCGACCGTCGATCGGGCCACGCTCGGGGACCTCGTCTCCCTCTGTCGACGTCATGGGATTTGGCTCGTCAACGACGAGGTCTACCGCCAGACCGAGCCCGATCGCGCGAGCGCCGTCCCGCCCGTCGCCGAGCTTTACGAGCGCGGCGTCTCGATAAACGGTCTGTCGAAGGGGTTCGGATTGCCCGGTCTGCGCGTCGGTTGGGTCGCCTGCAGGAATCGGGGCGCGCTGGACAAGGCACTCGCCGCCAAGAGCCTGCTGTCGAGCTGCCTCACCGGGCCCGGCGAGATCCTGGCGCACGTAGCATTGCGAGCTGAGGCGCGCATCACCGGTTGGACCCGGGCGATCGGCCGGCGTAACCGGCGCCGGCTGCACGCCATGCTCGATCACCACCCGGGTCTGTTCGAACCGGACGAGTCGACGAATCTCGCTTTCGGCTTCGCTCGCTTCCGCGGAAGCCGGGGGGCGGCGGGATTTGCCAAGGCCGCCGCGTCCGAACTCGGCCTCCTCGTGCCGCATTCCGGACTATGGCGGTCTGCTCTCGCGCCGGTCCCCGCGGATCGCCTGCGCCTCGGCCTGGGTCGCATCGGCAGCGGCGCGGCGCTCGGGATCCTGGAGGACCACCTTCTCCGTCTCGCCGACCGCTGAGCGTCGGGGGCGGCCGCGGCGAGGCCGGACCGGGTGCGAATGGCACCGGCCGCGCCTTCCCGGCCTGCGACGGGCCGAGACCCGGTTCGCGTGAGCGGGGGAGCAGGGGGGCCGAGGCGAGATCCCGCGCAGATTCGATCCCGTGGCGTCGGTGCGGGGCGCCACGATCGCGCCCTGGAAGCTGGGTTAACTGTGCAGGGGCCGATGCGGAGCTCGCTCGGCCGGCCTTCCTGAACTCCCGGTCGCCGTGCTCCCGTGGCCTATGAATAATCCCCGGCCGTGCCCGGGATGAGGTGGCCCAGGTAATCCTGCTTCCCGATTTGCGCGCCCATCCGTCGAAGGAGGGCGTGCACTATCGTTATGTGAAAGTAGAAATCCGGTATGACCAGATACCTGATGTAATCGTCGCCCCGGAACCATCCGCGGACCAGAGGCGATTTCGCTTCGTATACATGTGTCTGCGCCGCGGAAAGCTCCTGCGGCGAGAAACTGTTCAGGAACACGCGCGCCTCCGCGACGCGCGCCCTTAGAGCTGGGTACTCCATGGCCGGCTCCCTGTGCTCCGGGCCAGCCCTCTGCGCGAGTTCGGCGACATGCGCCTCGACCTTGTTGCAGCCCACGCTGAACTGCTCGCCGAACGTCGCCATGTCGGGCGCCAGCCTGGCGCCCAGGATCTCGCCTGGGACCAATCCCCTGTCGCGCTCCAATGCCTGAGCAAGATCCAGGTACCGCGCCAATACGCCCAAGCCGCGCATCATCGCGGGGACGGTGATCTCATAGACGGAAAAGGACACGCCGGTACCTCGCCTCGGGCCTCGCGACGCCCCCGTCGCCGATCCCGGTCGGAAGCCTGTTGGAAGATGTAGATGCCGGCTTGTCCGGCATGGAACCGACCATCGGCCGAGTCCGGACGCCGTGGCACGCATTACGGATCCCGGATGAGGCGATGCCTCGGATGCGCTCGTGAAACCACGCCGACGCCTCCGCTCGGGCCCTGGAAAACGCTCCGACCGAATCGACCCAGTCGGCCCCGGGGGCATCCGCGGCGACGCTCGGCCACCTTCCGCGGGACCCGCGGGTGGCAGGCCGGCGCAACCCGGGGCCTCCCATCTCCGGCTCCGAGGGGTCAAGGCCGTCGGATCCTCGCGCACCTGTGACGCCTGTGCGGGAAATCGGCGGCCGCACCGACACGCGATCGGCTCGGGCGGGCGTTAGGTTGACGCGATTTCGTAACGCTCGGGGCGCGAAGATGACCGGGACCGACCTCGACATGCCCGCCGAATTGACGATCTGGCCGAGCCGCGGGCCGGCCGCGACCGCCGAGGGGCGGACGTTCCCGAACTTGCGGGAAGCGCTCGCGGCCGCCGCTGAGGCCATTGAGGCCGACGATACCCAAACCTGGATCATCACGGAGGACGGAAAGATCCTTTCCCCGCGCTGGATCCGCGCGCAGATCGCCTCCCGGCGCCCGGGATAGCATGTCGGAGTTGACGTCCAAGCGCCGCGAAGCGAACAGGTCGCGGCCGCCCGCTGCCCGCGGGCCCTTACCTCGCTCCGGCGTCGAAGGAGCCGGGAGCCAACGGCGGATTCCGAACCGCCTCCGCGACGAGCCACCCGAAGGTTCCCGCAAGACTCCCAACCTTGGCGCGAACGATTTCCAGGCGCCCCCTGTGAAACAGGCGGCTGGATCGTGACGGCATGCGCTCGCGCCGACGCCACGCGACCGGCGAGGGCGATTCGGGGCGGAACCGCACAACGTTGGCGCGCCAGCTCACCGGCTCGCGGGAACGCGTCGCGACCCGACTGCGCCGAGGGGCGTCTGCAGCGGCTGGCCAAGCTGGTCGCGCCGATGGCCGCCCGACCACCGAGCGGCCTCCACGAGCCTCGATCGACCCGCCCGAAGGGAAGGACGCGGCGCTGCAGAGCCTCGCGGCCGTTCGCGCGGTTCGGGACTTAGGGACACCAAACGCGGAGCATCCGCTTCGGCTTCGATCCTAGATTTCCCATCGTCGCGATGCCGACCGTTCCCGGGCAGCCGCCTGGGAGTCCCGGACGGGATGGTCGGTTCGAGCGCGCAGAAGAGGGAGAGTGACGATGGCCACGACCAGCCCGGACAAGACTTCCGCCGTTTCCTACAACTCCGTCAAGATCAATGGCGTAGACATCTTCTACCGCGAGGCTGGGCCAGCGACCGGGCCGACCCTGTTGCTCCTTCACGGCTTTCCGTCCTCATCCCACATGTTTCGCAACCTGATCCCGCTTCTGTCGGACAACTACCACGTCATCGCGCCGGACTTCCCGGGCTACGGCCAGAGTTCGGCCCCTGCGGTGGATCAGTTCGATTACACCTACGATCACATGACGGAGATCGTCGAGCGCCTCACGGAAGAGCTCGGCGTGAAGTCCTACGCGATCTACCTCTCGGACATCGGCGCCTCCGTCGGCTTCCGGCTCGCGGTCAGGCACCCCGAGCGAGTGACCGGTTTGATCATCCAGAACGGCGAGGCCTACCTGGAGGGGATCAACAAGGAATTCTTCAAGCCGCTGTTCGACTACTGGGAGGACCGCACGCCGGAGAACGAGAAGCCGTTGCTGGATTGGCTGCTCACTGTCGAGGGCACGAAGTGGCACTACGTCCACGGGGCGCGTAACGAGAGGCTCGTCAGCCCGGACAACTGGACGCTGGACCAGGCGCTGCAGGATCGGCCCGGCAACAAGGCCATCCAGCTCCAGATACTGTACGATACGAAGACGAACCTGGACTCGTATGCCTCGTTCCAGGCGTACTTCAAGAAACACCAGCCGCCGACCCTTATCGTCTGGGGCAAGAATGACGGGATTTTCACGGTCGAGGGCGTGAGGTCCTATCAGCGTGACCTTCCCGACGCCGAGGTCCACCTCTTCGACACGGGCCATTTCGCGCTCGAGGAGGACGTCGAGGCGATCGGCCCGCTCATTCACGACTTCCTCGATCGGAAAGTCCGGGCAGGCGCCGACATCGGCCGGGCCGCCTGAGGCTGCCTGGAACGATCGGGCGGCCGCGGGGCGATCGTGCCTGCCCGGTTAGGACGTCGGAGCCCGGAATGGTCCGGGTCCCCAGGGTAGGGCGGCGCGAATGACGGCAAACCTGGCGGCCGGCTGCGATCAAGCCATGGCCCTCGCTAGACCCCACCGGGTGACGGGCGGTCCGAGGATGGTGCTCGCGGCGACCGTCCTCGCGTCGAGCCTGGCTTTCCTTGACGGCGCGGTCGTCAACATCGCGCTCCCCGCCATTGGGCTCGACTTGGGAGCCGAGGAAGCCGCCCTGTCGCGTATCGTGACCGGATACCTTCTGCCACTCGGTACGCTGCAGCTCCTCGCAGGCGCCCTGGGGGACCATTACGGTCGGCGCAGGATGCTGGTCGCCGGGATCGTGGTCTTCACCATCGCGTCCTGCCTCTGTGCTGTCGCGCCGGGAGCCGCGTTGCTCATGGCGGCGAGAATCGTTCAGGGAGTCGGTGCTGCGCTCGTGCTACCGAACAGCCTCGCGGTGCTGGGAAGCGCGTTCCGGGACGGCGAGCGCGGGCGCGCGATCGGCACCTGGACGGCGGCAGGGGCCCTGGCGAGCGCGGTCGGCCCTCCCTTGGCCGGTTGGCTCGTGGATACGGCCAACTGGCGGATGATCTTCCTGCTGAACGTTCCCCTGGGTGCGGCCGCGCTCTGGGCGACGCTGCGGGCCGTCCCCGAGAGCGCCGACGGCGAGCTTCCGTTGGACGGCCCCGGCGCGGTGATCGCGACGGTGGCGCTCGGGCTGATTACGTGGGTCGTGTCGCAGGCGTCCGCTTCCGGCCTCGGGCCCGCGTCCGCGGTCCTGCTCCTCGCCGCCGTGGCGGGGGGCATGGCGCTGTGGCTGCACGAGCGTCGACTCGGCGAGCGCGCCATGATCCCGCCGGCCATGTTCGTGTCGCCGGCGTTCGTCGGCCTGAACGCCTACACGCTGCTGCTCTACGCGGCCTTCGGCGGGTTGTTCGTCCTGTTGCCGTTCGCCCTCATGACGGAAGCGGGGTACACCGCCTCGCTGGCAGGGGCCGCCCTGTTGCCGCTCCCGATCGTCCTGGGCGTCGCCTCCGGTTCGGCCGGCCGCATGTCCGCCGCCGTGGGATGGCGCTTGCCCCTCGCGGCCGGCGCGGGGCTGGTCGCCCTGGGCTTCGCCCTCTTGGCGGGGCTCGGCGCCGGCAGCTACTGGACGGAGGTGTTGCCCGGCCTGTCATTCATCGCGATCGGCATGACCGGCGCCGTCGCTCCCCTGACCACCGCGGTGCTGGCGTCCGTCGACGATCGGCATACCGGCACGGCCGCGGGCTTCAACAGCGCGATCTCCCGGGTGGGATCGATGGTCGCGATCGCGGCCGCGTCGACGGTGATGGGGCAGGGCGGCACGCTTTCGGCCTTTCACGTTGCGGCTGGCATCGGGGCGGCACTGTCGGCGGCCGCAGCGCTCATCGCGCTGGGCCTACCCGGCGCGAAAACCTCGATCGACCCAACTCCGTGATCATGGCCCTCGCTCGGGCCGACACCTGGGCGAGCGGTTGGAAGCGGTCGCGCTCGCGGCGACCTGGAGCCGGCGCCCACGCCCCCCCGGTCACTGGCGCGGCAGCCGCCGCGAGGTGCGGCCAAGCGCGCTGTCCGGAAAGCGTCGCCCCGGGCGCTGGACGAGGTCCAACTCGGCTGATTTTTCCAAGTGCCGGCGGCAGACGGCTCACGGAGGCGGTTGCGCGTCACCGCCGATGGTCGATCCGGAAGGATTGGTACCACTCTTTTTCCCAAAACGGTTCTCGCCGCCAACGCGGCCCAGGGTCAGTCTCGCCCTGCGAAACATTTGCTGCGCTGCACGCGCGCGGGACCGTGGGTACCTCGGTACCGGGCGCGTGCGGAAGCGTATGGTCGGTTAGGATTGGCAGGGCCCATGACGGAACGCTCAGTCGCGGGATTGGACAGGATCATCAATTCGGAGCACCTTCGGGGCGGCGAAATCGAGGTCGCGCGAGACCTGCCCTGGCCGGTGTCGACCGAGGGTTTCCCGCCGATGCAGTCGCCCCGGCACGCAGCGGGAGGCCACGTGGCCATCGTCGGCGGGGGCCCCGTCGGAATCTTCGCTGCGGCCGCCGTTGGTCAACTCGGGATGACGGCGACCGTGATCGAAGCCTTCCACGAGGGCGGGGGGCAATGCACCGCTGCCTATCCCCGAACGAGGATGGACGGAGTCCCGGGCCAGCCGGAAATCACCGGCGCCGCCCTCGTGGAGAACCTGTTGCGGCAATGCGCTCGGTATGCTCCTCGGCTGCTGTTCGGCCGTCGCGTATTGTCGATCGAGGGCGCGACCGGGAGATTCGATCTCGGCCTCTCGACCGGCGAGCGCGTGGTCGCCAGTGCGGTCGTTCTCGCCACCGGTGCAGGCGCCCTGATGCCGGCGCGGCCCCCCATCGCGGGCGTCGAGGCCCTGGAGGGTGCCAGCCTGCTCTATGCAGTCGACGAACCGGAGCGATTCTACGAGCAGCGGCTGGTCGTCGTCGGCGATGGGCGCGAAGCGCTGGACTGGGCCACGTTCCTCGCTGGCATAGCGGCTTCCGTCACGCTGGTCCGAAGCGGTGCGGCCGGAGACGATGGGGAGGCCGGCGCGGCGGGCGAGTTCGGGCACCTCGTCGGCGTAGGGCGAATCGACGTGATCGCCCCCGCCACGCTCCGGGCGCTCGACGCCGACGGGGATCGCATCCGGGCGTCCGTGGCCGGAGAAACGGGCCCGATACAATGCCTGCAGGCGGACGCCGTCCTCTACCTCAACGGGCTGCGACGGGACCCCGGCGCGTTGGCGGCCTGGGGCGTGAGCACCGATGACCACGGCATCGTGGTCGACCCACTGACCATGGCGACCGGCCGACCCGGCATCTACGCGGTCGGGGACGTCGTCACGTACCCCGGCAAGCTCGGCCTCATCCTCTCCGGGTTCGCCGAGGCCTCGATCGCCGCGCGCGCGGCCGGGGCGCTTCTGCGGATCGACGTGGCGTGTCCGTATCGACCCTCGTTCGAGGGCCGGCGGCCGGTGTCGCCGGTCCCGATCACCAATCCCGCGCGTCAGGTCCCGGACTGGTCGGGCGCGCGGGTGGCACCGTGAGTTCTCCCGCCACGCAGCCCAGGCCGCGGGCGGACGGTCACTCAGCCGGCGTGCGGTCGATCGATCCGGCGAGATCCGAGGCCAGTGGCTCGATGCGCCTGAGGCCGAGCGCGATTTCGTCCGAATCGAACGCAGCGAACCCTAGCAACAACCCGTTCCGCTTGCTCGGCCCGGCGAAGTAGGGCGACAGCGCACGGGCGACGACGCCACGCTCAGCCAAGGAGCGCACGATGGAATGGTCTTTGACGGTATCCTTGAGGGGGAGCACGACATGCATTCCCGTCTCGGTCGCCGTGACGGGAAGGTCGGCGCCGAACGTGGCCCGCATCCCGTTCAGGAGTGCCGCTTGCCTCTGGCCGTAGAGGGTTCGCATGCGCCTGATGTGCGAGACCAGGAGGCCGCGGCTCATGAACTCGGAGAGAACCAACTGCTCGACGAGGGAGGCATGTCGATCCACCGTGGCCCGCGCCTTGGCGAAAGCATCTGCCAGGTCCAGGGGCACCACGAGGTAGCCGAGGCGCAGGGACGGTAGAAGGATCTTCGAGAACGTCCCCATGTGGAGCGTCCGCGCGGCGAGATCGAGTCCGAACAACGCCGGCGGCGAGGTTCCTGCGTAACGGAACTCGTAATCGTAATCGTCCTCTACGATCCAGCTGCCCGTCCGCTCGGCGAAGGCCAGCAGCGCCTGCCGGCGCCCCATTGAGAGCGTCGCGCCGAGAGGGTAGTGGCGCGCGGCGGACGTGAAGATCAGACGTGGCACCGGAAGGGTTCGTGCGGCATCCTCGACGCGCAATCCGCGAGCATCGACCTCGACGGGATGGACCGATCCGCCGTTCGCAGCGATGACGGCCCGCGCGCCGACGTATCCCGGTTCCTCGAACCAGACCGGATCGTCCGGGTCGACGAGCAGCCGGCACACGAGGTCCAGGCTCTGGTGGGTGCCCGTCGTGATGATAACTTGGCCGGGGTCGCACCTCATTCCGCGGGACGACCCGAGGTGCTGGGCGATGGCACGCCGCAACGGCTCGTAGCCGGCATTCGGGGTCGTCGCCAGGATCTCACCCGTCAGGCGGCCCGAAACCTCGTTGAGGAGCCGGAGCCAGGTGCGTATCGGGAATTGCCTGAGATCGGGCAGGTCCGGCATGAACGGTGTGGTGTGCTCGGCGAACTCGCCAGCCGCCGCGACGGTCAGAGTCCGCCCTCTGGCGGACAGGATGCGGGGCGGCGCGGCGCCGTCGCCGCGCCGGGGTGCCTCCGGCAGGGAGGGGATCCCGTCCTCCCAAAGGGCGCCCGTCACGTAAGTCCCGTCGCCCGTGCGGCTCGCGACCGCGCCCTCCTCGGCGAGGATCTCGAATGCCATCAGGATCGTGTTCCGGGAGACAGCCAGTTCGTCCGCCAGGGTTCGGGTGGACGGGAGCTTCATGCCCGGCGGAATGTGGCCCTGGAGGATCGCGTCCCGGATCTGGTCCGCGATCTGCCGGTGGAACGGAGTCGCGGACGTTTTGGATACCGAAACGGCGATCAGCGAGCCCGTCTGCCCGACCTTCACCATCTCCAGCACCCCGCGCCGCGAAGGGGACCGCACGCGCCTACCGATCTCGAGCCGCCGTGGTGACGCGCCCCGGTACCCGCGTAGCTCGCACCTGACGGCGAGGCCGCGCGGCCCACCCGGGCCGGGGCCGGCACGCGCCTCTCGAAGTGACGGCCTGGAGCGGCTGGCCCCGTCAACCGGCGGCCACCGGTCGGGGCGGCCCGTCGGCCGCGGTTTGCGGCAGCGCCTCGACAGCCGGAAAATCGAGCGGCGTATCGAAGACGTTGTTGATGAGGTTCGTCAACGAGAACTGCGCGCTCAACGCGATGATCTCGACGATATTCGCATCGCTGAACCCCGCCGCGCGAACGTCGGCGAGTGCCTTCGCCTCCACCTTGCCACGCGTCGCCACGACCGCCTTGGCGAAGCGGACTGCGGCGTCCTCCTTCGGGTCGTCGGATGATCCGGATCGGGCCCGGCGGATGTCGTCCGGCGAAAGCTTTCCGTGCGTCGAGCCGAAGTGGCTGTGAGCGGAGAGACAGTAGCCGCAGCCGTTGACCTCCGAGACGGCCAGGGAGATGTGATGGCGCGTGCGGGCTGAAAGCGTTTTCGCCAGCGCGCCCTGCAGGCTCGCGAAACCCTCAAGGGCGTTCGGGCTGAGCGAAAGGATCCGGATCACGCTCGGGACCTGGCCCAGGCTGCCGGCCACCGCGCCGAGGATCCGCTGGGATTCTGCGGGCGCGTCCTTCGGTTCGGGGATGTCGATACGGCTCACGGCGGTTGCTCCTGATCTGGTCTTCGGTCCGGTGGCGACGGCCCGCTTCGATCCGATGTCCGGAAGTATTTGGGTTCGGCCCTTGCCGCGAAGTCTCGGCAGGCCGACGGTTCACGGATGCCATCGGGCCAGTTATCCTTATGAGGCGCTGGTGTGCGCCGGGTCTTGAGTCCGACGCTCAGAGTCCGGGATCGCCCCGGGGCGGTGGACGGCGTCCGGTACGTGCGGATCAAGGTCGGCCGCGTCGGCCAAGGGGGATCGACCTGTGAAGGGCCACATGACGGGCGTTGACGACGAGACCTGCATGGTCCGCGGGAAGCCGGCCGGGGCGACGGGGAAGGTGCGGCTTCCCTGGGAGGAGATCGATGGCCTGATGGCCTCGCTCGAAGTGGAGGTTATCGCCCTCTCGCAATGCCTCGTCAGCGCGGGGCACAGGCTCGAGCTCGGCGCCAACGAGGCGCCAGGGCTACACTACATCCTGTCGGGAACCGGCCGCATGACCATCGCCGGCCAGCGGAAGGTGGAGCTCGCCCCCCACACGCTCGTGGTCATGCCGCCGCACGTACCGTTCTCGATCGAGATGCCGGGCTCCGGCAGGGCGGCGATGGCGCAGGTCAACGGGCGGGACCAGGACTGCTCGATCGAGGGCGTGCGCCGGTTCACGGCGGGCGACGGCGAGCCCCGGCTGATCATGGTGTGCGGCTACTTCCAGGCCCGGTACGGATCGGCCATCGACATCTTCGGCAGGCTGAGGAACCCCATCGTCGAGCAGTTCGCCGTCGGCGACAAGGTCGACCAGAAGCTGGCCGCGGCCGTCGAGGAACTCGTCACGCAGGAAATCGGTGCGGGCGCGATGAGCGCGGTCCTGCTGAAGCAGGTCATCCTCATGCTCCTGCGCCGATCGGTTGGGTCGATGGCGCTCTGGGTCGAGCGCTTTGCGGTCCTGAGCGATCCGCAGGTGAGCCGCGCGCTCGCGCGGATGGTCGCGGATCCGGGCGCGCCGCACACGGTCACCGGCCTTGCCGAGACCGCATTCCTGAGCAGGTCCGCCTTCATGGCCCGCTTCTCGGATGCGGTGGGTCAATCGCCGATGCTGATGCTCCGCGACCTGAGGATGCGGCAGGCCGCTACCGAGCTCGCCTCCGGCGCGCAGAGCGTCGAACGCATCTCGAGGAACGTGGGCTACGCGAGCAAGAGCAGCTTCGTTCGGGCCTTCAAGGCGGTCTACGGCACCGATCCGGCCGCCTACCGCGCCACGCACCGCGGCGCCTGAGTAGCCGGCGATCGCGGCGTCCGCAGCGACGCGGACCGCCCAGAGCGTAAGGCGGAAGCGGGCGACCGTGTCGCCGGCGCTGCGCGGTGACCGCGGGCATTCCGAGTGCCAAGGGATTCCCGCCAAGCATCGTCGGGAGGACCGGCATCCCCGGCGGTCAACACCCG
>Ga0255028_100206_pt1 | contig 13027 bp, 9 predicted proteins | sample DRGLUT_MetaT_FD_178168 | JGI IMG/M metagenome (GOLD analysis project Ga0255028, IMG submission 178168) | Metatranscriptome of freshwater microbial communities from Pennsylvania, United States - DR:GLUT (Metagenome Metatranscriptome) | ecosystem: Environmental > Aquatic > Freshwater > Creek...
CCCTGATCGCCCTTGGGTCCCTGATCGCCCTTGGGTCCCTGATCGCCCTTGGGTCCCGTCTCGCCGGGCGGCCCCGCGGCGCCCTGAGGGCCGGGCGGTCCCGGAGGCCCCTCGGGGGCGCAGTTCGCGATCGCGGCCTCGCGCTCGTCCGGTTCGGATTTCAGCGTCACCACGCAGGTCGACGGCCGGTAGGGCAGCCGGAAGGTGAAGCGCCCGCGCCGGTCGGCCTGGATCGAGATCTCGTCGTCCATCACCACGATCGCGCCCGGCTTGCGCACCGAGCCGGAGATGCGGAGGTCGCCGGCCTCGATCCGCGCGTCGTAGACCATGATCGGCTGGCTCGGGACCTGCGGGCGCCGCACCTTCGGCTGTGCCGCACGCGGCCGCGCGGCGGTGGCTGGGTCCGGACCTGCGGCCCCCGGCGGATCCGGCTGCTGGCCGAGCGCCGCCCCCGAGAGGGTGAGCAGGATCGTCAGGGCGAGGGCTGGGCGCATGCGCGATCCCTATCGACCGCGTCACGCACGCGGCGGCCGCCTATTGGTCTCGCGCCACGGTTGGGGTCAACCGTGGCCGTTGAAACCGCTCGTCGCGGTGATTCTACACGCGTCCACAGCCATCCACAGGCCAAGCCTCTGCGGCGACGCGCGATTCCGCGGCCGCACGGAAGCGGTTTGTTCTTGTTCCTGTTATGTTCCTATCCTGCGGCATGATTGGAGCCGACGGAGATGGGGCGGGACCCTGCGGACGAAGCCGAGCGGGAACCCGCGTCCAGCGAGTCCCGAGAGCGGCTGGCCGCCCTGCGGGCGCGCCTCGCACCGCCGGTCGACGGCCGGGACCGGCGCCCGGTCCTGCCCCTGGGCCTGGCCGCCCTCGACGCGCACCTTCCCGACGGCGGCCTCGTCCTCGGGCCGCCCCACGAGATCGCGCCGGCCGAGCCTGCGGACGCGATCGCGGCCCTGGGCTTCGCCCTGGCGCTCTGCGCCCGCCACCTCGCCCTGAAGCCCGGAGAGGCGCTGATCGCCGCCGCGCCCGGCCAGCCCCTGCCCTACGGGCACGGCTTGGCCGGCCTCGGCCTCGACCCGGGCCGTCTGCTGCTCCTCGAAGCCGGCAGCGATGCCGAGGTGTTCCGCGCCCTGGAGTCGGCCCTGCACGCGCGGGCGCTCACGGCCCTGATCGGCCTCCTGCGGGACGGGATGCCGCTGAAGCCGGGCCGGCGCCTGCAGCTCGCCGCGGAAGGGCCCGCGCCGCCGCTCCTGCTGATCCTGCGGCCGGCGCCCGCTGGCCTGCCCAACGGGGCCGCGACCCGCTGGCGGATCGCCGCGGCACCCGCGGCGCGGGACCGGTTCGGCACTCTCGAGCGGCCGCGCTGGCGGGCGCGGCTCGAACGCTGCCGCAACGGGCGCGGCGGCGACTGGCTTCTGGAGTGGGATCATGCCGCGCATCGTCTGCATCTGCCTGAGCCACTGGCCGGTGACGCGGCTGCGGCGGGCCGGTCTCGCGCCTGAGCGCGGCCCGCTGGCTGTGGCGGCCGAGGGGTCCGGCGGCCTGCGGCTCGTGGCCCTCGACCCGGAGGCCCGTGCCCTGGGCCTGAACCCCGGCGAGCCCCTCGGCCGGGTCCGGGCGCGGATCGGCGTGCCGCTCCAGGTCCACCCTGCCGACCCGGCCGCCGACCGGGAGTCCCTGCTCCGGCTCTGCCGCTGGGCGTCGGCCTACGCGCCCCTGGTGGCCCCGTTCGGGCCGGCCGAGGCGACGGACGGGCTCTACATCGACGTCGCCGGGGCGAGCCATCTGCGCGGCGGCGAGGCGAACCTCGTTGCGGATCTGGCCGCCCGGCTCGCCCGCGCCACCATTCCGGCGCGAATCGCGCTGGCCGACACGCCCGGCGCCGCCTTCGCGCTGGCCCGCCATGGCGAGGCCGACCGGATCGTCGTTCCGCCGGGCGGGGCCGCCGAGGCCCTGCAGGACCTGCCCGTGGAATCCCTGCGCCTCGATCCCGACATGGCCGCGGGCCTGCGGCGGCTCGGCCTGCGCCGGGTCGGCGAGCTCGACGCCCTGCCCCGCGGTCCCCTCGCCCGCCGCTTCGGCGAGACCCTGCTGCTGCGCCTCGACCAAGCGCTGGCGCGCCGTCCCGAGCCGCTGGCGCCCCTGTCGGAGGCCGCCGCGTACGCCGCTGCCCGCGGCTTCCTCGACCCGATCGGCCGGCAATCGGACATCGTGCGGACCGCCCGGGACCTGATGGCCGTGATTGCCCCCCGGCTGGAGCGTGACGGGCTCGGTGCCTGCGCCCTGCGCCTCGTGCTCCACCGGGTCGACGGGGCGGTGCGCGCCCTCGACCTCGGCCTGTCCCGACCCGAGCGCTGCCCTGAGCGGGTCGCCGCCCTCGTTTCCTTGCGCCTCGACCGGCTGGGGCCTGCCCTCGATGCCGGGTTCGGATTCGAGACGGTGGCGCTCGCCGTGACGGTGACCGGCATCCTGCTGGCCCGCCAGACGGATCTCGGCGCGGCCCCTGCAGGCGACGGGGTCGGGGTGGTGGCCGACGCCCTGGCGCAACGGCTCGGGCGGGCGCTGCTCCGGCTCGAACCGCGGGCGAGCCACCTGCCGGAGCAGGCTGACCGGATCCGGGTTTGGGTTGCCGGAGAGAGGCAGGGATCGTCAGTGGATAAGGGCCTCGACTCGATGCGGGCGCATCTCCCTCCCCCCTTTGCGGGGGAAGGTGGCCCGCGAAGCGGGTCGGGAGAGGGGGGCGACGCTGCAGAACAGGGCCGTGTCGATCAGGAAGAGCGCGCCCTCTCCGGAAGCCGCGCTCCCCTCTTGCGGGACTGCATCCCGGCCCGACCCCCGCTGACGCGAGGGCCCCCCTCCCCCGCAGAGGAGGGAGGGAGGACGCCTGCCCGCGCCTCCCCGATCCCTTCCCCGATCCCCTCCCCGATCCCCTCCCCCTGGCCCGACCACCTCCCGCCGCGCCCCCTGGTGCTGTTCCCCCGGGGCGAGGCCGCCCTCGACGTTCTCTCGACCATCCCGGAGGGTCCGCCCCGGCGCTTCCGCTGGCGCGCCCAGGTCCATCGAGTCACCCATGCCGAGGGGCCGGAGCGGATCGCCGCCGAATGGTGGCGCGCGCCCGGCGAGCCCCGCGACTACTACCGCGTCGAGTGCGAGGCCGGGCACCGGCTCTGGCTCTACCGCGACGGGCCGCACGCCTCCGACCGCCCGGCCGCGTGGTACGTCCACGGGCTGTTCGCGTGAGCGGCCCCGCTTACGCCGAACTCGCCGTCACCACGAACTTCTCCTTCCTGCACGGCGCCGCGCACCCGCAGGACTACGTCGTGCAGGGCGCGGCCTACGGCCTCGCCGCGATCGGCATCGCTGACCGCAACACCGTGGCCGGCGTGGTCCGGGCGCACGCGGCGGCGCGGGCGCTCGAAGCGGAAGGCACCGTGATCCGGATCCTGCCCGGCGTACGCCTCGTCACCGAGGAGGGGTTCGAGGCCGTCACCTACCCGATGGACCGGGAGGCCTGGGGGCGCCTGTGCCGGCTGCTCACCCTCGGCAACCGGCGCGTCCGCAAGGGCGCGTGCCGGTTCTCCTTCGCCGAGATGCTGGAGGCCGCCGACGGCCAGATATTCATCGCCATGCCCCCGGCCCGGCGCCTGCCGGAGGGGTTCCGGGCGCGGCTGGAGGCGCTCGCCGCCGCCGCCCCGGGCCGGACCTTTCTCGGCGCGTGCCACACGCGGCGCGGCGACGAGCGGCGGCGCCTCGGGCTGCTGGCGGAACTGGGCGCGGCCTCGGGCGCCCCGATGGTCGCGGTCTCGGATGCGCTCTACCACCATCCCGAGCGGCGCCCGCTCCAGGACGTGGTCACCTGCATCCGCGAGGGTTGCCGGATCGGGGAGGCCGGCTACCGCCTGGAGGCCAATGCCGAGCGCCACCTGAAGCCACCCGCCGAGATGGCGCGGCTGTTCGCCGACCACCCGGAGGCCCTGGCCCGCACCGTCGAGATCGCCGAGGCCTGCGATTTCGACCTCGCGCAGCTGCACTACGAGTATCCCGACGAGCCGGTGCCCCCCGGCCGCACGCCGCAGGAATACCTGGAGGAGCTCACCTGGGAACGGGCCCGCTGGCGCTACGCCGGCGACATCCCCGCCCCCGTCGAGGCCACGCTTCACGACGAGCTGCGGCTCATCGCCAAGATGGACTATGCCCGCTACTTCCTGACCCTGTTCGACGTGGTCGCGTTCGCCCGCAGCAAGGGCATCCTCTGCCAGGGCCGGGGCTCGGCCGCCAATTCCGCCGTTTGCTTCTGCCTCGGCATCACCGCGGTGGATCCGTCGAAGCACCGGCTGCTCTTCGCCCGCTTCATCTCGGAGAACCGCGGCGAGCCGCCCGACATCGATGTCGATTTCGAGCACGAGCGCCGGGAGGAGGTGATCCAGCACCTCTACGCCCGCTACGGCCGCGAGCGCGCCGCCCTCTGCGCCACGGTGATCCACTACCGCCCCCGCATGGCGATCCGCGAGGTCGGCAAGGTTCTGGGCCTCACTGAGGACGTGACTGCGGCGATCGCCGACACGGTCTGGGGTTCCTGGGGCACCGGCATGCCGGACCAGCACGTGCGGGAAGCCGGCCTCGATCCGGAGAACCCCGCGATCCGGCAGGCGCTCGACCTCGCCCACCAGCTGATCGGCTTTCCCCGCCACCTGTCGCAGCATGTCGGCGGCTTCGTGCTGACCCGCGGCCGCCTCGACGAGACTGTGCCGGTGGGCAACGGCGCCATGGCGGACCGCACCTTCATCGAGTGGGACAAGGACGACATCGATGCGATCGGCCTGATGAAGGTCGACGTTCTGGCGCTCGGCATGCTGACCTGCCTCAAGCGCGGTCTCGATTTCCTGGAGCGGGATCACGGCACCTTCTACGAGACGCTGGCCGACCTGCCGCAGGAGGATTCCGCGACCTACGCGATGCTGGCCAAGGCCGATTCCGTCGGCGTGTTCCAGGTCGAGAGCCGGGCGCAGATGTCGATGCTGCCCCGCCTGAAGCCCAAGGAGTTCTACGACCTCGTGGTGCAGGTCGCGATCGTGCGTCCCGGCCCGATCCAGGGTGACATGGTCCATCCCTATCTGCGGCGGCGCTCGGGGATCGATCCGGTGGCGTACCCCGCCCCGCATCCGGATCACGGTCCGGCGGACGAGCTGAAGGAAGTGCTGCAGAAGACCTACGGGGTGCCGCTGTTCCAGGAGCACGCCATGCAGATCGCCATCACGGCGGCGGGCTTCACCCCGGCGGAAGCCGACGGGTTGCGCCGGGCGATGGCGACCTTCCGCCATGTCGGCTCGATCGGCGGGTTCGCGGACAAGTTCGTCGGCGGCATGACCCGCCGGGGCTACCCGAAGGATTTCGCCGAGCGCTGCTTCGCGCAGATCCGCGGCTTCTCCACTTACGGCTTCCCGGAGAGCCACGCGGCGAGCTTCGCGCTCCTCGTCTACGCCTCGGCCTGGATGAAGTGCCGGCACCCCGACGTCTTCCTGGCCGCGATCCTCAACGCCCAGCCCATGGGCTTCTACCAGCCGGCCCAGCTGGTGCGCGACGCCCGCGCCCACGGGGTCGAGGTGCGGGGCGTCTGCGTCAACGCCAGCGACTGGGATTGTACCCTGGAGCCGGCGGCGAACCCGCAGATGCACGCCGTGCGGATCGGCCTGCGGCAGGTCCGCGGCCTGCCCGAGGCCGCGATGCGCCGTCTCGTGCGGCTGCGGGCCAACGGCTACGCCAGCATCGAGGGCCTGCAGGCGTCCCTTGCCCTGCCCCGCAACACCCTGGAGCGCCTGGCCGAGGCGGACGCGTTCCGCTCGCTGGGCCTCGACCGACGCGCCGCCCTCTGGATGGTCCGCACCCTGGAGGGGACCTCGGCGCGCAAGGCTGCGAAGGCCGATGCCAGCGAGCGCCGGGCTCATCTCCTCGAGGCGCCGCTGCCGCTCTTCGCCTGGCACGCCGATGACGGCCTGTTCCGGCACGAGCCGGCGGTGGACCTGCCGTCCCTGGCCCCGTCCGAGGCGGTGGCCGAGGATTACTCCGCCACCGGCCTGTCCCTGCAGGGGCACCCGGTGGCGTTCTTCCGGGGGCGCCTCGCCCGGATCGGCGCGATCCCGGCCCGGGCCCATCTCGACCCGGCCCTGCCCCAGGGCGCCCGGGTCACGGTGGCGGGGCTCGTGCTGATCCGCCAGCGGCCGGGCACCGCCAAGGGCGTGGTCTTCCTGACTCTGGAGGACGAGACCGGTATCGCGAACGTGATCGTCTGGAAGGCGGTGTTCGAGGCCAACCGCCGGGCCGCCATGCAGGCTCGGTTCCTCGCCGTGCGCGGCCGGATCCAGCGGGCGGGCGGGGTGGTCCATCTCGTGGCCGAAGGGTTTCGCGATCTCACCGCCTCGCTCCGCGACCTGCGCGAGGCCGGCATGCGGCTGCCCCCCGAGAACACGGATTTCGGCGTGCCCCCGGACCGGCGCGTGTATCGCAGCCGGGATTTCCACTGAGCCCCGCCCCTCGACAGGCCCCGCGCCGCGCGTAGAGTGCCCCCATGTCGAGCTTCGCCGTTCCGCGCCTTCTCCTCGCCGCCTGCGCGTCCCTGCCGCTGATCCTGCCGCTCCTGGCGGGAACTGCCCGGGCCGACAGCTGCGACGACCTCACCCGCCAGATCGCCGGTGCCATCGGCGGCAAGGTCGGCAAGCGGGCCGGCCCGAGCATCGACATCCGCATGGCCGGCCCGATCAAGTTCGACGTGACCTGCCGGGCCGAGCCGATCGTTCAGGCGACCTCCGCCGAGCCCGCCCCCTCGGCGACCTTCTTCCGCGACCTGTCGGTGGCGTCCGAGATCCTGATCGGCGAGTCGGCCGCCACCGTCGAGCCGATCATCACCAACGCCTACCGGACCTCGCTCGCGGAGCGGCGCAAGTCGTTCATCCAGCAGAACGGCTGGTCGGCCTCCTGCTACACCGACCCGGGCAGCAGCACGATGCGGACCCTTTGCTCGGTGGGGCGCATCCCGCCGGGATGAGGCGGACCTGAGCCCGCAGGATGCCCGCCGAGCGCCCGCTCAGTACTCGACCACGCCGTCGAGCGCGTAGTGCTTCACGGTCTTGCGGTTGGCGATCAGCTCGTCGACCGTCGGCTCGCCCTTGAGGGCGCGGGCGATGGCGAGCTTCGTCGCCTCGTAGTTCGTCCGGTAAAGATCCTTCTGGTCGAGGTTGTCGTCCTCGGCGCAGCGCGGGTCGAGCCAGATCATGATGATCATGCAGAGCTCGTCGAGCCCGTCCTTGGGCAGGATGCCCTCGATGATGCAGTCGACGATTGCGTCGCCGGTGGCGGCCTGGACCACGCCGCCGAGGAGTTCGACATACTCGGCCGTGTGGATCGTGGCCTTGGTGGTCATCATCGTGGCCGGACGCACCAGCTGGTTGAGGTCGCGCACCACGAACATCCGGGTGTGGCCCTGGACCTGCCCCATCATCGACGCGAAGGCCTGGCCCACCGGCCCGCGCACCGAGCCGATCAGCACCTCCGGCATGGCGTCGGTGTACTGGCCCTCGGCCGCCAGCACCGTGGCCTCGCCCGCGCGGAACCAGATCTCTTGCATGTTCGAACTCCACCTGATCGGAGCCCGCGGGAGACATCATCGCGCAGCCCGCGTCAATCGATTCAGAGCGGGCCGCCCCGTCGAACACGCCGACCGGCACGAAGGCGATGGTCAGCCCCGAGACGGCGTAAACCACCCCCTTGTCGGGCCCTCGATCCGCCGTCCCGCCGGTAGCTCCCGGTGAAGACCCGGCCGAGCAGCACGATGTCCGGCAGCCCGCAGCTTACGAGACACGGCGCGCCGAACAGGCCGCCGATACCGGCGATGCCGCACAATCAGCAGCGCGTAGCCCCAGCGGGCGCCCCTCCGGGCCGCCGTGATCAGCCTGCCGACATCCGTGTCGGCGCGCATCACGACGAGTCCGGGGCCTGCGGCCTTGAGGAACGCGTTCAGGCGAGGCAGGGAAGTGCTTGGCACGGCTCGGGAACAGGCCCGGGCACGGGGCCGGTTCCGGCGGGCGTCTTCGGGCTTCCACGGGGCAGGCGGGAGGAATGTGAGATGGCCGAGAGTACGGATCGAGGCTCCGGCTGGAGCCTTCAGGCGAGCGCCGTGCCCGACGGGGTGCGTCTGGAACTCGCCCTGTCGGACCTGGGCGGAGGTCCGGTCACCGCCGCGATCGTGCTCGACCGGGCGGAGGCCCGGGCCTTCGCCCGCGCGCTGCTGGCCGCCGCCGGAGATGCGGCGGAACGGACCTTCCCGAAGCCGGGCCGTTGAGGGGCCGCCGCCGACGGATCAGCGCGGGCCGAGGCCCGGGTTGCGGCCCGGAAGGCGCGGCACCACCGTGCCCCGCTTCTCGATCGGCGCGTCGCACGCGTAGGCGAACTCGGTCTTCAGCGGATCGAACACGGTTTCGCCGACGATGCGGCAATCCTCTCGCACGGTCTCGTCGAGATAGGCGCGGGCGGCGGTGCGGAAGCGCTTCACCCGGGTCGATTCCGGCTCGGGATCGATCCGGACCTCGCTCAGGTTGCAGCCGGCATATTCACGCAGGGCATTGGAGACGATGAGCATCCGGCGCATCTGCCGGTTGTCGTAGACCTCGTAGGGCTCCTTGCAGCCGATCGTAACCACCTGCGGGGTGAGCGCGACGTAGTTGCGCGAGATGTACGAGAACCCTGTGGTGCAGCCCGCGAGCGCCAGGCCGAGGGAGACCAGGCCCACGGAAGCCAGGCTTCGGGGCAGCAGAGCCGCGGGTCGTCGCATCCTCGTCATCCCAGCCCGATCTCAGCCCGCCCCGGCTCCGCCGCCCTGCCCGGCGGGACGTGGTGCATTGAAACGGCTCCGCTTGCGCCGTCAATTCGTTTCTGCCTCGGACCATGGCGTCCTCGGAAGCGTGGCCGTATGACGCTTGCGGAACACTTGCGGAACGTTTAACCTGTTCGTGATTTGTTTCAGAGACCGTCCCGAGGCGGTCCGCCAAGCCGCGAGGCCCCCGTCGATGCTCACGCGCAAGCAGCTGGACCTCCTGCGATTCATCCAGAATCGCATGCAGGAATGCGGCGTTCCCCCCTCCTTCGACGAGATGAAGGATGCACTCGACCTCAAGTCGAAATCGGGCATCCACCGTCTGATCACGGCCCTCGAGGAGCGCGGCTTCCTGCGGCGTCTCCCGAACCGGGCGCGGGCCATCGAGGTGATCCGCATTCCCGAGAGCCTGGCGTCCCCGGCTGCGGCGGCTCCCGCGGAGCCGCGCCGCTTCACGCCGAGTGTGGTCGAGGGCGGCAAGTCCAAGCAGCCGGCTCAGCCTGCCGCCGCCCGGATGATCGACGAGGCCGGCCGCGCCGTGTCGATCCCCGTCATGGGCCGGATCGCGGCCGGTACCCCGGTCTCGGCGATCCAGAACCAGAGCCATGCCATCACCCTCTCGCCTGACTTCCTAGCCGGCGGCGAGCACTACGCCCTGGAAGTGCGCGGCGACTCGATGGTGGAGGCCGGCATCCTCGATGGCGACCTCGTGGTGATCCGGAAGCAGGACACCGCCAATACGGGCGACATCATCGTGGCCCTGATCGACGACGAGGAGGCGACGCTCAAGCGCCTGCGCCGCCGCGGTTCCTCGATCGCCCTGGAAGCCGCCAACCCGGCCTACGAGACCCGCGTCCTGGGCCCGGATCGGGTCCAGATCCAGGGCCGGCTCGTCAGTCTCGTCCGCCGCTACTGAAGCGGGGCGGCCGGCGCGTCGCCCGGGGCGGGGTTGGCACCCGGCGGATCGTCCTCCGTCGCGGCCATCCCGCGGGAGGCTTCGGCAGGGGGATCCGTCCCGGTCCGCGCGGCGACGGGTAGGCCGGGCAATGCATGCGGGCGCCACGGCACCGTTCGGTCATCGGTCCGGGCGCCCTGTATCGCGAAGCCGCCTGGTCCGGCGCGCAGGGCCACGGCCCCGTGGCTGGCGAGGAAGCGGCGGTCGATGACCAGTGGGCCCGTACAGGTCGGGGGCGCCGCGAGGCCGGTGATCAGCACGGCGGCCCGGGCGCAATCCTCCGGGAAGGCGCGCCGGTCGCGGACCAGGGCGACGGCCCGGCCGTCCGGCAGGATCGCGGTGCAGCCGAGCCGGTCGCAGCGCCCGCCCGCGGACGGGCGGCTCCGCTGTACCGGCGTGCGGCCATCGCCATCGGCCTTCAGCCACTGTTCCAGGACGAAGCCGGAGGGATTCCCCAGCGCCGCGAGGCGCCCGTCGGGACCCCGCACCGCGGCGCCTGCGCCCTGCCGGTCGACGTAGAGATCGTAGCGCTCCGGCAGGGCCGCGAGGCCGAGGCCGACCAGGAGCGGCGGCAGGGCGAGCCAGCGCAGGCGCGAGACCGGGAGCGTCGCCAGCAGCAGCCCGGCCGTCAGCAGTCCCAGCGCCCCGGTTCCGAACGCCGGCAGCACCAGGGTCGCCCGCTCGAACCCGGCGATCCATTCGGAGATCGCCAGCATCCCGCCGACCGCCTGGCCCATGAGCCACCAGACCGGCCGGTCCAGGGCGAACGGGTAGGCGAGGATCCCGATCACCGCGGAGGGCATCACCACCAGGGAGACCAGGGGCAGCGTCAGGGCGTTGCCGATCAGCCCGAACGGCTGGATCGTCTGGAAATGGTAGGTGGCGAAGGGCGCGGTGGCGATCTGCGCCACCAGGGTCGTGGCCAGGGTGCCGGTGACCGCCGACAGGCCGGTGCCGACGATCCGCCCGATCCGTCCCGCCCCGGGGCGCACGAACAGGCGCCCGTCGATCAGCCGCGCGCAGGCGATCAGCCCGGCCACCGCCCCGAACGACATCTGGAAGCTCGGGCCAAGCAGCCCCTCGGGCTCGCGGGCCAGGGCGATCAGCGCGGCGAGCGCGAGGTTGCGCATCGACAGCGCCGGCCGGTCCACCAGGATCGCGCCCAGCATGATCAGGGTCATGATCAGCGAGCGCTCGGCCGCGATGTCCCAGCCCGAGAAGGCGCAATAGGCGGTGACCCCGAGCATCGCGAATCCGGCCGCGATCTTCTTGATCGGCCAGACCAGGGCGCAATGGGGGATCAGCGCCAGGGCCGCCCGCACCAGCCAGAACACGACGCCGGCGGCCAGCACCATGTGCAGCCCCGAGATCGAGACGACGTGGTAGATGCCGGCGGCGCGCAGTGCGTCGTTGGTCGCCGGGCCGATCAGACCGCGCTTGCCGGTCACCAGGGCCGCCGCCACTGCGCCCGCTTGGCCGCCCTCGGCCTGGGCGATCCGGCGGGTGAGCGCGTTGCGGGCCTCGTCCAGCATGGCGGCGAGCCGGAGGCGCAGCGGCGGTGGGACCGGCGGCGTCGCGATCCGGACCGCGCCGACCAGCGAACCCACCGCGCCGATCCCCTGGAAATAGGCGTCCCGGGCGAAGTCGTAGCCGCCCGGGCGGGCCGCTTCGGGCGGCGGCAGCAGGCGCGCGGTGGCGGCGATGACATCTCCGGGCCGCAGGGCCGGCGCCTTGCGGAACGAGACCCGCACGCGGGCGGGCCGCAGGTCCGGCGCGAGTCCCGCGAAGGTCTCGACCCGGACGATCAGCCGGGCTCCGACCTCGCGCTCGTCCAGAGCCTCGATCATCCCGGTGAGCGGGCCGATCGTGGTCCGGCTCAGGATCGGGGCGGCCACCTGCGAGACCCGCCAAGTTGCCGCCGCGAAACCGAGGAATCCGGCTGCCACCGCGAGGGTGAGCGCCAGCGCCGCCGGTCGCGCGCCGAGAAACGGGATCGGCGCCGCCGCGAGCGCGGCCCCGGCCAGCGGTGCGGCCAGAACCGGCGTCCCGTCGACCGCCGCGAAATAGACCAGGATCCCGGTGCCGAAGGCCACCGCCAGCCAGGGGAACAGACGGCGCTGCTCGGCTTCGCGGCGGAGGCCCCCGGCGAGCCAGGCGCCGATGGCCGGCGGGGCCAGGGCGCGCGGGCCCGGCAGCGCCACCGCGCTCCCTGCCACCCTCGCGCCGATCCGCCGCATTGCCGTCGTCCCGATCCGCGCGACCTGTGCGGGGTCGTGCGATTCCTCCGACGATTCTTAACGCAGTGCCGGCCTCGTGCTACAGCCGGTGCTTCATGCTACGGGCGCCGTGTCGAGCCCCTCGCCGCTCTCCGCCTCCGCTCCGCGACCCGCCCCCGAACACACCGGACCGATGTCCTCAGCCGTCGTCACGCGCTTCGCCCCCTCGCCCACCGGCTACCTCCATATCGGCGGGGCCCGCACGGCGTTGTTCAACTGGCTCTATGCCCGCCACACCGGTGGCACGATGCTGCTGCGCATCGAGGACACCGACCGGGAACGCTCCACCAAGGGCGCGATCGACGCGATCCTCGACGGGCTGACATGGCTCGGCCTCGACTGGGACGGGGACGTGATCTTCCAGTTCGCCCGCGCCGAGCGCCACCGTGCCGTCGCCGAGGAGCTGCTGGCCGCCGGCCGGGCCTATCATTGCTACGCCACCGCCGAGGAACTCACGCAGATGCGCGAGACCGCCCGTGCGGAGGGGCGCGCGCCCCGCTACGACGGCCGCTGGCGCGACCGCGACCCGTCCGAGGCACCCGCCGGGGTGAAGCCGGTGATCCGCCTGCGCGCGCCGATCGAGGGCGAGACCGTGGTCGAGGACGCCGTGCAGGGGCGGGTGACCTGGGCCAACAAGGACCTCGACGATCTCGTCCTCCTGCGCTCGGACGGGACACCGACCTACATGCTCGCCGTCGTGGTCGACGACCACGACATGGGCGTCACGCAGATCATCCGCGGCGACGACCACCTCACCAACGCGGCCCGCCAGAGCCAGATCTTCTCGGCGCTCGGCTGGGACATTCCGAAGATGGCCCATATCCCGCTGATCCACGGGGCCGACGGGGCCAAGCTCTCGAAGCGCCACGGCGCGCTCGGCGTCGAGGCCTATCGCGATCTCGGCTATCTGCCGGCGGCCCTGCGCAA
>Ga0255028_100207_pt1 | contig 12979 bp, 10 predicted proteins | sample DRGLUT_MetaT_FD_178168 | JGI IMG/M metagenome (GOLD analysis project Ga0255028, IMG submission 178168) | Metatranscriptome of freshwater microbial communities from Pennsylvania, United States - DR:GLUT (Metagenome Metatranscriptome) | ecosystem: Environmental > Aquatic > Freshwater > Creek...
CAGCCCGGCGAGGCCCTCGACCCGCTGCCGGACTACCTGGGCCCGCGCGAGTCCCACACGAACGACCCGGCGCTGGCCAAGCGCTACCCGCTCAACATCGTCTCGCCGAAGAGTCACTACTTCCTGAACTCCTGCTACGCGAACATGGAGGACAAGCAGAAGGGACAGGGCGAGCAGTTCGTGATGATCAGCCAGCACGATGCCGATGCCCGCGGTATCTGGGACGGCGACCGGGTGAAGGTCGGTAACGACCGCGGGGCCTTCAAAGGCGTGGCGCGGATCACCGACGACGTGACGGCTGGCATCGTCGTGGCGACGCTGGGCTACTGGCGGCAGCTCAACGAGGGTACGGTCAACAGCATCTCGTCGGGCGCCTTCACCGACATGGGCCACGCCCCGTCCTTCTCGGACAACCTCGTTGAGGTGTGGCGCGCGAACTGAGGCCGCGGGCGAAGACCGGCGCGGACGGCTCGGCTTCGGCCGGGGCGTCCCTGCTTCGCGGCATGGTCCAGCGCGCGCTCATCCTGCGGAGCCCGCATCAGCAGGCCTCGAGGCAGGGCTGCCGGAATCCACACGGCGCGGTCCTTCGCGGTTGCCGCTGCCCGCCCGCACCTCGGGATGCGGGCGCGAAGGGGATTCCCGCGCCAGCCCGCAGGCGGACGTCGCCTTACGGCTTGGCCTTGTCCTCGAGTTTCCGGAGGGCAGGTTTTGCGTCGGCCTTCGCGTCGGCCTTCGCGTCCGCCTTGGCCTCGACCTTGGCGGTCTTGACCGCATGCGTCTTGGCGGCCGGCTTCGGCGGGACCGTCTCGACGGCGTGAGCCAGCTTGACCGGCTCGGGCACGATTGCGGCCGCGGCCGCCGGGGTCGGCGGGGCAGCCTGGGCCGGATTGTCCTTGGCGAACAGCTTGCCGAACAGCTTCTGATAGGCGCTCGGGTCGCCATCGGCATCCGCCACGGCAATCCGCGCGGGCTTCTCCGGCAGCGCCGCGGTGGTCTCGACCTTGGCGTCGACCTTGGGCTCGGGCTCGACCCGATTCGCCATGAGGGTCGTGGCCGCCGGCTTCACGCCCTTGGCGGCCCCCGCCTTCGCGGCCTTCGCCGGCTCGGCGCCGGCCATCATCACGGTCTGGCCCTTCGGGCTGACCTCGATCTCCTGCGGCCCGGCCGCCAGGGTCTCCGGGCGGCTGACGTCGCCGAGATTGTGCCGGCCGTATTCCTTGGCGTCGTAGGGCAGCACCGTCTCGGTGCCGCCGAGGCTCGCGAAGGCGCTGGTGTTGGCCGGCGGGCGGAAGACCGGGTTCTGGCCGCCGTCCTGGTAGACGACCCGCACCGCCGGGGCGCCCTTGGCCACGAGTTCGGCCACCGTGTGGGCGTCGCGCTCGCTCTTCTCCGCAACCTGCGGATCGACCTTCGGCTTGCACGAGCCGGCGGCCGCGTCCGAGCCGCCGAACACGTACTTGGTGCCGCACTGGCCGACCTTCGGCTCCTCGCGCAGGGCCTCGAAATAGTCCGAGCCCTCCTTGAGGTTCTGCCAGAACCCGATGTTCGGGTCGTTGCGGAACTTGGCCATGTTCTCGGCCGTCATCCGGAACGGGTAGGACTGGAACTGGAAGCTGCGCTGGCCGCCGATGAACGCCTCGCGGGCGATGGCGTAGATCTCCGCGATGGTGGCGTCAGTCATGGCGAAGCAGCCTGCCGACGAGCAGGTGCCGTGCACCATCAGGTACTTGCCGGTGCGCCCGTTGGCCCGGTCGACGGCATTCGGAAAGCCGGTATCGAACGAGAGGTAGTAGGAGGAGTTCGGGTTCATCAGGCCCGGGGTGATCGTGTAGAACCCCTCCGGCGCCTGCCGGTCGCCCTCGCGGGTCTTGGGGCCGAGCTGGCCGGACCAACGGCAGATCGGGTAGATCTTCAGCAGGGCGTAGCGGCCGTCGCTGCCCCGCTTCCAGACCTCCATTTCCGCCTCCTTCTTGAAGGTGCGGATCAGGATCGGGTCGGATTGCTGCATCCCCTTGGTCTGCATCAGGGCAACGGTCTGGGGGGCGATCGGCGCGAGGCTGCGCGCGCTCGGGCCGTTGATTCCGGAACCGTCCTGGCAGGCGGCGAGCGACAGGGCCAGCAGGGACGCTGCCGCCAGCAGTCGCGCGGTCGCGAGACGCGCCGTCATGGGGAACCTCGATGTCCTATGCGCGCCCGCGGGCCTTGTTGGCCAACGTCGGGCGCCACTCCCCAACCCAATAGGCTCGTTAAGCTTGCGCCTTCCTTACCGCAAGGACCCGGCTGCAACACTGGATTGTTCCCATGTGTGGAGAGCCCGCGAATGCGCCCTTTCCACAGACGGCTCCGCAATGACGGCCGGCTCGGCTCAGCCGAGCACGGCGGGCCGCCGGGCTGCCTCGGTGCGGATGATCGCCACCAGCGCGGCGTCGTCGGTCGGATCGGCCAGCCGGAGGCCGACCGGCTCCGAGGGGGTGCGCACCGTGAGCCAGCGGAGCGTCGGCCGCAGGTCGATGGCCTCCGCGACCTCCATGCCCGGGTGCCCCGTCTCGAGCTGCACGAAGGTCAGGTGGTTGCGGCTTGCCCGCGCCCCGAGGAGGTCGTCGATCGCCTCGACCACGTCCCGGGGCGTGTGGAGATGGGTCATCATCCACAGGCGGTTGTCGGTGCCGGGCGTGTCGAGCGCCCTGCGGATCCGGCGCACGCCCTCGGTGAGGAAGGCGTAATCCGCGTCGTTCGCCGCCGGATCGTGGTGGTTGAACACGCATTCGAGCCCGTGGCGCGCGCGGTAGAGTCGATGGCGTCCGCGCCAGATGTCGGGCCCGCGCCGCTCCGCCTCCGGGATGGTCTCCAGCTGGCTCCGGTCGACGAGCGCGGCGAAATCGTCCGCGAGGCAGTCCCGGGCCATGCCGGGCATCGAGAAGATCCAGTCGAGCGGGCCCGACCACTGGCGCAGATCCAGGGTCTTGAGCACGTGCGCCATCTGGCAATTGCAGCCCAGCGAAATGTGGTTGTGCGGGCCGGGCTCCCGGGCGTCGCGCCGGCCGATGAGCCGCCCGAGGGCGCCCAGCAGGCCCCCGGTCGCTCCGGGTGCGGTCACAGCGTCCGGCCGATGGCGAGGAACTTCTCGGCGCGCCGGTCGCGGATCTCGGCGGGCGTGAGGCCGTCGAACGGGGCGAGCGACTCGGCGATGGCGTCGCCTGCGGCGCGAATCGCGCCCTCGCGGTCGCGATGGGCCCCGCCGGTGGCCTCCTGGATGATCGCGTCGATGACGCCGAGGCGCAGCAGGTCCTGGGCGGTGATCTTCATGGCGGTGGCGGCGTCGGAGGCGCGGCCCTGGTCGCGCCACAGGATCGAGGCGGCGCCCTCGGGAGAGATCACACCGTAGATCGCGTGCTCCAGCATCAGCACGCGGTTGGCGGTGGCGAGTGCGATCGCCCCGCCAGAGCCGCCCTCCCCGATCACCACGGCGACGTTGGGCACGCCGAGCGCCAAGCAGGCCTCGGTCGAGCGGGCGATGGCCTCGGCCTGACCGCGCTCCTCTGCCTCGATGCCCGGATAGGCGCCGGCCGTGTCCACGAAGGCGATCACCGGCAGGCCGAACCGGTCGGCCGTCTCCATGAGACGCACCGCCTTGCGGTAGCCCTCCGGGCGCGCCATCCCGAAATTGTGGCGCAGCCGCGCCTCGGTGGTGGCGCCCTTCTCCTGCCCGAGCACCAGAACGGGGCGGCCGCGGAAACGGCCGAACCCGCCCAGGATCGCCTCGTCCTCGCCGAAGCTGCGGTCGCCGGCGAGTGGCGTGAACTCGGTGATCAGCCCGCCGCAATAATCCACGAAGTGCGGACGCTGCGGATGGCGCGCCACCTGGGTCTTCTGCCAGGGCGTCAGGTTCGCGTAGATCTCGGCGAGCGCCTGGCCGGCCTTGGCCTCCAGCCGGCCGACCTCCTCGGCGATCGAGACCGCGCCGTCGCGCGCGCTCACGGCCCGCAATTCCTCGAGCTTGGCCTCCAGCTCGGCCACCGGCTTCTCGAAGTCGAGGTAGGTGCGCGTCACCGCCATCGTGTCACAGGTCTTCCCGGATTCCGCCGCGCGAGAGGCGGCGGGCGCGAGGTGTTGGCGATGGCGGGATTGGTGTCAACCGGCGTCGTGGCGGAAGGCCCCGCGCCGGCCGCCCGTCACCCCCGCGTCAGGTCCTCGCGGGCGATCCGATAGCAATGCTCCAGGTAGCCGCGCTGGTGCTCGCCCATGAGGTCGGTGACCACGGTCCAGAGCCAGCCCGGCGCGTCCGGTCCCGGGCCGGGATCGCGGACGGCCTCGATCCAGCTCCGGCGGGCGTCCCCGTCCATCTGGCGGCCGTGGGCCCGGCCGAGAATCGCCGCGAGGTGACCCGAGACGCGCACCGCCTCGCTCCGCGAGAATTGCTCGGCGTCGATCTTGAGATCCTGCGGCATCAGCTCCCGGACCGTGACGGGCGCACCCCGGAAGTGGGCGGCCACCATCCGGTCGCCGAGGTTCGGCGACAGCGCCCGGGCGCCCGCGACGACCCGCTCGGCATGGTCGGCCGGCATGGCGGCCCCCGGGGCGGCGGGCGCGAGGTGCGGCACCGCCTCCTTCACATCGAGGAGTGCGAGGTGCGGACGGTCGCCGCCGAGGATCTCCACCAGGCCGGCATAGCGCAGGCGGCCCAGCGAGCTGCAGCCCTTGATCCAATAGGCGGCATCGAGCAGCCGGATCTCGGCATCCGAAGCCGCGCCGCCGAGCGCCAGGACAAGCCGCCGCACCTCCGGATCGCGGCTGAGGGCTTCGAAGGCCGCATGCTCGTCGGGGTCGAGGTCGAAGAACCGGCTGCCGCGCGGCAGACGGCCAGCCTTGCCCTTCAGGCGCTCGCGGGACAGGTGGCGCCAGCGCCGCCCGAGCGCCCGCCGCTTCGTCGTGGCGACGATCTCGGATTCGGCGATGTCGCGCTCGGCGCCTTCGGGGTCGGCGATCCCGTCGGCGTAGCCGTCGGCCATGGAATCCATCATCCGGGCGGTGACGATGCCGGGCAGCGTCGCGTTGAGCGCGGCGGTGACCAGGGAGAGCGCCAGCCGGACGAGGTCGAAACCCGGGTTCGCCACCACGGTCTGGTCGAGGTCGCGGATCTGGATGTCGATCTGCCCGTCCGGGCCGGCGAGCGCGCCGAGATTGCCGAGATGCGCGTCGCCGCAGATCCACACCGGCGGCCCCTCGGGCAGGGACCCCGCCGGCATGCGGGCGAGGAGCTCGTAGAAGCGCGCCGTGCTGCCGCGGACATAGGCGTGCGGCGAGGAGGCGATCTTGCACAGGCGGCGCTGCTCCAGCACGCTCGCGTCGCGGCCGGTCTGTTCCGGCACCTGCATGTCCATCCGGGTCGTCCGATCCTCTGCCGGCGCCGAACCGGCACCGGGCTACCTGCCACGGCCATCCTAGGGTTCTCATCCCTAAGCAGGGGTAAGCGATTTGACGCGCCCCAGGTTACCGGCTCGGCGTCGATGCCGCGCTCCGGATTGCCGTCGCGCCTCCCGCCGCTTTCGACCCAGACGCGGCGCACGCATCCGCTCGGGATGGACCCGAGGGGCTTCCAGGCCGGTTTGGGCAATCGGATGCGGTGTCTCGCGCCTCGGAGATGCGCCAGCCCCGCAAACCCTGTCGCAACCGGAGAAGCGGCCGAGCCGATGCCCCGTCGCGGGACGCCGGCCGGCTGGGAGGAACTGTGAAACGGCGCGATCCGCTCCTGGGCGGCGCTCAGGCCGCCTGCGGCTCGACCCGGTTCCGTCCCGCCGCCTTGGCCCGGTAGAGGGCGAGGTCGGCACGCCTGAGCATGTCGCCGGGGCTGGTATCCTCCGCGTGCCGCACGGCGACGCCGATCGAGACCGTCACGGGGATCGAGCGGGTGGATCGCTGCACCGTGAACGGCACCGCCTCGACCCGCTCACGGATGCGCTCCGCGATGATCTGCGCCTCGACGAGGCCGGCCTCCGGCAGGATCACCACGATTTCTTCGCCGCCGTAGCGCGCGACGATGTCGACCGGCCGCGTGTGCTGGCGGACCCGTTCGGCGAAACCGCGCAGCACCTCGTCGCCGGCCTCGTGACCGAAGCTGTCGTTGATGCCCTTGAAGTGGTCGATGTCGAGGATCAGGGCGGCGAGCGCCGGCCGCCGTGAGGCCTCGTCGGCGAACAATGCGCCGAGATGGTTGTCGAGGTACCGCCGGTTGTGCAGGCCGGTGAGGGCGTCGGTCACGGCCATCTGCAGGGAGGCCTGCATCGCCCCCCGGAGCGCGTCCGTGAAGCGCTTGCGCTTCACCTGCGTGCGGACCCGGGCCGTCAACTCGTTCCGGTCGACCGGGCGCATCAGGAAGTCGTGCACGCCGAAATCGAGGCCGCGGACCACGCGGGCGCGGTCATGCTCCTCCGCCAGCATGATCAGCGGCGTGGCGCGGGTCCGGTCCAGGGAGCGGAGCTGGCTGCACAGGCGCAGGCCGTCGAAGCCCGCGAGGTCGAGGCTCACCAGGGCGAGGTCGAACCCCTCTTCGGCGGCGCGGTGGAGGGCGGCCTGCGGGTCCGGCTCGATCGTCACCGCGTGGTGCTGGCGCAGCGCCCCGGCCATGCGGTCCGCCGCGCCGGGACGGTCCTCGATCAGCAGGATCCGGGCGTCGAGGCCGGTCTCCGCGGTGGCGAGAGCCAGGGGATCGCCGATGCCGAATTCCCGCGAGGCCAGCGCCCGCTGGCGCAGCTCGTCGGTGACCGCCTTGAGGCGCACGAGGCTGCGGACCCGGGAGAACAGGGCGGTGTCGTCCACGGGCTTGGTCAGGAAGTCGTCGGCGCCGGCATCGAGCCCGCGCAGGCGGTCCGAGGGCTGGTCGAGGGCCGTGACCATCACCACTGGGATGTGGGCGGTGACCGGGTTGCCCTTGAGGTGGCGGCAGACCTCGAACCCGTCCATGCCGGGCATCATCACGTCGAGCAGGACGAGGTCGCACAGACCCTTCTCGCAGATCGCGATGGCGTCCGGGCCGTTCATGGCGGCGAGCGTGTCGAAATATTCAAGCCCGAGCTTCGTTTCCAGAAGCTTCACGTTCGGGAACAGATCGTCGACGATCAGGACGCGGGCCGACATGGTTCCTCGCTGACACGCGGCTGGGCGGCCCGGATCGGGCGGGTCGGCGCATGGCCGCGCATCGGGGGGACGGTTGAGGAGGCGATCCGGTCCGATGCGGCCGGGTCGCCTCCTCAACGGTGCGCCCCTGCGGGGTCAGCGCGGCTCAAGATACGCGCGAACCGTTGCCAAAAACTTCGCGACCGAGATGGGCTTCGACAGGTAGGCCTCGCAGCCGCCCTCTCGGATCCGCTCCTCGTCGCCCTTCATGGCGAAGGCCGTGATGGCGATCACCGGGATGCTCTTGAGATCGTCGTCCTCCTTGAGCCACTTGGTCACTTCCAGCCCGGAGACCTCCGGCAGCTGGATGTCCATGAGGATCAGGTCGGGATGATGCGCGCGCGCGAGCTCGATCGCCTCGATCCCGTGGGCGGTCTTCAGGGTCGCGTAGCCATTCGCCTCAAGGAGGTCGTTGAACAGCTTCATGTTCAACTCGTTGTCCTCGACGATCAGCACCGTCTTCTTCATGATCCGTTGTCCCGGTGCGCGCCGATCATGATTAGTGGGCGGTGAAGCCCCTCCGTCGCCTTTGTAGCGTTCACATGTTGATGAATGGCAAACCTCTTCAAGGGGATGAAGCCGCCGAACGGCTCGCCCTGGACGTTCTTTTGTGGATCACGGCGGAGGATGACCGCCTCCTGCCGTTCCTGGCGGCGAGCGGACTCGGCCCCGAGACGCTCCGGGACAGCGCCCGGGAGCCGGCCTTCCTGGTGGGCGTTCTCGACCACGTGATGAGCGACGAGAACGTGCTCCTCGCCTGCGCGGAGGCGCTTGGCGTCAAGCCGGAACGGATCGCCGCGGCGTGGCACAGGCTGTCGCCACGCCCCGATGAGGCGTGGGCGTGAGGGGCCGAACGCTCGGGACGTTCGTTTCCGGAGGTGTCGATCCGGCCGTCATTCCGGGGCGCCGCTGCGCGGCCCCGGGATGACGGCGCGCACGGGGTCGTCCCCGGTTCCTGCGGGAGACAGGCCCGGGTGGTCCCGGCCCTCAGGGCGTGCAGCCCTTGCCCGAATCCTTGTCGCCCCGCCCCGCCTTGGCGTCGATGTCGAGGGCGGTCATGTCGCCCCGGATGGCGAAGTCGCCGTAATCGAGCTTGAGCGCGCCGCTGACGCCGTTCTCGTAGAGGTCGAAGCCGAGGGTGTAGATCGGCGTGCGCTCCCCGGCGCCCTCCGTGTAGTAGCTCAGGCGCACCGGCCAGTGCGGCATCCCGGCGAGCGGCCCGTCGCGCAGGGGCTTGTCCCGAGCGCCCTCGGCGGCCGGGGCCGGGCCGGTCGCCGTATGGCCGATCACCGCGAAGGTGTCGTAGACCTTCTTGCCGTCGTCCGAGCCGTCATAAACCTTGACCGAGACGGTCGACTGACCCGCCCGCGCCGCGTCGATCAGCCGGCGCATGTGCTCGCTCGGGAACAGCACCGGCCCCGCCACGGTGAACGGCTTGGGGCCACCCTTCAGCTTCACCGTGAGGGCATCGCCCTGCTCGGAGGCGGTCCCATCCACGGGGGCGGCGGCTTGGTTGTTGGTGAGCGTCGTCGTCTTGAACCGGAATTCGCGGCCCTCGCCGCCCTCGAAGGTGGTGCTGCGCATGTCGGACAGGCGCGTGCCGGACTCGCCGGAGGAGAGTTCCGTCACCTGGCGGGTCAGCATCGTGTAGCCGCGGCAGGCATCGCCCCGGAAATCGATGACGATGCGCCCGCGGGCGCTTTCCACCGAGCGGGTGCCGCTGCCCTCGGCGAGCGACAGGTCGTAGACCGCGCGATGGTTGGCCAGCACGATCGCGGGGGCCGCGGTCGGCGCCCCGGGCGCGGGGGGCTCGGAGACGGCGGGGGCCGCCTGCGCGCCCCACGCGGAGACGAGAAGGCCGGCCGTCAGGAGTCGGGAGAAGCGCAGGCGCATGGACAACCTCGGTTCGGTCCGCCGCAGATAGCAGGCTCAGGGAATCGGGCAATGCTTGGGTGACGGCGCATCCGGCGATCCACGCCGTCATTGCGGGGCACCGCAGGCGAGCCCGGAACCACCCTCGGTGCAGATGCTTGCCGCGTCGGCGGCTCCGGATGGCCCGCCTCCGGCGTTCACCTCCGCGTCCGGGCTCCGCTGCGCGGCTCCGAGATGACTGCGGGGACAGCCGTCCGGTTCAGGCTTGCCTATCGGTAGCCCTCCGCCTGCAGGGTGAACAACTCGGCGTAGCGGCCGCCCCGCGCCATCAGGGCGGCGTGGCTGCCCTCCTCCAGGAGCCGGCCGCCCTCCAGGACCAGGATCCGGTCGGCCATGCGCACCGTCGAAAAGCGGTGCGAGATCAGCACGGCCGTCCGCCCGGCCGACAATTCCCGGAACCGCGCGAAGACGTCGTGCTCGGCCTGGGCGTCGAGGGCAGCGGTCGGCTCGTCGAGGATCAGGATCTCGGCCTCCCGCATATAGGCCCGGGACAGCGCGACCTTCTGCCACTCGCCCCCGGAGAGGTCGAGGCCGCCGGCGAAGCGCTTGCCGAGCGGCTGGGCGTAGCCCTCGGGCAGGCGCTCGATCACCGGGGCGGCGAGCCCTCTGGCCGCCGCGGCCGCGATCCGGTCCGCGTCCGCTGCGGCCTCGATCCGGCCGACCGCGACGTTCTCGCCCGCGGTCAGGTCGAAGCGGACGAAATCCTGGAAGATCGCCCCGATCCGCGCCCGAAGGTCGTCGAGGTCGTAGGCCTGGAGCGGCACGCCGTCGAGGAGGACGCGGCCCTCGTGGGGGTCGTAGAGCCGGGTCATCAGCTTGACGATCGTGGTCTTGCCGGCGCCGTTGCCGCCGACCAGCGCCACGGTCTCGCCGGCGCGGATCGCGAAGGAGAGGCCGCGCAGCGCCCAGGTCTGCGTGCCGGGGTAGCGGTAGCCGACATCCTCGAAGACCAGCCCGTCCCGGATCGGGCTCGGGATCGGGACGGGCCGCGCGGGCGCGCGGATCTGTGGCCGGATCGCGAAGAAGGAGTAGAAGTCGTCGAGGTACTGGGCCTGGCCGGTGATCTGCGTGAAGCCGAGGAGCAGCCCCTCGATGCCGCCGCGCAGGCGCTGGAACGCGCCGGCCAGGAAGGCGAGGTCGCCCACCGAGAAGGATCCCGCCACCGTCCGCCAGACGATCACCGCATAGGCCGCGTAATAGGCGAGCGTGCCGAGGCTCGCGAAGGCGAAGCCCCAGCCGGCGCGGGCCGTGGCGAGGCTGCGGTTCTCGGCCAGCAGACGGCGCGCCACCGTCGCGTAGAGGTCAGTCACATAGCCCGAGAGGCCGAAGAGCTTGACCTCCTTGGCGGTCTCGACGCTGGCACCGAGATAGCGGAGGTAGTCGAGCCTTCGCCGCTCCGGGCTGCGCAACCAGGCCAGCCGGTAGCCGGCCTTGGTGAAGTGCCACTCGTTGAGCAGAGCCGGGACCAGGGCCAGGGCGATCAGCACCACGAGCCAGGGGGTGAAGGCCGCCACACCCGCCGCCAGGGAGGCCAGGGTGACGAGCGCCTGGACCTGCCCGAGCACCGTCCCGATGAGGCCGGTCCGGCCGCTGACCTGCCGGCGCGCCCGTTCGAGCCGGTCCTGCTGGGCGCTGTCCTCGAACTGCGCGAGGTCGAGGGCGGCGGCATGCGCCATCAGCCGCAGGGAGGCCGCGTTGGCGTAGCGGTCGCCGATCAGGGTCTCGGTCAGGTTCGAGAGCCGGCCGGTGAGGTCCGAGACCAGGGCGAGGCCGAGTTCGGCCGCCACCAGACCGGCAAGCCGGGCCCGACCGGGATCGGCGAGCCAGTCCGAGAGCCCCGCTCCCGGCGCTGGACGCGCATGCTCGGCCACGATCCCGTCGAGGATCAGTTTGGCGAGGTACAGGGTCAGGATCGGCAGGCAGGCCGCCACGAGCCGCAAGGCAAGGCTTGCGGCGAAGAGGCGGGGACTGGCCGCAGCAATCTCGCGGAACAGCGCAGGCAGGTAGCCCAGGGCCCCCAGACGCGCATTCTGGCGCTCGCCCGGGCGGGAAGCCGGGCTGACGGTCATCGCCGCACGATCCCACGCTGAAGAGACGCCGCCAGTTGGCCGAAAGGCGAAGAAAGCATAAGCTGTAGCATTATCTAGACTTAAATCTCGTCGAGTTGTGCGTGCTCAGCGGTCCTGCAATCCTGAGAATTTCGGTCTTACTCATTATCGCCGGCCTGCTCGCCGCGGTGGTGCAGTTCCTGTTGCCGAGCCCGGCGCCCGAGCCGGAATCCCGGGCCGCCTCGCCGTCCGCATCCGCGTCCAAGCCTGCCCCGGTGGCCGAGGCGCCGGCCGCGGTTCAGCGCGGCGAGCCGCTGTCCCCGCCGACCGCGTCGGCCGAGCCTGGCCGGGAGACGCCCGCCCTGCCCAGGACTACCGTGGCGCCCGCCGCGCCGCCCCAGATGCCGTCCGACGCCCTCGCCTTCCCGTCCGATCCGGCCGCACCGCCGGAGGCGCAGCCGCAGGGGCCAGAATCCGCGGGCCAGGCCGAGATCGACCGGGCCGAGGACAATGCCGGGCCTCGGGCCGTGGCTGTGGTCGACCTGAACACCGCTTCGGTGGCGGATCTCAACCGCCTGCGAGGCGGCGGCGCCATCGGCCGGGCGATCGTCGCCAAGCGTCCCTACGCGTCGGTGGACCAGCTTCTCTCGAAGCGGGTGCTCAGCCGGTCGGTCTACGAGCGGATCCGGGATCAGGTCACGGTGCGGTGAGGCCGGTCCTCGACCCGGATCGACAATGCGCCGACTTCATCCTGGGTCCGCGCGGCGGGCCTTAGGATCCAGACCCGCCGACGCATGAAGATTCCGCGCCGACGGGCATCATCGGTCGGCCGCACGGATCCGGGTTCGCCCGCGGTGATCTTGAGCGACGGCGCGGCTCCGGCGCAGCGCCCTCAGAGCGTCGTCCCGAAGATCTCCGCCACCTGCGGGATGTCCTTGTCGCCGCGGCCCGACATGTTGAGCACCATCAGGTGCTCGGCCGGGCGCTGGGGCGCGAGGTCCAGGATCTTGGACAGGGCGTGGGCCGGCTCCAGGGCGGGGATGATTCCCTCCAGCATCGAGCAGAGCTTAAACGCCTCCAGCGTCTCGGTATCGGTCGCCGACAGGTAGGTGACCCGGCCCATCTCGTGCAGCCAGGCGTGCTCGGGGCCGATGCCCGGATAGTCGAGGCCCGCGGAGATCGAGTGCGCGTCGGCGATCTGGCCGTCCCCGTCCATCAGCAGGTAGGTGCGGTTGCCGTGCAGCACGCCGGGCCGACCGCCGGTGAGCGAGGCCGCATGCAGGCCGGACTGGACGCCGTGGCCCGCGGCCTCGACGCCGAAGATCTCGACCTCGCGGTCGTCCAGGAACGGGTGGAACAGCCCCATGGCGTTCGAGCCGCCGCCGATGCAGGCGATGAGGGAATCCGGGAGCCGGCCCTCCTGGGCGAGCATCTGCTCGCGGGTCTCGCGGCCGATCACCGACTGGAAGTCGCGGACCATGGCCGGGTACGGGTGCGGGCCCGCCACCGTGCCGATGCAGTAGAACGTGTCGGCGACGTTGGTGACCCAGTCGCGCAGCGCCTCGTTCATCGCGTCCTTGAGGGTCTTGGTGCCGGATTCCACCGGAATCACCTCGGCGCCGAGCATCTTCATGCGGAAGACGTTGGGCGCCTGCCGGGCGACGTCGACCGCGCCCATGTAGACGACGCATTTGAGGCCGAAGCGCGCGCAGAGCGTCGCGGTGGCGACGCCGTGCTGGCCGGCGCCGGTCTCGGCGATGATCCGCGGCTTGCCCATGCGGCGGGCCAGCAGGATCTGGCCCAGCACGTTGTTCACCTTGTGGGAG
>Ga0255028_100208_pt1 | contig 12946 bp, 12 predicted proteins | sample DRGLUT_MetaT_FD_178168 | JGI IMG/M metagenome (GOLD analysis project Ga0255028, IMG submission 178168) | Metatranscriptome of freshwater microbial communities from Pennsylvania, United States - DR:GLUT (Metagenome Metatranscriptome) | ecosystem: Environmental > Aquatic > Freshwater > Creek...
CTCGGCCTCAAGCTGGCCGATCAGCGCCTCCTTGGTCAGGCTCGGGTCGGGCCAGGCCGCCTGGGGCTTCATGATGAGGTAGGCGTCGCAGGCGTTGGGCGGCATCGGGTCGGCGGCGATGTCGGGAGTCCCGCACCGCGAGAACACGAACGCGACCTGCGGGAACTTGCTCATCGCCTCCTCGACCCCGAGCTGCATCGATTGCGACTGCGAGATCGAGGTCGACGGGATGCGCCGGGCCTCCATGACGATGTTCTTCTCGTCGAGCGTCGGGGCGAACTCCTGACCCAGCGTCGTGAACAGCGCCCCCGCGAGGCCGAGCAGGACCACCGCCCCGAGGATGAAGGTCATCGGCGCACGGACCGCACCGTCGAGCAGCGGGCGGTAGGCCCTCTTGATCCCGCGGATGAGGGCGTTCTCGCCCTCGTCCACACGACCCGTGACGAAGGTCGCGATCATCGCCGGGACGAAGGTGAGCGACAGCACGAAGGCCGCCACCAGGGCGATCAGCACCGTCAGCGCCATCGGCGTGAACGTCTTGCCCTCGACCCCGGTGAAGGTGAGCAGGGGCACGTAGACCAGGATGATGATGGCCTGCCCGTAGACGGTGGGCTTGATCATCTCCTCGGCCGAGACCCGGACCGTGACGAGCCGCTCGTCCTGCGACAGCTTGCGTCCGAGCTCGTGCTGGCGCTCTGCGAGGTGGCGTAGGCTGTTCTCGGCGATGATGACCGCGCCGTCGACAATGAGGCCGAAGTCGAGGGCGCCCAGGCTCATCAGGTTGGCGCTGATGCGGCTGGCGAGCATACCGGTGGCGGTGAGCATCATGGCCACTGGGATGACCAGCGCCGTGATGATGGCCGCCCGGATGTTGCCGAGCGCCAGGAACAGCACCGCCACGACCAGGAGCGCACCCTCGGCGAGGTTCCTCGCCACCGTCCTGACCGTGGCGTCGACGAGCTCCGTCCGGCTCAGCAGGGTGCGAGCGACGATGCCGGGCGGCAGCAGCTTGTTGATCTCGGTGATCTTGGCGTCGGCCGCTGCGGAGACCGTGCGGCTGTTGCCGCCGATGAGCATCAGGGCGGTGCCGAGCACCACCTCGCGCCCGTTCTCGCTGGCCGAGCCCGTGCGTAGCTCGCGTCCGATGGTGACGTTCGCGACGTCCCGCACCAGGATCGGGACCCCGGCGCGGGTGGCGACCACGATCTCGGCGATCTCGTCGATGGTCTCGATCAGGCCGCCGGCCCGGACGATGTAGCCCTCGCCGTTCCGCTCGACGTAATTGGCCCCGCGGGTGGCGTTGTTGGCCTCGATGGCGTCGGAGACGTCCCTGAACGACAGGCCGTAGCCAACCAGCTTCATCGGGTCGGGCTGGACCTGGTACTCCTTGACGTAGCCGCCGATGGCGTCCGCGCCGGCGACCCCGGGCACGCCCTTCATCTGCGGGCGGATGATCCAGTCCTGCACCGTGCGGAGGTAGACGGTGCGGCGGAAGTCGTCGGCGAGGCGCTCTCCCTCAGGGGTCAGGTAGCTGCCGTCGGTCTGCCAACCGGGCTTGCCGTCGCGGACGGGCGCCCCTTCACCCGGCGGCAGGTACTCGACCGCCCACCAGTAGATCTCCCCGAGGCCGGTGGAGATCGGCCCGAGCTTGACCTCGACTCCGGGCGGCAGGCTGCCGCGCACCTCGACGAGGCGCTCGTTGACCTGGGCGCGGGCGAAGTAGACGTCGACCTTGTCGCTGAACACGGCGGTGAGCTGGGCGAAGCCGTTGCGCGAGAACGAGCGCATGGTCTCCAGGCCGGGGGTCCCGGCAAGGGCCCGCTCGATCAGCACCGTGACCTGCTTCTCGATCTCCACCGGCGTCAGGGACGTGGCGACGGCGTTGATCTGGACCTGGTTGTTGGTGACGTCGGGTACGGCGTCGATGGGCAGCCGGACCAGCGACCACGCGCCGAGGGCGGTGGCGATGAGGGTCACGAGGATGACCGCGTAGCGGTTGGTGACGGAGAAGGCGAGGATCGGGCGGATCATGGCTCAGTCCTCCGCCGCGGCCTTGCCGAGCTCGGCCTTCAGGATGAAGCTGTTGGCGACGACGACGACGTCGCCGGGCTCCAGCCCGGTGGTGACCTCGACGCTCCCGTCGTCGGATCGCCCGATTCCGACGGGCCTCGCCTCGAAGCCACCCTCGACCTTCACGAACACGGTCGGCTTGCCCGCGATGGTTTGGATCGCCTCGGACGTCACAAGGGTGCGCACCGGCTTGTCCGAGACCGCGATCTCGGCCGAGACGAAGGACCCGGGCCGCCAACGCTCGTCCGGGTTGGGCAACTCGGCGACGACGCGGGCGGCGCGGGTGTTCTGGTCGAGGACCGGGCCGATAAAAATGATCCTGCCCTCGGCGCTCTCGTCGGTCGCCTGGGTCCGGACGGTGACCGCTTGGCCCTCGCGCGCCAGCGGCAGGTCGCCCGGCGAGACCGCGAGGTCGACCCAGACCTGGGCGAGGTTCACGACACTGTAAAGCTCGGTCTCCAGGTTGTCGCGACCAACCGCGGCGCCGAGGTCGACCCGGCGTTCGACGATCCTGCCCGCGATGGGGGAGCGGATCTCCTGCCGCTCGAACTGGGCCGCCGGCAGGGTCGGCAGGGCCTCTATCTCGGCGGGACCCAGGCCGAGGAAGGTGAGCTTGCGCCGCGCCGAGTCGACCTTGACCTTGAGCTCCTCGTAGCTGGCCTGGGAGCGCAGGTACTGCTGCTCGGACGAGATGCGCTTGTCCCAGAGCGACTGGTCGCGCTCGTACAGGGTCTTCTGCAGGGCGGCGGACAGGCGGGCGGCGAGGTACTCGCCCTTCGCGTCGGCGATCTCGCGGCTGTCGAGGAGGGCGACGACCTCGCCCTTGGCCACCCGGTCCCCGAGCCCCTTGCGCAGTTCCGCCACCGTGCCCTGGGTCTTCACCGCGATGCGGGCGGTGTTGTTGGCGCTCGGAACGATGGTGCCCGGAACGTGGAGGTGACGGGCGAGCCTGCCGCCCCGGACGGCCTCGGTGCGGATGCCGACCTTGGCGACCTGGTCCTGGGTCAGCCGGACGAGACCCGGCTCCTCTGGCTTCGGTGTCGCCGCCGGCGTCAGTGCGGGGCTGCCAGCGACGACCGGCCCGAACGTCAGAAACCCGCCTTGGGCAAGGCGCGCCCGGAGTGCTGCGGGAGCGTCCGGCCAGACGGTGGCGATCAGGAACCCGCCGCCGACGGCCCCCAGGAGGAGGAGGGTGCGTTTGAACATATCGATGCCATGAGCCATCGCCGCCGGGTGCCGCCGTATGCGGGCCCGGGGAGCGCGGGTGCGTTTGAGGAAAGGGCCCGACGTCGCCGGGCGGCCCGGCCTCAGCCCCTGGGTGGCTCGAAGGGTGCCCGACCCTCTCCGGTACGCCGGGCGAGGTGGTTGACGGCCCGGAACCGGACGTCGGTACCTCTCACGGACATCGTCGGGACGGACGGTTGGGCAGTCGCCAGGGTCTGCGCATGGGAATGCGCATGATGGGCGAGGTCGGCCGCGCCGGTCCCGTCGGTGCCATGGCCGTCGTCGTGGTCGTCGTGATCGATCCCGTAGAAGGCATGGGCATGGGCGGATGGATCGACACCACGTGCCTCCGCGACCAACGGCATGACTGAGGTCGCGATCAGCACGAGTGCGACGAACACCGACAGGAGCCGCCCGATCCGCTCCACCCTCGACGCCATGCCTCCACCCAATACAGTCACTTCAGGACCGCAAATCCGACTTCACGCATCCCACCCAGGGGGATAGGATGTCAACATGCAGCATGCCTCCCATCCCGAAATCGTCAAGCGCCTGAAGCGTGCCCACGGCCATCTCGCCGGCGTCATCGCCATGATCGAAGAGGGACGCTCCTGCGTGGACCTCGCTCAGCAACTCCACGCGGTCGAGGCCGCGATCACGAACGCCAAGCGCGTCCTGATCCAGGACCACATGGAGCATTGCCTCGGCGATGGGGTCGAGCACGGCGGCAAGTCCGCGAGGGACGCCCTCACCGAGTTCAAAACGCTGTCGAAGTACCTCTAGAATCGGCCATGCTCTCCGTCCTGGCGAACCGAACCTACCGGCATCTCTTCGCCGCCCAGCTCATCGCCCTCATCGGCACCGGTCTTCTCACCGTCGCCTTGGGCCTGCTGGCGTTCCGTATCGCAGGGGATCGGGCCGGCACCGTCCTCGGGACGGCGCTGGCCATCAAGATGGTGGCCTACGTGATGGTCGCGCCTGTAGCCGGGGCTTTCACCGCGCAACTGCCGCGGCGGGCCTTCCTAGTGGCCACCGACCTCGTTCGGGCAGCCATCGCGCTTCTGTTGCCCTTCGTCGATCAGGTCTGGCAGATCTACGTCCTGATCTTCGTCCTGCAGTCAGCATCGGCGGCGTTCACCCCGACCTTCCAGGCCACCATTCCCGACATCCTGCCGGACGAGGGGGACTATACCCGCGCCCTGTCGCTCTCGCGCCTCGCCTATGACCTGGAGAACCTGCTGAGCCCGACCCTGGCGGCCCTGCTGCTGATGGTCATGAGCTACAACTGGCTGTTCGGGGGCACCGTCGTAGGCTTCCTGTGCTCCGCGGCGCTGGTCGTCTCGGTGACCTTGCCGGCGGCGCGGAAGGAGCGCACCGGCGGCATCTACGACCGGACGACGCGGGGCCTGCGGATCTATCTCGCGACCCCACGCCTGCGCGGGTTGTTCGCGCTGAACCTCGCGGTGGCCGCCGCCGGGGCCATGGTTATCGTCAACACCGTGGTGATCGTCCAGGCCCTTCTCGGACGTCCTCAGGACGACGTCGCCCTCGCCCTTGGGTGCTTCGGGGGCGGCTCGATGATCGCGGCCCTAGTCCTACCGCGGGTACTCGACCGCCTGTCCGACCGCGGGGTGATACTGCCGTCGGCGGCCTTCCTCGGCGTCGTCCTCGTCGGGGTTGCGGTCCTGACCTGGGGCAGCGCCATAGGCTGGCCGGTCCTGCTCGGGACCTGGCTCGCCCTCGGGATCGGCTACTCCGCCGCTCAGACGCCCACTGGACGCCTGCTGCGTCGCTCGGCCAGCCCGGAGGACCGGCCAGCCGTGTTTGCCGCCCAATTCGCGCTCTCGCACGCATCGTGGCTTCTAACCTACCCGCTGGCGGGCTGGCTTGGCGCCACTGTCGGGATGCCAGCGACACTAGCGGTGCTCGGTGCGCTGACCGTCGCGGGCGTCGCGGCAGCGGCCTTGCTATGGCCCGCCTCCGATCCGGATGTCGTCGCGCATGCTCACGGCGATCTTGATCCGTCCCATCCCCACTTGCACGGGATCGGCCACGGTCGGCACGAGCATGCCTTCGTCATCGACGACCTGCACCGGCAATGGCCGGCCAGGACGGGATGAGCGACGTCGTGACCTCGCTTGACAAGCGTTGGCTTGGGGCTGTCTATGGCTTCATCGGGATGCGATCTCCCGATGAGGCTCCGGCTGAAGCATCGCGTCCACTCTGCAGTTTCTGCAAGGACGCGCCATGGCCTCGCCCAACACCATTCCCCCAGAGAAACTCGCTCGTCTGATCGGTACAGCCGCGTGCCCGGTCCTCATCGATGTGCGCACTCCGCGCGACTTCGCGGAGGAGCCGCGCCTGATCCCAGGATCAAGACCGCGCCCATGGGACAGCGTCGCTCAGTGGGCGCCTGCGCTGGGGGGTAGACCTGCCGTCGTGATCTGCCAGCACGGCCATAAGCTCAGTCACGGGGTCGCCGCGTGGCTGCGCACGTCCGGCATCGCCGCCGAAGTTCTCGATGGCGGCACCACGGAGTGGGCACAGGCAGGGCTACCGATGGTACCCGCCGACAAGCTGAAGAACTGCGATCCGCAAGGGCGTACCGTCTGGGTTACTCGCGCTCGCCCCAAGGTCGATCGCATCGCCTGCCCCTGGCTGATCCGCCGGTTCGTTGACCCCGAGGCGGTCTTCCTGTTCGTGCCGCCGTCCGAGGTCTCCGCCGTCGCTGCTCGTTTCGACGGCGAGGCGTTCGACATCGAGGGCCCGGATGTCTTCTGGAGTCATCGCGGAGAGCTCTGCACCTTCGACGTGATGGTCGCGGAACTGGGCTTGGCGACCGAACCGCTCCTTCGCCTCGCCACCTTGGTCCGGGGCGCCGACACCAACCGCCCCGACCTCGCTCCCGAGGCCGCCGGGCTCCTTGCGGCCTCCCTCGGCCTCTCGCGGATCTATGCGGACGACCTGGAGCAGCTCGATGCCGGCATGCTCCTCTACGACGCCTTTTATCGCTGGTGCCGGGACGCTTCCGACGAGACCCACAACTGGCCGACCAACAAGCCGAAGGGGAAAGCCTGACATGGCTACCTCCGCCCTCGGCTCCACCACCTTCAAGCACGGGCCGGCCACCGGGGCCGTTCCGATGCCCGTTACACTGCAAGAGGCGGCACCGGTCTGGGGGCGCATCGCCTCGCTCTCGTTCGGTGGGCCGGCAGGGCAGATCGCCGTCATGCACCGCATCCTCGTTGAGGAGCGGCGATGGATCTCCGAGAACCGCTTCCTGCACGCTCTGAACTTCTGCACCCTCCTGCCGGGGCCGGAGGCGCAACAGCTCGCGACCTACGTCGGCTGGCTCATGCACGGCACCCGCGGCGGCCTCGTCGCCGGTGGCCTGTTCGTGCTGCCGGGCATCGTCGCGATCATGGCCCTGAGCTGGGTCTATGCGCTCTACGGCAACGTCGGGCTGGTCGCCGGCCTGTTCTTTGGGCTCAAGGCCGCGGTGCTGGCCATCGTCGCGCAGGCGGTCCTGCGCATCGGGCGGAGAGCTCTGAAGAGCCAAGCCATGGTCGCCCTGGCGGCTACGTCCTTCGTGGCGATCTTCCTGCTCGACGTGCCGTTCCCCGTGATCGTCCTGACCGCCGGCGCCATCGGCTACCTTGGCGGCCGGGCCGGTCTGCCGCAGTTCCGCATCGGCGGCGGGCACGGCGCCTCGAGCAAGGCCGACGCCGGTCCCTACTTGCTCGGCGACGATGAGCTTCTCCGCGAGCACGCATCTCTCGGTCACACCCTGCGGGTCCTTGCCGTGTGGGCGGCGCTTTGGCTTGTGCCCGTGGCCGTCGTGCTCGCCGTCGTCGGCCCCGACGACGTATTCGCGCAGGTCGCGGTGTTCTTCTCCAAGATGGCGATGGTGACGTTCGGCGGCGCTTACGCGGTGTTGGCCTACGTCGCCCAGCAGGCGGTGGAGCATTACGGCTGGCTCCGGCCCGGCGAGATGCTCGACGGCCTCGGGATGGCCGAGACCACGCCGGGCCCGCTTATCATGGTCACCCAATTCGTGGGCTTCATGGCGGCGTTCCGGAACCCCGGCGCCCTGCCGCCGCTACTCGCCGGGACGCTCGCGGGCCTGCTCACCACCTGGGTGACCTTCGCACCCTGCTTCCTCTGGATCTTCGTCGGCGCGCCCTACGTCGAGCGCCTGCGCGGCAATCGGGCTCTGGCTGGCGCGCTCTCGGCTATCACCGCGGCGGTGGTCGGCGTGATCCTGAACCTCGCGGTCTGGTTCGCCCTCCATACGATCTTCGCCGAGGTCTACCCGGTGGCGGCCGGCCCGATCCGCTTCGACGTGCCCGTGTTGGTGAGCCTGAACCCGCGGGCCCTAGCCTTGTCGATGGCGGCGCTCGTGGCGGTGTTCCGGTTCCGGGTCGGCCTGATCCCGACGCTGGCGGCGTGCTCGGCCGCCGGCATCCTCCTGCATCTCGCGGGAGCCGTCGCATGAACCGCGGGACCGTCCCGGGCGCCATCCTGTTGCTCCTCGTGGCGTCCGCGGGCTCGGCATGGGCGGACGGCTTGCCCGGCTTCGAGCCGATGCAGACGGGACCCGGCTCACCGGGGCGCTGGCAGACGGTCGCGGACGCCGAGGCGACAGCCGGGCGTGCCGTCGAGCAGTCGAGCGACGACCCGACTGAGAACCGCTTCCCGCTGCTGATCCGGATGGCGACCGCTCCGGCGGACGTGACGGTCCGAACACGGATCAAGCCGGTGTCGGGGACCGTCGATCAGGCCGGTGGTTTGGCCGTCAGACTTCTCGACAGGAACAACTACTACCTCGTCCGAGCCAATGCCCTTGAAGGCAACGTGCGCCTCTACAAGGTCGTCGCCGGGCACAGGACCCAGTTGGCGGGAGCCGACGTGCCTGTCGCCGCCGGCGTCTGGCACGACCTCGCCGTTACGGCCCGCGACGACCGGTTCACGGTGTCGTTCGACGGCCGCGATCTCTTCTCGGCCACCGACGCGACGATAGGCACGCCCGGCAAGGTCGCGTTCTGGACCATGTCGGACAGCGTCACCCGCTTCGACCGCCTCGACGTCGAGGAACTCCGATGATGGCGCGCCACCCGCTGGCCATCGCGTTCGCCGTGACGGCCGCCCTCACCGGGCCGTCAGGCTCTGCCGGGGCCGAACCCTTCCGAAGGCTTCCGGGACGCGACCTCACCATTCGGCTGCCCGGCATGAAACTCACCGACGACGTGCACTGGGCTTACGGCTTCGAGAAGGGCGGTCACTTGCGCTCGGTGTCGATGGGCACGCTGCGGACAGGCTTCTGGCGGGTCCAGGGCGACGAGCTCTGCCTAGGCGGCGGTCCAGACGGCACCCGCTGCTTTCAGGTCTGGGCCGCCGGCGACGGCATCGAGCTCCGGCGCGGGGACGGGTCCCTTCCCGACGTCGGCACACTTCGCAAACCCCAGGCGCGCCGGTAGCGGCCGCTCCCCGAGAGGAAGAACTCATGTCCAACGACATCGACCGCCGTAACCTATTCCTGGCCGGAGCCGGCCTTGCCGCCGTCGGCCTCCAGGCCGGCTCCGCGACTGCCGCGGACGGACCTGGCCCCGGGCAGCCCGCGCTGAAGCTGCCGCCTTACACGGCCAAGCCGCTGCCGCTCGATCCGCAGAAGATCGCCGGGATGAGCGAGCGCATCATGATCAGCCACTACGAGAACAACTATCTCGGGGCGGTGAAGCGCTTGAACTCCATCGCGGACCAACTCGCGACGATGGACTACGAGAAGACGCCCGGGTTCGTGGTCAACGGGCTCAAGCGCGAGGAACTCATCGCGACAAACTCGATGATCCTGCACGAGCTGTTCTTCTCCAACCTCGGCGACCAGAGCAAGCCGGGCCCGGAGCTGGAAGCCGCCCTGGCGCGTGACTTCGGCAGCGTCGAGCGCTGGCGCTCGCAGTTCACCGCCATGGGCCGCGCCGAGGGCGGCGGGTCCGGCTGGGTGCTGCTGACGTACAGCCCGCGGGACAAGCGCCTGGTGAACGCCTGGGCGGCCGACCACACCACGACCCTCGCCGGCGGCACGCCCATCCTGGCGATGGACATGTACGAGCACGCCTACCAGATGGATTTCGGGGCGAAGGCGGCGAACTACGTCGACGTCTTCATGAAGGTGATCCGCTGGGAGACGGCCGACCGCCTCTACGACGAGGCCAGGCGCGCCGCATGAGGGGCCGTCGCATCCTCGGCATCGCCGTGCTCGCGGCGTTCGCCGCCGTGGGGGCGCCCTCGGCATGGGCTGTCGACGGGGGAACCTCTTCCCCTCCGACTGAGGCCCCTTCCGACGGTCCGCCCCGGCAAGGCCCGGTGGACGTGACGCAGCGCAGGACGCAGGACCTCTACCTGGCATGCCTTGCCGAGCAGGGGGCGGCGTCCAGCTGGTGCAGCGCCTACCTGATGGGCGTCGCCGACACGCTCACGGCCTTCGGCAACGGGGGCGACAGGGGCGGTCTCTGCAACGTGGACTACAGCATCGAGCAGCTGTCGGAGACCTTCCTGACCTGGGCGCGGGCACATGATGCCCTGTTGCAGATCGACATGCTGGCCGGGGTCACGATCGCCTTCCGGCGGCGCTGGCCCTGCCGGTGATGCACTTGCGCGCCCGTCTCTCCTTCGAACCCCCTCGGCCATCTTCTCGGTGTCAGTGATGCCCATTCCGGGTCCCGCTCACTTCAAGGTTGCGGTCGTCTGGCGGGGCGACGCTAAGGCGCGAGCCGAGGCGCGCCCGGAGACGAGCCGGTTCGCGGCGGTGTTTGCCGCTCTGGGACGGCATGGTCTCGCCGCCGAACCCGCCGTCTGGGTTGGGGGACGGGCTGATGTCCTCCGGGCGGAACTCATGGGAATGGACGCCGTACTCGTCTGGGTGAACCCTGTGACGAAGGACACCGGCGAGGACCGAGGCGCCCTCGACGCGCTGCTGCGGGAGGTCGCCGCCGCCGGGGTCCTCGTCAGCGCCCACCCTGACGTGATCGACCGGGTGGGCACCAAGGAGGTGCTGTACCAGACGCGGGAGATGGGCTGGGGAACGGATACGCACCTCTATGCAAGCTGTGCCGCCCTCGCGGCGGCGTTCCCCCGGCGCTTGGCCGAGGGGCCGCGGGTGCTGAAGCGCAGCCGCGGCAACGGTGGCATCGGCGTGTGGAAGGTAGAGCGCGCCGCCAGCGCGGAGGAAGTCCTGGTGCAGGAAGCGAGCGACAGGCGCCGGCGCACCGTGCTGCTCGACGCATTCCTGGCGGAGCGCGCCTCCGACTTCGCGGCGGGCCTCACCCTCGTCGACCAGCCTTTCCAGATGCGGCACCTAGAGGGGATGGTCCGCTGCTATGTCAGCGGTACGCGCGCGGCGGGGTTCGGCACCCAGCTCGTCACTGCCCTGGCGCCGCCTGAGCACGGACGGGCGCCGCCGCGCCTCTATTCCGGACCGGAGGACGAGCGGTTCCAGCGCTTGCGATGCCTGCTCGAACGGGACTGGATACCCGAGATGACGAACCTGCTCGGGTTGAAGCCGGACGACCTGCCCGTCATCTGGGACGCCGACTTCCTGCTCGGGCCGAAGGATGCCGGCGGCGAGGACACCTACGTTCTCTGCGAAATCAACGTGAGCTCGGTGTTCCCGATCCCCGATGAGGCGCCTGACGTCCTAGCTGCGACGACGCTCCGGCGGTTGGCCGACGCTCGCAGGTGATCCCTAAACGTTACCTGCGGTAAGATGCACAAAATCGGTGTTTCGAGCACGACGAACGCGCCCGGGACATTTCGAACAGACGTCGATCCATAAGCTTCCTCTTCGACCGAGATCTGGCTTCAACGTACGTCCATGACGACCGGCCGCGTGTGCCGGGTATGTCGGGTCTGGGTATGATCGAAGACGCCGACCCACATGTAGAGGTGGGTCCCGGGGACGAAGGATGCGTCGTACTTGCTCTCGGACTTCAGCGCTCGGCTGACGATTAAGGTCCAATGGCCCTCGCGCCAGTCGGCCGCCCCCTTGAGATCGTAGCGATCTCCAGAATGGTTTCCGGTGATCAGGACGGCCGGCATGATCGTGCCCACCGGCACATTCGCGTCCGCTTCAGCGGTGTAGTCGACGGTGTCCTGAGGCAGCATCCACCATTTCGAGCCCTCGTCCGTCCCGGCGTTGGGGTCGTCGTTCCATGTGCCCATCGCCCGGGTCATGGCGACATGATCCTTCGGCAGCTTTAGCGGTGTGACCGGGCCGCCCTTGTAGTCCGCGGGCGTCATGAGCTTGAAATTATACGTGTAGGGCGTGTCGCCCGGATCGCCCCAGTAGCCGGCCTGATACCGGTTGAGCTGCGCAGCCTCGTTCTGCGTCGGCTGTCGGGGCGGGCCGATATACATGTCGTCGACCTCCCCGAGCAGGCCGCCGCGTGAGGCCTTCCACTGCCACATGTCGACCATATGGCCGTCCGTGTAGTGGAGACCGCGCCCGTTGCGCGAGCCGGGGAAGTCGGGATGCGGCTTCGGCCCGAGATGGGAGACACCGCCGGACCCGAATGCGTCGCTCGTGGAGAAGATGACGGCGAACTTGTCTTCGTAGAACGTGGTGACGTCGTCGATGAATGGGCTGTCGCCCAGCAGGTGCCATCCGTCCTCGCGCTTGATCATCGGCAGGCGTCGGGTCGATCTGGACGGATCTTCCCACCGGAACGCGAAGTAGATGCGGGCCTCGTCCCGAACGGCACGGATCTCGACGGTCGACTCGCCCGATCCGTCCTTCAGGTTGATGCCCTGCATCGTCCTGATCGTCACCGGACGAGCGGTTTTCCAGACGTCGTCGTCCAGGAGCTTCGCGAGATCCGGAGCGCGGTTGACCGGTCGGACGTCGAGGTGGTCGCGTGTCGCGACGTCGACGGCCGCGAGACCGGTGATCACCGGTATGCCGACCAGGGACGCGATCAGGAGGGGCTTGCGAGAAGCCGCAGCGCTGGTGAGCGCTGCTGGACGAAACAACCGGAGCAGTTGTTGCCAGCCGCCGTACAGGAAGTGGGTCGTCATGTGGATCGCGATGTAGCCGAGCGCGATCAGGGCGCAGGTCGCATGCAGCCAGACGACCCACCCACCGAAGCCCAGATAGAGGGCGATCCCCGTGCCGGTCATGATCAAGACGACGCCGTAGATGAACCAGTGCAGCAGCACGTTGACGCCGCCCCAGCGCGCCTTCCGAGCGGCGGCCGTGGACCCGGGCAGCGCGAGAGCGCGCATCCTGCGCGGCGCATTACGATCCAACAGGCCGCCGAGCACGAGGTACAGGACGTAGGCGGTCAGGCAGAAGAAGAGCCCAAGGCCCGCGAGGAAGTGCACGGTCCAGACTTCACCCTGCGGCAGGATGGGCGCGATCCACTTGGCGAACACGGCCGTGCGCGCGTCGGCTGAGATGCGCAGGCCCGTGAACAAGCTCGCCACCATGGCGACGACCGTCAGCCAATGGATAACGATCGTACCGAGGTCGCTGCGAGGCTTCGAGGTGGAGGTTGCCTGAGACGGGGCTCCGAGGCGTAGATCGGCTGGAGCCACTGGCTTGTTCATCCGCGTAGCTCTCGAAAAACGATGTGACATCGAGTCGAGCGGCAGGATGAAG
>Ga0255028_100209_pt1 | contig 12879 bp, 15 predicted proteins | sample DRGLUT_MetaT_FD_178168 | JGI IMG/M metagenome (GOLD analysis project Ga0255028, IMG submission 178168) | Metatranscriptome of freshwater microbial communities from Pennsylvania, United States - DR:GLUT (Metagenome Metatranscriptome) | ecosystem: Environmental > Aquatic > Freshwater > Creek...
CTAGGACACCGAGCGCGAAGGTGATGTCGGGGGCGGCGGGAATGGCCCACACCCGCAGCGTCTCGGGCGAGTTCCAGTTCACCGCGGCGTAGACGAGGGCCGGTGCGGCCATCCCGCCCAGCGCGGCCAGCCCCGGCAGGATCCGGTCGGGCCACGTGCGCAGTCGCCCGTCGAGCACCTCGCGCTTGATTTCCAGCCCGGCGAGCATGAAGAACACCGCCATCAAGGCGTCGTTGATCCAGTGCAGGACCGACAGCGGGCCGAGATAGGTCTTCAGCGCGGCAAAGTAGGCATCCGCCCATGGCGAGTCGGCCACCACGAGCGCCAGAGCGGCGCTGGCCATCAGGACGAGGCCACCGCCGACCTCGCTGACGAGGATGTCACGAAGCGCCGACCAGGGGCGTCGGCGCCGCGGAACGGCATGGGTGGTGGGCGGCACTTACACGGGTCTCCGGCGCTGGCGGCCCAACCAGCGCTTGACCTGCCGGTTCGACTAACGGACCGCGCACCCTGTGGGGCCTATTTCATCGATCCCGGACAGGAACAACCCGCGCCTCGGAGGACCCCCAGGCGGACGGGAAAGGGTACGCCCGGAACGGCCGGAGGCCGCCCGCAAGCCCTGGCCACAAAGTCCGATTCTCGGCGCATTGCAGGCGGCGGCGACGGGTGGCGGAAATCTTAACGACACACTTACGAAATCGGCATCGCTTCCGGCTCGAACCCTAACGCATTCAGGCCCAGCTTAGGGTCGCGGTTCAACGAGGATCGCGCGAACCCCAGACACACGATGTCTCCCATCATCCACGTCGCCGCCATCCATGCCGAGGCCCCTGCCTCGGACGCGGCCCGGTTCATCGTCGGCCAAGACCCGGAAGGGCACTGGGTCGCCATCGAGACCCACGGACGGGCCGGCGGCATCTTCCGCAGCCAGAAGGCCGCCGTGGACTACGCCGAGGACGAGACCGGCCACCGGCCCAACGCGGTGTTCCTGTCGGGTGAGCGCGTCGAGTTCCGCATCTGAGACCGTGCCCGGCCCACTGGAGTGGCCGGGCCGCGCTTCCCATATCATTTCCTTTACCGCTCTGAGGGGATTCTCGTATTCACCCGTTCCGTCCGAGGCCGCCCCATCCGGCACCTGCGTTCCGGACGCCGCAGTGCGGACGCCGTCCGCCCCTCTAACCTTGTCCTGGCGGTCGCAGGCGTCGCCACGCTCGGCGGCTTCTGCCTCCTCCTCGCTGCCGACATCCTCGGCGACCTCGTGGGCATCTGACGCCCTCCGCCGGGCTAGCGGTGCGTTCGGTGGATCCTGACGGGATACTGATATGACGGCCCAATCCGCCCTCTCGAACCCTTATGCGAGAGGGTGCAGGCTCCGGAACCTTCCGTGTTCCCGGAACCATCCCATGCTCGCCATCCGCACCACCGCCATCGATCCCGACGCCCAGGGGCGACGGCTCGCGCAGGCGCGCATCGCAGGCAGCCTCGCCGACGTCGACCTCTCGGCCGTCACGACCTTGCAGGATGCCGAGGACCTGTCCGACGTGACCGTGGCGGCCCTCCGCTGGGCGTAGGTCGGCTACGCCCTCGTCGGCACGCATCCCGCCGTGGCGCGCACCCTCCGGCTGGACGGGCCGGTCGCCGGCCCGCTCCTGCGCGAGGCCATCCTGGAAAATGGCGGGACCCTTCGGCTACCGCGCGGCGTGCTCGGCGCCGGCGTGGGGCTCACCTTCCTGATCGGCCGCTCGTTCCCGTTCACCGACGAGGAGGCGACGACGGCGCGCAACGCCCACGGCGCCTGCGCCGCCTGCCAGCTCGACCTCCACGTCGTCTGAAGGCGCACCGCGCTGCCGACGGTGCTCGACGAGCGGGCGGCGACGGCGGACCTCGGGCTGGAAGTCGCCCACGTAGCGGGACCTTGTGTCGAAGGCTGGATGAGCGCGGACATCGCCGCCGGCGAGGTAAGCGTCGCAATCGACCGAAACCTGGCCGCCCGCGGCCACGGGAGCGACGTCATGGATGACCCCCTTGTTGCGGTCGTGTGGCTGGCACGCCATCTCGCCGACCGCGGCTCGGGCCGGAACGGCGGCGACCTCGTGGCGGTCGGCAGTTGCTGCGGCCTCGCCCAGGTCCTGCCGGGGCAGACCTTGACGGCCCGGCTCGGCGGGCTCGGCCCGGTCTCGCTCAGGCTTTGCTAAGCATCCGGGCGCCGACGACGGCGTGGAGCGCCGCGGCGTCCCGGGCGGCGCGCAGTGCCGCCGCGGTCTCCGGGTCCCGCAGCCACCGCGCCACGCAGGCCAGGGCGTTCAGGTGCCAGCCCTCGCTACCGGCGGGGAGCAGAAGCAGAAAGACGAGGTCGACCGGGCGGTCGTCGACCGCGTCGAAGTCCATCTGATCGCGCAGCCGCGCGAGCAGGCCGAACGGGCGGTCGATGCCTTCCAGCCTGGCGTGGGGAAGAGCCACACCGTCTCCGACGCCGGTCGAGCCCAACGCCTCCCGCCTGCCAAGGGCGGCGGAGATCTCGTCGACGCCGAGGCCAAGCCGGCCCGCGGCGCGCGCGGCCAGGCTCTCTAGGAGGGCTTTCTTGGAGGGCGCGCGCAGGCCCGCGAGGACGTCCTCCGGGGCGAGGATCTCGTCGATGGTCATGGTGCCGGCCGGCGGAGCGTCTTGAACGGCATCAGTGCGTCGTCTCCGTCGTGCGCGGCCCGGCGTCGTTCGCAGCGCGCGGCTTGATGTTCGGTTCGTCGTCCGGGGCGCGGAGCCTGTAGCCGACGCCGGTCTCGGTGAGAAGGATGCGCGGCCGCTCGGGGTCGGCCTCAAGCTTCTGGCGGAGCTGGCGCACGTAGACGCGCAGGTATTGCGGCTCGGAGGAGACCGAGACCTCGTGCAAGAGTTGCGCGTGGGTGAGCACCTTGCCGGCATGGAGCACGAGCACGCGCAGGAAGTCGTATTCCCGCGGGGTCAGCTTCACCTCGGCATCGTCGACCTTCACGACCCTGCGGACGAGGTCGACGCTGACGTTATCGACCCGGAACACCGGACGCTCGCCGCGCTGGGCGAGTTGGTGGCGGAGCGCCGCCCGCAGCCGTGCCAGGAGCTCGGCCATGCCGAACGGCTTGGTGACGTAGTCGTCAGCGCCAAGATCGAGGGCCTCGACCTTGCCGCCCTCGTCGTCCCGGCTCGACAGCACCACCACCGGCAAGCCGGGATGGCTCACCCGGATCGCACGCAGCAGGTCGTGACCGCGCATGTCGGGCAGGCCGAGGTCGAGGAGGACGAGGTCCACGCCCTCCCGCCCGAGCACCTCCAGGGCGGTCGCACCATTCGGCGCCTCCAAGATGGCGTAGCCCTGGGTCGCGAGGCCCATGCGCAGCAACTTGCGGATCGGCGGCTCGTCGTCGATCACGAGGACGGTCGAGCTCATGCGGCGATGTCCTTGGCGCCCCGGGCGGGGATGGGCAGTGTCACGATGAAGACCGCGCCCAGCCGGTCGCGCCGGTTGGACGCGGTGACGGTGCCACCCATCGCCTCGACGAAGCCGCGCGAAATGGCAAGCCCCAGCCCGGTGCCGGCGCGGACACGGTCGCTCTTGCGCACCCGGTAGAACTTGTCGAACAGGCGCTCGACGTCCTCCTCCGGAATGCCGTTGCCCTCGTCGAGGATCTCGATGCGGACGGACCGTCCGTCCTGCCGGGCCCGCACCGTCACGGTCGTGTCCTCGGGCGCGTATTTCGCAGCGTTGTCCAGGAGGTTGACCAACACCTGCTCGAACAGGACCGGGTCGAGCCGCAGGGTCGGCAGGCTCGGCGCGAGATCGACCGCGATCCGGTGCCCGCCCAGCACCTTCTCGACCCGGCGCAGAGCCGTGTCGACGGTCTCGGCCACATCCTGCGGGGCGAGGTTCGGCGCGACCGCGCCGGCCTCCAGGCGGGTCATGTCGAGGAGGTTGACGATGAATCGGTTGAGCCGCTCCGATTCCTCGATGATGGTCGAGAGAAGGTCCGCTTTGGCCTCTGTGTCGAGGACAGCGTCGAGGTCGCGCAGCGTGCTGGCCGCGCCCAGAACCGAAGCAAGCGGCGTGCGCAGGTCGTGGCTGATCGAGGTAAGCAGCGCCTGGCGAAGGCGGTCGGTCTCGGCGGCGCGCTCGGCACGGTCGAGGTCCTCCACAAGCCGCACCCGCTCGATGGCGAGCGCCCCCATGTCGGCGAGCGCGTCGAGTAGGCGGCGGCCCTCCGGCGTCAGGATCGGTCCGTTCCCGTCCGCGTCGAGGCCGATCACCCCGATGGTGCCGCGGCCCGTGCGCATAGGCAGGAACAGGCGCTTGGCGCCCGGCAGCGTGTCGGCGCCGCGGCCCGCCGGGCGGTCGTTGTCGAAGGCCCACTGCGCCGCCGCCACGTCGGCCTCGTCCAGCATGTCCTCCGGTGGGTAGCCGGCCCTGACGGTGACGGCCTTGCCCTCGGGCAGGAGTAGCACGACGCGCACCTTCAGCATGGCCGCGACTTGGGCTGAGGTCGCCCAGAGCACGTCATCGAGAGTACCACAGGCGGCGAGCTTCCGGGAGAACCCGAACAGGCGCTCGGTGGACCGTGCCCGGCCCTGGCTGACCACTGCCGTCAGCCGCGCGCGTGCAGCGAGGTTCGACACGAGGACGGCGACGAGGGTGAAGAGCAGGAAGGCGGCGACGTTGGTCGGGTCGGCGATGGTGAAAGTGTAGACCGGCGGCAGGAAGAAGAAGTTGTAGGACAGCGAGGCGGTCAGGACAGCGGCGAGTGCCGGGCCGAGGCCCCACCGTACGGCGACGCCCACCACGGCGGTGAGCAGGAACAGGTCGGCGTTCTCCACGCCCGCGTAGGGTTGGGCGAGGATGGCCGTGCCGAGGCCGGCCCCCACCGCGGCGAGGGCGACGAGGTAGGGTCGGGGGTCGAAGGTCGCTCGGGGCGTGGCGGTCGCGACCGCCCGGCGCGTCGGCTTCTCGGGCTGCACCGCCTCGCCGGGCACGACGTGAACGCAGATGGCGCCGCCCTGGCGCACGAGGTCGTGCACCACCGATCCGTTGACGAGTTCGAACAGGCGGGAGCGCTCGGACTTGCCGACCACGATGTGGTTGACGTTGGCCGAGCGGGCAAAGGCCAGGACGTCCTCGGCGATGCGGCGACCACCCGGCAGGGTGACGGCGTCACCCCCGAGCTTGTCGGCGAGCCGCAATGCCTCGGCGATGCGGTCGCGCTCCGCCTCGCTCAGGGAGGCCGAGCGCATCCCCTCCACAGCCAGGGCCGTCCAGGGGGCGTGAAGGCGGTCGGCGAGGCGTTTCGTGTAGCGCACGAGGCCGGACGAGCGGGGATCCTCGCTGACGCAGACCAGCACGCGCTCCCCCGCACCCCAGGGCCCAGGGATCGCGTTCGCACGCATATGGCCAAGGAGTTCGTCGTCGACTCGGTCGGCAGTGCGGCGCAGCGCCAGTTCCCGGAGGGCCGTCAGGTTGCCTCGCGAGAAGTAGTGCTTCAGGGCGCGCTCGGCGTTGGTGGGGACGTAGACCTTGCCCGCCTTCAGGCGGTCGATCAGGTCGTCGGGGTTGAGGTCCACGACCTCGATGTCGTCGGCCCGGTCGAGGACGCCGTCCGGCACCGTCTCGCGCACTCGGATGCGGGTGATGGAAGCGACGACGTCGTTGAGGCTCTCGACGTGCTGGATGTTGAGGGTCGTCAGGACATCGATGCCGGCATCGAGCAATTCCTCGACGTCCTGATAGCGCTTCGGGTGGCGCGAGCCCGGCGCGTTCGTGTGGGCGAGCTCATCCACGAGGGCCAGGGCCGGACGGCGGGCCAGCAAGGCGTCGAGGTCCATCTCCTCCAGGACGGTACCGTGATACGGCACGGGCCGCCGGGGGATCACCGCGAAGCCGTCGAGCAGGGCCTCGGTCTCGGCACGGCCGTGGGTCTCGACGACTCCGATCACCACGTCGGCGCCCGCCTTGAGACGGGCCCGGCCGATAGTGAGCATCTCGTAGGTTTTGCCGACGCCAGGCGCGGCGCCGAGGAACACCTTGAGCCGGCCACGCGTCCGCTCCTCCCGCCGCGCCGCTTCGAGCAGCGCGTCGGGCGATGGGCGGGTCGGGTCGCGGCCGGTCTCGAGCATGCTTGCTTCTCAGCGCTTGGCGAGGTCGTCCAGGGCGAGGTTGAGCGCGAGGACGTTGACGCGCGGCTCGCCGAGCAGGCTCAGCGTACGGCCCTGCACCTGGCCAGCTACGAGCTCACGGAGCTTGTCTTCGGACACGTTACGGGCCTTGGCGACGCGCGGTACCTGGAACAGGGCGGCGTCGGGCGAGATGTCCGGGTCGAGACCCGAGCCGCTGGTGGTGACGAGGTCCACCGGGACCGGCTGTGCCGGGCTCTCGGCCTTTAGCGTGTCGAGGTCGCCCTTGACCCGCTCGGCCAGCGCAGCGCTCGTCGGACCGAGGTTGGAGCCCAAGGAGTTGGCCGCGTTGTAGGGCGCCGGAACGGTCTTGGTGGCGTCGGCCGGGTCGGTCGTGGTCGTCGCCGAGGGCCGGCCGTGGAAGTAGTTGGCCCCGGTGAAGTTCTGTCCGATCAAGCTGGATCCGACGATCTTGCCGTCGCGCTCGATCAGGCTGCCAGCGGCCTTGGCGGGGAAGATGGCCCCCGCGATACCAGTCATCGCGAGGGGATAGGCGAGACCGGTCACGGCGGTCAGGGCGACCAGGAGGACGAGGGCGGGACGAAGATGGTTCAACATAGGAGGTCTCCGGGACCTTAGGCGAGGTGGAGGGCACTGACGGCGAGGTCGATGGCCTTGATGCCGGCGAACGGCACCAGGACGCCGCCGAGCCCGTAGATCAGCAGGTTTCGGCGCAGCAGCGCGGCGGCGCCCACGGCGCGGTAGGTCACGCCCCGCAGGGCGAGGGGAATCAGCGCCACGATGATCAGGGCGTTGAAGATGATCGCCGAGAGGATCGCGCTCTGCGGCGAGGCGAGGCCCATGACGTTGAGCGCCTGGAGCTGCGGATAAAGACCGAGGAACATCGCCGGGATGATGGCGAAGTACTTCGCCACGTCGTTGGCGATGGAGAAGGTGGTCAGCGCCCCGCGGGTCATCAGCAATTGCTTGCCGATGCCGACGATCTCGATGAGCTTGGTCGGATCGGAATCGAGGTCGACCATGTTGCCGGCCTCGCGGGCGGCCACCGTGCCGGTGTTCATGGCGACGCCGACATCGGCCTGGGCCAGCGCGGGCGCATCGTTGGTGCCGTCGCCGCACATCGCGACCAGCTTGCCCTCGGACTGCTCCTTGCGGATCAGCGCCAGCTTGTCCTCCGGCGTGGCCTGGGCGAGGAAGTCGTCGACGCCGGCCTCCGCCGCGATGGCGGCGGCGGTCATCGGGTTGTCGCCGGTGATCATGACCGTGCGGATGCCCATCTGGCGCAGCTCGGCGAAGCGCTCGCGGATGCCGCCCTTCACGATGTCCTTCAGGTAGACCACGCCGAGGAGCCGCCCGTCCCGGGCCACGGCGAGCGGGGTTCCGCCGGCCTTGGCGATCTCCTCGGCGATGGCGCGGATCTCGCCGACGACGCCGGTCTCGGCTTCGGGGCGGACGGCCAGGGCGACGTTCGAGCCGCGCGACGCGACCGGCTGGCCCGAGACCGAGGCGATGACCGCGTCGACCGCACCCTTGCGGATCGACGTGCCCTGAAGATCCACGCCCGACATCCGCGACTGCGCGGTGAACGGCACGAAGGTGGCGTTCAGGCTCGCCATGTCCCGGGCCCGGATGCCGTACTTCTCCTTGGCGAGCACGACGATGGAGCGGCCCTCGGGCGTCTCATCGGCGAGGGAGGCGAGCTGCGCCGCGTCCGCGAGATCCTGTTCGGTGACGCCGCGGACGGGGCGGAACTCGGTCGCCTGACGGTTGCCCAACGTGATCGTGCCGGTCTTGTCGAGGAGCAGCGTGTCGACGTCGCCCGCGGCCTCGACCGCCCTGCCCGACATGGCGAGCACGTTGAAGCGCACCAGCCGGTCCATGCCGGCGATGCCGATGGCCGAGAGCAGCGCGCCGATCGTCGTCGGGATGAGCGTCACAAACAGCGCGACCAGCACGATCACTGGGATCGACCCGCCGGCGTAGCTCGCGAAGCTCGGGATCGAGGCCACCGCGAACACGAACACCAGGGTCAGCCCGGCGAGCAGGATGTTCAGGGCGATTTCGTTCGGCGTCTTCTGCCGCGAGGCGCCCTCCACGAGCGCGATCATCCGGTCGACGAAGGTCGAGCCGGCCGCGGCCGTGATGCGGACCTTGATCTCATCCGAGAGGACCTGCGTGCCGCCGGTCACCGCCGAGCGGTCGCCGCCCGATTCCCGGATCACCGGCGCGGACTCGCCTGTAATCGCCGCCTCGTTGACGGAAGCCACGCCCTCGATCACCTCGCCGTCGGAGGGGATGAGATCGCCCGCCTCGACGAGCACCACGTCGCCGACCTTGAGCGACGTGCCTGGCACGCTCTCGTAGTTGCGACCTTGGCCGGTGAGCCGCTTGGCCGTCATCTCGGTGCGGGTGCGCCGCAGGCTGTCGGCCTGGGCCTTGCCGCGGCCTTCCGCCAGCGCCTCGGCGAAGTTGGCGAAGATCAGGGTGAACCACAGCCAGAGGATGATCTGTCCGGAGAAGAGCAGGTCGCTGCCGCCGGTGACGAGGTCGCGGACGAACAGCACGGTGGTCAGCGCGGCCACCACCTCGACGACGAACATGACCGGGTTACGGATCATGGCGCGGGGGTCGAGCTTCCTGACGGAGCCGACGAGGGCCGGCCCGACCAAGGCGGTACTGAACAAGGATGAGTTCTGGCGGGACATGGGATGACGTGTCCGAAGAGGGGCATCGAGGCCCGGCCACCTGAGCCGGGCCTGCCGGTTTCAGGAGTTGCCGGCGGCGAGGACGAAGGCCGCGGTGAGGGCGAGACCGCCGAGCATCACGACTCCGAGCAGCGCCAGGACGAGGTCGGAGGTCCGCAGGGGCTGGGTGCTGGCACGCTCCCGCCGTTGCGGGGGCCGGTGCAGCGCGAGGTGGTGGCGCGGCACGCGACGGGGTGGGAAGGCGCGCGGCATCTTAGCCCCCGGTCGAAAAGGTCTGGCCGGCTGCGCCCGCGAGGTGCTCGACGATGGGCCCGAGCGCCAGGGATGGGAAGAAGGTCAGCCCGCCGACGATGAGGATCACGCCCACGAGGAGGCCGACGAACAGGCCGCCATGGGTCGGGAACGTGCCCGCGGAGGCCGGGACCGTCTTCTTGGCCGCGAGCGAGCCCGCGATGGCCAGTGCAGGGATGATCACAAAGAACCGCCCGACCAACATGCCGACGGCGAGCATGCTGTTATAGAACAGCGTGTTCCCGCTCAGCCCACCGAAGGCCGAGCCGTTGTTCGCCGCAGCGGAGGTGAAGGCGTAGAGGATCTCCGAGAAGCCGTGCGGACCCGCGTTGGCCGGTCCGGCGAGGCCGGCGGCCCCCACCGTGGCGACGGCGGTTCCGCCCAGCATCATCAGCGGCAGGCACAGGATGGCGAGCATCGCCATCTTCACCTCGCGCGACTCGATCTTCTTGCCGAGGTACTCGGGGGTGCGACCGACCATCAGGCCCGCCACGAAGATGGTGATGACGACGAACACGAGCATGCCGTAGAGGCCGGCGCCGACGCCGCCGACGATGATCTCGCCGAGCTGCATGTTGATCATCGGGATCAGGCCGCCGAGCGCCGTGAACGAGTCGTGCATGGCGTTGACCGCGCCGCAGGACGCGGCGGTCGTGACCACCGCGAACAGCGCCGAGGCGACAATGCCGAAGCGGGTCTCCTTGCCCTCCATATTACCGCCGGTCAGACCGAGGCCGTTGAGGACGGAGCTACCGTTGGCCTCGGCCCAGTAGGTGACGGCGACGCCGGCCAGGAACAATACCGTCATGGCGCCGAGGATCGCCCAGCCCTGGCGCTCGTCCCCGACCATGCGGCCGAAGACGTTGGTGAGGGCGGCGCCGAGCGCGAAGATCGACACGATCTGCACGAAGTTCGACAGGGCGGTAGGGTTCTCGAACGGATGCGCGGCGTTGGCGTTGAAGAAGCCGCCGCCGTTGGTACCGAGCATCTTGATCGCCACCTGGCTGGCCACCGGGCCGACCGCGATGGTCTGCTTGGCGCCTTCCAGGGTCGTCGCGTCGACGTAGGCCCCGAGGGTCTGCGGCATGCCCTGCGAGACGAGGAACAGGGTGTAGACGATGCAGATCGGCAGCAGCACGTAGAGGGTGCAGCGGGTCAGGTCGACCCAGAACGAGCCCACCGTCTTCGCCGAGGCCCGGGCGAAGCCGCGGATGAGGGCGACGGCGAGCGCGATGCCGGTGGCCGCCGAGAGGAAATTCTGGTGCGTCAGGCCGAGCATCTGGGAGAGGTACGAGAGCGTGCTCTCGCCGCCGTAGTTCTGCCAGTTCGTGTTGGTGACGAAGCTCGCCGCGGTGTTGAAGGCGAGGTCCGGCGCCACCGCCGACTGCCCCATCGGGTTGAACGGCAGCACGTCCTGCAGGCGCAGCACGGCATACAGCATCAGGAAGCCCAGCAGGTGGAAGGCGAGCATGGCGAGGCCGTAGCCGAGCCAGGTCTGCTCGTGGCGGGCGTCGATGCCGGCGACGCGGTAAAGCCCGCGCTCGACGGGCGCGAGCACGGGCGAGAGGAAGGTGCGCTCGCCGTTGAAGACGCGGGTCATGTAGGCCCCGAGCGGCTTAACGAGCGCCAGGACGACCGCGCAGAACAGCGCGATCTGGATCCAGCCGGTGGTTGTCATGGGCGGATGTCCGTCAGGCCGCTCAGAACCGCTCGGGGCGGACGAGGGCGTAGGTGAGGTAGACGAGGAGGCCGGCGGTCACGAGGGCGCCGAGGGCGAGGTCGAGGGTCATGGGGCGTGCCTCAGAGGCGTTCGCAGAGCACGGCGTAGCCCGCCGCCGCGGCGAAGAACGCGAGCGCACCCGCGATGAAGACGATGTCGAGCATGGTGGTCGGATCCGGTTCGGCGGGCCGGCCGCGGGAACGCCGCGACCGGTCTTTGCCGACGCTGAATGTGGACCGGAACCGCGTTAGGGTTCGAGACGGAGCCAAGGGCGATCTTATAAGGAAGCCGTTAGGATCGCTCGGTTTCCGGGCCACCCGCGCGCCCTGGACAGGTGCCTGGGCGCCAGGCGGCTCGCAGCTCCTGGCAGGCGCCGGGCGTGTCGATATGGGCCGCCCGGTGGCAGGCCGCGCTCCACGAGGCCCGGTCGACGCGGACCACGCTCGTCTCCGCACCGGCGAAGCCACTGAACGGGATGCCGCAGGCGGTGCAGCGGCCGTCGATACGTCGGAGCGCGGCCGCGTCGTTCGCCACCCGCACTTCCTGCGCCGGTGAGGGTGAAGGGAACCTGGGGGCCGGGCACGGCAACCGGCCGCGCAGCCCTGGGCGGGGATCGGCGCTCAAGACGCCGGCAGCACGTCGAGGACGTTCAAGGCGAGCAGCGCCAGGGAGACGGCCGTCCACGAACCGAGGACGAGCACCATCACGGCGAAGACACGGTCGTCCCTGCATTCCGCTGCGATGTGCCGGAAGACGGTCATCTGGATGCTCCACTCGGGCGAAGGCCCGGTGGTGCGAGAGGTCTCGCTTACGCCGTTAGGGAACAAGACGAAGGCGGGCGCCGCGATATAGGTAAGTCATAAGGCACCGCGGTCGCGTCCCGCGGCGCGTCCCGCGGGTCAGCGCTTGCCCGAGAGGCGGTGATCCCTGATCGCACGCCGGGTCGCCCGGCTCGTGCACAGGCGCCGAAAGGCCTGCTGCGCCTCGTCCTCGCTTGGAAACGCCATCCGGGGCCGCAACGCGGCAGAGCCTCCATCGCAGCGACCGGGATGCAAGGCGTCGGAGGGTCTATCTTCGTTCGGGAAGAGGCTCATGTCCGGGATCCAGAGTTTGCAGCCGTAGCAAGGGCGGAACGAGACCTCGCAGGGATGCGAGATGTCCCGGACGGCATCTTGTTCGCTGTTTCATGGGAGTTCGCGCGTCGCACCGATTGCGACCACGATGGCGTGCACGCCTGGAAACGGTCTCCGGGACCGGCCCCGAGACTGCCGGGCGATCCCCGACGGGAGCCGAGGATGCCCTTTGCTGGAGGGCTGCCGGGCCCCGTGCCGACGGTTGTCGGGGCGATGACCTCCGAGCGGGACTATCGCCCGGACATGGTCATGGCCGCCGTGATGGCATTCCCGGCGATCGTCGCGGCGAGGACGTTCCCGTCGCCGCGACGATGATCAATGCCAAGCCGACAGCAAGTCGTAGGCGAGGACCAGCAAGGTGAGCGATCCATAAAAACCGACGCCCACCGTCGCGAACATTGCGTTGCGGTCCTGGCGGCAACGGTCTAGGTGCCTGTGAACGAGGGTCATATCGAGCCCCTGATGCAAACGACGATGGCAGCAAGATATTGTGCCTTGCATCAGGATTCGAGCGTGCTCCGACCGGGTGAATATAAGTATTGCGTTAGTGGGAGGCCATGTCCCGACAAATGTGCTCCGTCCCCGGGCTTAGCTTCCCCGCGGCGCGAAGATGATCGGGCCGCTGCCGAGCAGGCATACCAGTCCGCCGATGACATCCCACCTGTCCGGCCGGTGTCCTTCGAAGCCCCATAGCCAGAGGATGGCCGCGACGACGTAGATACCGCCGTAGGCCGCGTAGACGCGACCGGCGGCCTCGCTTTCCACGAGGGTCAGCAGGTAGGCGAACAGCGCCAGCGAGGCCATGCCCGGGACGAGCCACAGCGGCGACCTGTCGAGGCGGAGCCACGCCCAGAACGCGAAGCAGCCGGCGATCTCGGCC
>Ga0255028_100210_pt1 | contig 12765 bp, 10 predicted proteins | sample DRGLUT_MetaT_FD_178168 | JGI IMG/M metagenome (GOLD analysis project Ga0255028, IMG submission 178168) | Metatranscriptome of freshwater microbial communities from Pennsylvania, United States - DR:GLUT (Metagenome Metatranscriptome) | ecosystem: Environmental > Aquatic > Freshwater > Creek...
GCCGCCAGCGCCGCCGCCGGGGCCTCCGCCCGCACCGCCGCCGCCAGGGCCGCCCTGCGCGAACGCGGTCGCCGCTCCCGCGACGACGATCGCGGCCGCCACCGTGTCTCTCAGAATCCGCTTCATGGCATCTCCTCCTGGCAATGTTGGAGCGCCCTTGACGCCCGCGCCGGCCCCGCAACGAGCCCCCGGGCCAAACTGTTCCGTCGCGTCCTCGTCAGAGGGAACGCCTCTGGCGGCGATCTCAGCCTTCCCGTCATCCCGGAGCCGGGGAGCGGGACCCGGGCTCATGGGCGCGGCAAGCGGCGCTCGGATCATGCAGGAATCGCCCACCCGGACAGCTCGAAGGCGGTGACACTTGCTGCGACGGGTCGTGGCTAAGTCCCCTCACGGACTTGCGATCACGGTCATCACCTGTAACGTCGCGCCCTGCAAAGAAGAGCCCGGCTTGTCGCCGGCCGAAAACGTGATTGACGGAGACGCCATGTCCGCCTCGCGAGACGATACGATCGGTATCGCACCGGGCGCCCTCAGCGACGCAGCCGATCGGAAGCGGCGCATCTGGGCGATCGTGGGCTCGTCGTCGGGCAATCTCGTCGAGTGGTACGATTTCTACTGCTACGCGTTCTTCGCCCTCTACTTCGCGCCGGCCTTCTTCCCGAAGGGCGATTCCACGAGCCAGCTGCTCCAGACCGCCGGCATCTTCGCCGTGGGCTTCTTCATGCGGCCGATCGGCGGCTGGCTGTTCGGCCGCATCGCCGACCGCGTCGGGCGCCGGACCTCCATGGTCATCTCGGTGCTGATGATGTGCTTCGGATCGCTCCTGATCGGCATCCTGCCGACCTACGAGCATGTCGGCACCCTGGCGCCGGTGCTGCTACTGCTCGCCCGCATGCTCCAGGGCCTGTCGGTCGGCGGGGAGTACGGCACCTCGGCGACTTACATGAGCGAGGTCGCCATCAAGGGGCAGCGCGGATTCTTCGCATCCTTCCAGTACGTCACGCTGATCGGCGGGCAACTTCTCGCCTCGCTGGTCCTGGTCCTGCTCCAGACGGTCATGACCGGGGCTGAACTCACCGCATGGGGCTGGCGCATCCCGTTCTTCATCGGCGCCGGCCTGGCGGTCGTGGCGCTCTATCTCAGGCGCTCGCTGGCCGAGACCAAGGACAACAGCGACAAGGAGACCGCCGGGACCTTTTCCGCGCTGGCCAAGCATTGGCGGGCGTTCCTGGTCGTCGTGGCCTACACGGCCGGCGGCTCCCTGAGCTTCTACACCTTCACGACCTACATGCAGAAATACCTGGTCAACACCGCCGGGATGCCGAAGACCTCGGCGTCGCAGGTGATGACCGTGGTCCTGTTCGTCTACATGGCGATCCAGCCGATTTTCGGGGCGCTGTCCGACAGGATCGGCCGCAAGGCCAACATGCTGCTCTACAGCGGGTTGGGCACGCTGATGGTCGTGCCGCTGATGACGGCTCTGGGGACCAACAAGGACCCTTATCTCGCCTTCGCGCTCATCACCCTCGGGCTGGCGGTGGTGTCGTTCTACACGGGGATCAGCGGCATCGTGAAGGCGGAGCTGTTCCCGACCAACGTGCGCGCGCTCGGCGTCGGGCTCTCCTACGCGGTGGCCAACGCGACCTTCGGCGGCACCGCCGAGTTCGTGGCGCTGTGGTTCAAGGATAACGGCATGGAGAGCACGTTCTTCTGGTACGTGACCGTGCTGATGGCGATCGCCTTCGTAGCCTCGCTGATCATGCCGAACCCGAAGGTGCACGGCTATCTCGACGGCGCCGGCACCGTCGAAGAGGCGCTCGGCAAGAAGCCGCGCTTCGCCCACGCCTGATCGCGTGCAGGATCCGGCTGGACCAGCCGGATCTTTCCCGCTGATATGCCACCCGTCGGGCGCGCCAGACGCCCGCGGGAGGAAACCATGCGCAAGACCGCCTTTGCCGGCGCCCTGACTCTCCTGTGCCTCGCCGCAGGCGCGCCGGTTCGAGCAGCCGAGCCGTTCAAGCCTACGCAGCGTGCGGGCTACTTCTTCGTCGGCGGCCACTACGAAGCCGCCAAGGACAAGACCACCGCTTCCGGCCAGATGTACGTGACCTACCGCGCGCCGGAGCGGGTTACGCAGCCTTATCCCATCGTCATGGTGCATGGCACCGCTCAAACCGGGACCAACTTTCTCGGCACGCCCGACGGCCGTCCTGGTTGGGCCGACCGCTTCGCCGCCAAGGGCTTTGCCGTCTATGTGGTCGATCAAGTCGGTCGCGGACGCTCGGGCGGCGACCCGGAGACCTACGGTCCCTATGCCCGGTTACCAGTCGAGGATCTGGAGACCGTATTCACCGGGCAGGAGCGATCCGGGCTCTATCCGCAGGCCAAGCTGCACACGCAATGGCCGGGTGGCCCGGGCGTGCGCGGCAACGCTGCCTTCGATCAGTTCTACCTCTCGCAGGTGCCCTACATCGCCAGCGCCCTCAAGAGCGAGGAGCTGGTCGATCCGGCGCTGATCGCGCTCTTGGAGAAGACCGGACCGGCGATCCTCCTGACGCACTCGCAGGCCGGCGTGTTCGGCTGGGCGGTCTCCGATCAGCGGCCCGATCTCGTGAAGGCGCACGTCGCCGTGGAGCCGAATGGGCCGACCTTCTATGACATCCGCTTCAAGGGTGGCGACGCCTGGTACGAGCGCGTGGGCGATTCGCGGGCCCGGCCCTACGGCATCACGCGGGTGCCGCTTCATTTCGAGCCCCCGGTGAGCAAGCCTGCCGATCTCACCGTCGTCCAGGCCGAGACCGCCGCCGCGCCCGACAAGATCCGGTGCTGGCTCCAGGCCGAGCCGGTCCGGACCCTGCCGAACCTCGCCAAGGTGCCGGCCGTGATTGTAACCTCGGAGGCGTCGTTCCGCGCCACGATGGACGATTGCACCGGCGCATTCCTGGAACAGGCCGGCGCGAAACCGGACCGGCTGCGGCTCGCCGAGCGGGGGATCCACGGCAACGGCCACATGATGATGCTGGAATCGAACAGCGACGAAGTGGCCGACGCGATCATCGGCTGGATCACGTCCCAGACCGCTACGCCGGACGGAAAGCCACGCCCTTAACCCGCCGCTTACCCTGTGGCGGCGAGGGTGTCCCGGTCATCCGATGAGGGAACGCATGACCGACATGACCGACACCGTGGGCGTTGCGGGCGACCGCATTCGCTCGATCATCGAGCGCGTGGAACGGCTGGAGGAAGAGATCAAGGACCTGATGGAGGCCAAGAAGGAGGTCTTCGCCGAGGCCAAGGGTGAGGGCCTGGACGTGAAGGTGCTCAAGGAGATCCTGAAGATCCGCAAGCAGGACAAGGACGAGCGCGACGAGCAGGAGACCCTGCTCGACGTGTACCTGCGCGCCATGGACGCGCCCTCCCCGGCGCCGATTGCGCAGGCCGCCTGAGGCAAGCGGCAGGGAGCGGCGCCCGGTGCGCCGCTCCCCTCGATGTTACGCGGTCGTGCCGAGATAGGCCGCTAGATTGCCGCGGATGCGCGCGAGCGGCTCCTCGCCCGGGTCGGGCAGCACGAACCGCGCGCCGGTGATCGTCTCGTAGGCGCGGATGTAGACCGCAGCGGTTTCCAGCACGACTTCAGCGGGGATCTCGGGGATCGGGTCTTTGTACGGGTCGCAGCGGGCCACGACCCAGTTGCGGACGAAATCCTTGTCGAAGCTCTCGGGCGCCGAACCCGCGGCGAAACGCTCGGGATAGCTTGCGGCGAACCAGTAGCGGCTGCTGTCCGGCGTGTGGATCTCGTCGGCCAGGACGATGCGACCCTCCGGATCGGTACCGAACTCGTACTTCGTGTCCGCCAGGATCAGGCCGCGCTCTGCCGCCATCGCCTGGCCGCGGGCGAACAGCGCCAGCGCCGCCGCCGACACCGTCCGCCACTGCTCCGGCGTCAGGAGCCTCCGCTCCAGAATCTCGCCTTCGGTGAGGGGCTCGTCGTGTCCGCCGTCGAAGGCCTTCGTGGTCGGCGTGATGATCGCCTCTCGCAACCGCTCGTTCGGCCGCATGCCGTCGGGGAAGCGGTGGCCGTACATGTCGCGCTCGCCTGCCCGGTAGCGCGTCAGGATCGACGTCGAGGTTGTGCCGGCGAGGTAGCTGCGCACAACCACCTCAACCGGCAGGATGTTCAGCCGGCGGCCGACCACGACGTTCGGGTCGGGATAGGCCAGCACGTGGTTCGGGCAGAGGTCGGCCGTGTGCTCGAACCAATAGCGGGCGGTCTGCGTCAGGACCTGTCCCTTGAACGGGATCGCCGCGAGGGCCCGGTCGAACGCGCTGATCCGGTCGGAGGTGATCAGGATGCGCCGACCGTCGGGAAGGTCGTAATTGTCCCGCACCTTGCCGCGGTAATGGTTCGGCAGCTCCGGCAAGGTCGCGTCGCGCAGGACTTGATGCGCGTGCGGGGCGAGGTCTGCCGTGTTCATCGGGACGGTCCGTCAGGCTGTACGGCGATCGCGCCGCCCTGCCTGTGTGCGCGGACGGGCGGAAGATTTCCAGCCCCGAAGCTCAGGCGTCGCCGCCGGTGCCGAGGACGCGTCCGAACTCGGCACGGCCGCAGCCATGACGCGGAACGGCAAGCGATTTCAGACGGGTGACACCGACTTGCGGTCGGCACTCCGAGACTTCGTGCTCTGGTCGGGGTCCCGGCGGAGCCCTATCCTAACCGAGGGCGGCACACGATGCGGCGGCTCGTGGTCGGCGGCCGAGGGCCGACGCCTGACCGCTGAGGAGCGATGACAGTACAGATGCAGCAGGCAAGCAGGCATCCCTTCCTGCGCAAGATCGACAGTGTCGCTCTGTTCAAGCCAAGCGAAGCCGAGATGGCTGCGCTCGCGGCCATGCCGATGCTGGTGACGCAGATCGACGGCTATCAGGACATTGTGCGCGAGGGCGACCGGCCGTCCCGGAGCTTTGCCGTGCTGGACGGAATCGCCTGCACCTACAAGTCGACTTCCGCCGGCAAGCGGCAGGTCATGGGATACCATGTGCCGGGTGACATGCCGGATTTCCAGAGCCTCTACCTCGAAATCCTCGATATCAGCATCGCCACGGTCAGCCCGTGCCGGGTCGGTTTCGTGCAGCATGAGGCCGTGCGCGCGTTGCTGCGCCAGCATCCGCGGCTCAACGAGGTCTTCTGGCGCGCGACTCTGATCGATGCCGCCCTGGTTCGGGAGTGGATGCTCAACACGGGACGGCGTGACGCCTACGCGCGGATGGCGCATCTCTTCTGCGAGTTGATCACGCGCCTCGGTGCCGTCGGGCTGGCGCCGGATCAGACCTTCGAGATGCCGATGACCCAGCCCGAACTCGCGGATGCCCTGGGCATCACACCCGTTCACGTGAACCGCACGATCCGGGATCTGAAGACGGCCGGCCTGATCACGCTCCGGAGCCGCCGCCTGACCGTGCATGATTGGGACGGCTTGATGTCGGCCGCCGAATTCGATCCGACCTACCTCCACCTGCGCGACCGGGATGCTGTTTGAGCCGGAAGCAGAGGGTTTTCCGGCCGGCGGGACGCGTCAGTTGAACCCCTTGCGCTGCTCTGCGCGTTCCTGCGCGGCGAGCTTGCGACCGATTTCGAACAGGAGCGCCTCGGCTCGCGCCTTGAGGCCCGGATCGGGAACAGCATCGATGGCGCGGTAGGCGATCATCGCCGCGGCCGCCGCACGTTCGAGGGGCGGCTCTCCGGTGAGGAATCCCGTCTCGGTTTGGGTGAAGGCAGGGCCCCTATCGTTCGTCCGCAGGTCGGTGATGTCGACCACGATCCCACTCCCTCCAGCCGGACGGCCCCGGTGATTGTGGGAGAAGCGGCCGCGAACGAGGACCCAGTGCAGCACGCCGTCCGCCGAGATGACGCGGAACTCGGTGACATACGGCCAGCCGTTGCGCGCCGCTTCGCGGAACGTCGTCAGGATGCGCGATCGATCCGCGGCATGGATCCCGGCGCCGTAGGCGGACAGCGGCAGACCCGCCTTGGCTTCCTCCGGATCGACATCCAACAGACGTGCCACGAACCTGTCCGACCGAGCCCGGTCCAAAGCCGCATCCCAGCACCAGCTGCCGATCACGTCCAGTGCATCGGGCACGCCTGGAAACGTAGGCGGACGGGGCAACCCATCGAGAGACTTCCACCTTGGCATCGTGTCGCGGGCTCCCGACTTAAAGCTGATCCATGTTAGACTGCTTTCAATCGACATCAAGGAGTTTTGTCACAATCGAACGCGACTGTTGCGCTCAGCCGAATGGATATTCCCCGACAATGCGTTTGCCGTACACCTTGACGGGGAAGGAAAATATATATCCGGTCGCCGCTTAAGATAAAAGCCGTTGCTCGACCGGCAGATATTTATTCCAAAATCATGGATATTTCATATCAATCTAAACTCTTTGCCGTTTGCAGGAACCGGCTTGATTTTTATCTATAAATGAATATTCGACAATCTGAAGCAAAGGAATATTTTCGACTCTGACGCAACTGCGGGATCGCGCTGGAATCGTCCATCCGCCGGCTGCATCCCGGCGACGTGTGGACCGCCAGCCGGCTAATCCTTAGAGATCTCACCGCGCAGAACGCCGACGGTGAAGATTTCTGAGGCCACGGCCGGTCCGGCGGCACCCGGGCTGCTGCTGTTATCGGCTTGGGCAGTTCACGAACATGCTTTCCGGCAGCGTTAAAGCTGCGTGAAGCCGGCGCCGAGACGTCAACGCCGTTGTCAGGGATCGTCTGCTCGGCTGTCGCGTGGCCTGTCCGATCGACGGCTCACGCATCGATCTGCGCGATGCGTTCCGGACAGCGGTTGCCGCGGGCGGCCGCAACGCCGTCCGCCTTCAGACTGTCTCTAGGATCAGGGCCCATCAGGTACAGCTGCGACGGCAGCGAGCCAGAACCAGCAGCTTCGCGGTCACCGATCGGACTGCTTGCTGCAACAGAGCTGATCACACCGGCGCGCAAGCGAACAAGCCGATCTCGCCAAGTCTCTGTAGATATTCAGAAAGTTGATGGTGCCCAGGGGCGGAATCGAACCACCGACACTGCGATTTTCAGTCGCATGCTCTACCAACTGAGCTACCTGGGCGTCGTCCGCGCCGGTCTCGGCCTCGGACGCCGCGGGGTATAATCAGTGCCGGACGGCCTGTCCAGCCTTGCCGTGACACCGGCGTGACGGAAAGGCCGGAAAAAATGTCAGTGCTCCGGATCCGGCTCAGGCGGGGGCTCGTCCGAGTCGAGCTCCTCCGGGATCGCGTAGCGCTCGTTGAGCCAGCGCCCGAGATCGACATCGGCACAGCGTTGGGAGCAGAACGGCCTGTAGTCCGAAGCGGCCGGCCGTCGGCAGATCGGGCAAGCCTCCCGCGTCTCCCGGCTCACGCGAGGCCGCCCCAGCCGGCACGGACGGGATAGCCTTCGCCCTCGAGCAGGCTGATCGTCTCATAGAGCGGCAATCCGACCACGGCGCTGTAGGAGCCGACGAGCTTCACCACGAAAGCGCCGGCAAGGCCCTGAATCGCGTAGCCGCCGGCCTTTCCGCGCCACTCGCCCGAGGCGACGTAGCCCTGGATGTCCCGTCCCGACAGGCGCTTGAAGCGCACGCGGGTCTCGACGATCCGCTCGCGCCGCCCGCCCGGCGAGAGCACGCAGATCGCTGTGAAGACCCGATGCTGGCGGCCTGAGAGGAGGCGCAGGCAATCGGCCGCTTCATCCGGCACCTCCGCCTTCGGCAGAACCCGACGCCCGACCGCGACAACGGTGTCGGCGGACAAGAGCCATGTCGGCATCGTCGCGTCGCCGAGATGGAGCGCAGCCTCGGCGGTAGCCAGCTTGGTCCGGGCGAGCCGGCGCGCGAGCTCACGGGGCGGTTCAGCCTTGCGCGGTGTCTCATCGATCTCGGCGGGCAGCAGCGCATCCGGCTCGATGCCGATCTGCTGCAAGAGCGCGAGGCGGCGCGGCGACGCGGAGGCCAGCACGAGCCGGGCCGTCGGCCCCTGCGTCGCACCGATCGCTTCTGGTGTGGCGTCCATAGTGTTCCGTTCGCACAATCGGCCGGGTGCGCCAGCGGCGCCGGCCAGGCGGCGTCCTCATCGCTCGGGATCGCCTCAGTCGCCTGCGTGATAAGGGATGGGGTCGGGCTTGTGAACCGAGATGCCCGCTTCCCGTGGGCCGCTACCCCGCCGGGTCGCGCAACGTCGGAATTCGGCGAGACAATCACGACCGAAACAGACGAAGACAGTCACGCCGCTGTCTGGAGTGCGCTCGGCGGCTGTGCCAATGAAGACATCAATCACAAATGGAAGATTTTTCAGACACATCCAAAAGCTCGGGATCGGCCGTAACTGGATGTTAACCATGGACGCTCGACGATGCCGGTGTCGGAAAAAGACCGGACCCGATGTTGAACGCTGATCCGCTCCTGCAGCGCCCGAAACTCGTGAACCTCGCCACCCTGGCGCGCGCCCTCGACGGCTTGCGACCGAACGCGAACTCGCCCGTCGAGATGTGGCAGATGCTCACCGACCAGTATGTCGTCGATCTCGACGCCGTCGCAGCGCTTCTGCCGGCGGGCGAGCCGGAGACGCTCTGGCTGCCCGCACGGGACTGAGCCGCAATCAAGGCCGACGACTGGCACAAGCCGTGCTTGAGAGTATCGACAAGCGGAGGAAGCACCCAGGCAACGACAACGCGGCGGCTCTCACGCCAGAGCACCCCGCGGACCTTTCGATCGCTCGAAGCCGAGGTCCGTCATGTCGGAATTGCTCTCCGTTGCCCTGGTCTGTGCCGGCACGCTGCTCGCACAGGATTGCTCCCGCGATACCGCACTCGATGTCATTGTGGCTCCGGCGCACACGCCGATGGAATGCCTGATGCACGCGCAGACCATGGCGGCGCAGGCCGGTCTGCCCGGCGGCAGCGACCGCTACCTCAAGATCGCCTGCGAGCACCGGCACACCGACAAGGGGACCGGCGCGGTGATCCGCAGGGCATCGTAGTGCCGTCGCCGCGTCCGGCTCCGGCCCTCAGACTCTCCGTCGCGGCTGGCCCATGCGCGGCGCGATGACCGATCCCGCCTCCGTGGTAGGGGCGGCAGGAGAACGGATTGGTGCATCAAAGCCACGTCCGTATGATTCTTGTCGCCCTCCCCCTCTCGGGCAGTTGCCGCGCTTAGCCGCGAGAACCATCCTGCACGGCCATGCTGATGCAGATTAATCCCGGCATCAACCACGTTGCCGCCCAGATCGCCCGCGCGCCGGGCGGGGCTCCTGCGAGTGCCCGCCCGATGCTGTACGATGCGTTCGACCTGCAGACCGATCTCGCTGCGCAAACCCGCGCGTGGGGTCAGGTGCTGGACACGATGTGGTCACCCTGGGCCGGCCTCGGCGAGCCGGTCTCGTGGATGTCCGCGGGCGCCCGGATGATGATGCGCGCCGGCCTGACCTTCGCCCGGCCCGCTTACGGGATCGACAGCGTGATGGTCGGCAACCGCAGCGTCCCGGTCGCCGAGGAGCCGGTCGCCGTGACGCCGTTCGGGACCCTGCTGCACTTCAAGAAGGACATCCACACCGAGCAGCCAAAGGTGCTGATGGTGGCGCCGATGTCCGGGCATTTCGCGACGCTGCTGCGCGCCACCGTGCGCACGATGCTTCCGGATCACGACGTCTACATCACGGATTGGCACAATGCCCGAGACGTGCCGCTCTCGGAGGGCCGGTTCGGGTTCGACGATTATGTCGGGCACCTGATCCAGTTCCTGCAGACGATGGGCGAGGGCTCGCACATGGTCGCGGTGTGTCAGCCGGCGGTTCAGGCCCTGGTGGCGGCCGCCGCGATGGCCCAGGCGAAGGACCCGGCCGCCCCGCGCAGCATGACCCTGATGGCCGGGCCAGTGGATTGCCGGGTCAACCCGACCGGGGTGAACGAGCTCGCGACCTCGAAGCCGATCGCATGGTTCGAACAGAATCTGATCGCGACGGTGCCCAGGCGGCACAAGGGGGCGGGCCGCAAGGTTTATCCGGGTTTCGTCCAGGTCTCCGCCTTCATGGCGATGAATGCGAAGCGCCACGTCCAGGGCCATACCGACCTGTTCTGGCACATGGCCAAGGGCGAGGCCGCTAAGGCCGAGGCGATCGAGAGCTTCTACGACGAGTATTTCGCCGTGCTGGACCTCGCGGCCGAGTTCTACCTGGAGACGGTCAAGACGGTGTTCCAGGATTACACCCTCGCCAAGAACGAGGCGACCTATCGCGGCGCACCGATCGACCTGCGGGCGATCCGCCGGACGGCCCTGATGACCGTCGAGGGTGAGCGGGACGACATCTGCGCCGTCGGCCAGACGATGGCGGCCCACGATCTGTGCACCGACCTGCCGCCCTATATGCGCTCCCACCATCTCCAGGCCGGCGTCGGCCATTACGGCGTCTTCGCGGGCCGGCGATGGGATTCGCAGATCTACCCGCAGGTGCGCAACTTCATCCAGGCGCACAACTGAGGGCCCGGGCAGGCGCCCTGTCGCGCGGATTTGACCCGCCGACCGCCGCAGCCCACCATGATAGCCTCAGGCGATCGGGGTCCGGATCCATCCGGCAGCCCCCGGCCCATCCTTTGGCGTGAGGCGGAACGGTCGGCGTGATCGACAGGGACGGCTTCGGCAGCAAGACCGGCAGGAACGGACCCGAGCCGGGCCGCACGACCGCCAACGCGCGGCTCGACAGGCTCGTCGCGCAGGCACGGGCGGCCGCCGTGTGGGAGCAGGCGTGGCCGGTGCTCTGGCGCGGGCTGGGCGTCGGTCTCCTCTTCCTGATCCTGTCGTGGTCGGGTCTGTGGCTCGATGTGACCCCGCTCTGGCGCCAGATCGGCCTCGGGATCCTCGCCATGCTTCTCGTCGGCGCGCTTTTGCCCCTGGCCCATCTGGGCCGGCCGGGCCGGCGCGCGGCCCTCGCCCGGCTTGACCGCGAAGCGGCCGCCCGCGATCCGGCCCTGAGGCACGGCCCGGCCTCGGCGGCCCAGGACAGCCTGGCGGTGGGCGCCGCGGATGCGGGCAGCCAGGCCCTCTGGGCCCTGCACCAGCGCCGCGCCGCGCAGGCCGTGGCGGCCCTGCGCGTCGGCCTGCCCCGCCCGGGCATGACCCGGCGCGATCCGTTCGCGCTCCGGGCCGGCCTGACGGTCGCGGCCATCGCCAGCCTGTTCGCCGCCGGCCCCGAGTGGCGCGAGCGCATCGGCGCGGCCTTCGACTGGCAGGAACCGGCCGCGCCGGGTCCGAATTTCCGCGTTGACGGCTGGATCGATCCGCCGATCTACACCCGACTGCCGCCGTTGCTGATCGCCATGGACGGCACGGACCAGCACCTGCGGGCGCCGGTCAATGCGCAGCTGATCGTGCGGATTGCCGGCCAGGGCAAGGCGGCGGCCGACACGACCCTGACACCGAATGCGGGCCTCATCACAATCCCGGGCCAGGAGGCGCGTCCCGATCTGCGCGAGGAGCGCTATCGCATTGTCGGCGGCGCGGAGCTTGTGATCGCCACGCCGGCCGGCCGCCAGCGCCTGACGGTCGACGCGATCCCCGATCGGCCACCGGAGGTGACCGCCGTCGGCGGCCCCGAGGTCAACGGGCGCGGCACCTTCAACCTCACCTACAAAGCCAAGGACGATTACGGGATCAGCGCCGCCGAGGCGGTGATCGCGCCGCTGAAATCCGGCCGCTCGCTGGTCCCGCTGCCGCATATCGGTCTCGCCCTGCCCGCCGATGCCAGCGGCGATTCCGAGACCAAGACCCTGGTCGACCTGACCGACAGCCCGTGGTCGGGAGCGCGGGTGCGCTATCACATTGTGGTCAAGGACGAGGCGGGCCAGGAGGGCAAGACCCCCGACACCGAGATCACCCTGCCGGCGCGGCCATTCCGCGACCCGCTCGCGCGGGCGCTCGCCGAAGAGCGGCGTCGCCTGGTCACGGCGCCTGAGACCGACCGCCGCTGGGTCCAGAGCGCCCTGGACGCACTCCTCGTTGCCCCCGACACGTTCACGCCGCAGCCCGCGATCTTCCTCGGCCTGCGGACGGCGACCGAGCGCCTGCGCCGCGCGCGCTCCGACACCGATCTGGTCGATGTCGCCGACCTGCTCTGGGAGATGGCGCTCAAGATCGAGGACGGGGACCTGTCCGACGCCGAGAAGCAGCTCCGTCAGGCCCAGGATCGGCTCAAGGATGCGATCGAGCGCAACGCGCCCGACGACGAGATCAAGCGCCTGACCCAGGACCTGAAACAGGCGCTCGACAAGTTCCTGTCCGAGATGGCCCAGAAGCAGGGCCGCGAGAATCGCGATCAGAGCGACCGCGGGCAGAGCAACCCGCAATCCAAGACCGTGACGCCCCAGGACCTCGACAAGATGATCCAGGACATGGCCGAGGCCATGAAGCGCGGCGACACCGCCGAGGCCCAGCGGCTCATGGAACAGCTGCGCAACATCCTGGAGAACCTCCAGACCGCCGAGCGCGGCAGCCGCTCGGATCAGGCCTCGCGCGAGATGCAGAAGCAGATGCGCGATCTCGACGACATGGCCAAGGAGCAGCAGGGCCTGCGCGACGACACCTTCAAGGATGGTCAGCAGCCGCGCAGCGGACAGCGGCAGCAGGACCGCGGACAGCAGCAGGGCCAGCGCGGACAGCAGGGCAGCCAGGGCCAGCAAGGTCAGAAACAGCAGGGGCAACAAGGTCAGCAGGGCCA
>Ga0255028_100211_pt1 | contig 12705 bp, 12 predicted proteins | sample DRGLUT_MetaT_FD_178168 | JGI IMG/M metagenome (GOLD analysis project Ga0255028, IMG submission 178168) | Metatranscriptome of freshwater microbial communities from Pennsylvania, United States - DR:GLUT (Metagenome Metatranscriptome) | ecosystem: Environmental > Aquatic > Freshwater > Creek...
CCCTATGGTCAGAGGATCAATCTCTGGCAATTGGCTTCTGCGACGGGGACTGCCCTAACAGCTGGCGAATGAATTTCAAGGCGAACGTCGACGAGCTTAAATCTATGATGATGCAGAACTTTCTCGTCTGGTTAGTTGGACATGAATTAGGCCACGCGATGCGCCATCGCGATTGGGTGGCTCACAACCATCGCGCTATGCACTTCGATCTGCGCTATGACTGGAGAGAGGAAGAAGCCGACCTCTTTGTGACGGAGGCCATCGCAAAAGCACCCGAAATCCAGGCCGGCTTCGCGCCGCTTCTGATGGAATATGTGGATCAGGAATTTATTCGGATGTACTCGGCATCCGTTCGGCCCATCAAGCTCACAACTGATGTCACCCTAGGCGAAGGAATGCCGCCGCTTCTGCCCTCGTTTAATCCCGACACGGCTCTATTATTGCGTGCCTTGCACATGCTCGAAACCATCGTCTCGAACGACCCGGGATCGCTGAGACGGATCCATTTCAGGCCCATAGGTAAGGAAATTGGCTTTGTCCACTCTATAAGGGATCTATCATATCCGGCGCAGTTAGCAGGCTATATTCAGGGCTCTGCCCGGCCTTTGCTTGCGAGTTGGATGCCTCTTGCGCTCGGTGCGATCCTTGGGTTCATTGCCATAGGAATGCTTTTTATCTTGCGTTATGAAGCATCAAAAAAGCGAGGTTTCACAGCATGAAGCTCATGATCATGATTGCGGGCGCACTCATTGCATTCGGGGCGATCTTTTTAACCTACTATCAGGCGGCGGGTGGCTTAGGTTTTGAGGGCGGGAGCTTCCCGGTGGTAGCGATTGTTGCAACGGCAGTTGTGATGATCTTGGGTATCATATTCGGATGCTTATTTAGGCGATTGAGCGGCCCCGACCGCCCTGTAAACTTATGGTCCGAATTCAGCAGTGTTATTCAGTCATCAAGTTTTCTGGCTGCTCTGTGCGTGTCGCCATTTGTCTTTCTTGGCATCTACGCGTTAGTCCGCGACGCTCCGGGGGATCCCGCCTCATACCTATTGGCGTTTCAAAACGGTTTCTTCTGTGAATCGATCTTCCGACGCATGTTCAAGGAAGACGGAATGGCGGCGCAAGCCGTTCCGCCGAAGAGGATCTAGCGCGCTTCGTTCCCCACGATGTGGGCAGCGGTACCATCAGCCCGACGAAGGCGGGCTGTAAGGGCGAGGCCTGGCTCGCCGCGTTGGCCGAAACCGGCCGGCCCGCTGCGATGTCGGCTCGATACAGACGACCGGAAGAGGTTATCCTCGCGAGAGGGAATGGCATCCGAATGTAGGATAATTCAAGCTGGACCAGCTGCCTCTGCTCAAGAGCTGACGCGCGGGCCTTTGGTGCCGCGCGTCGGTCCGGCTATCTGAGGATGGCGTCAGGCCACAGGCGAGACAGGTTCAAAGTAGCCCGCCGTTCGCCAGGCGCGCGGCCCGTCCGGGTGCAGGTCATCCGCGTAGTGGCGGTCCAGGACCTGCCAGAACAGCGCGTTGACCGCCTTCCGCGTAGCGTCAGGGTAGCGCTGGCGGTACCACGACAGGCGGGCGTAGAAGCTGCGGGGCCGGTCCAAGGCTGCGCCGCGCCCGAAGCCGCACAGCGTCGGCTTGAGATGGCTGAGCACGGCGAACAGCACGGCCTCGGCGTCGTAGTCGCGGACCTCGACGATGAGCCGGTGCAGACCGCGCAGCCCAAAGGTGGAGCAGGTCTTGTTCTCCCACGCCGTGTCGCCGACCTGCCGGTCCAGGCGCCAGGCGAGCTGCCGCTCCGCATATTCCAGCAGCCGCCGCTTAGCGGTGGAACCGGCCATCGGGTCGCCCTCGATAAGGCCGACGCAGAGATCGGACAGGAGGACTCCGTAGAAGCCGTGCTCGTATGTGGCTGGAGCCGCAGCTAAATCGTAGTCGACGCAGCCATCGATGTCGTGCTGGACAAAGCGAGCCTGAATTTGGGCGTAGGCCAGCATCAGCTCGATGCGGTCGAGAGTCTCACGCAGCTCTGGCGGGGCGGTATTAGCGGCCGCCACGGCGGCGATGTACGGACGAAGGCTACCGGCAGCCGTGTAGAGGCTCGAGCGCAGGCCGAGGACGGCCGAGTCGCGTTGGCGGCGGGTGGCCAGTCGGTCCGTCTGGGGCGGTACCTCGGCCTCGTGCAGCGAGAGCGCCGCGACCGGTGAGGCAGCGGTGCCGTCGGCGGGGTCGGGAGCACAGCTGGCAGCGCCGGAATCTACGAAGGAGGCCGAGGCGTCGCGGGGACGGTTGGCATTGAGGCGCGAAGCTAACAAATGGAATTTCATGACGTGACCTTTGAATCTGATGCGATAATATTATCGAACACTGCGGACACAAGACCATTATAGCATTATTGCCGATCGTCTTACGTCACAACACATATTGTCACGATCAGATCTGGCCCAGATCCAAACTTGCCCGCCAGGCATCACGGATAAAGGGCTCGTGGTGTAGTGATCGGCATCTGGTCCGTACAAAGTCAGCGATGCCGTACGGGCCATCGTTGGAACATGCCGGCCACGGACCTCGACGAAGGGGGGCCCGTCACACACCGGTGCACCACCTGGTTCGAACGGGCGGAGCCGTAGGCTGACGAGGCGGCCGCGGGAGCGGCATCCTGTGTTGCTTCGGCAGGAACGAGGTCATCCCCCCGGTCCGCCCGGCCCGCCGCAGCCGCCGGTCGGACGCCTGGGGCAGTCACCGGGGTCGAAGGTGGTGTAACTGCAGCAGGCTGGCCGTGAGACAATGAAGTTACCCGGATCAGCACTAGCAGGATCAGGGTCTCGGGCTATGGTCAGGTTCGACCCCAGTGCGGGAGGCCGAACACCGTTTGCGGCTCCATCCATGAATGCGCGCTAAGCTCGAGCTAAAAGCAGCAAAGCTCGGCGTGGCGACCTCTCTTCGAACAGCCTACCCCATCCTTCCGGGATCTGATAAAGATTGGCGTGAAGGAGTCCGTCTTTAGTCCGCTTATTTCACGGGATGACAGGGATGCCATCTGAATTGTGTCATCAGCGCCGAAGACAAAGGGCACCGTCTACACTAAGCTGCCGGGACTTTGCCAGACTCCGCCGCGATGGACACAACCCGAATGAATATCCGGGGGAGCCTCATCACGAAGCCGACGGAGGGGGCCGCTGCTCGTCTGACCTAAAGTCGGCAGAGATACTGTGATTGACGAAGCCGGAGGCGCGCGACCGGCGGCTGCGGCCGGCCGGGCGGACGGTCTCCGTCAGGGTCGGATCCGCTTGACGTTGGTCTACGAACGCGGGCGCAAGTAGCCGCACTTCTGAAGCAGGTCCTTCAATGCTTCCAACCCCGTGTCGGGATAGCGCTTGCGGTCGCCGTCGATGACGATGCGCCCCCGGCCGAAGTAGTAGTTGATCTTTCCGATCTTGAGGTGGAACACCGTGGGGCGGACAAAGAACACACCGGCCTCGTTGAGGAATGCCGTAACCTTTTGAACCTCGGCGGTGAGGGCGGGGTTCGAGCGATCATCTTCGAAATTGGACATGGGGCACAGACCTCATCAGCCCGCTCGACCTGAGAGGCCGGGCCGGGCCTTTTCCATGGGGAGAGGGAGCGGAGGAAGGAGTTGAGTCGATTGTAGTACCGTACGCTCATGCAGCGTTGCATGGTTCGTAAGGGTTTTATTGATATAAACGCAAATCAATCGCTTTTCTACCGGGTTAGATACATAAATCATACTACCGGTATAGCATTACCAGCACCGTCCGGGCTTTGGACCCGTCGAAGCTTCAACTCTGCAATGGAATACAAAGTCCGGTCAGAACTGCAGGGGACGAGTTGGGCGCCGCCGTACCGAAGTAATCTAGCCAATGCTGGTTAGCTCGACTTATTTTCCCCCTCCTCGGTCAGCGGATGAAGCCCAAGACTGGCTGCTGCGTTCGCTCGGTAATCTGGATCGTTGTGCGGGCCGGCGTGGCCGCCCCAGGCGCGCCATGGCGTGCCTGGGGCGAGCCGCTCAGGCCGCGGCCGGCGGCGCGGCCCGGGGTGCTCTTGGCTTTCGACGCACCGGACCGGCGGCGCTGAAGATGGCGCCGGCCTCGCCGGGCCCCGCGTCAAGCTGCAACTCGCCGTCCACTAGCCAGAAGTCGGTGTACCGGCGATGGAGCGCCAGCGCTTGGGTCACAGCTCCGGCCGTGGCCAGCGCGCCGAAGAACCGTTCGAGCGTCACCGGCACGAACGGGACGCGTCCGCCCACCGGGTCGAGCAGCTGCGCGGCATAGGCGCTGGCGGCTGTCCAGACGGTGTGGTTCAGGCGCGGAGCGACCAGCACCAGCACGGCGCGGTCGGTCAGGCCCTGGTCGAGGGCGGTCGCCGCCAAACAGTGCTGCCGATAGAACTGCTGCACTGGGTTAGCCCGCAGGCGCGAGTTAGCTGGGTCGACGAACAGGCCGGCGCCAGGGGCAATGGCATCGAAGCGGCCGGAGAAGCGGGGGACCGGCTCCTGGCAGCTCTCGCTGTACTTCCACTCCCAGTAGATCGCGACGCGCTCCCCGGTATCAGAGCGGCCGCGGACAGCGAGGTCGAAGGCCGTCCCGTCCATGGTGAAGCGGGGGTCGCCTCGGCCGGGGGAGTGCTCGAACAGCACCTCGGTGACCTCGCGCAGGAAGCCCGGCAGCAGCTCGGCCATGACGCGAGCGGCCAGGGCCAGATCCATTTTGAGGGGGGCTGCGGCGTTGAACACCAGCGGCTGGCTCGATAGCAGGTTGGTGGCCAGCCGGTCGAGTTCATAGACCGCACCGGGTTCGCGATAAATCAGCTCGCGGTTGACTATCGGCAGGATGGCGGGGTCGATGAAGTTGGCGCCGGCACGGCCAGTCGCGACGCTGATGCGTGAGCCGAGGGTGCAGCGGCGGCCCTTCTGGTCCTCATGCACGCCGATCGGAATGCCGCGGTCCTCCCGCCAGAGCGCCTGGAGGAACCTAGCGTTGGCACGGAAGCGCGGATCGGCCTCGACGAAGACCTTGTGCTTGCGGCGCAGGGCCTCGGGCAGGAGCGGCACCTGCGGCAGCGGGCCGAGGCCGGCGGGGTCGAGGGGATCGACGGCGACGCAGGCCGGCAAGGTGGGACGGGGGGTGGTGGCGTCGGACGTGACAGAGGCGGGCACCGGGGCCTCGACGGCGGACTGGCTGTCCTGCCCGGTCGTGCGGCGCAACTTGGTCTGGCGTGGGGAGACGGGCATGGCTGGGCAATCCTGACGACCGCGGGGATGCGGACGTCACGGATTCCGTCTACGTCGAAGAAGTTCAGAGAGCTCAGCTCACACAATGCTGGCCCGCAGAATTCGTCACGCTGACGAATTTGTAGATCTGGCCGCCATGGTGCACAGCCGGCCGCTCCGATTGCAAAGAGGAAAGCATCTCGCCTCGGCTTTGCGAGCTGTGCTGCTTCGCCGATGAACGTCCCCGCCAAAGCGATGCATCGCCCCAAAAAAGATCCGAGCTGAAACCGGGCAGAGCCGAAAGTATATTTTTGAGATGCTGCGGCGCATACGAATGAGATTTGCGATCTCGGTATAAGGCTATGTGTGGGTGAAAGAGAGAGGCCGGGCCTCGGCACGGGTGCCGGCAGGCGGCCGCCACCTGAGGCGGGAACGAGCCGGTGGCGTTTCACGGTGAGTAGGAACGGCGACACCGCCCCGCGCTTCTCACGGCGTGACCGGTGTCCGTGTCGGTCACGCCGCCCGGGGCCGCAGGGGATTTCGGAAGCTCCCTACAGCACGTCAGCATACGCGGGGGCCTCGGTGAGCGTCTTGCACAGTTCCGCCCGGTCCGCGCCCTTCATCAGCATCCGCAACTGCGGCGCTGCATCGCCAAGATGCTGGATGATCAGCGCTGCCGCCTTCCACGCCCGCACCTTGCCCTGCGGCTCCTCCTCCCCCTCGGTCTCCTCGGCCTTGGCCGCCTGCACCCACTCCCGGATTTCTTGCGTCGAGGGGCGCTGCCCGTCCTCCAAGGCGCGCTCGACTCGCACACGCACCCGCGGCGGCGTATTCTTGGCCGTCAGTAAGTAGATCGACGACGCCTCCAGGCTTGATACCAATTCCGCATTCTCGCCCCATACATTCCAGGCACGCATGTAGCGGTGGGCGGTGCTCGGGCTCCACGAGAAAGTCTCTTTCACCCAAACGGTGAACGTCTTCGTCACACGGAATTTCGCTTTGGCCGCGTGCAGGTCCCGCCCGATGGCGAAGATGTTGGCGTTGAGTGCGCCCTGGTTGAGCCAGATCCGAGCGATGAGGATTTCCAGATCCTCCCCACCATCCGCGATTGCCTGGGTCGTCTCGGCGGTCAGAGCCGAACCACCCTCCGGCGGTTCGGGCCCTTCCGCATCGGTAATGACAACATCAGCCATGAAGGCGCTGCCGCGGCATAGATCTTGCTCAAGACTTTCGCTTGGCATGATAGTCTCCATGTCAACTGTCGAATGCAGTTTGACCGGTATCTAGCACCGTGCGGATTACCGGCAGTCGATGGGTGGAATCACGAGAGATCAGAAGTCAATCTCCTCCAGGTCCGCGTCCCGCGGCCTCGCAGCACCGGACGCAACGCGGGCTGCATTGGTCTCGAGGCCGTGCCGCAAGTATGCCTCGACGAAGCTCTCGGGAGAGAGGTTGGCCGCGGCGGCCATCGTCGCGACGCGGGCGCTCACCGCGGCGTCGAAGGTCACCGTCTGGAGAGCAGCCGGGACAGCCGGCAGCGTCTTTGCCGCGGTGGTCGTCCCGACCGGCGAAGGGGATTGCGCCACGGTGGACTTGGGCTTCAAGCGGGCCTCAACTCGGCCCTTGGTGGCCAGCCGGTCGGCACGCTCGTTGAGCGGGTCGCCGGCGTGGCCGCGCACCCATGTCCACTTCACGTTGCGCCGGCTCGCGAGTTCGTCCAGCCGCTGCATCAGGTCGACGTTCTTCACCGCCCCCGTGGTGGTGCGCCAGCCCTTGGCCTTCCAGCCGCGCATCCACTCGGTGACGGATTTCACCACGTACTGGCTGTCGCAGCGCATCTCGATCTGCGCGCCCTCGGGGAAGTGCTCCAGCGCCCGGATCGCCGCGGTCAGCTCCATGCGGTTGTTGGTGGTGCCGGGCTCGCCCCCGCAGAGGTCGACCACGCCGTCCGGCCCCGAGATGACAACGCCCCAGCCGCCCGGGCCGGGATTGGGCTCGCAGCCGCCGTCGGCGTAGATGATGACGCGCATGGTAGACTCCTGGTGTTGAGGGAGGTGCGGGCGATCACCGAGGGCCGGAGCCTGGCGTCCGGCGCTGGGTGCTACGGCCGTGGTGGAGAAGGGGACGGTGATGCGCAGCAGCCTCGCGCTGGGCGGGGCTTGCTGACGAAGTGGGTGGTCATTGCCGGCGATACGCACCGTGCATGACCTCGGCGCCGATTAGATCGAACACCTGCTGATCGCTCAAGCTGTACTGCTGCATCAGCGCGTCGGCCAAGCGGGTGATACTGTCCCAGATCATCGGGTGGGCCAGCAGCTTGCGGGTAACGGCCTCGTAATGGCGGATAAAGTCGAGCAGATCATCGGGCTCGAACTCTCCCAAGTCACGCAGGATCAGGAAGACACACTGACTTAAGTCATCCATGACGGGGTACTCATGCGGGTACACAAAGGCAGCGCTAGCACACGCCTCCCAGACCTCGTCATCGTCGGCGTATTCGTAGTCACCGCCGACGCCCCGCTGCTGCGCGAGAGGCCCCGCCAGGAAGGTCACGATCTGCGGGGTCTCGGTGGTCAGCCACTCGTTCCAGACGATGTTACAGCAGCCGAGAATGCTGAAAATCCGGAAAGTATCTCCTTTGACGTACCGAGGGCGCACGGTGACGGCCGTCTTTCGGCCAAGCGTGCTACCCCAATACATCGCCATTACGGCGTGGCCCGCCTCATGGAAGGCACGGACGCGGCGACTGACGCGGGAACGGGAGGAGCGCGGCGGGGACGGGGGATAGGGGGGCGCGCCGGTCACGATGTGTTGGTCGTTGAACATAGCGAGTTCCTTGCTTGCAGACGGCAACGAGATCGGGACGCGGCGCGCGCGAGGCGAAGGTGCTGGGGCGTGGGTCAAGAGCCCCGAACCCAAGAGCTGGGCGTTGCCGCGGCCGCGGTGGACACTCAGGCCGCGGGCGCGACGAAACTGAACAGTTCGGTCACCGCCCGGCGTGCGATCAGGCCGTCGCCGCGCTCGAACGCATAAGCCAGGGCCGCCGCGGCGGCGCTGAACGGTTCGATCTGCGCGGGATCGGTAGGATCGAGGTCGAGGCGGAGGCCGGTGTCGGCGTCCAGCGCGGCGACGAAGGCTGGGGCCTCCGCGGCGGTGCCGATGGGCGTGAACATGATGATCACCGTGAGGAGCTCGCGCAGGGCACGCCCCGTATCCCCGCCGGCATCGAGGGCATCCTGTAGGCATGCCACGCGCGCAGTGACGATGTCGGACTGGGGGTCGGCGGCCTGCGCCGCGGCATACTCGGCGCAGTCGGCCAGGATCGGGGCAGCCTGCGCCCACCGGGAGTGCGCGGCGGCACCAGTAATGGCGGGCGGCATTGTGCCGATGAAGGCGCGCACCGAGCGCAGCAGGTGCACCTCGGCGTAGGCGGCCTGGAGCACCCAGCGGCGGACGGACTTGGCGGCCTCCGTGAACGGGTTGACGGTGACGAGGGAGGACGTAGTCAGCATGGCAGCGGCCTTTCGAGTTTGGGGGGATGAAGGTTCGGTGGTGCTCACTCAGTCGCCGGGCTGAGCGGTGCCGGTGGTCTAGAAGTCGATGACGGTGGGCGGCGGGGGTGGAGCCGTCGCAGCGGGGGTCGGATCCTCGAGAATGAAAACTTCGAGGTCGTCGAGACCTGCGGCGTCCGCTGCCGGCGTGTCGGACTGGGAGGACTGCAGCGCGGTGGGCGCTCGCGTCACGGACAGCGCCGGACACCCGTTCAAGTCGGCGACGGTGAGGACGAAACCCGGCAGCCCCTGCGCGGCGGCAACGGCGGCGAGACGGCTTCGGAATTTGCGCCAAGTACCCCGCCAGGGGCAGAGGCGGACCAGCAAGTCGAAGCCGACCCGCCAAGTGCCGTCCCGGCCGGTGTGGGCGCGGGCGAGGCTGTATAGGCGCCGCTCCAGCCCCTTCAGCCGCAACGCGTCTGGGTCGAGCTTGAGGACGTGGCCCGCCTCGACCTCGGCGACGAGTTCGGCGGGAAGGGTGAGCCGCCGGGCGCCGCCAGGAAGCTGTTCGTAGACCTCGATCGGCCTGAAGAGGCGCGTCCCGGTGGCGTCGGTGTGGATGATCGTCGTCGCGGCAAGTCGCACGAAGGCGTCGTCGAGCAGGCGCCGCTGCCGGCCGCCACCGGACCGCCCCAGCGCGTGCAGGGCGACCGCCGGGCGCAGGACGAGGGTGCGGGGGAGCGGGCGCCCCTCGTTCCTAAGGGCCGTCAGCTCAGAGATTACCGGGATTAGCGCGTCGGCGTCGACCACGGTGGCCTGGCTGCCGCCGCCCGAATCGTCGCTGCTGACGGTGACGCGCACCGGCTGCCCGTTCCGGCGGCCGATGAAGTGGAAATCTTCGGTCCGGCCCGGCGCCATGGCGAAGACCGGCTCACGCAGGAACAGCACGAGCGCGCGCAGGTCGCGATCGGAGTCCAGCCGCCGCACACCCGCATCGGGGGCGAGCGAGTCGGGATGGAGCGCGTCAGCGGTGTGGTCACCGCGGCTCGGCGTGGCACCCGAGGACGGCCCGATGCGGTACCTGGGACCGTGTAGCGCGGTACCTGGGGCCGCTGCTTCAAACTTCTGACTCATGGCTCGGGCTGACTTTTTTGGCGGACGGATAGATCGGCCTGTGCCCGTCCTGGGAGGTGGTGAATCCCCCCACCCTGGTTATTCGGGTGGACGGATCGGTCACCGTTTGCGGGCTCGGGCGGCTGATTGGGCAGCGGGTCGCACGCTAGGACGGCCGCGGCCGGTCGGTAGTGGGCGAGGTGCCCGCGCCCGCCACGCACCTGCTCCGCCGTCCAGAAGCCGGCGTCGAGAAGGGCCCGCCGGGCGCGCTTGACCGTGTCCGGCGCGAGCCCGAGCTTCCCCGCGAGCGTGGCGACGCTGGCGAAGGCGCTCCCGTCGCCCTGGACGTGCGTCAGCATCGCGGCCGAGACGGCTACGGCGGCCGGGGACAGGCCGCCTGCGGCGCCAGCCGCGTTGACGGCGTGACGGAAGGCTTCCTTGCGCGGCGGCGTCCAGAAGCCCGTCTGAATGTCGATCCTGGGCATGCCGCCGCGCAGCGCCGGCCGGGGCTTGCCGCTGGCCAGGAGTGCACGGGCCTTGGCGAGGGCGTCGGCCCGGCCCCACGGGCGGACTCCGTCGCGGGCGGGACGGGACAGATCGGCGATCGCCGCAAAACGCTGAAAGGCGGCTGCGGCGATCGCCTCAGCGTTGTCCAGACCCGAGGCGAAGGCGCGGTAGACCTGCGCGGCGAGGAGGGCGTCGCGCCCGTCGGTGACGCGCCCGTGCGCGTCGTGCACACGACGGGTGTCGGGGCGCGTATCGCTGATCCGGGGCCGGACGGGTCTAACTACTTGGTCAATCGGCCCGCGCGCGACGCCGGACGGCGGCGCTGCGACCAACGTTGTCGACAAATTGTAGAAGTTGGCGACCGCCTGGGTGAAATCCGCGAACGCCGAGGCATTAGGGGCCGGCAACTCGGCTAACGGCAGCAATTCCGGTGCACACTCGGGCCAGATGTACGGCTGGCCGAGTTGGGGATGGATACCGTGGGCCAACACGTAACGGCGATCCCCAATCAGCTCGACCGCGGGCGAGATGCGACGGCTTGGGATCGGCGCGTCAGCGACGCGGTAGATCAGCACGCGGCGGGGCGCGCGGCCGACCCGTACGAGCGGCGTCACGCCCAGCAGTGCGGCGGCGAGCGCGTGCAGGTCGCCCGCGCGTTCGGCATCCTCCTCGTCGATGTCGATGGCGAGGCAGGCGTGGCCGCAGGCGAGCGCGAGCCCGTAATGGCCGTGCCGCTCAATCCAGCGGGCGACCTGGTCCGGCCGCGGTGGGGTGCGGCACCACGCCGTCCACCCCGACCAGTGCGTGCGCTTGCACGCCGGCGGGATTGGGAAGGCGTGGAAGCCGTGTCTCGCGATCGCCGCGAGATGGCGCCGGCAGAAGTCGGCGCTATCGAAGTCAGGCGGGACCACCGCGGCTCACGCCAGAAATTCGGAGGTTGAGAGGTAGGTGTGCGCCTCGGCGAACGCGTTGAGGTCGGCGGCGCGGTAGACTACGCGGCGACCAATTTTAACGAAAGCGGGCCCCGTACCCGTGAGGCGATACCGCTCAAGGGTCCGCTCGGACAGACGCAGCAAGGCGGCGGCCTCGCACTGCGTCAGAAAGGACGTATCGAGCGCGGACGGCACGCGAGGCGCCGGGAGATCGATGGTTTTTGTCATGGGCATCGCGTCGCCTGAAGGACGCCCCAATGGCGGTCCTGTCGAGCGAGGTGTGCCTGGAGGGCGCAGGCGTTTGAACGGGCGAAGCGGAGAGGTCGAACCCCTCAGGGGTTCGCCGGTTCGCTCAGGAGCGACGGCGCGGCTTGGGGTAGGTGTCACCGTTGTATGGTTTGCGGGGGTCCGGGTCGCGGTCCTTCGCTATCGCTGCAGTGTTCCCTCCATCTTCGAATTTCGGATCTCCGAGGAAGGTCGCGATCATGCCCGCCTTCGATCCGCTCATGGTGATGCCGTACTCACGAAATACACTGTCATCCTCGATGATAAGCTTCATTATCTCTTTATTGTATTTGTAGCCGGGCGTTAGATTGAAGCGCTCCAAGAGATCGAGCATGTAGGCGAGGTGCGGCGGCACGTAGGCGGGCGGGGTCGATGCTGGCTGGGTGGTCGCAGGCGAATCGCCGGTCCCGACCAGAGCCATGAATGCGTCTGCGTCCACAATGAGGTAGCCGGTGACGACTTGGCCGCGGATGCGCGCCGTCACGAGCGCGCTGGAATAGGCCTCCGACCACAGGAACCGTCCCACCCAGAGGTCGCGCGGTATGGCGACCTGCGGCCCGTCCTCGGTCAGGAGCCAAGCCTTAAGCGCGCCGTCCGCCAGTGCCGCCCGCATCGGATGATCGCGGCGTGCGCGCACAGCGACCCAGTCGAACCCCGCATGGTCGCTATGCCCAGTGTGAAACCAATCGAGTGCCGCATTGAGACGCAGTCGATCCCGCGGAATGAGGAGGGGGATGTGCATGCGTCTGCGCCTGCGTTCCTAGGATTCCGGATCGATAAGACTCGAGACGGGCCCCTGATTTCATGGACGGCAACGTCCGGCGCCCGGCAGGGGGCTGCGTCCTCCGCAGCGGATCGGGCGCACAAGCCGGGGGAATGGGATCGAGCGTCGCCGACAACTCGACACGGGCGGCCTGGTACCGCTGCAATCGCCTGAAGCGCAACCCGGAATAAACCTGTAGCCGGGCTGTAGCCCAAACCACTCGGCCACAGATACAAATGGCGCTAAGTCATTGGAAATAATGGCGCACCCGACACGATTCGAACGTGTGACCTTTGCCTTCGGAGGGCAACGCTCTATCCAGCTGAGCTACGGGTGCAGGCCGTGGCTATTCCCTAGCCCAACGGCGGCGCCGGCGCAACGGC
>Ga0255028_100212_pt1 | contig 12694 bp, 12 predicted proteins | sample DRGLUT_MetaT_FD_178168 | JGI IMG/M metagenome (GOLD analysis project Ga0255028, IMG submission 178168) | Metatranscriptome of freshwater microbial communities from Pennsylvania, United States - DR:GLUT (Metagenome Metatranscriptome) | ecosystem: Environmental > Aquatic > Freshwater > Creek...
ACGGGGCGACCGGCGCGGTCGTACCAGTAGCGCGCATTGCCGGCATCGCCCTCGATCCGGTGGAGATGCGCGTGCACCCAGGCGGCGTCGGACCCGGGGGCGTCTTGCACCAGGGCATGTGCCCGCGTCCAGGCGGCGTCCGGGGTTTCCGTCGCGTGCTTGGCCAGCCACCAGAGAGCGGCGCGCGGCGCGGGCCAGGCGGACGGCGGCTCGGGTTCGGTCAGCGCCGCCGCGAAATCGGCCGGCAGGGTCTCGGTCATGGCGCCCTCCTTTCGCGACGGATCAACGCCCGGCCGCGCGCTCCAGCTGCCAGCGGCCGCGGCGCTGGCGGGCGGACCACGCGTAGCGGGTATCGCCGTCGAGGCGGTCGAGATGGTCCGAGAGCCGGTTGCGTTCAAGCCAGGCTAGCGCCGCTTCGAGTTCGGGCAGGGTCATGGTCGCGCGGCCCTTGCCGAGCACACGCTTGAGCACCGCGTTGTAGCGATGCGCGAGGTTGCCGCCGCGGGGAACGCGCAGAGACGCCTCGTCCTCCACCGCCTGGCTCGCCACCGCAACCGCGAGCCGCTGGCGCAGGGTCCGCTCGGTGACGGACGGCGGTTCCGGCGCCGGCGCCACCGGGGCGGGCTTGGCGAGCCGGGGGCGCAGCAGGGCGTAGCGCAGCCCGATCGCGTTGCTCTCCAGCGGCGTGATCCCGCCGGGATCCTCGTCGCGCCACGGGGTCCGCTCCGGGACGATGGCGCTCGCCGGCCGCTCGCGCTTGGGCCGGACGCTGCTGCCCTGCTCGGTCTCCAGTTCCAGGCGGAACCGGGCGAAGAGCGGGTCGTCCGGGTGGAAGACCAGCGCCTGCTGGTTGTCGTAGGGGCCGGCATGCGGATCGACCCGGGTGGCCCGGGCGAGCATCTGCTCCAGCCAGGGCCGGGAGCGGATATGGGTGAGGGCCGCCACCACGGCGACCTCGGGGGCGTCTAGCCCCTCATAGGCCATCGCCACCGTCACCAGCACCGCCGGCTCCGCCGTCACGCGGAACGCCGCCAGGGCCGCGTGGGCATCGCCCTGGCCCGAGGTCGCCAGCCGGACATCGCGCTCGCCCTGCCTGGCCGGCATCCAGCTGCGCAGGGTCGTCAGGTAGGTGCGCGCGCTCGCTTGGTCTGGGGCGACCACGAGGAGTTTGCCCAGACCCCGGGCCATCTCGCCGGGCGGCAGGTCGCGTTCGAGCCGGCGCCGGGCGCGCAGGCGCTTGGTGGCGAAGAACGCCTCGCTCAAGAGATCCCGCGCGAAGCCGGTGCGCAGGGCCGTGAACAAAGCCGGCCGGGTGGTGACCCGGACCGATCCGGCGCCCAGCCGGTGCGGCCCGACCCGGGGGCTGTCGCCGGCAATCCGTCCGCCTTCGAGCCAGCTCGCCTCGCCGTCGATCGCCCCGAAAGTGACCGGGAGCACCGCCCGCTCGGCCAAGGCCTGCGAGCGCGAATAGCCGATCACCGCCAGCCCCGGCGCGTCGAGGTCGAGTTCCGGGCCGCGGCCGATGGCGCGCGGCCGGTAGGGCAGGCCGAGGATGCGCCGGCCATCGGCCCGCTCCAGGGTGCCGGACAGGAACAAGCCGATCTCGGCCGCCTCCATCACTGGCAGCATCGCCCGGGACCACGCCCCCGCCTCGGCCTCCTCCTCGGCGGAGGCGTCCTCCGCCCCCGGACGCCCGGGGACCGGCAGGTGGTGCACCTCGTCGACCACCAGCAGGGTGCGGTGCCCTCGCGCCTCGGCGAGGTGCAGCGCCGGGGCGGCGGCCACCGCCTGATAGGTGGTCACGTAGCCGGAGAGTCCGCGGGCCGGGTCGCGCTCGTTATCGGCGGCGCGCACACTCAGCCCATGCCCGAACGCCGCGCGCCAGAGCGGGTCGGCGAAGGCTTCCTCGGCCTGGAGCCGCAGGGAATCCCGGGGCACCACCCAGACCACGCGCTCGACCCGGCCAGCCGCGATCAGCATATGCGCGGCGATCACCGGCAGCAGCGACTTGCCGCCCCCCGGCGTCACCGCCGCCAGGATCTTCCGGACATGCCCCGCCTCCCCGCTCGCCATGGCCGCCACGAGGGCCATCAACGTACGCTGGTGGGACCGCAGGGACGGGGCGGGACGGGTCAATGGCCGGCGAAGCAGGGCGACATGCCCGCACCGTGGCCGATCCCGATTCCTTTGTGAATCCCTGGGGACACGGAACGTTCGTGTTTTCTTCCCGGGCGCTCAGGGCGCGGTCAGAATGAGCCGCTGCGCGGCGCGTCTTAGGCAGGGTCCCGGGTCGCATTCCGCTGGCGCTGCATGCGCCCGGGAAAGGGCGTAGCGTTTCATCCTGCGCCGCCCCTTTCCCGGACAGGTGGAGCGAAGCGGAACCTGATCCGGGACCCAGCACGGGACGAGCCGCGCAGCGGCGCCGAAGCCTCAGCCCCGGAGAAGCGTCGCAAACGCGGCCCGGGAGGCGGGATCGCACCACGACAAGCGTTGACACCCGGCCGGCCCCTCACCATAAGGGCGCCGCGGGCGAAAAACTCGCCTTGGGGGAATGTCCCGAGCGGCAAAGGGGGCGGACTGTAAATCCGCTGCGTAAGCTTCGTAGGTTCGAGTCCTACTTCCCCCACCAAGGTTCCTGAAAATCCTGCCCTGCCCGATCAGCCCTGCTTCGCCAGGGCCGCCTCGATGCGCGCGGCAGCGGCGGCCGAAAAACCCTTCCCGGCGAGCCCCTGGCCCACGGCGGCCTGCCCGGTGAGACTGCGCTTCTTGCCCTCCGGTAGGTGTGTCTTGCGCAGCGCGTGCGCGTCGCGGTGGCTGGCATGGGTGATCGCGATGGCCAGCGCGTCGGCGGCGTCGGCGACGTGGAACTCGGCCTTCGGCAGCAGGAAGCGCACCATCGCCTGGATCTGCACCTTCTCGGCATGGCCGGAGCCCGCCACGGTCTTCTTGATCAGGTTGGCGGCGTATTCGAACACCGGCAGCCCAGCCAGCGCCGGCACCACCAGCGCCATGGCGCGGGCATGGCCGAGCTTGAGCGTCGCCTGGGCGTCCTTGTTGACGAAGGTCTCCTCCACGGCGACCTCGTCGGGCGTCTGCGCGTCGACGATGCGGCCGATCCCCTCGAACAACTCGCGCAGGCGCAGGGCCAAAGGCAGGTCCCCGTCCGAGGTCACGACCCCGCAATCGCCGTAGGTCAGCTTGCTGCCCTGCGCGGTGATGAGGCCCCAGCCGGTGCGGCGGAGCCCCGGATCGATCCCCAGGATGCGGACGATGCTGCTCATGACGCTCCAGGGTTCTGCTCTGCCGGATCCCGAGCTTTGGAATCGCCGTTGGGATGAGGCTCTCGACGATCGGCCCGAGCCTGCCGTACGTATCGTGAACGCCCGGTTTCACCAAGGGCACGGAATGACGGGAGCACGACCATGAGCGCGGACCTGCCGATCAGCCGCTTCCCGATGCCGAAGCTGTCCGAGATGCCCGAAGACCTGCGTGCCTGCATCGCCCTGGTGCAGGAGAAGGCGGGCTTCGTGCCCAACATCTTCCTGGCGCTGGCGCATCGCCCGGACGAGTTCCGCGCCTTCATGGCCTATCACGACGCGCTGATGGACAAGCCCGGTGGCCTGACCAAGGCCGAGCGCGAGATGATCGTGGTCGCCACCAGCGCGGCCAACAACTGCCTCTACTGCGTGATCGCCCACGGCGCGATCCTGCGGGTCCGGGCCAAGAACCCGCTGCTGGCCGACCAGATCGCCGTCGCCTACGCCAAGGCCGACATCACCCCGCGCCAGCGCGCGATGCTGGCTTTCGCGCTCAAGGTGGCGCAGGAGGCCCACGCAGTCGGTTCCGACGATCACGCCGTGCTGGCAAGCCACGGCTTCAGCCCGGACGACATCTGGGACATCGCGGCGATCACCGCCCTGTTCGCCCTGTCGAACCGGCTCGCCAGCGTGGCGGAGCTGCGGCCGAACGACGAGTTCTACACACTGGGGCGCTGAGACCGCCTCACCCCCGCCGCCCGAGCAGGATGATCGCCGTGCCGGCCAGGCAGACCGTGCTGCCCGCGAGGTCCCAGCGGTCGGGCCGCTGGCCTTCCGCGAGCCACAACCACAGGATCGAGGCCGCGACGTAGACCCCGCCATAGGCCGCGAAGGCGCGCCCCGCCGCCGGGCTGTCCACCAGGGTCAGCAGGCCGGCGAACGCGACCAGGGAAGCGATGCCAGGCAGCGCCCACCAGGCCGACCGGCCGAGCCGGAGCCAGGCCCAGAACGCGAAGCAGCCGGCGATCTCCGCCAGGGCGGCACCGGCATAGGCGAGGAGCGTCATCAATCCAGCTTGGCACGAGGATCGGCGTGACGCGAGCCGCGATGGACAAACCGATCGAATATGCTGCAACCGAAGAGATGAGCCGTAAGTGCAAGATGCTCATGCGCTCAAGATAGGCTAAGACCGCTCGCGATCGCCTCCGCGTGCTTCCCGGGCCCCGCTGCCCGATCCACCGCCCCCGGCCATGTCAGACCCGATCGAAACCGCCCGCCTCCAAGTCCTGCACAGCTACGGCATCCTCGATACGCCGTGCGAGCCGGGCTTCGACGACATCGTCACGCTGGCGACGCAGATCTGCGCGGTGCCGGTCGGCCTGGTGAGTCTCGTCGCGGCCGACCGGCAATGGTTCAAGGCCCGGTGCGGGTTCCCGGCCTGCGAGACGCCCCTGAGCCAGTCGGTCTGCGTCCATGCGCTGGCTTCCGAGGGCGGGCTGATGGTCATCCCCGATTTGAGCGCTGACTCGCGGACCCGCGACAACGCCCTGGTGACGGGGGCGCCGTTCATCCGGTTCTATGCCGGCGCGGTGCTCCGGTCCGAGGATGGCGTCCCGTTCGGGACCCTGTGCGTGATCGACACCGAGCCTCGGCCCGGTGGTCTGGAGGCGGACCAGGCCTTCGCCCTGCGGGCGCTGGCGCGGCAGGCGATGGCGCAGCTCGATCTGCGCCGCGCGGTCCGGGAGCGTGAGGCCGCCCTGGCGGCCGAGCGCCAGGTGCGCGACGCCCTGGCGGTCTCGGAGGAGCGCTACCGCCTCTCCTCGCGGGCGACCACGGACCTGATCTGGGACTGGAACCCGCAGACGGGCCGGATCCACTGGGATGAGGGGCTGTCGGCGCTTTACGGCTACCGGCCGGTCGAGATCGAGCCGAGCAACGTTTGGTGGTACGCGCATATCCACCCCGAGGATCGCGACCGCGTCCGCCGCAGCGTCCAGGCGGCCCTTGAGGGCGCCCCCCTGCGCTGGAGCGAGGAATACCGGTTCCGGCGGGCCGACGGGACCTATGCCACGGTCCTCAACCGGGCGATCATCGTCCGCACCGCGGAGGGCACGGCCACCCGAATGACCGGCGTGATGCTCGATGCGACCCAGCAGGCCGAGGCCGATGCGCATCGGGAGATGCTCAGCCAGGAACTCAGCCACCGGCTGAAGAACACCCTGGCGATGGTCCAAGCGATCGCCTCGCAGACCCTGCGCGACGCCCCCGACGTCACCTCGGCGCGCGACGCCCTGCTGCAGCGCCTGCTGGCGCTGGGCAAGGCGCACGACATCCTGCTCGCCGGCAATGCCGAGCGGGCCGGCATGGAGGCAGTGATCCGCGGCGCGCTGGCGCTCCACGACAATGCCCGTGCCGGCCGCCTGCGGATCGAGGGGCCGGCCCTCGATATCGGGCCGAAGGCGGCCCTCGCGCTGGCGCTGATGATCCACGAACTGGCGACCAACGCGGCCAAGTTCGGCGCCCTCTCGGTCGAAGCGGGCCATGTCGGCGTCACCTGGCAGATCGAGGCCCTGGCAGGCGCCCCGCAGCTCCGGCTCAGTTGGATCGAGTCCGATGGCCCCCCGGTGGCCCCCCCCTCGCGCAAGGGCTTCGGCACCCGGCTGATCGAGCGCGCCTTCGCGGGCACCGTCGCCGGCGACGTTGTTCTGGAATACCGGGAGACCGGCCTGCACTGCGTTCTCACCGCGCCCCTGTCCGGGTTCCAGGGCAAGGACGGGATCCTGAACTGAGCGGCCGGTCGGCGAGGCGTTAAGCCCCCGACAACGAAAAAACGCTCGAGTGGTGCCATGAGCGCGCGTGAGACGGCCGACGACCTGATCCTGATTCCGGGCGATGCGCGCCTCCGCGAGGCGGTCCATGCCTGGGTTGACGGACTGGCGCGGGAGCGGCGGATGTCGCCCAACACCGTCGAGGCTTATAGCCGCGATCTGCGCCAGTTCCTGGTTCACCTCGCATCGCGCCAGGGCACACCGACCATCCCGATGCTGGTGGCCCTGAAGGTGCGCGACATCCGCGCCTTCATGGCCGCCCGCCGGGCCGACGAGGTGTCCGGACGCTCGCTGATGCGGATGCTGGCGGGGTTGCGCTCGTTCGGGCGGTTCCTGGAGCGCGAGGGCTACGGCAGTGTCTCGGCGCTCGGCGGCGTCCGGGCGCCCAAGGTCCCGCGGCGCCTGCCCCGGCCGATGCCCGTCGCCGCCGCGGTGGCGCTCACCGACACCGCCATCCGGGCCGGCGAGGAGCGCGAGCCCTGGGTGCTCGCCCGGGATGCGGCGGTCCTGGCGCTGCTCTACGGCGCGGGCCTGCGCATCTCCGAGGCTCTGGGCCTGACACGGCGCGATGCCCCGCTTCCGGGCAGCGATCAGGTCACTGTGCTCGGCAAGGGCGGTAAGCAGCGCATGGTGCCGATCCTGCCGGTGGTGGCACGGGCGGTGGCCGATTACGTCGCCGCCTGCCCGCTGCCGCTGCCGCCGGAGGGGCCGCTGTTTGTCGGCGCCCGGGGCGGCCCGCTCTCGCCGCGCATCATCCAGTACACGGTGGCCCGGGCCCGGGGCGCCCTCGGCCTGCCCGAGAGCGCGACCCCGCATGCCCTGCGCCACTCCTTCGCGACGCATCTGCTCGCCCGCCAGGGCGAATTGCGGGCGATCCAGGAATTGCTCGGCCACGCCTCCCTGTCGACCACGCAGCTTTACACCCAGGTCGACGCCGCCCGGCTGATGAGCGCCTACACGGCGGCGCATCCAAGAGCTGGCCGCTAATCTAGCGGCGGGACACCAGTGCTGAGAGCTGTTTTCAGCGATAAGATGAGCAGAATATCACCTGCAGCGGCCTATTAAGCCGCCTTTTAAGAGCTTCGTCATGATCTGCATCCATTCTCGACGCCGGGGAATGGGATTGCCGGGGCATGGCCATGGAGCTTGATGAGGCGCGGTCGTCTGCACGTGTCGTGATCGCGGATTGCGATGCGGGGCGCCGTGCCGCCCTGAAGGCGATCGTCGAGCGCTTCGACCCGCAGGCCGTGATCGATGAGGCCACGTCGGGTCAGGCGCTGTGCGACATCCTTCTCCGGAAACGCCCCAGCCTCGCCTTCGTGGGCCTCCAGCTCGAAGATCTGAGCGGGCCCGAGGCCGTCGCGGTGGCGCGTCGGGCGGGCGCCGAGCCGCCCTGCCTGGTCCTTGTCGCAACGCGCGTGCTGGCGCATTGGCAGGATATCGCCCAGAGTCTGGGCGCCTACGAGGTGCTGAAGACGCCACTCGATCCGGGCCATATCGAGCAGCTCCTACACGCGGACGCCCGCCGCCGTACCCCGACCCGGGCGCTGCTCGCCTGCTCGTCCCCCGCCGGGTGCACGGCGATCAGTCGGGTGGTGGCGCGCAGCGGCTTTGCGATCGCCCTCGAGGAGACCAATTGCGGGCGTCACGCCTTGAGCCAGCTCAAGCTTGGTACCTACGACTTCGCCTTCCTCGACGTGAAGCTCGGCGGCATCGAAGGGATGGAACTCGCCTGCCAGATCCAGCCCCTCGGCCTCCCGACCCGGATCACCCTGCTCACTACATCCGAGCTGGAGCCGGTCGCACAGGCGGGACGCTATTTCGGGGTCGACGCGGTGCTGCGGATGCCGTTCTACGCCCGCGATATCGACCTGGCGCTGCATAACGCGCTGGGATTGCGCCGGCCGTATCTCTTGAACGCCCTTACCGCGCCGCCGGCGCCGAGCGCGCTCCTGCGGATCGCCGACCTCCCGAAGGCCCGGCGCAAGATCGCCTGATCCTGCGCCGGATCCTGATCGGTTCAGACGTGGATCGCGCGCTTGGAGACGGCGAGCGCCGCTTCCTTTACCGCCTCGGTGAGCGTCGGGTGCGCGTGGCAGGTCCGGGCGATGTCCTCGGAGGAGGCGCCGAACTCCATCGCCACCGCGACCTCGGCGATCAGGTTGCCGGCATCCGCCCCGACGATGTGCACGCCGAGCACCCGATCGGTCTGCGCGTCGGCCAGGACCTTCACGAAGCCGTCCGTGGTGCCGTTGGCCTTGGCCCGGCCGTTGGCGGTGAACGGGAACTTGCCGGCGTTGTAGGCGATGCCGTCTTTCGTCAGCTCTTCCTCCGTCTTGCCGACCGAGGCCACCTCCGGGAACGTGTAGACCACGTTCGGGATCACCCCGTAATTGACGTGGCCGGACTGGCCGGCCAGCGTCTCGGCCAACGCGACGCCTTCGTCCTCGGCCTTGTGGGCGAGCATCGGCCCGGCGATCACGTCGCCGATCGCGTAGATGCCGGTGACGTTGGTGGCATAATGGGCATCCGTGAGGATCCGGCCCTTGTCGTCGCGCTGCACGCCCACCGTGTCGAGCCCGAGGCCCTCGGTGTAGGGCACCCGGCCGATCGCCACGAGGACGACGTCCGCCTGCAGGCTCTCCGTCTCGCCGCCTGCGGCCGGCTCCACGGTGACGCTCGCGCCCTTCTTGCCGACCTCGACGCCGGTCACCTTGGTGGACAGCTTGAACAGGATGCCCTGCTTGGTCAGGATCCGCTGGAACTGCTTGCCGACCTCGCCGTCCATGCCGGGCAGCACCCGGTCGAGATATTCCACGACGGTGACCTCGGCGCCGAGCCGGCGCCAGACCGAGCCGAGTTCCAGCCCGATCACGCCGGCCCCGATCACCAGAAGCCTCTTCGGCACCCGGTCGAGCTCGAGCGCGCCCGTGGACGAGACCACCACCTTCTCGTCGATGGTCACGCCCGGCAGGCGCGTCACGTCCGAGCCGGTGGCGATGACGATGCTCTTGGTTTCGAGCATCTGGTTGCCGCCATCCTCTGACACGACCTCGACGCGGCCGGCACCCGCGATCTTGCCGGTGCCGTGGAAGGTATCGACCTTGTTCTTCTTGAGCAGGAACTCGACGCCCTTGGTGTTCCCGGCCACGCCCTCGGCCTTGAAGCTCATCATCTTCTTGAGGTCGAGCTTCACGCCGCTGACCTCGATGCCGAGATCGGCGAAATGCTTGGTCGCCTCCTCATAGGCTTCGGAAGCGTGAAGCAGCGCCTTCGACGGGATGCAGCCGACATTGAGGCAGGTGCCGCCGTGGGTCGCGCGCTTCTCGACCACGGCGGTCCGCAGGCCGAGCTGGGCCGCGCGGATTGCGCAGACATAGCCGCCGGGGCCGGTGCCGATGACGACGAGATCGTAGGACATGAGAATTCGCTTCCGGTCGGTCATGCCGCCTGAGGCGGTCGGAGAGAAGAGAGTTTGAGAGGGTGGGTTCAGCGGCCGCCGCCGACGTCGAGGATAGCGCCGGTGGTGTAGGCGGCCTCCTCTGAGATGAGCCACGCAATCGGCGCGGCCACCTCCTCGGCGGTGCCGGCGCGGCCCATTGGCACGCCAGGCCCGAGTCTTTCGACCCGGTCTGGCTCGCCGCCGCTGGCGTGGATCTCGGTGGCGATGATGCCGGGCGCCACCGCGTTGACGCGGATCCCCTCCCCGGCGACCTCGCGGGCGAGGCCGACGGTCAGGGAATCGATCGCGCCCTTCGAAGCGGCGTAGTCGACGAACTGGCCGGGGCCGCCGAGGCGGGCCGCCACCGAGGACAGGTTGACGATGGCGCCCCCTGCCCCGCCGCGCTTGGTCGACATCCGCCGCACCGCCTCGCGGGCGCACAGAAAGCTGCCGACCACGTTGGTGTTCATCATCCGCTTAAGCCGGGCCGCGCTCATGTCGGCGACGTCGGACTTCAGGTCGACCACGCCGGCGTTGTTGACGAGCGCCGCGAGCCGGCCGAGCTTGTCGGCGGCCTGGAACAGGGCGATCACGTCGGCCTCGTCGCCGACATCGCTGCGCACTGCCAGTGCGGTGCCGCCCTTGGCGGTGATCGCATCCACCACCGCCTGGGCCGCGGCCGAGTCGGAGACGTAGCTCAGGCAGATCGCGTAGCCGCGTTCCGCCAGGAGCAGCGACACCGCCCGCCCGATGCCGCGGCTGCCTCCGGTGACGATGGCAACCGGATTGGAGTTCCCGCTCATTTGCTCGCTCCCCCTGATGTCATCAGCCGACCATCAGTTTGTGTATCTCTGCCTGCCGCTCGCAATCGCGCCGCAGAGAGTCCGCACCGAGATCGATCAGGTACCCGCTGTCATCCGTCCAAGACACTGCGTGGCCATACTCCTCAACACGCACGGTTTTGAAATTTTCGCTGTCCTGAAGCCATGCGAAGACTTTACCGTTAGCCAACAGAGGCCGCAGATCGATGACGCCCTCATACCCGTCCACGAAGACAAGCTTGAGAACGCCATGAATGACGGCCTCCGCCGAGGCGACGCGTGGCAGCCGCTTCATGCGATCCGCTCCACCTTCCCGTGAGACGTCGCTTGCATGAACGCGGCATGTAACGCGTCGGTCCGCGTCGCCGCCCAGGATAGAATGCTCCTGCGTTTGGCGATGGGGAGGAAGCCTTCGATCACGCTCAGTGTCTCGATATCAATGACCGCCTGATGCTTGGCGATCCTTGCATGGAAGTGAGGCGGCGGATGCTCATTGGCGTAGAAGAGAATCTGAACTCCGTCCACTTTGGCGACAACCGGCATAGTCTACCTCACCGATCGCCGCTCTCTGGATCCGTGGATCCCGCTTAGAGGTCCAGCACGAGCCGGGCCGGATCCTCCAGCGCCTCCTTCACCCGCACCAGGAAGGTCACGGCCTCCTTACCGTCGACGATCCGATGGTCGTATGACAGCGCGAGATACATCATCGGCCGCGCCTCGATCTTGCCGGCGCGGACCACCGGACGCTCCTCGATGCGGTGCATGCCGAGGATGCCCGATTGCGGGGCGTTGAGGATCGGGGTCGACATCAGCGAGCCGTAGATGCCGCCGTTGGTGATCGTGAAGGTGCCGCCCTGCATGTCCTCAATGGACAGCTTGCCGTCCCGGGCCTTCTTGCCGAAGCCGGAGATCGTCTTCTCGATGCCCGCGATCGACAGGTTGTCGGCGTCGCGCACCACCGGCACGACCAGGCCCTTATCGGTGCCGACCGCGATGCCGATGTGGTAGTAGTTCTTGTAGACGAGATCCTGCCCGTCGATCTCGGCATTGACCGCCGGCACGTCCTTGAGGGCGCCGATCACCGCCTTGGTGAAGAAGCCCATGAAGCCGAGCTTGGTGCCGTGCTTCTTCTCGAAGATGTCCTTGTACTGGCTGCGCAGGGCCATCACGGCCGACATGTCGACGTCGTTGAACGTCGTCAGCATCGCGGCGGTGTCCTGCGCGTCCTTGAGGCGGCGCGCGATGGTCTGGCGCAGCTTCGTCATGCGCACGCGCTCCTCGCGCGCGGCATCGTCCGGCGCGGAGGGCGCACGCGGCAGGGTCGGGCGGGCCTCCTTGGCGGGGGCGGCCGGGGCCGGTCCCGGTCCTTTGGAGATCGCGCCGAGCATGTCGCCCTTGGTGACGCGGCCGTCCTTGCCGGAGCCGTTGATGCCCGAGGGATCGACGCCGCTCTCGCGGGCGAGCTTGGCCACGGCCGGGCCGTTGTCGCCGGCCGGGCGCTGCTGGGTCGCGGGGGCGCCCGCGTCGCCGTGGTTGCCGTAACCGGCCGAGGATTCCTGGGCCGGCGCCTCGGCCTTCGGGGCGGCGGCCGGCACCGGCGCCTCGCTGCGGCTCTCGGACTTGGTCTCGGCGACCGCTTTCGGGGCCGCCGCCTTCTTGCCGCCGCCGGCCGATGCCCCCGCCTCGACGATCGAGCCGAGCAGTGCGCCGGGCTCCACCGTCTCGCCGTCCTTGACCAGGATCTCGCCGAGCTGACCGGCCGCTGGGGCGTTGACCTCCAGGGTGACCTTGTCGGTCTCGAGCTCGACGATCGGCTCGTCGACCGCGACCGTGTCGCCGGGCTTCTTGAACCAGCGGCCGATCGTGGCCTCGCTCACGGATTCGCCGAGCGTCGGGACGAGGATATCGGTAGCCATGGTGTTCTGTACTTCCGGATCGGTTGGGCCGTGCCGGACGGCCTGGAGATACTCAGGGCGGCGGCCCGGGTGGGTCGCCGCCAGGTCCTAAAAAAATCAGACCGCCAGCGCCTCGTTGAGGAACGCCTGGAGCTGGGCCTGGTGCTTCGACATCTGGCCCACGGCCGTGGACGCGGAGGCCGGGCGGCCGACGTAGCGGGCGCGCTTCACCGCGGAGCCGGCCTGGCCGAGCACCCATTCGAGGTAGGGCTCGACGAACGACCAGGGGCCCATGTTCTTGGGCTCTTCCTGGCACCAGACCACGTCGGCGTTGCGGAACCGGCCCATCTCGGTGGCCAGCGCCTTGAGCGGGAACGGGTAGAGCTGCTCGACGCGCATCAGGTAGACGTCGTTGAGGCCGCGCTTCTCCCGCTCCTCCAGCAGGTCGTAA
>Ga0255028_100213_pt1 | contig 12580 bp, 13 predicted proteins | sample DRGLUT_MetaT_FD_178168 | JGI IMG/M metagenome (GOLD analysis project Ga0255028, IMG submission 178168) | Metatranscriptome of freshwater microbial communities from Pennsylvania, United States - DR:GLUT (Metagenome Metatranscriptome) | ecosystem: Environmental > Aquatic > Freshwater > Creek...
CCCGGGTCAGCGCCGCGTCGAAAGGCCGTGCTCGCCGGCCGCCGGGGTCTCGCGCTTCAGGCTGGCATTCAGATGGGGCGAGTCGACCGGCTCCTCACGGGTCGTCGGCGTGGCCGAATCTTCTGGGGCCGGCATCGGCGGCAGCGGCGGCGTGTTCGGCCTCACCTCGGGGCCACCACCGGCGGCATCCTTGACCATGTTACGGTTCGTCATACGCGATAAGCCTCCTGCATCCTGCGCGGTCCAACGCGCCGTTCTGGGCTCTGGGACCAGTTCGGCATGCGTTCCTCCGGGCAGATACGGGCGTCTACCCAGGTCGATCGACAACCAACGCCGCAAACAAGACCCCGGTTGCCGTCAAGCTTAGCTATACGAAGCTTGGCCAGGTCTCGGCACAGGAACCTTGGTTATTGCTGAAGGTTGTTGCGGGGTGAAGCGAAGCCTGAGGAGGAACTGATGGCATCCGGAAATTCGACCTCGAAGCGAGGCTTTGCCTCGATGAACCTGGAGCGGCAGCGCGAGATCGCCAGCAAGGGCGGCCGCAGCGTGCCCGCCGAGAAGCGCTCGTTCTCTCAGGATCGCGAACTTGCCTCGACCGCCGGGCGTAAGGGTGGCCAGTCCACGGGTACCGGCCGCGCCGAGTGAGGCAGGCGATCGATTGTGTCGCGTAACGGCGCCGTGTCCTCGAGACCGGCGCCGTCTTCGTCGTGATGATCCTCGCATAGCAAAAGGCCCCGCCGATCCGGTGGGGCCTTTTGCTATGCGGTCTGGCGGCGCGTTGGTATCAGGAGATGCAGCGACCCGGCGTCATCCGGCGTGCCTCCGGGCCGACCAGGGAGCTCAGAGCCGTCTCGCAGCCCTCGCGGACCATGCGACGCACCGGCGCCTTGAGCACCGGCTGGATGCCCATCTCCTGGGCCTCGCCGGCGACGGGAGCCCGGCCTTCGAGCCTCTGAACGCCCGCCACGCGGGTCGGACTGATCGCCAGCGAGACCGGCCGCATGCCCGGGAGGGGCATCTGAACACTCTGGGCCGTCAGCGTCGGGGGCGTCCAACGGTCTGCCGTGTCGCGCACCATCGGCTGGACCAGCACCGTGAGGAGGGCGGCAGGAGCACTCACGCCCAGTAGGAAACCAGACCGCAGCATCGCCCCGACCTCATCGCGAGAGCTTGACAGGATGTTCTGATAACGCGGCCTGCAATCGCAGGTTCCTAGACTGTGTCGCGTCTATGCGGCTTTAGTATTCGATGACGGCTCGGGCGTTGGTGCGGCGGCGCACCCGCGCCAGCCACAGCCGCCCCCTGTTGCGCATAAGGTACACGCGCCGAAAAAGCGCATTTTCTGGAACCTCGCTGACCGGCGGCCGTTATTGCAACACCCGGCCACCTGGTCCTCCCCGCATTCCCCTTGTGCATCGGCCGGAACCTAATCGACGGGCTGGAGCTTTCTCCGGCCCGTTTTTTTGCGACTCGATGCTGATCACGCGGCAACAAAAAACCTCGGCCGAGGCCGAGGTTTTTCGCATCGATGGAGGTGCCGGAGACGCGTCAGAATTTCGGTCGCGGCACGAAACTCAGGCTGACTTGGCTTCCCGACGGCGGGCCGTCTGCTGGAAGAACAGTGCCTGGCTGATCACAGCGGAGACATTGGCAGGCTGGAACGGCTTGGCGATGAGGAAGGCCGGCTCGGGACGCTCACCCGTCAGGAAGCGCTCGGGATAGGCAGTGATGAAGATCACCGGCACCTCGAAGGATTTCAGCAGGTCGTTGACCGCGTCGAGCCCGGACGAGCCGTCGGCGAGCTGGATGTCGGCCAGGATCAGCCCCGGGCGCTTGCCCTCACCGGCGATCTTGACCGCCTCGGTACGGGTCCGTGCCACGCCGATCACGTTGTGACCGAGGCCCTCGACCAGCGCCTCGAGATCCATGGCGATGAGCGGCTCGTCCTCAATGATGAGGATCTCGGTCGCCATATCGGCGGCGAGTTCGCGGCCGGCCTCATCGACGAGATCGCGCACCTCGGAGACGTCGACGCCCAGGATGATGGCGGCGTCCTCCTCGGAGAAGCCCTCTAGGCAGGAGAGCAGGAAGGCCTGCCGCGGCAGCGGCGTGATCTGGCCGAGGCGCACCTCTGCGGGAAGATCGTGCTGGACCTGCTCACCGCGGCCGTTCACCGACAGCGAGTTCCAGATCCGCGTGAAGACGCGAAACAGATCCGCCTTGATGTTGGTGCTCCGGCCGAGCGTGTCCGGCTCGTTGACGAGGGTCTCCAGGGTAGCGGCCACGTAAGCGTCGCCCGCCACTTGGCTACCCGTGAGCGCGCGGGCGTAGCGGCGCAGGTACGGCAGGTGCTGTACCACGAGTTGCGATGTCGACATTCGATCCCCTGTGCCTCGCCGTGTTGCCCGGCCGCGATCGCCTCGATCCTTCAACCGAGGGCCTGCCGGGGCCGGCCTTCTGTCCTGCGCAGCCTACCGCCCAACGCGGAGGCCAGCACTCCGTTCCACCCCCCGGCGGAACCGATCCCGGCGGGCAGGCGTTGCCGGCGCAGCCATGGCGTATGTCGAGCCGCAGCACAATGCGGCCGAGCCGACTTCGGCAACAAGGGGCGTGTTGATGGTGGACCAGGGAGAGGAGGCGCGTCCGCGCGCGCTGCAACGGCGTGCAGGCAGCGCCACGGACGACGCGCCTGAGACCCAGCCCAGCGATGCCCGCGAACCCAGCGCGCTATCCTCTTCGACGATCGGTCGCACCGCATCCCGCACCGGATTGAGCGAACACACGCGCAACCGAATCGTCTCTCAATTGCGTACCATGTACGACACGATCGCTCAGCAACCGGTGCCGGACCGCTTCGCCGATCTCATCGCCAAGCTCGACAGCGGCGACCGCGAGAAGGCCTGACGGCCTCCATCCTTTAATCGGCCGGTCAGCCCCTTACGCCTGGCTCGGGCGCAGATGCCCGCCCACTGGACAAGCCGGGCCGATAAAAAGGGCTGCCGCGTCGCGCGGCAGCCCTTTCGATCTTACTTCACCGGCCTGAGACCATTCAGGCTGCTACAGTTATTCTCAAAGGGTCGGCGAGCGGCCCCGCATCAGGCCGACCACGGCCGAGATCGCGAACAGGACGATCGCCACGAAGAAGACGAGCTTCGCAGCTTCCATCGCGGTACCGGCAATGCCGCCGAAACCAAGCAGAGCCGCCACGAGGGCAACGACGAGAAAAGTTACGGCCCAACCGAGCATCGTTTGTATCCTTCAACAGTGCCAACGCGGGCGGGCCGCGCCGTTCTGAACACAAAAACGCCAAGGTTTCGCTCCGGTTCCGCCAACCTGACGGACTCCTGTGCGCAGATCGGGCGAGCTGATCTGGGCGCGACGATGGGTGACGGAACGGGACGAAGGCGCTAGCGTTCGAAGATAGGTCTTCAGGTTCGATCCGGGATCCGCGATGCCGCAATCTGCCAAGAGTGCCGTTCGATCAGAGGCTGCCGCGATGGCGAACCGCCTCGCCGAGGTTGCCAACAAGGCCGCCGACGCGTTGCGTGCCGCGCTTCTCGGCCTCGTCCTGTCGCCCGCTCCTGTGCCGGTCCGCGTGCGCGCTCGCCGCTCGGACCGGTTGCGCTGAGCAGCACCATCCCGTCTGGTCTGGGGCCGAGCGATGCAGTCGGCCTTACCTTCAGGCTGCGGCTTGGCCCGGATCGCATGGCAGAGCCGCCCCGTCTTGTGCGTCGTTGAAGCGACGACGCGCAGGGTGGCAGCCTAGGACTCCTGGACCCTGCAGAGTGGGGACCTCGCCGTACTGCGGGGCTTCGGCAGCCTCCCGATTGCGGATGCAGCCGAAAGTCGCTTTAGGAGCGGCCGACCATCTCGCCCGGGGAAAGCGATGGCCGATGCGGACGAGATCAGCCTGACCTTCGATCGATCCATGCCGCAGCCGGATCGGCTGGAAGCCGTGGCGCCGCTGATCCGGCGACGGATCGCGCCGAATGGCGGACCGTTCACGGCGAGCGGCACCTGCACGTACGTGGTTGGTCGCGACCGCGTCGCGGTCATCGATCCGGGACCCGACGACGCGGCCCACATCGATGCGCTGCTCCGAGATCTCACGGATGAGCGGGTTGTGGCCATCGTGGTCACTCACACGCACCGCGATCATTCTCCCGGGGCGCGACTCCTTGCCGCCCGCACCGGCGCACCGATTCTCGGGTGCGCGCCGCACAGGGCCGCTCGGGCACTGTCCGAGGCCGAGTTGCCGATGCTCGACGCGAGCGCCGACCGGGTCCATACGCCCGATCGCGTCATGGCGGAGAGTGATATCGTCTCAGGCCCGGGCTGGACGCTGGTGGCCGTGGAAACGCCCGGCCACACGATGAACCACCTCGCCTTCGCGTTGCCGGAGTCGCAGGCCTTGTTCTCGGGGGATCATGTCATGGCATGGTCCACGACGATCGTGGCCCCGCCGGACGGCTCGATGCGGTCCTACATGGCCTCCCTCGACAAGCTGCGGGGCCGCACCGAGACATTCTACTGGCCGGGCCACGGCGGTCCCGTCCGCGATCCGGCGCGGTTTCTCCGCGGCCTCGCGGGCCATCGACGGCAGCGCGAATCCGCGATTCGCGCGCGCTTGGCCGCCGGCGATACGCGGATCGCCGAGATCGTCGCGGCGATCTACCAGGGGCTCGATCCGCGCCTCAAAGGCGCCGCGGCCCTGTCGGTCTTCGCCCACCTGGAGGATCTGGTCGGGCGCGGCCTCGCCGCGTCCGAAGGCGCACCGCGGCTGGACGGAACCTACGCGCCCGCCTGAACGCGTTCGCGCCCGGCGGTCACTTCACCGCAAGGGCCAGGTTGGCGACATCGTCCAGGTAGGCGCGGATCCGGTCGGCGTTGCTGCCGAAGTCGCGTCCGCCGAGCCGTGAGGCTGAGCGCACGTCGATCCGCGCCCCGTCGGCACGGGGACGGATGCGCACGGTCACATCGTCGGGCAGGTTGAGGATCAGTCCCCGCGCCACCGCCTCGATCCGGCCGTTTCCGGTGCGGCCGCCCGGCCGGATCGCCTCCACGATCTGCCAGTGCCGATTGAGAGCGGCCTTGCGGGCCAGCTCGAACGCCTCGTCGGCGCCGATATCGAGGGTGAGTGGCGCGATCTGCGGATAGGCGCCGCGCTGGCGATCGCGGAGCGCCGGTCCCGGATCCGGCGGATAACGTCCGCCGCGGGCTGCGAAGGCGGCGCGCGAGCGCGAGAAGGCGGGCGGATTGTCGATGTCGGTGGTGATGTCCGGAACGGCGGGCAGGCGCAGACCGCGCAGGGCCAGGAAGGCGGGATAGCCCAAGACGACGAGCGACAGCATCAGCCCGGCGACAGCGGCGCCCAGGCCGCGCGCACCCTCGCGCCAAACCCGGGCGAAAGCGAACAATGCGGCAGCCGCCGCCGCCAGCGCGACACCGAACCCGGCTACCAGGGCGGCGAGCGCCGCATCGGTATCGGCACGCGGATCCCGCACCAGGATCAGGGCGAGCCCGGTCACGACGATGGCGAACAGCGCCAACCGCCGGGCCAGCGGCCCCGCACGGGTGACGGGTTCCTCGATGAGTAGGCGGCGCATGGGGATCATGGAGGCGTTCGGAGCCCGATCTTACAGCTTGGCCATGACCGACGCCATCGCGGTGCTACGGAGCATAGGCGCGGGCATTGCCGGGCAGGCCGAGCGTCGCCGGCTGCTTGAGGCTTTCGGGCAGCATCGCCTCGCCGGGCCGGCTCGCGGCTTCCGCGGCCTCGCCGTGCGCCAGGATCTGGACGGCCGGTGCGCTCCAGGGTCCCGATACCGCGAACAGCAGACCACGCGGCGGGGCGGACGCGGGTCGCAGGGCGAGATTGCCCCTGGCGTCGAGCCGCCGCTCCGGCAGCGAGACCTGACCATGCAGGGTCGCGCCGATGCTCGGCCCCATGAGTCCCGCTTCGGTGATCGCACCGACCCCGTCTGTGAAGCGCAAGGTGATTGCGGCGCGCTCGAACGCGGTCCGGCTGTTACGGCGCGCGAGCGCGCCAGGTGCGATGGCGCCGTTGCGGTGGATGACGTCGGCGAGATCGAGTCCGGCAATCGCGCCGCCCTCGACGGAGAAGGTCGCCCGTCCGCCGAGATGAGACACGAGGCTGGCGCTGTCGCGGGCGCTCGAGTCCAGGGAGAACTGCCCCTGCACGGGACCCATCACCCAGCGCGAGGCGCCCGTCTCACCGGACAGGCTCCCGAGATCGAGGTGGTCCACGCTTCCCTGCAGACGTATCTCGGTCTCGGCCGGGTCGGCCCCGCTCACCAGGGTCATCCGTCCCTTGAGGGTGCCCTCTTGAACGCGCGCGCGATTCACCGCGACCTCCATCGCGGCGTCGCGAACCAGGACGCTCGCCGCGAGGTCCTGGACGGGAACCGGACCGACCCGCCCCTCGGCCGCCGACACTCGCAGGTCGAGATCGCCCCGGGTGAACGGCGCCAAGGCCAGCGGCACGGATGGAGACTCGGACAGCCGCACGAGGTCCTCGACCAGCGGCGCGAGATCGAGCGTCTCGGCCGCCAGCGTTGCCTGGACCGACAGCCGCGGCGCATCGCCCGGACCGAGCGCGACGGCGCCCGCGCCCTCCAGGACGTTCTGGCCAAATCCGACCCGCAGGCTCGGCCAGGACACGGACCGTTCCGCCGTCTCGAAGCTGCCGGTGACCGAGACCGCGCCCGCCAGCGGCGAGAGCGGGACGTCCCCGCCGATCCACGACAAGGTCTCCGGCAGCGAGCGCGTCTCGAAACGCACCTGACCCACGAGATTGGGCAGCGCGGCCGCGCCCGGGGGAACCGCTACGGTCCCGTCCGCCGCCAGACTGCCGCCCGGCCAAGTCACGTCCGCGGTGAAAGGGCTTCGCTTGCCGAGAGCCAAGTCGGCAGGCCGGAGGTGCGTGAGCGCGACCTGCGTCGGCACACCCCGCCATGTCAGCTTCGCGCGACCTTCGGCCGATGCGCTCCAGAAGGGCCAAGCGATGTCCAGATCGAGATCCTGGACTTCCGCGCCCTCCGCGATCCGCGCGCCGGTAAGGATGATCCGGCGGGGCCGGGCCGCGACACCGGACCGGGCCTGCGCACCGAGGCGCGCCAGTGGCCCGCCCCAATCAGCGGCCTCTCCAGACAGGCGCGCGCCTTCGAGCCGCAGGCCGCCGATTGCCGCGTGCCCGCTGAGGAGGCCGAAAGGATCGAGGTCGATGCTCAGGCGGCCCTCCTCCGCCAGGGCCGGTCCTGCGGTCCCGGCCGCAATCCGCACACGGCCGAGGGTCAGGCGCGGCAGAGGCAGCACGGTCAGGCTCGCAGGCCCCTGTGCGCTGAGGGTCAGCCCGTAAGCGTCGAGGGTCTGGCCGGCGAAGGCCGTCGCCCGGACGCCGTCGATCGGCCAGTCGCGCAGACCGAGGCCGGCAACAATCAGGCTCCCGAGAGCGAGGACGAGGGTCGGGCGGCGCAGCGACATCATGCTCCAGACGGGCCGCGGCTGCGGCCGGAAGCCGGGTGCCGCGCCAGGCCCCCTCAAGCCGTCGCGGCCCGGCAGGGTCTGCACGTCGAGGGGGTGTTCTAGCGCCGTTCGCGGCGTTTGTCTGCCGGACCTGCGCGAAGCCGCCGATCCCTCCCCAGACCGTGGCGGTTACGGATCAACCCGGACCGCACCGGCTCAAGCGGCGCAGCACTGGATTTCGCCGGCGGAATCGGGAACAGCAGGCGCGACGAAACGCGCTTGCCAAAGTTTCGGCCGGTCAGGCCCGGCGGGAAAAGGACGGTTCGATGAAGAAGGTCTACACGGATGCCGCCGCAGCCTTGGCTGGGCTCCTGCGCGACGACATGATGGTGATGTGCGGCGGCTTCGGCCTCTGCGGCATCCCGGACGAACTGATCGAGGCGGTGCGCCTCTCGGGCGTCAAGGGCCTCACAATCGTCTCGAACAATGCCGGCATCGACGGCGTCGGCCTCGGCAAGCTCCTCGATACCCACCAGGTGCGGAAGATGATCTCGTCCTATGTCGGCGAGAACAAGGAATTCGCCCGGCAGTATCTCGGCGGCGAGCTGGAGATCGAGTTCAACCCGCAGGGCACGCTCGCCGAGCGGATCCGCGCCGGCGGTGCCGGCATCCCGGCCTTCTTCACCAAGACCGGCGTCGGCACCAAGGTCGCCGAGGGGAAGGAGGTCCGCGAGTTCGACGGCGAGCACTACGTGATGGAGCGCGGCCTGTTCGCCGACATCGCCCTGGTCCACGCCCATACCGGCGACACCGAGGGCAACCTCCGCTACCGGATGACCGCCCGCAACTTCAACCCGATGATGGCCACCGCGGCCAAGATGACGGTGGCGCAGGTCGAGCACCTCGTGAAGCCGGGCGAGATCGACCCGGACACGATCCACACGCCCGGCATCTTCGTGAAGCGCATCGTCGACGTGGGCGTGCGCGACAAGCGCATCGAGCAGCGCACCACGCGCAAGCGCGGCGACAGCACTCCGGCCGCCGCGGCCGGCGGCGGCACGCATTGATCAGATGCTTCTCTCCTCCCCCTTGCTGGGAGGAGCCGGAGGTGGGGGTGGCGCCGGATGAGGCTCCGCGGTGCCTTTTGCACCGCCCCCGCCCCTAACCCCTCCCCACAAGGGGGAGGGGAAAGCCAGATCCGGCCGCGCGTGAGCGCGCCACGCTATCAGGAGATCACCATGGCCTGGACCCGCGAGCAGATGGCGGCGCGTGCCGCGAAGGAGCTGGAGGACGGCTTCTACGTGAACCTCGGCATCGGCATCCCGACGCTGGTGTCGAACTACATCCCCGAGGGCATGTCGGTACAGCTCCAGTCGGAGAACGGCATGCTCGGCATGGGTCCCTTCCCCTACGAGGGCGAGGAAGACCCGGACCTGATCAACGCCGGCAAGCAGACCATCACCGCGCTGCCGACGACGAGCTATTTCTCCTCGGCCGATTCCTTCGGGATGATCCGCGGCGGGCACATCAACCTGTCGATCCTCGGTGCCATGCAGGTCGCCGGCAACGGCGACCTCGCCAACTGGATGATCCCCGGCAAGATGGTGAAGGGGATGGGCGGCGCCATGGACCTGGTGGCGGGCGTGAAGCGCGTCGTCGTGGTGATGGAGCACGTCGCCAGGAACAAGGACGGCACCGAGAGCCCGAAGCTCCTGAAAGCCTGTGACCTGCCGCTGACCGGGACCCAGGTGGTCGATCTCGTGATCACCGATCTCGGCGTGTTCACCATCGACAAGAAGGGCGACGGCGGCATGAAGCTGATCGAACTCGCCGACGGCGTCACCGAGGATGAGATCCGGTCGAAGACCGAGGCGGATTTCACCGTCGCCCTGAAGGGCTGACACGCGAATGCCCGGCCAGCCATCTCGCCGGGCAGCGCGCTGTAGGGCTCTTCGCCGCGCGCCCTCATCCTGAGGTGCTGCATAGCAGTCTCGAAGGAGAGCTCCAGGGATCGCGGCGAGTGCTGGAAGGCTCCTTCGAGGCCTCCGCTTCGCTCCGGCATTTCAGGATGAAGGCGCAAGCGGGATTTCCGGCGCTCTGTTGGAGCCATCCTCCGCAGAGCATCTCGGCCCGCCCGACGCAATCCGTCGGGCGAACCGTTTCGCGTTACATGGGCGGGGTCAGACCATCCTTGCCCACGGCCACCAGCTTCCCCTCAGCCTTGGCGCCATCCTTGGCGACCACGGCGAAGACCTTGGACCCCGGGGTCAGGATCGCCTTGTCGGCCGGCTCGAAGGCGACGATCGGCGCCGAGGACGGGACCACGATCTCCTTGGAGCCGTCCTTGCCGTAGCTCACCGTCAAGGTGCGCTCGCCACCGGAGGCCGCCTTGTCGGCCTTCACGGTGCCGTTGGTCATGGCACTCTTGACCTTTGGGGCGTTCGACGTCTCGGCCTTCACCGTGCCGTTGGTCATGGCGCTCTTCACCTTGGCGCCGGCCCCCGCGGTCTGGTCTGCGATCGAATCCCAGCCGTAATGGCCCTCGCCGGTGCCGCGCATCGACTCGGGGAACAGCACGACCTCCAGGGCGGTCATCGGGTTTTCGCCCTTGGTGGCAGTGCCGATGAAGACGCCGTCCTTGATCGCGTCGAGGCTCGACGGGACCACCCAGGCGAACTTGGCGCCGCTCACGTCGACGGTCTCGGACTTGCCGTCGTCGGTCTTGATCGTGAGCGTGCTGCCGTCGGCCTTATCCACCGTGCCGCGGACACGCTCGACCTGCGCGGCGAAGGCCACGCTCGACAGCAGGGCTGTCAGGCCGGCGGCAACGAGGGTCTTGTTGAGGTGCTTCATCGGGGTCCCATCCTGGCTTCAGGAGCCGGGTTATGGGGCGCCGCACGTGCCAAACAAGGTTGCGCGCAAACGAAACGGACGATCCGGAAAGTAAATAAGGCGACGCTCCCTTGAGCGCCGCCTCCTATCGTCCGAGCCACCCCGACGCCCGCTCGTCGCGCCGTCATTCCGGGACGCCGCAGGCGAGCCCGGAAACCAGAGCCACAATGGGTGCCCTGTCTGGCACCGCGGCGACTCTGGATCCGGGCTCCGCTGCGCGGCCCCGGGATGATGCGCTGGTTGCGATCTCCCTTGTGGGACGACCCGACCTGATCAGGCCGCGAGCGAGCGCAGCACGTAAGGAAGGATGCCGCCGTTGCGGAAGTACTCGAGCTCGTCGAGGGTATCGATCCGGCAGGTCAGCGGGACCTGCTTCACCGAACCATCGGCGGACTTGATCTCCGCGATCAGCGTCTGGCGCGGCTTCAGCTCGCCGGCCAGCCCCTTGATGGTGACGGTCTCGTCACCCTTCAGGCCCAGCGACTGCCAGGACGTGTCGCCCTGGAAGACCAGCGGCACCACGCCCATCCCGACGAGGTTGGAGCGGTGGATGCGCTCGAAGCTCTCGGCCACCACGGCGCGGACGCCCAGCAGCTTCGTGCCCTTCGCCGCCCAGTCGCGCGACGAGCCGGTGCCGTATTCCTTGCCGGCGAAGATCACCAGCGGCGTGCCCTGCTCGGCATATTTCTGCGCCGCGTCGTAGATGAACATCTTCTCGCCTGACGGCTGGAAGTGCGTCCACCCACCCTCGACCACGTTGCCCGTTTCGTCCCGCACCATCTGGTTCTTGATGCGGATATTGGCGAAGGTGCCCCGCATCATCACCTCGTGGTTGCCGCGCCGCGTACCGTACTGATTGAAGTCCTGCACGCGGACCTGATGCGACTGCAGATAGGCACCGGCCGGCGAGGCGGCACGGATGTTGCCCGCCGGCGAGATGTGGTCGGTGGTGATCGAGTCGAGGAACAGGCCGAGGATTCGTGCGTCCGCGATGTCCTCGACCGGCTTCGGGGTCTTCTCCATGCCGACGAAGTAGGGCGGGTTCTGCACGTAGGTGGAGCCCGGGTTCCACGCGAAGGTCTCGGCTTCGGTGACCTCGACGTCCTTCCAGTTCTGGTCGCCGCCGAACACGTCCGCGTAGCGCGACTTGAACAGGGCCGAGGTGATATTCTCCTCGATGAACTGCTGCACCTCGGCGGAGGACGGCCAGATGTCCTTCAGGTAGACCGGCTTGCCGTCGGCATCGTGGCCCAGCGGCTCGGTGGTGATGTCGATCTGCATCGAGCCGGCGAGCGCGTAGGCGACCACGAGTGGCGGCGAGGCGAGGTAGTTCGCCCGCACGTCGGGGTTCACGCGCCCCTCGAAATTGCGGTTGCCCGAGAGCACCGCCGCGGCGACGACGTCGTTGTCGTTGATCGCCTTGGAGATCGCCTCCGGCAGCGGGCCGGAATTGCCGATGCAGGTGGTGCAGCCGAAGCCCACCAGGTTGAAGCCCAGCGCGTCCAACGGCTCCTGCAGGCCCGACTTCTCCAGGTACTCGCCGACAACCTGCGATCCGGGCGCCAGCGAGGTCTTCACCCACGGCTTGGAGCGCAGGCCTCTGGCAACGGCGTTGCGGGCCAGCAGCCCGGCGCCGATCATCACCGAGGGGTTCGACGTGTTGGTGCAGCTCGTGATCGCGGCGATCACCACGTCACCGTGCCCGATGTCGAAGTTCGTGCCCTCGACGGGGTAGCGGCGCGCGATGTCGGCGGCCTTCTTGAACTCGGTCTCCATCGAGGCGGCGAAGCCCGGCTTGGCGCCGTCGAGCAGCACCCGGTCCTGCGGACGCTTCGGGCCGGCGAGCGAGGGCCGGACCTCGCCCATGTCGAGTTCCAGCGTGTCGGTGAAGACCGGGTCGGGGGTCTGGGCGTCGCGCCACATGCCCTGCGCCTTTGCGTAGGCCTCGACCAGGGCGATCCGGTCGTCGGCGCGGCCGGTGACCGTCAGGAAGTCGATGGTCTTCTGGTCGACCGGGAAGAAGCCGCAGGTCGCGCCGTATTCGGGGGCCATGTTGGAGATCGTGGCCCGGTCGGCAACAGCCATGTCGTCGAGGCCGGGGCCGTAGAACTCCACGAACTTGCCGACCACGCCCTTCTTGCGCAGCATCTGGGTGACGGTGAGCACGAGGTCGGTGGCGGTGGTGCCCTCGGGCAGCTTGCCC
>Ga0255028_100214_pt1 | contig 12568 bp, 11 predicted proteins | sample DRGLUT_MetaT_FD_178168 | JGI IMG/M metagenome (GOLD analysis project Ga0255028, IMG submission 178168) | Metatranscriptome of freshwater microbial communities from Pennsylvania, United States - DR:GLUT (Metagenome Metatranscriptome) | ecosystem: Environmental > Aquatic > Freshwater > Creek...
CTCCGGCGGCTGGTCGGGCGGGAGGATTTCGACAAGCCGCACCTCGCAGGAATCTACCGTGGCGACGATGGCGGTCCTCACCCCGTCCGCTTGCGGCGGGTGCAGGATCAGGCGCGCGTATGCCTGCACCAGAGCGTTTTGGGGGGTCTCGCCGGGGAGGGTCCAAGGATCTCGCCTGCTGGCGACGGGCATGGTGAAACCTTCGGTGAGGAACGGTTGGGACCGGTCCGGAAAGCCTCGTCCGCTGGCGGGCTCTCGGAGTGACATCGGGACGGCCGGCACGACGGACCCGCCGCCCGGGAGCCTTGATCCCTACCGGGGACACCTGAGACCGGTCTTGCTATCGTCGGCCAAATTCATGGTGCGGCATGCCAGGTGAACCGAAGGCCAGCGCAAGATCCCGGACGCCGGCCCTGCCGTCCGAGCCCCTGCCACCCAGTTCCGCGGGGGTGATCACGCGGCTTGCCCTTGCCCATGCCGCGAAGGCCGGCCTGGAAGTCGCCCCTTTGCTCGCCCGGTCCGGCCTGACGCTCGCGCAGGCCGAGGACCGCCATGCCCGGATCGGCGTGGCGAACCAAGTCACGCTGCTCGGGCTCCTGGCCGAGGTGCTCGGGGACGACCTGCTCGGATTCCATCTCGGCGAGAGCTTCGAACTGCGCGAGGCCGGACTGCTCTACTACGTGATGGCGTCGGCCCCGACGTTGTGGGACGCCCTCGCACGCGCCGAGCGGTACGGCACGATCACGAACGAGGGGATCGTGCCGGCCTGCGCCCGGGAAGACGATGTCCGCCTTCGGTTCACCTATGTCGGCGTCCCGCGACATGCCGATCGGCACCAAGCCGAGTTCTGGATGACCGGCGTGATCCGCCTTGCCAGGCAACTGACCGGCGCGGGGCTCCGCCCGGTCCGCGTGGCGCTTGCCCATCCGCGGCGTCCGACGAGCGACCGACTGGAGGCGCTATTCGGGTGCCCCACCGCGTTCGGCTCCCGGGAAGACATGGTCGCCTTCGCGCTCGGTGCCGGCGACCTGCCCCTGCCCGGGGCGGATCCGTACCTGCACGACCTGCTCCTGGGCTACTGCGAGGAAGCCTTGGCCCATCGGGGCCGCCCGGCCGAAAGCCTTCGGACCCGGATCGAGAATACGGTCGCGTCGCTCCTGCCGCACGGACGGCCGCTCGTGGATGACGTCGCACGCAGCCTCGGGATGAGCCAGCGCACCCTGTCGCGGCGCCTCGCCCAAGAGGGCCTGACCTTCGCGCGCATCCTTGATGAGATGCGACGGGACCTCGCCCAGCACTACCTGCGGGACGACCGCCTCCCGGTCTCCCGCATCGCCTGGCTCCTCGGGTTCCAGGAGGTTGGCGCCTTCACCCACGCCTTCCGGCGTTGGACCGGCCGGACGCCGACGGAAGCGAGGTCGCCGGCAGGTGAGGCGGAGAGGGGCGGACTGTCGCGGTAGGGTCAGGACCGGTTCATGGAATATCGCTCGCCGCTCGCCGGACCGGCATACGGACGACGAGGAACAGGCGGCTCTCGCCGCCGGGAAGGGTGCGGGACCGATGTTGAAGGACGTTCCGGTCGACGAGATCACCCGTGTCATAGGGCTGGCCACGGCTCCCGCGTTCCTGCTCGGTGCCGTCACGGCGCTGCTGAGCCTGCTCGTGTCGCGCCTGACGCGCAACGCCGACGTGGTCCGCCAGCTGGTGGCGGAAGTGGACGAGGCCGGCGCGACCGAGCGCGCGATCCTTCTCAAGGAGGCGCTCCGACGGGTTGCCCATACGCGCTGGGCGATCACCCTCGGCACGCACAGCGGCCTGGCGACGGGGTGGATGGTCGTGCTGACCTTCGTCGATGCGCTGTTCGGCTTCCACAACAGCCGGGCCATCGCCCTGGCCTTCATCGCCGCCCTCATCCTGTTCACGACGGCCCTGGTCTTCCTACTCATGGAGATCCGGCTCTCAGTCGCCGATCTCGTCCGAATCAAGCCGGTGGACCGGTCACGAAGAGGTTAGCCGTGACCTCGTGATGGCAGCCTCAACCGTACGGCTTGGAGGATTGCTTGAGGACCAGGCCATCGACCCGAGCCGCCGGGAGCTCGGGCTCACCGGCCCTGCCCGACTTGCAGTCGCTTGATGGCGAACACGCCTCCGATGAGGAGGTCCCCATCCTCCAGCAGGGCCGTGATGCCGCCATAGGCGTTCCACTTGCGACTATCATCGGGAAAGGGCCAGCGCGCCTTGATCTCTCCGGTCGTCCAATCGAGGCCGACGTACTCGTAGATCCCGTCCCGCTTGTTCGCGAGATAGATCATGCCGCTCGCGGCCGAGACGACCGGGACCATCACGTCGGTGTTGTCCACCTCCATGTTCGTCCAAGCCTTCTCGAAGGTCCGGATCTTGGTATTCCAGGTAAACTTCTGCACCCCGAGGGGCGCCGGCCGCGTCACCCCGGCCGTGAAGGCGTTCGCCCAGATGTCGGCTTCCGGCTTCGGGTAGGCGCCGTTCTGGACCACGACGCCGTAGCCGAGGACGGAGAAGGACGGCTCGATGGTCACCTTCGAGATGTCGGTTCGGATCTGGCCCGCGATGCGCCGGGATTTCGTTCCGGGCTGCTGCTTGAAGTCGTCCGGGATCTTGTCGCGCCAGAACGCCACGACCTGTGCGCCACCCGGATCCCCGTCCGAGATCAGCACGAGCTTGTCCGGATCGTCGCCGAAGCCCATCAAGCTGGGCGTGGTTCCGGAGCCGCCCGAGACGGTCAGCGCGCCGGCCGCGGTCGCCGCCTCGCGGCTCATCGTGTTGTAAGCCGATTGCCAGCCGCCATCGGCTTCGTCGACGGAGAGCTTGGTGCCGGTCCAGACGACCTTCAGCATCCGCTTCGACGTGACGACGTAGATGCCTCCCTCGTCGGCGCAGATGCTGTTCTCGACGTCCTCGCCAGGCAGCGGGAGCATGCCCTTCAGGTTGAGGTAACGGTCGAGCAGGAAGAGCGCGCCGTGGGCGGCAACCATCACGTCGCCGGCATAGCTCATCGTGATGCCGACGATGTGGGTGACACTCGGCATCAGGTCGGCCGGGACGTCGGGGGCGAGGTCCTTGGACTTGACCACCCGGAGTTGTCCCCGCGCCTCGTTGCCGTCCGTGGTCTTGACGACGACGAGGCCGCCGGATGGCGCATAGTGGTAGCCGTCCCGGTCGATCATGTTGTAGGTGCCGCCCGCGATCTGGAGGCGGTTGAAGCCGATGTCCGCCATCGGCTTCGACATCGCCAGGATCGTGGCCTCATCCTTGGTCCGGTAGGCCGCGTCGGCCTTCTCAAGCGCGGCCTGGAGAGCCGCGGGCGTGGCCTTCGCGGGGTAATCCTCATGGCTCGGATACGGGATGAAGGAGACGAGCTCGAACGCATCGCCGGTCGCCAGGATCTTGCGAATGCCATCCACGCCCGACGCGATGATGATCCGCTCGCCGCCGACGTTCTTGATCGTCGGGTGGGACGTGAACACCATAGGGACGGTCTTCACGTCCGCCTGGGTCAACGCACGTCCCTTGGTCGGGCCTGCATGCGGCACCGCCTCGGTCGCTCCGGGATTGCTGTGCGAGATCGGGAAGGCACTGGTGGCAAGGAAGGGATTGTGCGGCGGCAGTGTTGGGATCTCCCGCGTCTCGGCTGGAGTTGCCTGTGCGAGCGCAGGGGCCGACGTGGCTATGAACGCGAGCATTGCGAGGGCTGGTCTCATCGCTCTCTCCATCATCGCTCAGTTTGCTCAGAACGGGTTGACTTAGTTCAGGATCGCCGTTTGCCGCAGGACGACCTTCCGGATGACGTGGGCCGCCTGCACGTGATCGGTGTAGATCGCGGCCGTGAAGGTGCTGCCGGCGGGTAATCGCTTAGCGAGGTCTTGGTCATCGAGCCGGACGCGCACCACGAAGAGGGCTGATTGGATCTCAGAGAGCGCGACCGCGAGCCCGCCTGGCTGCGCCTGTCCCGTCGCGATGGCCTGCAGCACCGCCTCGACCTGGCCGGCATGAACTTCGCCCGGAAAGGTCTTGAACGTGCCCTCGACGGGCTGGCCAACCTCGATGAAGCGCGCGTCGATTTGCGGGATCTCCGCCCCGAGGATCGTCTCCGAGGTATCGATGAAGGCCATTACCGGCGATTGGGCTGCGACATGCGTGATCTCGTCGACCGCTACGTCCTTGAGCATCGTCCTCGTCGCGTCTTGGGTTCACCCATCCGAGCATCACGCGAACCGGCAATCAGACCGCTACTCGTGCGGGGCTGACTTGGCATCCGGGCGCGGGTACGCTTCGGCAGGATCGCTAATTCACTGGCCGTGCCTCGGGGAACTTCCAGCTACCGTCCAGGATCTGCTTCCGGGGCTGGTACAGGCGGACCATGTAGTTCCACTTCGGAGGGGTCGGCATGCAGTTGGGGATCTTGCCGTCACAGCCGCCGAACTGGATGTCGACCGAGCCGTCCGCGCTCTTCTTCGCCGTGATGGAGTTCAACGTGTAGGCGCCGAGCTCGTTCTTCTCGTAGAAGCCTTGCTCGTTGTAGAGGCTGACCGACCAGAAGCCGTCGACCGGCACGTCCCTGACGGTCAGCCGGTACACGGTCTTTCCGTCATTCCGGGCCGGGACGACGTTGAGGTAGGTGGCATCCTTCGGGGGATTGGCGCCCCAGGCCGAGGCCGCGCCGATGAGGCGCTGGACCGGATCGACCTGATCCCTCGTGCCGAAGGCCCTGCTGGTATCCGTGACCGTCGTGGCGAGCGCAAGCAGCGCCTCGCGGATCTTCTTCTGGCTCACCGGGTCCCAGGCGGGCACCTCGAACTTGCCCGGGCCGCCGGGTTGCTCGACCTTGATGGCATCCTGCAGGCCATGGACCTTGGCGAGGTCGGCACGATCTGCGGGATCGACCAGGGTCCGCACCGCCACGATGGCGTAGCGCGTCCCGATCCCATCCTTCGTGAGGGTATGCGGGCCTGGCTCGTAGATGGCCGGCTGGGTGTACTGATCCTCGTCGATCACCTGCATCGACATAAAGCGCCCGCCCGCCTCAGGCAGCGTGATGGTCGCCGGACCCGCATCGAGGTCGAAGACCGCCGCGGAGTACAGGGTGTCCCGGTTGAGCCGGATGACCGTCTGGTTGTCGATGGCCGCAGGTTCGCGCCGGTGAACGAACCTGCCGAGACCGCCGTCCTTGACGACGTTGCCGAAATAGAGATCGCTCTCGGCGCGGGGGAAGTTGTCGGGCGTGACGGGAACGGGGCTGCCCTGGGTCCCGAAGGACGCGGCGCCCTGGAGCGGCCGCGACGGCTCCACTGAGGCGACCCTCTCGACGTCAGGCAGCTTCCACGCCTTGTCGAACAGGGCTTTCGTCGGGGCGTAGAGGCGGAACATCAGCTCGAACTGACGCGCCGGATCGGTCGGGATCCAGTTGGCTTCCTTGCCGGCAGGCGCCTGTGGCCCGAGGTACAGGTCGACGGACCCGTCGGCGTTCTTCTGCACCTCACCACTGTTCGATGCGCGGCTCGCGCGAGCGACGTTCTTGATGAGCGCGTGGGTCTGCCGGTCATAGGCTGTCACCGACCAATACTGCTCCACCGGCGCGTTCTGCGGCACGGTCAGGCGGTAGGTACTGCCGCCCTCGTAGCTGCTCCCGTCCTTGTCCCGGATGTTGATCAGGTAGAACTGACCCGTGCCCAGACGCTTGAGGCCGATAAAGGCGTAGCTGTAGGCGAGGCCGCGCGCGTCGACCGGGTACCGGTTGGGCTCGGCAAAATCCGCTTGGGCAGCCTGGACGAGTTCGAGAGGTGCCGGAAAGGTCCAGTGGGTGCCTTCGAAAAAGGGCGGCAGGCCTGCTGCGTATCTCGCCTCCAGCCAAGCCTGTCCTTGCCCTATGCCGACGGTGAGCGCCTGCTTCGTCTCGGCGCTGGGAGCGAAAGGTTTGCCCTTCTCGATGCCGAGGGACCGCAACTGATCGATCATGGCCCGGTCCCGGCCAAACCACGGCTCGGCTTGCACGATCCGGTCGAGGCCTTCGAAGAAGCGCTCGTCGTAACGGATGGTCGAATCGAACACCGCGTCGCCGACGTCGGCGAACTGGGTCGCAGGCGGATTGGCGGCCTGGGAGAGCGGGTAGATCGCGACCCGCTTGCCGTAGGCCACCGACCTGGCGACGTCGGCATCCGCGTGGCTGGCGAGGTTCGAACGGAACAGGCCGTAGGTGCCGTATGTGCCAGGTCGCAGGGCGACATAGCCCTCCGGGACCTGGCCGGAGTAATCGGGCGGCAGCATCAGGAACTTGATGCCCTTGCCTTTGTCGACTCCAAGGAGGCCGGCATCCTCAAGCGGCTCCTGCCAGAGATTGACGATGTTGGCGTTCATGGACCCGCCGCCGTCCGCCGGCGGCACCTCGATCACGATGGGTCCGACGTCCTTCGTGTTGAGGAACGCCATGAAGTAAAGCGTGTCCGGATTGGGGGTGAGGGTCTGATTGTGCCAGTCGAGCGGGCGGCCCCAGTAGATCACCTGGTTCACCTTGCCGGCGGTTTTGGTCAGCATCTGCTGGAGCATGAGGTCGTAGTTGACCGCCGGCATGCCCCAGACGACCGCCTCGGCGGCGCGACGCTCCAGGGCGCCCCGGGCGACCACCTGCGCGTTTGCGTCCTGCGCGTGGGCGGCGAAGGCGAGACAGGCCGTGGCAAGCGCTCCGAGAACGGTCCTCTTCATGGCTCTCTCTCTGTCACGCGCTGATGCGCTCAGAATGGGTTGACGTAGTTCAGGATCGCTGTTTGCCGGAGCACGACCTTTCGGATCACGTGCGCAGCCTGAACGTGCTCCGTGTAGACGGCGGCCGTGCCGGTGCTGCCCGCAGGAAGGCGGCGGCCGACCTCCGGGTCATCGAGCTTGAACCGGACCACGAAGGGCGCCGCCTGGACCTCCGTCGGTGCGACCGCGAAGCCGCCGGGCTGCGCCTGTCCGGTCGCGATGGCCTGCAGCACCGCCTCGACCCGGCCGGCATAGACCTCACCCGGGAAGGTCTTGAAGGTGACCTCGACGGGCTGCTCGGGTTCGATGTAGCGCGCGTAGACCTGCGGGATTTCCGCGCCGAACAGCGTGTCGGCCGTGTCGATGAAGGCCATCACTGGCGACTGGGCGGTAACGCGCGCGCCCTTCCGCAGCGCCAGGTTGGTCACGTAGCCGGCGGCCGGGGCCCGCACCGTGGTCTTGTCGAGGTTCCACCTGGCGCCTTCGAGCTGGGCCCGGAGCTGGTCGACCTCGGCCTGGCGTTGCTCGACGTCGAAGGCGCGTCCGGTGCCCCGGTTCTGCAACTGGGACATCTCGGCGAGGCGAGTCTCGGAAAACTTGAGCTGCGCCTCGATGGCATCGACCTGCGCCTTGTAGGGAACAGGGTCGATGCGGAACAGGACGTCGCCTTCCTTGACCGGCCTGTTCGCGACGGCCGGCACGTCCACGACCTCGCCGGCGACGGACGGGACGATCTGGACCGAGTTGCGAATTACTGCCGCTGGCCCCCATGGCGCGCCCCAGCCCATCGGGATGAACAATCCTATGAGCAGGGCGAGAAGCACGAGGACCGGAGAGAGCTTCCAGAACAGGTTCAGGCGCACGAACCCGAGCCAGACGAACACGACCAGAAGCGCGATGTAGCTATTGAGCAGGAAGACGATCATCGGACCGTCTCCCGCTTGGCCGGCACGTCGACGTAGGCCCAGACTAGGATCAGTGGCCAGAACACGAAGCCGAAGATCAGGGTGGCCCAGCTCCCGATGGCCACCGCCTGCGCCCACGGATGGCCCCGCCTGCGGGCGATGCGGCCCGGCATGACCCCCAGCGCGACGAAGGACGCGACGAGCGTCGCGACCACTACGAGCAGGACGATCCAGGCGAAAATATCGATTGGCGCCATGGATAGCTCTCACGACCGGGGAATGGAGTGGAAGGCGCGCCGCAACTGCGCGCCGCCTCGGAAGCGCATGCGCAGGTGAGGGCCGATGAGTTTTTGGAATGCGAAGGCGACTTGGTCGTACTCCTCCTCGCATCCCTCGGCCCGCTCCTTGGGCAGGTAGCCCTTGGCCACGATGGCGCGGTACCGCCGCCGGTCGGAGCCGTAGGCCATGCAGGTGAGATTGTAGAAGCGCTGCCAGGACAGGCCGTGGACGTCGGCGAAGGCGCCCTTGTCGACCGGCTCCTCCTTCGCGGTCGTCGCGAAGAAGTAGCCGCCACCGTCCACCACCATGCGGGCGTCGGCGGGCGACAGGTGCAGCAAGATCAGCGACGCCACCTGGTCGGCCGCGTCCTCCTCGCGCCCAAGGATGGGCACGTGCAGCAGGTCGAACAGGGCGTGACCGCTCTCGTGCAGCAGGATCTGGAAGACCGGTCCCCGGATCGCCTCCTGGCGCGTCACGCCCGCCGGCGACCTCGTTCGCGGCGCGGCTCGCACGATGCTCTCGATGAGCTCGTAGCAGACGGTCACGCTTCGGTCCTCGGGCGCGTACCAGGCGTTAAGTTCGCCCGCGCACTCCTTCAGCCGGTAGGTCAATCGCATCGGCAGTCGGACGAAGCCGACGATGGCTCCGACCCGCTCAAGAACGCGACGCTGGCGCATGGCGTCGTAGATCTCGCGGTAGACCGCCTTCTTCGGTGCCTCGTAGACGACCCGAATGGTCCCGCTGCCCTGCGGGTGGGTCCTCGCCCCCGCACCGGCCGGTGATGCCGCGGCGGCGAGCATGAGGGGAATGATCCAGGAACGCGCGCGCATCAGCGTCGGTCCCCGGATGCCGTGTTCAGCCGCGCCATCGAGCGGATGAAATCACGGTCATTCTTCGAGACGATCCGTCCCTTGATCCGGGCCAGCCGATAGACCGGCAAGGCTACTTGGCCGCCGCCCAGCAGGCGACGCACCTGGACCACGACGATCTCGTGCATGCCGTCCGGGCTGGTGCGGACATCGGCGATGCGACCGATAGCGTAGCCATCCGACGCGTAGACCCACTTGCCATTACCCGCCCGCCGCAGGCTCTCCGCGAGGATCTGGTAGTAGGCGTTGTCCCAGCCATCGGAGGGCTGGGCAGGCGACTGGGCAACGGCCACGGACGCGAACATGAACGCCGAGCTCGCCAACAGGATTCGGCCAACCCAGTGAATGCGCATCCTGGATGCCGAAGGAAACTTAATGCAGGACCGCTTCGGTCCGCTGGCAGCCGAGGCAGGGCGCGAGGACATCGCTGAACGGCAGGCGAGCTGCACCGTATGCCGAGGCAAGGAACCGGCTGCCACTGCGTTCTGGACCGCGGAAACCGGCTTCATGGTCCGCTTGCGGCCCTGACCGCTGGCGGTTTCCAACTGCCGTCGAGGGCCTGGGGCTTCGGCCAGTACAGTCGCAAGTTCATGGTGAACGGGCCACTCGCCGGTGCCGGCAGCCAGTTCGCCTCCTTGTCCGTCCCGGGACTGTCGCGCTGAACGTAAAGGTCCAGCGAGCCGTCCGGGTTGTAGGTGAGCTTGTCGCGGTCGCCGATGGCGTAGTGGCTGATCGGGTTGTCGGCGAAGAGTTGACGCTCATCGTACATCGTCTGCGACCAGAACCCCCGAACCGGCGGGACCTCGCTCTTGTCGAAGTGGATGACGTAGCGCCGCCCGCTGTCGAACGGCCTGCCGTCCGCATCAACCAAGGCTGTCGGATAGAGCGCGTCCTCGATGGTGTTGGCGCCGAGGCCGGCATAGGCCACCCCGGCCCGGTGCGCGTAGTCCGCCCCGTAGGTACCGACGGCGGTGCAGTTGGTGCGCCAGCCGTTCGCGAACTGGCCGGAGCCGTGGAAGCTGGCCTTGATCCGCTGCACGGCCGGCGCCTTCGCCTCCGAGACCGCCTGCCGGGCCTCCGGCGCCAATCGGGCGGCGTCGAAGGCCTCGCCCGGTACGATCCCGATCCGCCGCATGCGGTCGAAGATCGGGTAGACGACATCGTGCGGCGGGTTCGCCTTAACGACCTCGCTGAAGAGCGCGAAGAAAGCTGGCGCCTCCATCTCCTCGACCTGATCGGCTGGCGGCCTGTCGCTCTTCCATTCCGGGTTCACCGGGCCGGGAGCGGGCACCTCATCCTTGCCCCAGGCGCTGAGCGGCGCGGTCCTGATCGCCCTCTGGAAGCGGTGCACGGCCTCGTATTCGGCCGGGCCGGCCGTGTTCGTGCGGCCGATGATCCAGCCCATGCCGGTGGGGGAGCGCACGAACTCGATGCCCTCGGGAATGGTGCCACTCCAGTCGGGCCCCTCCAGCGCGAGTGTCTGCGGGCCGTTTCCGGTCGTGCGCGAGCCCGGCGAGGTGAACACCTCCGTCCACATGTCGAGGATCGGCAAAAGGTAATCGCGCCCGCCCGAGTCCGGGATGCTGATGACCAAGGGCTCCTTGGTCACGTCGAACCACATCGAGGAGTACAGCGTGTCGGCGTTGGGTCGCACGACATCCGTGAATTTCGCGTTCGGGAAGGCCGCGAGGTGCGCGAACTGGTTGAGCGGGGCGGCCATGGTCGTGGTCGCCTGTGCGACATTCGTCGTCTTGCGCCGCGTGAGCTCCATCAGCACGAGCGGGTAGGCGTATACATAGGCGTCGGTGGCAATCTCCCGTGCCTCGTCTGCCGGCGGCATCGTGGGTTGCGCGGGCGCCGCGCCGCTCGGCGCAGCAAGCCCGATGGCCGAAGCCGCAGCGATGACGCGGAGGGCGGCGCCTGCATGATGCCCTTCAAGGCCGGCCTGTTTCGCTCGACCAAGACCGTTGCCCCGTAACATCGAAGCCTTGCGGTACACCGGCATCGGACGGGTCATGGTCCATTCCTCCTGACGTGATGGAAGCCTTCGACGCACATGAGATTGACCGCCACTTCCGGGCGTTGCGCGGGTTCGCGCCCAACCGAAGAGCCGCCCCGGACACGCATCCCGCGGCGTTAATCACGCTTGAGCCGTTCGAGCTGCCCTCGCCGCTCGACTTCGCTGCCGTACTCCTCGGTGTGCTTATCGTGGGGTTTGATGTCGATGGTCACGCTTTCGACCTGGCCCTCGAACTTGAAGGGAACGTCGTAGTCCAAGTTGACCGGCGTTCCCGTGTCCTCGCCGATGTCGAGTGTCTCGACGCTCATGGTGAAGCGCACCCCGACGGTGCGGTCCATCCGTCCCTCCGCAACCTGGGCGCCATCGACGAACAGTGTTCCCGTCCCCCCTTTACCCATGCCGCCGCCATCGTACTTGAACTCAAGGCTGACCGTGTGCGGGCCAGGGCTCAACGCTTCAGCCGCCTCGACTTGGTAATGGTCGACATTGGCAAAGTTGTAGTGGAAGACCGGCTTGCCCTTGCTCAGGTAGAGCGCCCAACCGTCGAACAATCCGCCGAGGGTGGCGATCATCCCGTCGGCGCCGTCCTTCGGCACCACGACCTTTGCCGTGAGGTCCCAGGACCTGTTCTTCATGTCCGGTGCGACGCCCTCGGGGATGCGCTTCGCACCGGCGTTGTAGGTGAACGAGGTACGGCCCTCGGTCAGGCTCGGGCGGTTCGCCGGATTGAGCCGCTTGACCCGGTCATTGTCGATGGGGAGGACGTTGTATTTCGCGGCTTCCGCATAAAACAGCCCCTGCAACTCCTTCAGCTTCTGAGGATTGGAGGCGGCGAGATCCTTGGCCTCGCTGAAGTCCTTGTCGACGTTGTAGAGCTCCCAGTTATAGCCCGTGATCGGGTCGACGCTGGGCACCGTCGTCGACCAGGGCGGCGCGACTGGGGTCGTGGCGGCGACCCAGCCATCGGAGTAAACGGCCCTGTTCCCGAACAGCTCGAAATACTGTGTCCTCCTACGCGAGGTCACCTGAGCTTCGGCGAATGTGTACCCCATGCTGACGCCTTCTATCGGGCGTTGTTTGACGCCGTTAACGGACGCCGGCTGCTCGACGTGGGCCGCATCCAGGACCGTTGGCAGGATGTCGATGACATGGTGCCATTGGGTGCGAAGGGTACCCTTGTCCTTGATGCCAGCGGGCCAGCATATCACCATGCCGTTGCGCGTTCCGCCGTAATGCGACGCGATCTGCTTGGTCCACTGGAACGGGGTGTCCAAGGCATTGGCCCAGCCGACCGGGAAGTGGTTGTAGGTTTTCCAGGTCCCAAGTTCCTCGATGTGGGGAAGTATCTGCTCCGTCGTCGGCACCACGCCGTTCATGGCCCCTTCGAGGTTGATCGCCCCCTCAAGGCCGGCCTCGGCACTCGCGCCGTTATCCCCGACGATGTAGATGACGAGCGTATTGTCCGTTAAGCCGAGGTCGGCAATCGACTTGATTACGCGACCGACGTTATAATCGGTCTGTTCAAGGTATCCGGCATAGATCTCCATCATCCGTGAGAAGAGTCTCTTCTGATCGATGGAGAGTGTGTCCCATGCGGGAATGCCGGGCGCGCGAGGGGTTAGCTGCGTGTCCTGCGGAACGATGCCCAATCGCTTCTGGCGGTCCAGAGTGTCTTCGCGCAGCTTGTCCCAGCCGGCGTCGAACTTTCCCGCGTATTTCGC
>Ga0255028_100215_pt1 | contig 12562 bp, 9 predicted proteins | sample DRGLUT_MetaT_FD_178168 | JGI IMG/M metagenome (GOLD analysis project Ga0255028, IMG submission 178168) | Metatranscriptome of freshwater microbial communities from Pennsylvania, United States - DR:GLUT (Metagenome Metatranscriptome) | ecosystem: Environmental > Aquatic > Freshwater > Creek...
AGGCCGACCTCGGAGGGCGACAGGCCCTTCGGCAGGGACGAGCGCTTCGGCTTCGCCGCGTCCTTCTCGGTGGAGGCCTCGCCCAGCTGCACGAACGGCCCGAACCGCCCGTCGCGGATCGTCACCGGCATGCCGGTCACCGGGTCGTTGCCCAGCACCCGGACGCCCGGCTGGCCGCCTTCCCCCGAGGAACCGTCCCCGTCGCCGTCGACCCCCGAGGCCGAGAGCTGGCGGGTGTACTTGCACTCCGGGTAGTTCGAGCAGCCGATGAAGGCGCCGAACTTGCCGAGCTTGAGCGAGAGCTGGCCGGTGCCACAGACCGTGCAGGTGCGCGGGTTCGAGCCGTCGCCCTTGTCGGGGAAGATGTGCGGGCCGAGCAGGCCGTTGAGCGCCTCCAGCACGTCGGTGACGCGCAGTTCCTTGGTCTCGCCGATCGCCGCGGAAAAGTCTTTCCAGAAATCGCGCAGCACCGCCCGCCAGTCGATCTCGGCGTTGGACACGCGGTCGAGCTGGCCTTCGAGATCGGCGGTGAAATCGTACTCGACGTAGCGACGGAAGAAGCTTTCGAGGAAGCCGGTGACGAGCCGCCCCTTGTCCTCCGGCTGCAGCCGCTTCTTTTCGATTTTTACGTACTCACGATCCCGAAGGGTCTGGAGAACGGCCGCGTAGGTCGAGGGCCGGCCGATGCCGAGCTCCTCCATACGCTTGACCAGGCTCGCCTCGGAATAGCGCGGCGGCGGCTCGGTGAAATGCTGGGTCGCGGTGATGCGCTCGCGGGTGAGCGGGTCGCCGGCCTTCATGGGCGGCAAGCGCTTGCTCTCCTCGTCCTCCTCGTCGTCCTTGCCCTCCTGGTAGAGCGCCAGGAATCCGTCGAACTTCACGACCTGGCCGGTGGCGCGCAGGTCGATCCGGCGCGGGCCGACATTGGCCGTGACGTCCACGGTTGTGCGCTCCAGCTCGGCCGATTCCATCTGGCTCGCCATGGTGCGGGTCCAGATCAGGTCGTAGAGCTTGGCCTGCTCCGGCTCGAGATGGCGGGCCACCATCTTGGGCAGGCGGCTCATGTCGGTCGGGCGCACGGCTTCGTGAGCCTCCTGCGCGTTCTTGGCCTTGACGCTGTACTTGCGCGGCACGTCTGGCACGTAGCGCTCGCCGAACTCCTTGCCGATCACCTTGCGGGTGTCCTGGATCGCCTCCGGCGCCATGTCGACGCCGTCGGTCCGCATGTAGGTGATGATGCCGACCGTCTCGCCGCCGACATCGACCCCCTCGTAGAGCCGCTGCGCGACCCGCATGGTCTGCGCCGGCGCCATCCCGAGTTTTCGCGATGCCTCCTGCTGGAGGGTCGAGGTGGTGAAGGGCGGCTGCGGGTGGCGCTTGGCCGGCTTCGCCTCGACGCTCGCCACCTGGAAGGTCGCGAGTTCGAGGTCGCGCTTGAACGCCGCCGCCGCGTCGCCGGTACCGACATCGAGGCGCTGGATCCGCTTGCCGTCTGCCCCGACCAGGCGGGCTTCGAACGTCGCGCCGTCCGTGGTGGTCAGCGTCGCGACGATCGACCAGTACTCGCGCGGCTTGAAGCTCTCGATCTCCATCTCGCGCTCGACCACGAGCCGCAAAGCCACCGACTGCACGCGGCCGGCCGAGCGGGCGCCGGGCAGCTTGCGCCACAAAACCGGCGAGAGGTTGAAGCCGACGAGGTAATCCAGCGCCCGGCGCGCCAAGTAGGCGTCGACCAGGGCTTGGTCGATCTCGCGCGGCTTGCGCATCGCCGCCTCGACCGAGGCCTTGGTGATGGCGTTGAACGTCACGCGCTCGACCGGGATGCCCTTGAGCGCCTTGCGGGCGTTCAGCGCCTCCAGGACGTGCCAGGAAATCGCCTCACCCTCCCGATCCGGGTCGGTCGCCAGGATCAGCTTGTCCGCGCCCTTGCAGGCCTTGGCGATCTCGCTGACCCGGCTGGCGCCCCGGTCCGCGAGTTCCCAGACCATGTGGAAATCCTGCTCGGGATCGACCGAGCCGTCCTTGGCCGGCAGGTCGCGGATATGCCCGAAGGAGGCGATCACCTCATAATCGCGGCCGAGATACTTATTGATCGTCTTGGCTTTGGCCGGCGACTCGACGACGACGACTTTCATTCAGACCTCTGCCCCTCGACGGAGCCTGGGCGCGACGGACGAATTCTGTTCGAAATTCGCGTGGGACGAGTGCCCGCCGTCGGGCCGGGGCCGCGCGCCGGGGACAAGTGGGTTACGAGGGGCGTGTTGTCAAATGGCGGGCGGTCACCGTCGATCCGGCCAAACGCGGCAGGACCTTGGCCGAGCGGGCAACTTTGGGCGCGGTCACCGACGGTTGGCTGAATTACCCCGCGCCGTCATTGCGAGCGCAGCGAAGCAACCCAGCGTCGCGCGATCCCCGAACCTGGCGCGTCCCTGGGTTGCTTCGCTGCGGTCGCAATGACGGTGGCGCATCGTCCGACCGGCTCAGATCCCCGCGTACCACTCGTAGCCGCGATCCTCCCAGTAGCCGCCGGCGCCCTGGCCGAAGCCCGCCAGCGAGTCCACCAGCTCGACCCGCATCACGTATTTGGCCTGCTTGTAGCCGAGCTGGCGCTCCACCCGCAGGCGCAGGGGCGCGCCGTTCGAGACCGGCAGCGGCTTGCCGTTGAGGTCGTAGGCCAGGATCGTCTGCGGGTTGAAGGCATCGAACAGGTCGATGCTCTCATAGTAGCGGATCGGCGTGCGCTTATCCTCGGGCGCCTCCGGCTCCGGCGCGCCCTGGCCCCAATCGTCCTTGGGCGCGTCGGTCGCGGTCGGTGCGCCGCCGCCCCAATCCTCGGCGGCGGCGAGCTGGATAGCGCCGTCACGGACATGGCCCGGATGCTCGGGGCGCCACAGGGAGGCACCGTCGCCGCCTTCGAGGCCGCCGCCGGCATATTCCAGCGTGTCGGCGCAGTGGAACACCGCGTAGCGCGCCTGCGGCTTCAGCCCGGCCCGGTTCAGCAACTCGGCCAGCGGCACGCCGGACCACTGCCCGATGCAGCTCCAGCCCTCGACGCAATCGTGGCGGGTGATCTGGGTGCGCGACGGCAGCCCGCGCAGATCCGCCAGGCTGAGCGACAGCGGCTTCTGCACCAGGCCGTCGATCGTGAGCTTGAAATCCGAAAACTTCTTCGCCGCCAGGGCGCGGAATTTCCGGTCCGGCGGGTCGATGGTGCCGTTCGGCTTGAACCAGGGTGAGATCATCGCGGCCGGGAATTCCCGGGCCAGGGTGGCGGGGGACATGAGCAGGCGCTGGACGTACAGGTTGGCGTCCTCGCCGACCTTGAGGGTCCGGCGCCCGGTCTCCGTCCCGCTGAAACGGTCGCAGCCGCCGAGCAGGGCGGTCCCGGCGAGGCCGGCGCCGGCGGTGAGCAGCTTGCGGCGGTGGAGGATCATCGCGCGGTCTCCTTCTCGGGACGGCCGAGGCTGAACCAGCCGGTGAGCATGCCGCGCATGTTGTTGACGAAGCCGGAGACCAGCACCAGCACCACGTGGACGACCACGAACAGCACCAGCAGCCAAGCGGCGATGAAATGGATGCTGCGCGCCGATTGCCGGCCGCCGAACAGCTCCGTCAGCCAGGGCCAGGCCGCGTCGACCCCGGGGGACATGGCGAGCCCGGCCAGAACCATCGCGGGCAGCAGTCCCAGCACCACCACCAGGTATGTGAGCTTCTGGATCACATTGTAGCGCTTGGCCTCCTCACCCTCGGGGAAGCGCAGCAGCAGGTGCTCCTTCACGGAGCCGCCGAAGTCGCGGATCTGGTCGCCGTCCGGGATCAGCCGGCGGCGGAGCTGGCCGCTGAACAGCCCGTACAGGAGATAGAGGGCGCCGTTCAGCACCAGGAACCACGCGAACAGGAAATGCCAACGCCGTCCCGTCGCAAGGTCCTGGTCCGCCGGGAGGGTCACCCAAGCCGGGAAGGCTCGATCCACGGCGGTGCCGCCCTCCCGGGACAGGCCCAGCACCCCGGTGGTGTCGAAGCTGTGCGAGCCGATCGTCACGATGCCGCGATTCGTGCCTTCGCGTCCCTGCTCGCTGGTGATCGCCAGGGCGGGATTATCGAAGGTCGAGACCGCCCCCCAGTATAAAGCCGGGTGGGCGTTGAAGATCTGCAAGCCGCTCATCAGCAGGACCAGCAGCACCGCGGCGTTGATCCAGTGCGCCGCCCGGATCACCGTGGGATGGCGGTAGAACCAGCGGCGCCCCGAGGCGTCGACGGTCTCGGGGGCTTCGCGCGCGGGGGTCGCGTCCAGGCTTTCGGTACTCAAGCGTGCGTCTCGTGAGGATCGTGGCGGTGCGGATGCCGCTGATACGTGGCACAGATGCGCAAGTTACCAACCGATGAAAAAAGGCCGCAGGCATAGGCCATGAAAAAGGCCGCAGGCGCTTGCCCGCCTTGCCGGGGCGGCGAGCCGGACCTACACCCCCGTCTCATCATGACGAGTCCCGCGCCTCCGGCCTTCCCGCACCGGCACCTCCTCGGCATCGAGGGGCTGACCCGGCCCGACATCGAGGTGCTGCTCGACGCGGCCGAGGCCGCCGTCGACATCTCTCGGCAGGTCGAGAAGAAGCGCACGACGCTCCGCGGCCGCACCCAGATCAACCTGTTCTTCGAGCCCTCGACCCGGACGCAATCCTCCTTCGAGCTGGCCGGCAAGCGGCTCGGCGCCGACGTGATGAACATGTCGGTGGCCTCGTCCTCGGTGAAGAAGGGCGAGACCCTGATCGACACCGCCGCGACGCTCAACGCGATGCGGCCGGACATCATCGTGGTGCGCCACGAATCGGCCGGCGCCGTGCACCTCCTGGCCCGCAAGGTCGATTGCGCCGTGGTCAATGCCGGCGACGGCGCCCACGAGCATCCGACCCAGGCCTTGCTCGACGCGCTGACGATCCGCCGCAACAAGGGTCGGATCGAGGGTCTTCAGGTCGCGATCTGCGGCGACGTCCTGCATTCGCGGGTGGCGCGCTCGAACATCATCCTGCTGCAGGCCATGGGCGCGCGGGTGCGCCTGATCGCGCCCTCGACGCTTCTGCCCGCCGGCATCGCCCGCTTCGGCGTCGAGACCTTCACGGACATGCGCAAGGGCCTGGACGGCTGCGACATCGTCATGATGCTGCGCCTCCAGCGCGAGCGCATGAACGGATCATTCGTGCCCTCCGTGAAGGAGTATTTTCGGTATTTCGGCCTCGATGCCGAGAAGCTGGCGCTGGCCAAGCCCGACGCCCTGGTGATGCATCCGGGCCCGATGAACCGCGGCGTCGAGATCTCCTCCGAGATCGCCGACGGCGCGCAGTCGCTGATCCGCGAGCAGGTCGAGATGGGGGTAGCGGTGCGCATGGCGGTGCTGGAAGCGCTGGCCCGGCACCTGCCCAACGGCTGAACACGACCCTCGAATCAGTTTTAGGTCGGACAAAGCCGCTCCGCCTTCACCTGCGCTGCTTGCCCGCGGGGCGGCCGTAGCGCAGTTTCCTGCCGAATACGGCCTCGGCCGACCCCTCAAGGCCGACCTCACATGCAGATCGCTTCATGACCGCCTACACGCTCGCCGACCTCGCCAAGCTCGTCGCGAGCCGCGCCGGGACCGACCCGGAAACCTCCTACACGGCCAAGCTCCTGGCCAAAGGCCCCGCCGAGGCGGCCAAGAAACTCGGCGAGGAGGCCGTGGAGGCGGCTATCGCGGCGGTGCAGGGCGACAAGACTGGCCTCCGGAACGAGGCCGCGGACGTGCTCTACCACCTGATGGTGCTGCTCCGGGCCGGGGGCGTCGAGCTCGACGCCGTCATGGCGGAGCTGGAGCGCCGCACCGCCCAGAGCGGGATCGCCGAAAAGGCCGCGAGGCGCCCCGCGTGAACGCGGCCGCGCTGCCGGGCTCGGTCGAGGCGATCCTCGACGCATCGGATCGGCTCTCGCCCTATCGCCGCTTCCGCCGCGAGGAATGGGCGCAGCTGCGCGCCGACACGCCCCTGACGCTGAAAGCCGAGGATATCGAGCGGCTGCAATCGATCAACGACCCGATCTCGGTCGAGGAGGTTGTGGCGATCTACCTGCCGCTGTCGCGGCTGCTCTCGCTCTACGTCGCGGCGACGCAGGGCCTGTTCAAGGCGACGCAGCGCTTCCTGCTGGCCGAGCGCGAGACCAAGGCTCCCTACATCATCGGGCTGGCCGGCTCGGTGGCGGTGGGCAAGTCGACCACCGCCCGGATCCTGGCCGCCTTGCTGGCGCGCTGGCCCAACACCCCGAAGGTCGATCTCGTCACCACCGACGGCTTCCTGCTGCCCAATGCCGAATTGGCCGAGCACGGCTTGATGGAGCGCAAGGGCTTTCCCGAGAGCTACGACACCGCCGCGCTGCTGCGCTTCCTCCACGACGTGAAGGCCGGCCACAAGCGGGTGACCGCGCCGCTCTACTCGCACCTCGTCTACGACCGGGTGCCCGGGGAGGAGCGGGTGGTGGAGAGCCCCGACATCCTGATCGTCGAGGGCCTGAACGTGCTCCAGCCCGCCCGCCTGCCGCGGGACGGCACCGCGATCCCGTTCGTGTCCGACTTCTTCGATTTCTCGATCTATCTCGACGGCCACGAGGACGACCTGCACCGCTGGTACGTCACCCGTTTCATGCGCCTGCGCCAGACCGCCTTCCGCGACCCGCGCTCCTACTTCCGGAAATACGCCGAGGTGCCCGAGCGCGAGGCCCTGGACATCGCCGACCGGCTCTGGACGACGATCAACCTGCCGAACCTGCGCGAGAATATTTTACCCACCCGCCAGCGGGCGAGCCTGATCCTCACCAAGGGCGCGAGCCACCGGATCGAGAGCGTGGCTTTGCGGCGGTTGTAACCCTTTACACGAACGAAAACTCCGCCTCCGCCACATACGGTCCGCCGCCGGTCGACTCTCTGGCCGAGAACAGCGTCACCCGGTCTGCGGTGAAAACCAGCGGCGCGAAGGCCGGCCCTTGCGAGAGGTACATCGCCACTGCCTCCGGGCTGGCCTCGCGCTTCAGGCGGGCCAGGGTGACGTGCGGGGTGAACTTTCTGCGCTCCGGCTCGACGCCCGCCCGGCGCACCAGCCGCTCCTGCTCGGCCTGGAGATCGATCAGCTCCGGGCTCGGCACCACCGAGGCGTAGAGCGCCCGGGGCCGGTCGCCGCCGAAGATGCCGAGCCCGTCGAGGGTCACCGCGAGGGCAGGGCGCACCCGCATCTCGGCCATCGCCTCCAGCACGTCCTCGGCCACGGGAATCGCGATATCGCCGAGGAAGCGGAGGGTGACGTGATAGTCGCCGGGCTCGATCCAGCGCGCGCCCGGCAGGCCGCCCCGGTAGGTCCGCAGCGCCTCCGCGACCTCGGGCGGCACCGCGAGCCCGGTGAACAGGCGCGGCACTACCGCGACGCCCCCTGCCGGAGGCCATCCAAAAAAATCTCGACCGTGGGGAGGATCCGGGCCGCGATGGTCTCGACGCCCTGCCGGTTCGGGTGCAGCCCGTCGTCGAGGTGCTGGGCCCGGTCGCCGACGATCCCGTCGAGGAAGAACGGGTAGAGGATCAGGTCATAGCGCTTGGCGAGATTCGGGAAGATCGCGTCGAACCGCGCCTTGTAGTCCGGGCCGAGATTGGGCGCGGCCTGCATGCCGGCCAGCAGCACCGGGATCCCCCGGGCCTTGAGCCGCTCGATGATCGCCGCGAGCGCGCCCTCGGTGACCTTCGGGTCGGTGCCCCGCAGCATGTCGTTGGCACCGAGTTCGAGGATCACCCCGGCGGTCCCGTCCGGCACCGACCAGTCGACCCGGTCGAGGCCGCCGGTTGCGGTGTCGCCGGAGACGCCGGCATTGGCCACCGTCACGTCCGCGCCTTTGGCCTTGAGCAGGCGCTCCAGCACCGTCGGAAAGGCGGCGTCCGACGGGAGGCGATAGCCGGCCGTGAGGCTGTCGCCGAGGGCGACCAGCTTGATCGGCCCGCCGGGCGCCGCGTGACTGGCTGTCATGAAAGGGACCACCAGACCCGCTAGCGCTGCGACAAACAGGGCCGCCCGTCGGGCCCGGCGAACGGCGTCATGGCGCGGCCCCAATGCACCCCCCATATCGCGGTGCACTAAAGGCCCGTGCAGCCAAGTTCGCAGCCAAGACAGGACCTCGCGCGCCATGCTCGTCATCGCCCACAGATCGTCCGCCCCGTGAGCCAGGACAAGGTGCTGCGCGAGCCGGCGATCGCGTTGTCCGCCATCGATCTCAGCCTCGGCCGCGGCGCCGCGCGGGTCCACGTCCTGCGCGGCATCTCACTCAGCGTCGATCGCGGCGAGGCGGTGGGGCTGGTCGGCCCCTCGGGCTCGGGCAAATCGACCCTGCTGATGGTGATGGCCGGGCTGGAGCGGCCGGATTCCGGCGGCGTCGTGATCGAGGACACCGACCTTGCCCGCCTCGACGAGGACGCGCTCGCCCGGTTCCGGGGCCGGCGGATCGGCATCGTGTTCCAGGCCTTCCACCTCGTTCCCACCATGACGGCTCTCGAGAACGTCGCGCTGCCGCTGGAACTCGCCGACCGGCCCGGCGCCCTGGAGCGGGCCCGCGCCGAGCTGGAGGCGGTCGGCCTCGGGCACCGGCTGCACCATTACCCGGCCCAGCTCTCGGGCGGCGAGCAGCAGCGCGTCGCCATCGCCCGCGCGGTCGCCCCCGATCCGGCGATCCTGGTGGCCGACGAGCCCACCGGCAATCTCGACGAGGCCACCGGCCGCCAGATCGTCGATCTGCTGTTCCGGCTGAAGCGCGACCGCGGCGCGACCCTGGTGCTGGTCACCCACGACAACGGCCTCGCCCGCCTGTGCGACCGCACCGTGCGCCTGCGCTCGGGCCGGATCGAGGAGGCGGTGAACGCCTGATGCACGGCACGGTCACCCGCCCCGAACCTGCGCCTCGCCGCATCCCGCTCACCCTGCGCCTGGCGGTGCGCGAATTGCGCGCCGGCCTATCCGGTTTCGGGGTGTTCCTCGCCTGCATCGCCCTCGGCGTCGCGGCGATCGCCGGGGTGGCGTCGATCTCACGCTCGCTGTCCGACGGTCTCGGCCGGGAAGGGCGGCGGATCCTCGGGGGCGACCTCGCTTACAACCTGATCAACCGCGAGGCGACCGACGCGGAGCGGCAGGCCCTGTCGCGCGAGGGCCGGATCGACGCCGTGGCCTCCCTGCGCGCCATGGCGGTGGCGGGCAGCGGCGACGCCGCGCTCGTCGAGTTGAAGGCCGTCGATCCCGCGACCTACCCCGCGGCCGGAGAACTCGTCACCGAACCGCCGGGCCGGCTCGCCGACCTCCTGGCCGAGCGGGACGGGGTTCCGGGGGCGCTGGCGGATCCGGCCCTGCTCACCCGCCTCGACGTCAAGGTCGGCGACCGGATCGCGCTCGCCGGGCACCCGGTGGCGATCCGAGGCACGCTCACGTCCGAGCCCGACAAGATCGCCGGCGGCATCGGCTTCGGCCCGCGGCTGATGATCTCGGAACCGACGCTCCGGGCCACCGGCCTGGTCCAGCCGGGCAGCCTCAACCGCTGGAGCTACCGCATCGTCCTGCCCAAGGATGCCGCCCGGGACTCGGATCTCGACGCCGCGCAAGCACGGATCCGCGCCGCGACCCCGGAGGCCGGCTGGGAGATCAGGTCGCGCGGCAACGCCGACCCGCGCTTTGCCAAGAGCATCGAGCGCTTCACCCAGTTCCTGACCCTGGTGGGGCTGACCGCGCTGATCGTCGGCGGCGTCGGCGTCGGCAACGCCGTCCACGCGTTCGTCGAGCGCAAGCGGCCCTCGATCGCGACGCTCAAGAGCGTCGGCGCCCCGGGCTCGCAGGTGGTGGCCCTCTATCTGACCCAGGTGATGCTGATCGCCGGGATCGGCACGCTGATCGGCCTCGCGATCGGCGCCAGCCTGCCGTTCCTCCTGGACGCGCTGTTCGCCACCGACCTGCCGCTGCCGCTGAACCCGACCTTGGCGCCGGGCGAGCTGGCGCTGGCCGCCGCCTACGGGCTGCTCACCGCCTTCGCGTTCGCGATCACGCCGCTGGGCCGCGCCCACGACGTGCCGGTCTCCGGGCTGTTCCGCGATACGGTCGACCCGGCCCGGGTCAGCCCGCGCTGGCGCTACCGGATCTGGCTCGCCCTCAGCCTCGCCGCCCTGGTCGGACTGTCGGTCGGGACGGCGTTCGACCGGCGGGTAGCGCTGATCTTCATCGCCGCCGCGGCCATCGCGTTCGCGCTACTGCACGGGGTGGCGCTGGGCCTGATGGCGCTCACCCGCCGCTTGCCGCATCCGCGCTGGCCGGCGCCCCGGATGGCGCTGGCGAACCTCCACAGGCCGGGGGCGCTGACGCCTGCCATCGTGCTGTCCCTGGGCCTCGGGGTGACGCTGCTGGTCACCCTCAGCCTGATCGATGCCAATGTCCGCCGGACGATCAGCGCGACCCTGCCGGCCAAGGCACCGAATCTGTTCTTCCTCGACATACCAGCCCGAGACGCGGCCGCGTTCCGGACGTTCCTGGCGCGCTCGGCCCCCGACGGGAAAATCGAGGACGTGCCGATGATGCGCGGCCGGATCGTCGCCTTGAACGGCGTGCCGGCCAGCAAGATCCGGCCCCCGGAGGACGCCGCCTGGGTCCTCGACGGCGACCGGGGCATCACCTACGCCGACACGGTGCCGGAGGGCTCGACCCTCACCGACGGCGCGTGGTGGAGCACCGAGCAGGGGTCCAAGCCCCTGGTCTCGTTCGAGGCCGAGCTCGCCCGCCAGCTTGGGCTAAAGGTCGGCGACAGCGTCACCGTGAACGTGCTCGGACGGGACCTCACGGCGACGATCTTCAACCTGCGCCGGGTCGAGTGGCGCAACCTCGGCATCAACTTCGTGATGGTGTTCTCGCCCGGCACCTTCCGTGGCGCGCCTCATTCGGACCTCGCGACCCTGTCGCTCCCGGGCGGCACCGATGCCGGCGCCGAGAACCGGATCCTGCGCGACGTGGCGAAAACGTTTCCGTCGGTGAGCGCCGTGCGGGTCAAGGACGCGCTCGACGCGATCGGCGACCTCGTCGGCCGGCTGGTCCTGGCGATCCGGGGGGCGAGCGCGGTGGCTGTCCTGGCAAGCCTGTTCGTGCTGGCCGGCGCCATCGCGGCCGGCCACCGGGCGCGCCTCTACGACGCCGTCGTGCTCAAGGTGCTGGGCGCCAGCCGGGCCCGGCTGCTCTCGGCCTACGCCATCGAGTACGCGGCCCTTGGGCTCGCCACCGCCCTGTTCGGCCTCGCCGCCGGCAGCCTCGCCGGCTGGGTGATCGTCGCGAAGGTCATGCATCTCGACTTCCGCCTCGACCTGTCCGGCGCGCTGGTCGCCGCATTGGCCGCGGTGGCGCTGGCGATCCTGATCGGGCTGGCCGGCACGTGGCGCATCCTCGGCCAGAAGCCGGCGCCGTATCTGCGGCAGATCTAGCGTCCGGTCATCCCGCCCCCACTTTCGGTCGCGGCGGATGGTTAAGACTTGGCTCCCGAGACATCGAACGGACGCGATCCGGGCAACCGTCAGTCGAACAACGGGCCGAGAGCGTGGGAATCCCTTTTAATCCCTGACTTCATGGACAAAAATACATCGTCCAGGACCGGAAAAGCGCCTCCGCAACCGTGGCCGGGGACTTGTGCCGGCGGCGGCGGCGCAACATATTCCTGCCCGAGGCGCCAGCCTGGCGCCAGAGGTCCTGCGTGGGCCTCGCCTGAAACACCACGCTGAGAGAGCCTCCGCAAGGAAACTCCCATGGCATTCGAGAACTCTCCTTTCCGGTACGGCGCCCAGCAGCCGTCCGGGTACGCCGGCACTCGGGTCGATGTCGATCAGGGCCTGCGCACCTTCATGCTCGGCGTGTACAACAACATGGTCGTCGGGCTCGGCCTCTCCGGCCTCGTCGCCCTCGGCCTGAACATGGCGTCGGTCGCGGCCTACCAGGGCTCGCGCCCGGTCCTGACTCCCTTCGGTCAGGTCCTCTACACCAGCCCGCTCAAGTGGGTCCTGATGCTCGCCCCGCTCGCGTTCATCTTCGTCTTCTCGATGCGGATGGACCGGATGTCGGCCTCGTCGGCCCGGACGATGTTCTGGGCCTTCGCGGCGGTGATGGGCGCCTCGATGTCCTCGCTCCTCCTGGTCTTCACCGGGGCGAGCGTGGTGCGGGTGTTCTTCATCACGGCGGCGGCGTTCGGTTCGCTGAGCCTGTATGGTTACACGACCAAGCGCAGCCTGTCGGGCATGGGCTCGTTCCTGATGATGGGCCTGATCGGCATCATCCTGGCCTCGCTGGTGAACATCTTCTTCGCGTCGTCGGCCCTGCAGTTCGCCATCTCGGTGCTCGGCGTGCTGATCTTCGCGGGACTGACCGCCTACGACACCCAGAAGCTCAAGGAGATGTATCTATCCAGCAGCTTCGACGGTGAGACGGCGGCCAAGATGTCGGTGAACGGCGCCCTGACCCTGTACCTCGACTTCATCAACATGTTCCAGTTCCTGCTGAGC